>Ga0182027_10009313_pt1 | contig 14137 bp, 11 predicted proteins | sample 712E1DmetaG_FD_121300 | JGI IMG/M metagenome (GOLD analysis project Ga0182027, IMG submission 121300) | Permafrost microbial communities from Stordalen Mire, Sweden - 712E1D metaG (Illumina Assembly) | ecosystem: Environmental > Terrestrial > Soil > Wetlands > Permafrost | place: Sweden...
GATCAATGCGCGGTCGGAAACGATTGAAAGCCGGACAGCCTTTCGCGAGGCGTTCAAGCATCGGCGGTGCCTGATTCCGGCGGACAGTTTTTTCGAGTGGAAGGAAATGCACGGGGAGCGGCAACCGTTCCGGGTGATGCTCAAAAGCGGCGAGCCGTTTTGCTTTGCCGGTTTGTGGGACCGGTGGGTCAGACCGCCTGCCGCCGGCAAGTTTGACACCGACCTCGACGAAGCGCCGCCGAGCGAGACGATTGAATCGTTCACCATCATCACGCGGGCGGCGAACGCGGCTGTTGCGCCGCTGCATGACCGGATGCCGGTTATTATGGCGACGAACCATTTTGGCTGGTGGCTGAAGGACGACGATGGGCGCAGTGAATCGCACAAGATGGCGCTGGGGCATCCGCTGGAGGAGCCAATGAAGATTTATCCGGTCAGTGATCTGGTGAACAGCCCCAAGATGGATGATCCGCGCTGCATTGAGCCGGTGCGGATTGACCGGGACTTTTTCGAGCGGCAATGGTGGGGTGATGAAGGTAAAAGCTGAAATACTGAGGGCGGAAATGTCACAATTCTAGGCCCGACCCTTTCACTTTCACGACCCTTTCATGGGTGGGAGATTCAGATGGCGAGATGATTTCGGACGCCTTGGTCGAGCGGGGTGTCGGAAGTGATGAGGTCAATTAGTTTAGCTGCATTTACGAGTCGGTATGTTTTCTTTTTTTCCAACGAGGCGGTGATCTTTTTGAGCGCGGTTTCAGTCAAGCGTTTGCGGCGTTTGAGGAAAACCATTTTGCCGGGGCTGGTTGAAAATTTAATGGCTCCGGTGGAATACCAGGAAAACAACTGTTCGGTCAGTGACGGCAAGGAGGAGCCGGATTTTTGACTGATAATGGGCAACAGCCCGTTTTTACTCAGAGCCCGGAGGTGATCAAACGCCGGGAACGGGCTGGCCTTGGGCTGAAAGGTGGTGATTTGGGAGATGCCTCGGCACGCCACGGTGAAAATGTCTGCTGATTTAAGGAGGTAGAAGCAGAGGAGTGATTCTTCCGGCAAGCCTTGGATTGGGTCTAGGGAGGCGATATCCTGGCGGTCGAACAATAAATCCCCTTCAAAAAATTTCTGAAGTTGTGCAGCAGAGGGAAACCCGGCCTTGATGAGATCGAGACGGACTTTGGCGTTAGTTTGGGTAAAAAGGAGGTAACAATATGCCGGCTGGCCATCCCGTCCGGCCCGCCCAACCTCTTGGTAATATTGTTCGATGGATTCTGGGATGAGATAATGGATGACCACGCGAATATCGGGAATATGGATCCCCATGCCAAACGCGCCAGTAGCAAAGACCGTATTGATGGAACCATCCAGGAATCCGGCGAGAACACCTTCGCGATCTTCATTATCAAGGTCGGCATCGAAATAATCACAGTTGAAACCTCGGGAATGGAAATATTCGTTTATGGCAGAGGTGCCATGTTTGCCCTTTTTACGATGGACATATACGAGAGTTTTTTCGTTCCGGTGCTGGTTTAGAATTTCCGCCAGACGGACAAGTTTGTCGGCTTCGTCTTGGCGGGTTTCGCGGGAGAGGATCAGGTTTTGCCGGTGAAGGGAGGTGCTTTGAAAAACGTCTTGGGGTTTGATGTTGAAATCATGGCAAATTTCCTGGCGGTCCTTGGCTGAAAGCGTGGCGGTCAGGCAGAGAACCGGAGGTTTTTTGGATTGTAGAAAAATACGGTCCAAGAAATCAGGAATTTCTTTATAGGCCGGGCGGAAGTTGTGGCCCCATTGGGAGACGCAGTGGGCCTCATCAATGGTCACTAGGCCGATGGAATCACGAAGGCGGCGCAGAACATATTCGAGGTAGCCATCGTTGGCAGCGCGCTCGACGGAAAAAAAAAGGAATTGGGGTGGTTGGGTCAGGCACTCGCGGAGGAGCTTGAATTGGTCTTTGGATGAAATGCCGCCGTCGATGGTAAGAGAGGTGAGTCCCTGTTGTTTAAGGATTGCGGATTGCTGGGAAGCCAAGGCGCGAAGGGGAGATAAAACCAGGGTGGTTTTCCCGGTAAGGAGGCCAGCAATCTGATAGCAAATAGATTTGCCGGCGCCGGTTGGCATGAGGCAAAGGGTATTTCGGCCGGTGACGAGATTGGCGATGACCTTCTCCTGTGGTTCTCGGAACGAAGAGATTCCGAAGACTGTTTTGAGAATGTGCTTAGGGGTCTTCATTCGTGAAGCGGTAAAGAACATCGTGGGCGACAAAGGCTTTAATTTTTTCTTCTTCCAAATCGCAGACCTGGTGGAGAAATGTTTGGGTGTAAACGAACCGGTAATGATCATCGAGTTCAATTTTGAGCTTGGACAGAGATTCCTTTAGAACACGGTAAAGCCGGAGGCTGTAAAGCGTAAAGAGGGCATAGGGATACCAGTAGTTATGTGAACCGTAGGTTGTCCCGTCTTTAAGTTTCTTTTCAGGATCGTACATGACGAATTCAGAACTTTCGGTGGGAAGGCCGAAATGGTCGAAGTCGGAAAGGATATAAAATCCCAAAAGTGAATGCCGGTCGCGATTGGGGAAAAAAATTGGAGTTAGATGGTAGAGCACGGTGGATTTAATGCCCATGCCAATGACGCCGTTAATCCGGCACTCTTCATCATCTTCAATGGGTTCAAACTTGAATGCGTCGGGTTTGTCTAATTTAGAAAAGGCGGCAGGCTTGGTGGTTTTAGTGTAATCCGAATGGAAATCGACAAGATTGGTGAACATGTCTAAGAGGGCACGAGGTTTTGTGATGTTGTATTTTTTATGCCAATCGAGGAGTTCGTGGGCCTGGCTGCGGAGGGTGTGGCGGATAACGGGGCAGCCTTTATTCAAAGCTGGTTTAAATTGACCGGGGGAGGATGCGAATTCCTCCATGGATTCGTGGTCGAAAAAGGAGCAGTAGCTGTCAGAATTGCCCTGAAATTTTTCGATAGCTTTCTTAAAATCGGCCATAAGGTTGGTTTGGTCGGGCGAGGTGGTTTTGGCCGATTTCTTTATCGAACCGAGGGAAGCCAGTTTATCGAGCCCCAGTTTGTCCTGGCTAAGCATCAGCTTAAGGTATTTAGCATAGCCGGCCTCGATAGAATCCCAGACTTTTTTGATGTGCTTGGGATCGGTTAACGCGGCGTAGTCATCATCGAATTGTTGGCGTATCATATAGTTAGGTGGTCAAGTTTGGAGGGTAGCGTGGAACAGTTTTTCCAAGCCTTTGCTGGTTTTCTTTAACAGGCGGTCATGTTTGTCACAGGCCCAAGTCATGAAATCGGGGAGTTCGTCTTCGGACGCGGTGAAGAAGATGTGCAGTTGGTGCATGGCGCGGGAGGCACCGACATAAAAGGCGATGGTCCCATCTTCAGATTGCAAGCGCTCGGGCGAAGCATCGAGGAGAATGATGGCTTTGGCTTCAAGGCCCTTGAATTTGCGAATCGTGGTGCAGCAAATGGAACCCGTCTGAATGGTGTCTGACAGCGGAAGCTGTTTTAAGAGCGGAGAGGCCTTTAGCGTGCGAACGGATTGGGCATCAAACGCGAGGATGGCAATTTCCTCGGGCTGGAAGGCCTGTTTTTTGATTAAATTGCGGAGCACGCCTTGCATTTTTGCCGGCCAGTCGGTTGGAGCGGAAAGCTGGTGAATGGACGTTTGCGGGCCAGCGACGGAGCGCAGGGTTTGGATGTTTGTCTGCGTAAGGAAGGACAAGGAAGTGGCAGCCACTTGGCGGGTGTTGCGGCAATTCGTATCGAGAGTTAGGCGACACGGCAACCGGTCGAGCGTTGCGGGAAACTCGTCCTGGTTTATCAGTTGATTGCGGTCGAAGAAGGCGTAAAAAAATCCTTTGGCAAGGTGGTTATCCTGAAGGGCAGATAGCCACGAATCCTGAAAATCCTGAGCTTCATCAATCAAAATGTGATCGTAGGGAAGCTCGCGGGACGCCAAGTGCTCCAGGAACCGGGATTCTAGGTCGGCGAAGGCTGAGGCGGTAAAATCCGAGCCATCCGGTATTCGCAAGGTTTTCCGGGCCAGACTGTGAAACGAGTGGACCTCCAGACTGGGGGCGATATTGCGAGAACGCAAAAAGTCTTTCAGGGCGCTGTTGTAACAGAGAAACAAGACTTTATCGCCTTTGGCGGCGAGACGTTCAGCCTTGGCCCAAGCGATAAAAGTTTTTCCCGTGCCGGCCGCGCCGCAGATCGCTGCGGTTGGTTGGGACTGGAGAAAATCCAGAATGCGGGTTTGGTCACTCGTGAGCCGGACCATAGCGGCATCGCGTTCCTCGATGGTGGCACGCAATGGTGGCGCTGCATCGAAGGCGGGAGCGAAGGCTTGAATCAGGCTGCGAACGCCGGAAGGGGTAAGACGATGATTGCCGGCGTAAGCGCGTTTGGTGCCCCAGAAATTGAAGGCGCGCTGGATGGCTGCCAAGGGGGACTCCAAGTCTTTGAGATCAAGGGTCACTTCGGGAGCGTAGTTAGGAGGCAAGCGGAGGTCTTTACGGAGAATGGAGGTAAACCAGACAGCGTGACCATGCAGACACGATTCGCCCTGGGGAAGGAAGGGTTCTAACCGACGCAACAAGGCAAAGCGTGAACGTTCCGATTGGGCCATCGGGTCGGCGATAGGTTTTTCAGTGCCGGTCTGGCGATTGCGTTGAAACCAGAGTCCTTCCTGACACCGGATGCCCCCGGACTTAATTTCGACGACGAGATATCCCTTCTGTGGATGAAAAATTAGGATGTCAGCCTCGCCTTGGGTTTCGTGTTGGGTTAATCCCAGCCAGCGGAGCGAATGGAAAACGTAGAACTCTTGCGGTAAATGGCGCAACGCGAGAATGGCTTCTTCCTCGCCCGGACTGCCGTGGTAGTCCGAGGGTATATGAGGAATAACGGTGGCCATTTTTTTATGCATTCGTGGCGCGTTGAATGAGGGCGGTGGGGAGATCGGCGACGTGATCGGCAAGAATGCTGGCACGGATTTTGAGGCTTTCGCGCAACATGTGCAGGGCGTCCTCGCTCAGGTAAATCGTCAAGCGATTCAACGACTTCGCCATATCGCTGAAGGTGTGCATGGCGCAAGGATGCAGGCAAGCGCATCTGGCGGCAAGCGAACACATCAAACAACGTCTTTTCGGCCTTCAATCGGGTGCCGGTTCGTAGCACGCTGGGGGCATGGCAATTGATGCAAAATCAAAAAAGAATCCGGCGGCGGTGGCGCTCGGACGGCTGGGCGGACTGCGGGGCGGTCCGGCCCGGGCGAAGAGGCTGACGGCGGCGTCCGGTTTTCGTTCTACCGGCGCGCAGGAAACCTCTGATAAGTCAATTCAGGTTCAAAGTGCGGGTGCCGTCAATGCCTTCAATTGAAATGGTCGCCGTCGTCGCGGTTATTTCCAAACATTGAATCGCCACCGATTGGCCGTCAATTTTTACTGTCTTCCGTTCTCCCTTTTCAAACGTGTGGTTGCCAATCAGGGCAAGGCGTTTGTCGTCGGGGCCGCTGATACCGTTCAATTTGATTTTCTTGACCCATGCCGGCTCTGGCAACTCGTCCTTGCCAGGCTTGTGCGGAGTAAAGGCGGCAACGCGCTTGTGTGCTTCCGCAATCTGATCGGCATTCATTTTCAAGATGGCCGCGTCTCGGAAAGAACGGCCTGAAAAAACGATAAATTCAGGAGACGGGTTTTTGTCGGACAAATCGCCCCACTTGTAGGCTTCAATTAAATCCTGCTTTACCCATTTGCCCTCAAGATAAATTTGAGCAAGATTGGCCTGCCCTTGCTTATCGCCCTGATTGGCAGCAAGGGTCGCCCATTTGATTGCCTCATCAGCGATGGCAGCGCGGACCTCGGGTTTAACACCGATGAAAAGTTGGCTGCGCATGAGCAATAAATTCCCCAGCCGTCCTTGTGCATGGGCATAACCCTGCTCGGCAGCTTTGCGATACAAAACTTCCGCATGTGCTGAATCCCTCTCGGCCAGTTTATCCTGGGCCGCTGGGTTGCCGGCGTCGGCGGCGATTTTGATTTGCTCCAGCGTCGGCGGGGGCTGTTGGGAAAAGGTGGAGATTCGGCAGCCAAGCACCATGAGGAGAGCCAACGCCATGCGACTTTTCATGATTCGATTCTAAGAAATACAGACGCCGAAGCAAGGTGTGGATTGACCGGGACTTTTTCGAGCTGCAATGGTGGGGCGATGAAGAAAAATAGTGAACTGGAAGCGGGGACTCAACCGAGTCGTACCGATATTCCGTCAGGATGCCTGAATAGTTTGGGCGATAAAATAGGCTCTCCCCTTTAAGCATTGAGGCCGCCGCAGTTTTTTAATGCGGCTCAGGTGTTCATCATCAAATCCATCGGACAGGAACTTCTGGCCGTTCCATGTAAGTTGCCAGATGCCCCGGCAAGTGACTCCCATTTTTCTGGGTGGACGCAGACCGAGAACCAAATGATTCGCCATTATGGGCTGGTTATTGAGAAACGCCGCGCGATCACAGAAACCAGTGAGTTCAGAGCACAGGACGTGGCAGCCGACGCGTTCAAGGCGCTGAAGATATTTTGGGCGCGGATGAGCGTATTTGTTTTTGGTGGCAACGGAAATGAAGGCGTTGCTTGGGTTGATGGCCTGAATGGCCGGCACGGCAGCGGCTTTTTTGTAGCCTTCCGGCGCACCGTGATGCGGGCCTACCATTACATACGGCCTGGTTCCGGCACAAGTGCCGGCAATGCGCGCAAGAGATGAATCGCCGGGCCAGAGAATTTGTGTTTGACCGTTTATACGGAGTGCCAAAATACCGGATGCAGAATTGGGGGAAGTCGCGAGCAAGTTCCCGCTCATCGAGGGGGCAATGGTCACAAGTTCGACATTCAAAGCAGGGTCTTGCCAGACGATTGCGCCAATTTCGAGGCGGGTGATTTTGTAGAATCCCTTTTGCTCGCCTTCCAAGGCGCAGCGGAATGTTTTGTTGAACACGGAATTGTTGGCCGGTCGGTCCACCAACATGAAGAACGACTGAATACGATTCATGAACTGGCCGACAAGGGCTGGCAGAGCCCCAACGTGGTCGGCGTCGTTGTGAGTTAGGACAACGGCATGAATGGTCTTGGGGTGGTCGTTCAGCCAGTCAATCAACGGGCTGCCACGGGGACCGGTATCAATGATGATTAACCGTCCGTCGGGAAGGGTGATGGTGGAACAATCCCCTTGTCCAACATCCCAGAAGGTGACTTGGATGTTTTGACCGGGCATGAGAAACAACGATGATCACGCAGGCAGAATGGAAACACGCTCGACGTTCAGCGTTTCGTTTCCCTTGCCCATTTTGACGAACGCCGAAAAGTTGTCTCCCTCTTCCAGCGGATGGAAATTGGCGGCAAGACGGTTCGCCAGTTGCTCCCTGACGCCATCGTGCCAATCGACCGTGAGCGGATTTTTTTTCCTTAATGTGCCTTCGGTGTAATGAGGGGCGGAACGATCCGAATTGAAGTGGGCAACGTCCACCTGGTCACAAATTCGGAGCCATTGCAACTTTTCCGGTTCCGTCAAGGATTGGGCATCGGCTTTGCCAAAAAAGGTAAGAAAGCGACGGGCGATCTGGCGCGGCAGGTCGTGTGCTTGTGCGGTGTCCATTTGGATACCCCAATCCTGCACTTCAAACTGCATGGTTCGTTTATCGAGCTGCAAGGTAAGCGGGGAATGGAGCCGCAAAAGCGTCCGGCCATCATCGAGCGGAAAGAGCCGCTGATTAAACCGATAGGAATAGGTCGTCCTGGGTGCAGTATCAACCGCGACCGTTTTCGGCTTTGACAAAGCCAGTTCGCTCCGGTCAGAGTCCGCAAAGGCCGACACACCGCCAGAGGCGTTTGGTAGAAAAGCCGTCATGCTGTCACCGGTTCAAACGATTTTTTTGCTTCTTCCGTAAAAATGGACTCAAACTGACCAAGTATGACTGTATGCAAAAACTCCGCCTCTGACAAGGCCTGATTTGGACTTAAACAGGGTTTGGGTTTCATCACGGCCGCATTAAAATCAACACGAATTGCCAATGAATTTTCCTTTCCAATCCCCACAGCCGCAACGCGCAAGGCAAACGTGGCCGGCCGTTTGGGATCAATCATCAAGCCGATCTGACAATCATACGGCGGGATGATGCCCATGTGCTTGCCGGGGAGGCCGGCGAAGACGCGCAAAGCATGGCCTATGTTTATGCCGCCTTCAGGCGCACTGAATTGCGGAGTTGTTTGGTGCGATATCAAATTGATGTAATTTAGGGATACCATAGCACATTCCTTGCCGCCGAAATGGCTCAACCATAGCGGCAACCAGTAGGAAAACTCCGCAAAAAGCTCCTCAAATCGATGGTCATCCTTCCCAACGGGATGCAGGTTCATGGTCAACTGGTTAGGCAAAAGCCTCATGCTCAAAAACTTTCCCCCCTTTGGGCTTCGACGCCAAAACCGATGGGTTATGGTCAATTCCGGTTGCACATCCGTAAGCAAAGGGGTGCCATCCTCGCGCGTTTCAACATTCAACTGCCAATTTGTAATGGGGTCATGTTCCGGGAATTTATCGTGGATCAGGTTTTTCCAATCCTCAAACCGGGCGAAGTAATTTTCGAGCGGGATGTCGGCGATTACCGTCAGCACCCGCTCAACAATGGGTGGTCGCTTATAGTGAAAATGCGGCTGTGTCGGCGCGTCACTCATGTTTCAAGGCGTCAGTATTACATTTCGGCGTTAAAAGTCTATGCTTGAATAATAAACTTGGGGGCATGGTGGGGAGGACCGACTTAACGTGTCGCGATTTTTTTGCGAATTGCTTCCATGTCATTCCCCTCGGGCATCACGAACAGGCATTTGCCGGCGCTGCGGCTTTCCCAAACCGCGCCGACGGCGCGTTTTTCCTCCGCCTCGGCATACAAATGTTCGCCCTTGTATTCGACGACGAGAACGCGACCGTCGTTTAGCTGGCACAGGAAATCCGGGTAAAACCAGTCGGTGGAGGTTTGCAGTCGGAACGACGTGGATTTACGCGCCAGATTTCGCACCCAAAATTTCACTTCCGGCAGACCGTCGAGAAATTGGGCGCATTCAAATTCCTCTTTAGGTTTGCCCGCCGGGGTCTTTTCCAGCAGTTCGCCCGGCTTCGGGCCAAAGTAATGTTTTTTGAACTGGAAGCCGCCTTCGTAAAGCCAGCTTGGTTCGTAGCTCATCGTTTTGAAATTGATGACGCGCTCATCGCTGACGGTCAGGGCGGAACCGTCCAGCAAGAATTGCTGGAACGCCGTTTTGCGTTCGCTGTTGCGGTGTTCCTGAATGCGATTCTCAATTTCATCGCGGAGACGGAACCGATCCAGCGCCAGAAGGCTCACGTCGGCGATGCCGTATTTTGCCATGAGTCCGCGAATGACTTTCCGCAAAAATTCCGCCGATTCGCCGGCGGGAATGTCCTGGTGGTCAATCTGCCGGTCCAGCCAGCCAATCAAATTTTCCAGCGTCCAATCGCTTGCACCGCCAAGTGCGAAAACCTGCTGGTGCAACGTCGTGATGAAATCCGCGCCGGCCATTTCCTGCAAAACGCTGGTCTGGACTTCGCCCTTGGTGCCAACGTCAAGCAGGCCGGCCTTGCCGGTGGGCCGCTGCAACGGATTGTAGCTGCCGGAAAGCGCGGCGTCCTTGGCGCTCAATTTCCACGGATGTTCAAGGAGGAATGTGCTTTCAAATTCAAACAGCATTCCGCTTTCCGACACGCAAAGCAGCGGCACGATGAAATCAATCTGTTTTTCGTAGGGCGACGGGTCGCGTGGTTTGCCGCTACCGCCAAAAGCCTTTTCGGATTCCCGCACCAACGCGACGGCCTCCTTCACCTTCGTTTTGGCTTCGGGCGATTTGACGCAGCTTGTCAGTTTGTCCGTTTCCTCCGCGTCCAGCGGCACAAGCACGGTGATTTCACCTTTGGCGGAGTCAATCCGCGCCTTGCCGGCGAGCGCAACCACCTGCACCTGGGCGACGGTGGCGTCAATTTCAGCAGGCGACACCGTCACGGTTTTTGGTTGCACGCCCAGCGGCAACGTCCCCTGGGGCACGGGAATGATGATGCGTTCCGCCTCGGCGGCGGTGAAGCCGTTGCTTTCCAGCGCCTCGCGCAATTCCGCCAGAACGGCCGTGATGGAATCCGAAACGGAAAAAGCATAGGCGCAATTCAGGTCTGGGTGCTGTTTGGCCTTGGCGTTGGGCAGGCGCAAAATACGCCCGGCGATCTGCTCAATGGCCGTGGCGGAGCGCGTTTCCTTCAAGCTGCAAAGGACATAGGCAAACGGACAATCCCAGCCCTCGCGCAATTTCTGAACCGTGATGATAAAACGCACCGCCGGTTCCTTGGACGATCTGATTTCCTCCGCGCTGGGGAGTTCGTCGAGCGTGCCGACGGAAATTTTTACCTGTTCTTTGGCGATACCAAACTCGCTCGCCAACCGTTCGCGTAACGGCTCGCAATCACTGACGCGGTCGGCCTGCAATAGCATTATGGGGCGCAAATACTCGCCGGTCTGCTGCGCCTCGGCGATGGCGAGTTTTTCCAGGTCGGCGCGCAAGGTGATGGCTTCCGAAAGCAACTGATCCCGCTGGCTGGGATGCCGTGTGATGACGCGGAGCGGCAGTTTGACCATGTCCGCCGCCTTCAATTCCGCCGCCGAAACGTGATGCAGCACGTTGGATGGGTTTTTCGTCCGGGCGGGCGTGGCGGTGAATTCCACGATGCACGACGGCAAAAAATTTCCCAGCGTGGCAAAGCTCAAATCCGTCCGGGCGTTGTGCGCCTCGTCCACGATGACGACGGGGCGGCGCAAGCGGAGCATGTTTACCAGCGACGGTTTAGGTTTTCCATCCGCGCCAGGCAGCAATTCCGCCAGCCGGTCTGCGGGCACGTTCAACAAATGCTCCGCAAATGAGCCGTTCTGCTCATACACCTTGCGCCCGGTCGTGTCTTCCACGCGGAAAGCCTGAATCGTGGCCACGATGACGACGGTTTGCCCCTCGACCGTTGCGCGGGATAGCCGCAACGCTTCTTCAATCGTCACGACCTCCACCGAGCCGCACGCCATTTCCAGGGCGCGGCGGTAGGCGTGGCGTGGATCGCGGAGCGCGTCGGCAGTCTGGTCAAGAATCGTGTTACTCGGCACAAGCCACAAAACGACGGCGTGGTCGGCGCGGAGCAATTCCGAAATAGCGAGTCCGGCGGTGTAGCACGCCAGCAAGGTTTTTCCGCCGCCGGTCGGCACGCGCAGACAGACGTAGGGCATCCCCGGCGTGAGGCCGATGGCCGGCACGGGGATGTAAGGCACGGGCGGCATGGCGTTTTTCTCCAGCACCGCGCGAAACGCCTCTTCCGGCCGGCCATCCTTGGACGACTGCCGGAAAAAATCCCGCAGCGAATCCAGCACCCGCGATTGATAGGTTTTGAGCGAGATCATGACACTTTGATTTCGTAGGGCGTTTGGCGGATGGTGATGCGTTCGGCCTGCAAACGGTCTTTGCCCAGCAGGCAACCGGCGCAATAAATCACTTTCTGCCCGTCATACTTGGGCAACTGTGCGAGCACGCCGCGCGTCAAAATGTTTCCGCCGTTCGCACTCTTATCGCCCAGGATGCCGTTGAACAAAAGATAAATGCCGACGCCGCGACACTCGCCGATCAACGGCGATTTCAGAACGCGCTCGCGCGGCAACGGCTCGCCGGTTTCGGTGAAATAGACGTGCCGCGCCAAATCTGCGAAACGCACGGACGGTTTGATTTGCCCGTGTTCGTCAAACAACGGCTCGCCGAGTTCGCAGAATCGGAAGCCGCCACCGAGTCCTTCAACTTTTTCGCCTTTGGCATTGGTGTAGCCCTGGGCGATGCGTTTGACGCGCTCGGCGGTGATGTCCCGCGCGATTTTGGGTTCCATTTCCACGAGGATGAAACGCCGGTTTCCGCCATCCGCTTTGTTCGTTTTCAGCACGGCATGTCCCGTTGTCCCACTGCCACTGAAGGAATCGAGCACAAGGTCGCTCGGATTTGTGGCAATTTGGAGAACGCGCTCGACCAAACGTGTTGGCTTTGGAGTCGCAAAAAAATCTGTAATATTTAATTCCATCAACTCCAGCTTGCCTTCTTGATTGTGGCCAGCCTCGGAGGGCGTCCAAAAACTTCGCGGGACAACGAGTTTGGCTTTATCCAAAAATTTCCTAATGCGAGGCTTTTCAGAAAGTCCATCGCTACCCCAATAAATCATGTTTTCGGCAACGTGCTTCGCGTGTGTTGTTTTGTCGTAAGCCCAGACGCGAGTTTTACTCGGCCAAATTTCTGCGCCTGTGTTTGGCTGCTTAATAGCGTAATAAAGATTTGGTCTTTCTTCTGCGGTTTTTGCGCAGGTGTAAGCAGCCGAGTTCCATTTTCCCCTCATGTCGTTGTCTGGATTGCGATAATTGCCGAGTTGCTCTTCATTCATTTTCAAGCGATTCGGCTTCCAAGATTCTAATTTGCGTGCATAGACGAGGACGTAGTCCAAATCGGTGCTGAAATACTTCGCGTCATTTGCTGGCGACACTCGTTTGTGCCACGAAACGCACGTTACAAAATTTTGCCGCCCGAAAATTTCGTCCATTAAAAAACGGAGCGATGAGATTTCGTTGTCGTCGAGGCTGATGAAAATTGCTCCGTCTTCGCGTAGGAATTGCCGGAGCAACGCGAGCCTTGGATACATCAAGCAGAGCCACTTGTCGTGACGGGAGAGGTCTTCGGCTTCCTTGCCCACAGCTTTGCCAAGCCATTCGCGGATTAGCGGGCTGTTGACGTTGTCGTTGTAAATCCAGCTTTCGTTGCCGGTGTTGTAAGGCGGGTCAACGAAAATGCACTTGACCTGGCCGGCGTAGTAAGGGAGCAGCGCCTTGAGCGCGACTAGATTGTCGCCCTGCACGATGAGATTGCCGCTGCCCGGGTCGCCGCAGGCCAGTTCCGGCACGTCCTTGAGCAGGTGAAACGGGACTTGGTGGTGATGGTTCACCACAGCATCTTTCCCAATCCAGTTCAGCGTCGGCATTGGAACGAACGGTAGCAAACGACATGCGGTAGCTGAAAGCAGAAAGTCCTTGGGATTCTTGCGGGCGCCGACTCCCGCAGCGCGGTTTGACGGCGACTAAACTCATTCATTTCGTGGGGATTGTGTTTTTGGGGGCAGGCTGAATTCGCGCGCCAATGGGAAGTCTGAGTTCCGTCGCCATATTCAGCCGTCTTCAGGTGAGAATAGCAGTAAGGTCTCCAAGCAAATCAACTGCTGTTTCCTGGTCGTTGAGGAACATCGTGATACGGGAGGCTACGCGTGAGTCTCAGCCTCAAATTCAAAATGGTTATCGAGTCCTACGATCTCACATTTATCACTGAACGGGTGGATGATACGAAACGCTGGGAAAAAAAAGAACTCAAAAATTGCTGAGATGATGTGGGTTGATTAGACCCATTTCTTCCACCAAGGAAACCACTTCGAGATCTGGCCATCTGCCTCCAGCGGTGGGAGCGTCACGCGGCGGAATCCCCGCTCGCAATGGACGAGGACGCACTCATGGTCACGCAGGTTGCGGAGCTTGTGCGGTTTGATTTTGTGTTCGTCAGTTTCGGAATAATTCACGTTGCGCTTTCCAGCACTTGAACCCCACGAACGTTTCACGACTTGTTTTTTGCCGAGAAAATCGGCGGCTTGAACGGCATCCGCTTCGTCGGCGGAACGGAAAATCATCCGGTTGCGCAGATTCAACGTCAACACCTTCGACTTGTCATTTCCGAGTGGTGGAACAAGCGACGTGGTAGATTGGGCGGCGGCAACAATGGTTGCGCCCGCTTCGCGGATCACGTCCACGCAATTGTAATCGCTCGTGCCGTCCTCGCTGGCCGTCATAAATCGCTGCGCTTCATCCGCCCACAGGATGAGCAGATTGTCTTTGGCGCGCTCGGCTTTTGATTTGTCGAACCGGCGCAGTGCGTGATTGTAGAAAAGCAATTTCAGGAACGTGTTGACATAACGCCGCTCGGTTTGAAACTTTTGCGGCATGGTAACGCAGATGATTTTTCCTTTGTCA
>Ga0182027_10009314_pt1 | contig 14137 bp, 11 predicted proteins | sample 712E1DmetaG_FD_121300 | JGI IMG/M metagenome (GOLD analysis project Ga0182027, IMG submission 121300) | Permafrost microbial communities from Stordalen Mire, Sweden - 712E1D metaG (Illumina Assembly) | ecosystem: Environmental > Terrestrial > Soil > Wetlands > Permafrost | place: Sweden...
AGTAGATCAGGATATCGCCCGCCGCCACTTCATCGTCGGTGTTTTCCAGGATGCGGATCTGCCATCCGCCGTCCGGCGCCGCCACTTTGGGCGCCGCCCGCCGCGCCAGCTTCAGACGTTCGACGATCGACGGCCCGTTCAGCGCCTCAACCTCGGCATCGAGCGCCCGCCGCGCTTCCTCGACGATGCGCGGAACAATCGCGCGCAGCCGCTCCATATCATCGGGATGCAGGTAGACGTGATAAACCGCGGGCGGAAGAACGGAATAGTGCAGCGGCTCGAGCCCCTCCTTCATATTCCGCACGATTTCGAGAATGACATCCCGGGCGGTCGCGGAAGTGGGAGTGGCAGGCCGGTCCATGGGGGAACCTCCTACAATGTTAACAACGTGCGCCGCGGAATTTCGTTCACAAGATTCTGCGCGATAGGACACCTTGACGAAAATTCCATCCAGCATTAAGATGATGTCATCTTTGATCTGAGAAGGAGGGGGAACGCCAGGGACCATCCACCGCGTGTCTTCTCAATCGGGGAGCCTCCAGAGCGGTGACACCGTCGTCATCGTCGGCGGCGGGCCTGCCGGGTCGTTCTTCGCCATCCATCTTCTTCGGGAAGCCAGGCGTCTCGGGCGATACATCGACGTCGTTATCGTCGAGAAACGGGGCCCCATCGAACCCGGCCCCGAAGGCTTTCAGTGCAAGGGATGCAACTTCTGCGCGGGTGGCATCTCGCCGCGGCTGGATGAGACCCTTCGCGAGAACGGTCTCGTGGTCCCGGAAGAGATCATTCAGGGGCGCATCGACTACATCTGGATACAGGGCCAGTGGAAGAACTTCCGGCTCCGGGTTCCCAAAGACATGCATATGTACTCGGTATTCCGGGGCTCGCTGCCCAGCCGAAGGAGTGGCCCGGTGGCGGGGTTCGACGCCTTTCTACTTGGTGAGGCGGTCAAGGAAGGCGCGCGCATCCTCTATGGGCAGGTCGACGCCATGGACTACGCCGCATCGGGGATGCCCCGCCTGACGGTGAGCACACCAGCCGGAGAGAGGGCCGTTCTGGATGCCGCGTTCGTGGCCATCGCTACCGGAATCAATGCGCACTGCGGCCACGATTACCGCGACGATGCCCTGATCGCGTCGGTCCAGCGGTTGAACCCGGCGTTCGTTCCGGGCAAATCCCGAAAAGCCTTCATCTTCGAGCTCGACGTGGGCGAGGAATATCTCGAGCGCAATCTGCACCGGGAGATCTACTTCATCGAGTACGGCTCGAAGCACCTCGCCATCGAGCATACCGCGCTGGTTCCCAAGGGCAGGTTCCTGACCGTCGCCATGATCGGCAAGTGCATCGACGAGGCGGTGCTGCCGCGAGACAGTCAGCGGATTGTGCGCGATTTCCTGACGCTGCCTCAGATTGAGCGCATCCTGCCGGGCATCCAGGCGGCTCCCCTCGCCTGCGCCTGCGCTCCCCGAATGGCCGTGACGCCTGCCAGATCCCCCTTCGGCGACCGGTTTGCCATTATCGGCGACGCGGTCGGGGCGCGGCTGAACAAAGACGGCCTCTTTTCCGCCCACCTGACGGCCAGCCGGCTGGCGCGGACCGTGCTCCACGACGGAATCGGCCGGCAAGCCCTCGCCAGAGGATACGGGAAGGCCATCCAGTGGCTGGCGGCGGACAATCGCTTCGGGCGGATCGTGTTTGGCGTGAGCCGGGTGGCCTTCACCAAGCCGGTGGTCAGCCGCATTACGTACCAAGCGTATGCCACCGAATGCAAGGTGCGCGACGAGCGCAGCCGACCCTTGAGCGTGGTGCTGTGGAAAATTGCCAGCGGCACCGCCGACTATCGGGAAGTGCTGCGCGAGATGTGCGGCTACGGCGTGCTGCGATCCATCCTCGCCGGCGCGGCGGTCACGCTGAGGAATGTGGCGCTCGAGGCGCTTTTCGGCCTGAAATGGGGGGAATACGGAAGGTACCCGACGGTGGTTCTCAAGGAGAAGCGCGAATGGCTCAAGGCGGGCCTGGCGTCGAGCCTGGGAATGGAACTTGGCGAGGCGCCTGAATTCGAACGCATGTACGCGATCAAGATCCGGGGCGCCGCGGAAGAGATCATGGAGGAGTTGGGCCAGTTCGGCGATCCCAATGCCCGGTTCCTCAACCTTCGATTCATCGAGGTTCGACGGATCGAGGGCCTGCCCAACCAGGCCGGATCGGTGATTCGATACAAGATACCGCTGGTTGGCTTGGCCGCGGAATTGCGGCTGACCAGGAGGATCGGCTCCGAGACCTTGCTGTATGAGTTCGATGAGCGGCTGGCGGACCACGGGAAGCTCATCTTCAACGTGGCGCCCGCCAAGGACGGAAACAGCCGGCTGTCCATCTACGCGGCATTCGACTACAAGACGGGCAGCGGCTTCGCCGATCGGGTTCTGTGGAAGGGCTTCAAGCTGCTGTTTCCGGAATTCGTGCACGACATCGTGTGGAACCATGCCCTGTGCACTATCAAGGAAGAGGTGGAGCGGAAGCGCTCTTCCTCGCCGGCGCTACCAACACGGTAGAATCGAGGTTTGCCTGATCTCCTGGTATCGGTGGTGATCCCCACCCTGGCTGCGGATTCGAGGCTTTCCGATTGCGTCGAATCCCTCGGGCGGCAGACGCGGCGCGATTTTGAAGTGATCGTCGTGGATAACAGCGGCCAAGGTCTGGCGAGGCGCAGGGGCCTGGCGCCGGGCGCGCGGGTCATCGAGAACCCCGGCAACGCCGGTTTCGGCGCGGCCGTGAACCAGGGCTGGCGCGCTTCCGCCGCGCCCCTGATCGCGACCCTGAACGACGACGCGGCGGCGCGCCCGGGCTGGCTCGAAGCGCTGGTCGCGGTGATGGAGCGGCATCCCGATGCCGGCATGTGCGCTTCGCAAGTGCGCCTGTTCGGCGAGGATTGCCTGGATTCCGCCGGGATGCTGGTAGCCCGCGACGGCAGCAGCAAACAGCGCGGCCACGGAAAACCGCCGGAGGACTTCCCCGTGACCGAGGAAACGCTCTTCCCCAGCGCGTCCGCGGCGCTCTACCGGCGCGCCATGCTGGAGGAACTCGGCGGCTTCGACGACAGCTTCTTCCTCTACTGCGAAGATACCGACCTGGGCCTGCGCGCGCGCTGGGCCGGATGGAAATGCCTGTATGTCCCGCAGGCCGTGGTGGAGCACCATTACTCGCACACGGCCGGCCGCGCCTCTCCGCTGAAGGCCTACTATGTGGAACGCAACCGGCTGTTCGTGCTGGCCAAGAACTTCCCGGCGGGCATGCTGCTGGCGGCGCCGTTCGTCGCGTTGTGGCGCTATCTGTGGCACGCGTGGTACATTCTCCAGGGACGCGGAAGCGCGGCCCGATTCCGGGCGGAAGGACATGCGGGACCGAAAATGATTTGGTACGTCATCCGGGCGCACGCCGCGCTGCTGGCCAATGCGCGCCGCTTGTGGCGGCAGCGGCGCCAGATCCGCGCCCGCGCGCGCATCACCCCGGCCGTCTTCCGGCATCTCATTCGCTGCCATTCCATCGGCGCCAGAAGGATGGCCGCGCTGTGACCGCCGCCAATCCCGATTCCTTGATGGTGATCGTGCCGGCGTTCAACGAACAGGGCGCCGTCGGCGAAGTGGTGCGCTCGGTTCACCTCCACGTGCCCGGCGTCCCGGTTCTGGTGATCGACGACTGCTCCACCGACGACACCATCCTCGTCGCGCGCCAGGCCGGGGCCGAAGTGCTGGCTCTGCCCCACCACCTGGGGTTGGGCGGGTGCGTGCAGGCCGGGTACAAGCTCGCCTATGAGCTGGGATTCCAATACGTGATCCGCGTGGACGGCGACGGCCAGCACGACGCGCGCGACATTCCGCGCATCTTCGAGAAGCTCAAATCGTCGGGCTGTGAAATGGTGATCGGCTCGCGGTTCGTCGCCGAAAGCGGATCGCGCACGGGGTTCGTCCGGTCGCTCGGCATTCGCTTCTTCCGCTTGGTGCTGCGCCCCATTCTGGGCAAGCCCGTGCACGACCCCACCTCCGGTTTCGTGGGTGTGAACCGCAGGGCGCTGGACGTTTTTAGCCGCAGCTTTCCGCTCGAATACCCGGAAATCGAGGCGCTCGTGGTCTTGCAACGCCGCCGGTTCCGCTTCGAGGAGGTGCCCTGCACCATGCACCCGCGCACCACTGGCCACTCTTCCATCACCGCCCTCAAATCGCTCTATTACATCTTCCACGTGCTCATGGGCGTCTTCGTCAACGTACTGAAATTCGATCGCCGGGCCCTGAGGGCACCCCACCGCCGCCCGCCGGACTCCGGCGCTGGAGGATAGATGGACCACCTCTTGAATGTCACCACAGGCCTGAGCGTTGTGCTGATCGTCATCGTGCTGATTTCCGTTCGGCGCGCGCACATTCGCGTGGAATACTCGATAAGCTGGCTGATCGTCGCCAGCGCCATGCTGGTGCTATCGCGAGCCCGGCCGCTCTTGGACGCCGTCAGAAGGTCGGTGGGCTTGCCGGATACCCCGCTGACCCTTTTTCTGCTCGCGGGCGGCGTGTTCTTGATTATGCTCTTCCGCTTCTCCGTCATCATTTCTCACTTGCGCGACGACAACATCGCCATGGCGCAGCGCGTCGCCATTCTGGAGTACCACCTCCGGAGCATCGGGAACCATGAAAAATAAGAAGCGTGAAGTCCGCAAAACCATGGTGGCGCCGGGCCGAGGGGGCACCCCGCCGCGCCGCCGCGCGTGGCCCTGGGTTCTGGGGGTGGTGGGCGCGGCCGTGGTGGTGTTCTGGGCCTACGCGCCGGCGATGCACGGCGAGTTTCTGTTCGACGACAACGTTCTTCCCTTCTCGCTGCCCAACGCCGCGGCTCCGTTGAGCGCGTGGATCGGCCAGATCCGTCCGGTGCTGATGTTCAGCTATTGGGTCAACTCGCGCCTCTCGGCGGAAGACCCGTACTCGTATCACATTTTGAACGTCATCCTTCACTGCTTCACCAGCCTGCTGATGTTTTGGATGGTCCGGCGCGTGCTGGAATGGTCGGGCGCCCAGGCGCGGCTGCGCAATCTGCTGGCCGGCTTCGCGGCCCTGCTGTTTCTGCTGCACCCCGTTCAAACCGAATCCGTGGCCTACCTGGCGGGCCGCTCGGAGGCGCTCAGCGTGCTGCTGGTGTTCGCGTCCTTCACCGTCTTCCTGTATCGTCCGCAACCGGCGGCCGCGTGGCCCGTGGTGGCCGCGGTGCTGGCGCTGTTCGGTTTGGCCCTGCTGTCCAAAGAGCATACCGTGGTGCTGCCCGCGCTGCTGCTTCTGACCGACTACTGGTGGAACCCCGGCTTTTCCTTCCAAGGCATCCGGCGCAACTGGAAGCTGTACCTGCCCATGGCCCTCGGCGCCGCCGCGGGCGTGGCCTTTTTCTGGAACCTCATCACCGGAGCCAGCACCGCTGGTTTCGGAATCAAGGAATTCACCTGGTATCAGTACTTCTTCACCCAATGCCGCGCCCTGTTCGTGTACATCGGCATGTTCGTGCTGCCGGTGAATCTCACGGCCGACTGGGATTTCCCCATCTCGAGGACGATTCTGGATCGCGGCGCCATCTTCGGCCTGCTCGCGCTCCTCGCCCTGGCCGCGGCCGCATGGCGCTTCCGCCGCCGGTTCCCGCTGGCGAGCTACGGCTACTTCGTGTTCCTGCTGCTGATGTCGCCGACCTCCTCGATTCTGCCCATCAAGGACCTCATCGCCGAGCGCCGCCTCTACTTTTCCATGTTCGGCCTGCTGCTGATCCTGGTGGATGTGCTGAGCCGCCTGAAGGTGGACCGCCGGACGCTCGCCGCCGCCTGCCTCATCGTGGTGCTTGCCGCCGCCGGAGCCACGCGCGCCCGCGCCGCGGTATGGGCCGACGCGGTCTCGCTTTGGGAAGACACCGTGCGCCACTCGCCCAACAAGCGGCGCGCGCATTTCCAACTCGCCTTCGCCTACTTCCAGCAGGCCCGTTACGGCCAGGCCCTCGAGGAGTTTCAAAAGACCGCGGGACTCGGACCAATTACGCCGGATCTGCTCCTGGACTGGGGCCTGGCGTACGACCACCTCGGCCAGTTCGACCAGGCGCTGGCCAAGTTCCAACAGGCGGCTTTGATGCAACCTACCGCACACTTCTACACGCAAATCGGCATGGTGTATGCCCAGCAATCGCGATGGCCGGAAGCGTTGCAGGCTTTGGCAACCGCCGAGAAGCTGGATCCGAAGTTCCCCGACACTTACACGTACCGGGGCAAGATCTACCTGAATGCCAACCAGGTGCCGGCGGCCATCCAGGAGTACCGGCGCGCGCTGGCGATCGACCCCACGTTGGAGGACGCGCGCCACGACCTCGCCCTGGCCGAAGGCCGCCTGCGCGCCGGCCATTGATATGCCGCCGCTACGCATCGGCATCAACGCGCTGTACCTGATTCCGGGCGGGGTGGGCGGCACCGAGATCTACTTGCGCGGCTTGCTGGCCGGTCTCGCCGGCATCGATACCGCCAATCAGTACTTCATTTTCACGAACCGCGAAACCGGCCCCGACCTGGTCCCCCGGCAGCCCAACTTCCAACGCCTGCCGCAGCCCGTTCGGGCCGTTTCGCGTCCCGCGCGCATTCTCTGGGAGCAAGCCGCGCTGCCGCTGGCCGCCGTCCGCCATTCGCTCGACGTGATGCTGAATCCCGGTTTCACCGCGCCGCTTTTCTGCCCCTGCCCCCAGGTCACGGTGTTTCACGACCTTCAGCACAAGCGCCACCCCGAGTATTTCCGCTGGTTCGACTTGCCGTTCTGGCAGTTCTTCCTGTTCTGGTCCGCGCACGTTTCGCGCCTGCTGCTGGCCGTCTCCGCCGCCACCGCCGCCGACCTCCTGAAGTATTACCGCATTCCCGAATCGAAAGTGCGGGTCACGCCCGAGGGCGTCGAGCTGGTCTTTTTCGACATCGCGCGCCGCCGCACTCCGGAACCGTTCCTGCTCACGGTTTCGACGCTGCATCCGCACAAGAACCTGGATGGCCTGCTGCGCGCCTTCGCCGGCTTCCGCCGGACCCACCCGGAATTCCGCCTGGTGGTGTGCGGGTTGCACGGCTTTTCCACCGGCGCGTTGCACGAATTGCGCGATTCGCTCGACCTGCGGGACGCGGTGGAGTTCCCCGGCTGGATCCCGCGCGAGGATCTTCACGACCTCTACGCGCGCGCCTGGGCATTCCTGTACCCATCGCGGTTCGAAGGATTTGGCCTCCCGCTTCTGGAGGCGCTGGCCGCCGGCATCCCCACCGCGTGTTCGGGAATCGAGCCGCTTTCGAGCATCGCCGCCGGCGCCGCCCTGGAATTCGACCCGCTGGACACAACCGCCATCGCCGAGGCCATGGTGCGGATTGCGGATGACGAGGCTCTGCGGGCGCGACTGGCCGAAGCCGGGCCGCGGCGCGCCGCACAATTCTCGTGGCGGGCGACGGCGGAAGGGACCCTGGCGGCGTTGCTGGAGGCGGGGAGTGGGGTCTGAAGGGGGGCCGAAGCCGCTTGCAGACGGTCTCAAGCACGGCGAATTGACGCAGACAACTCCTCTGCGGCTTTTCTTATCGCCTTGGTTGCGGCGAGATAACCCTCGTCCCTGTTTGCCCAACGTGTGATCGGCCTTCCGTCCGTCGGGACGGCCTGGAGCTCAGAAAAGGGTGCGGCCTCCCAGTCCACGGGGCGCAGAATTACCGGTATCACCCGGGCTTCCCCTTTCCTGTGTCTCTCCAAGGCTTGCTCCATCTCTTTTCGATAGCAATAATCGGAATTCAGAAAGTCAGGGCTGATTAACAAGAGAATGAGGTCCGCTGAGGTGAGATATCTATCGATCGTCTTATCCCACTCAGAGCCAGCAGTGATCTTCCGGTCATGCCAGGTGTGAATGATTCCGAGGTGCTTGAGCGTGCGGTTATTGATGACGACATCCTCGGTATGCTTCTTCGCCTCTCGACGAATCCTCTCCCGACCCGGTCGGCCCCCAATTCCCAGCCCCACGCGAACCTGGTGCATCACGTCCGACGCCAGGAACGGCTTCCGCAGCACCGGGAGATTTCGCTCTTCGCAGAGAGCCTCCTCTTCCGGTGGCAGGATGGTCCCCGTCATGATGATCACCAGCATCTGGGGAACGGCTTGCAGAAACTCTACCGCCAGTTCCACGCCGTTGCCGTCCGGCAGCATGTAATCGAGCAGCGCGGCGTTTGGCTTATGTCCGAGCATGAGCCGCTTGGCTTCGGTGGCAGATTCGGCGGTCAGTACGTTCCAGTTGGCGTCGGTAAGCAGGCGTTCCAGAAAGCGCAGAAGGTCCCGATTGTCGTCTACCAGCAGAACGGTTATGTCACGCATGATTCGAAGCCTAATTGTAAACCTGCGCAGCCGGAACCGGTCGGCGCTGAGATTCGCGCTGAAGGGATTGGGTTCCGGCTCGCAACCGGACTAATCCTAGGCCCTTCACGTTCACCGGGGTGCCCCACGTAGGCCGCGAAGCCAGGCCGGCGCATTCGCTGGTATTATCAAAGTCAAGGGCCGAACTCCATGCGCTATACGGTTATCCTTGAGCAGGAAGCAGACGGCGGATACGTGGCCACCGTGCCGGCACTGCCCGGCTGTGTATCCCAAGGCGACACCCGCGATGAGATCATGAGGAACATCCGCGAAGCGGCGGATCTCTATGTCGAAGACTGTATCGCCGCTGGTGACCCGGTCCCGACTGAAGCGGGAAGAGAATACTTCGAGCTCAAGACCGGCACCCACCAGTGAAGCTCCCGACGGACCTTTCCGGCCAAGAGTTGGTGAAGGTGCTTCTGCGGGTGGGATTTGCCGTTAACCGCCAAAGAGGCAGCCACATCATCCTTAGGCGCGCCAACCCGTACGCCCGCGTCGTCGTTCCGGATCACAAGCGAGTCCGCCCTGGAACTCTGCGAAAGATTCTAAACGAAGCAGGGGTCACTGTGGAGCAATTATTGGAACTGCCCTGAACCGCGAAAGACAAGATCGGCGGCCCGGCTGACCCGCCTGCTATAGTGTTCCTCGTGGAACCAAGTACCGCGCTGCTGGCCGACCCCATTTTCCGCGAACACCTGGCGGGGCGCGAACATCCGGAACGGCCGGAGCGGTTCGATGCCGTGATGCGCGGTTTGAAACAGGCGGGCCTGCTCGAACGGCTGGCGCGCGTGGATGGGCGCGCCGCCACCGAAGAGGAACTGCTGCTGTGCCACACCCCGGAATACCTGCGAACGGCGAAGCACGACGTGCTCTCCGGGCGCCCGTCGCTGACGACCGGCGATACCGACATCACGCCGAATTCCTGGGACGTCGCGGCGCAGGCGGTGGGTGGCGTGCTCAACGCGGTCGACGCCGTGGCGACGGGCACGGTGCGCAACGCTTTCTGCACGGTACGGCCGCCCGGCCATCATGCCAGCGCCGGCCGCGGGATGGGGTTCTGCTTCTTCAACAACGCGGCTCTCGCGGCCCGCTACGCGCAGCGCCGGCATGGCCTCGAGCGCGTGCTGATTGTGGATTGGGACGTGCACCACGGCAACGGCACCGAGGACATTTTCTACTGCGACCCCACGGTCTTCTTCTTCAGTACGCACCAGTGGCCGCTGTACCCAGGGACGGGGCGCGCCGATGAGACTGGCGAGGGCGCAGGCGTTGGGACCACCATGAACTTCCCGTTTCCGGCGGGCTCCGGGCGAGAGGAGATTTTGGGCGCTGTCGAGGCATCGCTCGCGCCGGCCGCGGAACGGTTCCGGCCGGACTTGCTGGTGATCTCGGCGGGGTTCGATTCGCGCCTCGGCGATCCGCTGGGCCGCTTCACCCTCACCGACCGCGATTTCGCGGACCTCACGCGCGCCGTCATGGAGATCGCTGCGCGCCACGCCGGCGGGCGCGTGGTCTCGGTGCTCGAAGGCGGCTACAACCTGGGCGGGCTGGCCTCCGCCGCGGCCGCGCACGTGGAAGCATTGTGCGGCGCGGGCGGCAGGCCGGGAAACAAAGCCCGATAGCCGTTTTGTGGTATTTCAGTCCAAGGGGAAGCTAAACCTGTGCTTTTCGGCTGAATAGCACCGAGCACCCTGCCAGCAATAGCAACAGTGCAAGCAGGGCCAAGCCCCAGGTCGAGAGCGTCGGAACGGCTGCAACACCAGTCGCCGTCACGGTGGCCGTCGAGGTGTTGTTAGCCAGGTTCGGGTCCGGGGTTGTCGAGGCAACGATGGCCGTGTTAGCGACTGTCCCGGATGAGCTCGGAGCCGCAACGACGAGCGTGATCGTGGCCGAACCACCGACAGCCATAGTCCCCAGAGAACAACTCACGGTGCTTGTGCCGGAGCAGGACCCCACCGATGGCGTTGCTGAAACAAACGTGGTGCGCACCGGTAGGATGTCACCGAGGGTCACGTTTACCGCGGGGCTGGGACCCGCATTCGTAACAGTGAGGGTATAAGTGATGTTCCCGTTCACAACAACGGTGGTCGGCCCGGTCTTGGTGATCGAGACATCAGCTTGGTCGGCGGCTACCACGATGCTGCACGTATTATTGGTCGCGGTACCCGATAAGGAGTCGCGGACGTTGGTGCTAAAGGGGTAGGTGCCCGCTGTAGTCGGGTTCCCAGCGATAGCTCCGGTGGAAGTGTTCAGGCTCAAAACCGGCGGCAGCGATCCCGTGATTGAAAACGTGTAGGGCGACGTGCCGCCCGAGGCCGTCAGTGAGGAGTTGTACGCTATACCGATTTGGGCAACGCCCACTGGACAGGTGACGTTCAGCGGAGGAGTAGTCGTCGCCGTCAAGTTCCACGTTGAGGTGTTGTTAGCCAGGTTCGGGTCCGGGGTTGTCGAGGAAACGGTGGCCGTGTTAGAGACGGTTCCGGGGGTGCTCGAACTCCTAACGACGAGCACGACCGTGGCCACACCATTGGCAAACACAGTGCCCAGAGAACAACTGACGGTGCTTGTGCCGGAGCAGGACCCCACCGATGGCGTTGCTGAAACAAGCGTGGTGCCCGCCGGTAGCGTGTCACTGACGGTCACGCCTGCCGCGAAGCTGGGACCCGCATTCGCAACAGCGAGATTATAAGTGATGTTCGCGTTCGGAGCAACGAATGTCGGCCCCGTCTTGACGATCGAGACATCAGCCGAGGCGGCGGCTACGACGATGCTGCAACTACTGGTCCCGGTAGCCGATGCGGAGTCCAGGACGTTGGCGCTAAAGGGAAAGGTGCCCGCTAAAGTCGGGGTCCCAATGAGAAATCCGGTGGCAGGGACCAAGTTCAAACCCGACGGGAGCGATCCCGTGGTTGAAAACGCGTAGGGCGGCGTGCCGCCCGTGGCCGACAGTAAGGAGTTGTACGCTACACCGACTTGGGCAGTGCTCAGTGGACACGTGACGGTCGGCGGCGGTGGCGTTATGGTCGTGATCGCCGCGCCGGGGTTCGCCATCGGATTGGTATCCATTGTGACCGCCCCAACCTCTGCCAAAGCCCTCCCATTCATCGTTGAGCCCGTCGCAAGCGTGATGGATGCATAGGCCAGGATGGTTCCGTTGAAGGTGGAATACGTTCCGAGACTTGCCGAGCTACCGACCTGCCAAAAGATATTGGCTGCAGTCACGCCGCCCTCGAGGACCACTTGACTGCTGTTGCTCATATTGAGTGCGCTGGCTACCTGGAAGATAAAGACGCTGTTCGCTGCGCCGTTGAGATAGAGAACGCCGCCTACGCCTAAGCCCAGCGTAGATGTGGATTTGTACAGGCCGGGCGGCAGGGTTTGCCCGTCGAGGTTGCCGGCCACGCTAGTAAATCCCGTCCGGCTCAATGCGTCGTTATATGCGGCAGTCAATTGGGCTTGGGCCGTGCCGGCGAGACTGCCAACCCCCGTGTAAATCGCGCCTCCCGTGACAGTTCCGGGCGGGAATCCGCCCACAGACGTGCCCGCACTCACCCCTACGTTCCCAACTATAGCAGTCGGGCCGGTGTTCGTCACGGCGGAGCCGGCTAACACAGTGAAGCTGGTCAAAACCGGGCCCATCGTCACGGGCAGTTGGGCCGCTTGCAGACAAACGGAAAGCGCTGCCCAGGAGAAGACGGCGACAACCTTATGCATAGCCAGAACCTCTCATCCAGAGTCCTGTTTCAGAACTCACGGCAAGGCAATTATACAACGATTCCGCCTTGCTTTCAATCAAAGATAGCATACTTTTTAGACCCGGATTTCCGTTTTTCCCCTCCTGGCCTCGTCCGGGCACGCAAAACCCCGGCCGCGCGCGTGGAGGCGTCGATGCCGGAGCCCGGATTCCATCCGGGGGAGCGTGCGCCAGGATGAGCGCGATGCTAGCATTTCTGCGTGGGTTCCTCGCGAAACCCGTTTCGCGGATACCCCGACGCAATAGTGGAGGTGATGTTCATGAATTTTTCCCGCCGCAAGATGATGCAAGGGTCGATTGCCACACTGGCCGGAGCGGGCGCGGCGTTGCCGGCGCCGGCGAAGACAACCAAGAAGTCGAACAATAAGGGCTGTTTTTATTTCACGGAATTGCTCGGCAACCCGGCGAGCACGGATGCGACCATTTGCAAGCAGGTGGGCCTGAACTGGGTAATCGCGGGCGGCGGTTTGGGCCGCGTCCGCAAGGAACAGTACCTGGAGACCCTGCAAAAGCAGAAGGACGCGTTCGCCGCCGTGGGCATGCAGATCGCCGGAGTGGAAGGCCACCCGGTTCCCTTCGAAAACATCAAGCTGGGGACCGAAGGACGCGATGAGGAGATCGAGAACACCAAGTGGGCGATTGAAGCCTTGAGCAAGATCGGGGTCAACATGATCTGCTACAACTTCATGGCCGGGTTGGGCTGGACGCGCACCAGGCAGGACGTCAAGGAACGCGGTGGCGCCCTGACCAGCGAATTCGACCTGGCGGCCTCCAAGGCCCAGGGGCCCACGCGCTGGGGGGAGGTGAGCGAAGAGAAGATGTGGCAAAACTGCGAGTACTTTCTCAAGGCGGTCATGCCCGTGGCGGAGAAGTTCAAGGTCAAGATGGCGCTCCATCCGGACGATCCGCCCATTAATCCCCTCCGCGGTATCGCGCGCATCATCGTCAGCCGGAAGGCGTACGAGCGCGTCATGGACGTGGTTCCGAGCCCGTATAACGGGATCACGTTCTGCCAGGCCAACTTCGTCCTGATGAAGGAGGACATCTATACCCTGGCCAAGGAGTGGTCGAATCGCAACAAGATTTTCTTCGTGCATTTCCGCGACATTGCGGGCGACACGAACCACTTCCACGAGACGTTCCACGACAACGGACCCACCGACATGGTGCGGATGCTGGAGGTTTACAGCAAGGCCGGCTTCGTCGGGCCGATACGCCCGGATCATGCCCCGGCGCTGGCCGGCGAAGCGCAGAACGGCCGGGCCTCCGGGTACACCATCGGCGGCAAGGTGTTCGCATTCGGTTACATGAGAGGCATCATGGACGGACTCGGCCTCAAGTACGCGTAGCGGAAGGCCGCACCACGGCGTCCAGTTCCCCCTTGGCCAGGCGCACGTGGATGCGGGAATCGGGCGGCGCGGCGCCGGCGTCTTTCAAAATGCCGCTCTCGCCGGAGACGATGGCATAGCCGCGCTCCAGAATGCGGAGCGGGCTGAGCGTCGAGAGCTGCCCCGTAAGCCGGTCGAGCGCGCCACGGCTGCGCGCCAGCCGCAGGCGGACGTCGCAACCCTGGAGACGCGCTTCGAGCGTGCGGCGCGAGCGAGCGAGTGTATCCAATTCCATGCGAATGCACTCGCGCAGGCGGTATTCCCGCTCGTCGATGGCTTGCAGGCCGCGGCCCACGCGGCGGTGGAACGCGCTCAACGCGCTCTCGATGCCCCGCTGCCGCAGGCGGCGCTCCAGCATGGCCAGGCGATAGCGCATGGCCTGCGTGCCGCTGGCGCGAGAGGCAGCTATGCGGTCGAGCAGTTCCTCGCGCGTGCGGACCACCAGTTCGGCGGCGGCCGAAGGCGTGGGGGCGCGCAAGTCGGCCACGAAATCCGCGATGGTGACGTCGGTTTCGTGTCCCACGGCCGAGACCACCGGCACGGAACAGGCGGCGATGGCCCGCGCCACGGCC
>Ga0182027_10009317_pt1 | contig 14133 bp, 9 predicted proteins | sample 712E1DmetaG_FD_121300 | JGI IMG/M metagenome (GOLD analysis project Ga0182027, IMG submission 121300) | Permafrost microbial communities from Stordalen Mire, Sweden - 712E1D metaG (Illumina Assembly) | ecosystem: Environmental > Terrestrial > Soil > Wetlands > Permafrost | place: Sweden...
CGGTTCCGCAAGCCGCCGCGGCGCGCCGCCCATCACCCTCCAGGCCGTCTGGACCGCCGACAATGGCAAACTGCCGCCCTGGAAAGGCGACTACCACCACGACCTGAATACGCAGCTCAGCTACTGGCCCTGCTACTCGGGCAATCATCTCGAGGAAGGCCTCAGTTACCTCGATTGGCTGTGGAAGATCCGTCCCGCCTGCTTCGCCTGGACGAAACGCTTCTTCGATCTGCCCGGGCTGAACGTCCCTATGACCTCCGACCTTGCCGGTGAGCAGATCGGCGGCTGGCGCCAATACACGCATTCCGCCACTACCTCCGCCTGGCTGGCGCAGCACTTTTACCTGCACTGGAAATACAGCGCCGACCGCCGCTTCCTCGAAGAGCGCGCCTACCCCTACCTGCGTGACGCCGCGGTGTTCATCGAGGCCGTCACCGCCTTGAAGCGGACCGGCGGGTTCCGCGGCCTGCCGCTCAGCGCCTCACCCGAGATCAACGACAACACGCCCAGCGCCTGGTTCGACACCATCACGAATTTCGACCTTGCGCTGATCCGTTGGCTGCTGGTCTCATCCGCCGAATTGGCCGATGAATTGAAACAACCCGCCGATGCCGGCCGCTGGCGCAAGGTGCTGTCCGAGATGCCGGAGTTCGAATATGGCGAAGATGGGCGTTTGCTAGTTGCGAAGAACTACCCTTTGCCAGCTTCCCATCGCCACTTCTCTCACCTGATGGCGATTCACCCCCTCGGCCTCATAGACTGGAGCGGCGGCGAGCCGGCGCGCCGCACCATCCGCGCTTCACTGGCCGAGTTGCGCGCCAAGGGCAGCGACTGGTGGTGCGGCTACAGTTTCTCCTGGCTTGGTAACCTCGCGGCCCGTGCGCGCGATGCCGCGGCCGCGGAGAAGGCACTCGAGATCTTCTCGACAGCCTTCACCCTGCGCAACAGCTTCCATTGCAACGGTGACCAATCCGGCAAAGGATATTCGAAGTTCACCTATCGGCCCTTCACGCTCGAGGGCAACTTCGCCGCCGCCTCGGGCGTGCAGGAGATGCTCCTGCAGAGCCACACCGGCGTCGTCGAAGTCTTTCCCGCCGTCCCGGAGGGTTGGAAGGACATGTCCTTTACCTCGCTCCGCGCCCAGGGCGCCTTTTTGATTTCGGCCGAGCGCCGCGGTGGCGCCGTGACCCGGTTGGAGGTTGTCTCAGAAAAGGGCGGAACGCTGCACCTGGTCTCCCCGTTCAGTGGTAGGCAGCTTTCGATCCCCATGTCGCCGGGGCAGCGCAAGATTATCGAGAACGACCCGGTTACGTAAACGCTCCGTACCGGAACGCAAATCCTACTTCGGAAGCTGCCGGGCCCCAAGATCCGTCGCCGCCCGATCTCATTCAGCTTTGATGAGCGGATTTCGTGAGCCGGCTGGTCTGGAAGCTGGCCGAAGCCAACGAACGGGCGGCAATTCTGGTAGTTTGAATTCGGTGTCAGGTTTCCGATAACGCCGTTTGAACGAAGTGGCCTCGCCTTCGGCTTCGGCCACAGACGCTTCGCGTGTGTTATCTGCGTGCCTGTGATCCACCGCGCTGATCCGCATTCGACGCCACATCAGAGGCTCTTACGCTGCGTGGAAGTTTTTTATTCCCAAGTAGCTACAATTCAAATCCCATAGCTGCACCGTTCCAAAACGGCTTCCTTCAAACGACTGTATCGAAAGCGCCCCGGCGATCCACGCTCGTCCATCCCCAAAAGACAATCGCGCCGGGCCGCTCCCGATATAGCACTAACGTCTTCCGGACACGACTGCATGTAATGGGATGGTCCGCCACCCGAGGCGCCAACTCCCCGTGCAAGGCAATTGCTGTCTCCCTTCTCAGGTCTTTGAATGCCAACGGCGAGGTCGCATATCGTCGGTCAGAACTCCATTCCGAAGTGGGATAGACACCAGGCGGAGGCGCTGCGCCATGGAACATCAAGCTCGAAGTAAAGTAACGGTGGTGTCATTCACGGTCGTACCGCTGCACAATCTGGATCTGGGTGCCGGATGTCGCATACCCTTCGGCAAGACCTTCATGCTTCAGAATGTACCCGAGTGACTGAAGCGAGATGAGGGAATCTCGAGAGACATCGGCCGAACCGAGAGAGAGTCAACGCTCGCAGCCAAGCACGGGCTGTTGTCTGAGTGCTTTCGTGATTTCTTCACGCATTCTCTCCGTCATCTTAACGACAAAACGCACTCTCCATTTCCAGCTGAGGCGGGACAGTATAACCCAACGATGTCTCGCACCTTTTCCACGAACTGCGGGTCTTTCGAGAATTTGAAACTCTCCACGCGGTGCGGCTGCAATCCGAACGCACCCCAGATTCGCACAATCGCAGTCTGCGACAAGCCGGTCTTCCCGGCCATCAGGCGACTGCTCCAGTGCGTGCTGTTTTCCGGCATCGATTCCAGCGTCTGGGTGACAACCTCCTCGACCTGCGCGTCCGCAATCGACCGCGGCGCGCCCGGTCGCGGCTCGTCCAGTAGTCCTTCCAGCCGTTGCACACGAAAACGTTCCCGCCACTTACAAACCGTCGCGCCGGTGATGTGCAGTCTTCGCCACGGCTCCGTTGCTCAACCCGTCGTCACAACCGAGCACGATCCGCGCACGCCTTGCGATGGCTTGCGAGGATTTCGGGCGGCGTGCCAGCATCGCGAGTTTTTGCTTCTCTTCTGGCGTCACGTTTAGCGGTCTAGTGGGGCGTCCGACGGCCATACCCAAGTCTGCGTTCATCGGCTCCATTATTCAACGGAGTTCTGACTCAGAACACTAGCTCAGTGCTTCCATTGGCTCTTTTTCGTTGCCGTTCTCTTCCGCGAGCGGCCCCGACGCCAGGATCTTGACGCCGTAATCGAACCCTTTGTCGAACGCCTTCAGGTTGAGCTCCCGGAAGCGGCTGGGGACCGAATCCGTCACCGCCTTGCGGCACGATTCCGGCGACACAATCCGCGTGATGGCGCACAGAAACCCGACCATCACCACGTTCAACACCATCTTCTTGCCGATCTCCTCGGCCAGTCGCGTGGCCGGTATGCCGTAGACTTTGAGGTGTTGCGGCCGGCTCTCCAGCCGCACCATGTCCTCTTCTACCAGCAGGATTCCGTTCTCCTTCAGTTCGGGCGTGAACCGCGTGTAAGCCTCCTGCGACAGCACCACCAAAATGTCCGGGCTCGTCAGATATGGGTACAGGATCGGCTCGTCGCTGACGATCAGCGCAGCGCTGGCCGCGCCTCCGCGCGCCTCCGGCCCGTAGTTCTGAGTCATCGTGGCGTAGCCCTGATCGTGCAGCGCCGCGGCGCGCCCGAGAATGTGCGCCGCGAGGATCACACCCTGTCCGCCGAAGCCCGCCATGCGCAGCTCTTTCAACATAGGTCGCAGTTCTCCTTGCCGGTCTCTTCTTCCTGCTGCGGCGGCGCGTCGATCCATTCCTGGTAACGCTCGCCCAGCCGCTGCCGCATCAGCGTCAGGTAGTCCAGCCGTTCGCGGTCCACGAACTTGCCGACGATAATCTCCTGACCCGGAATCATCGCCACTTCATGCGTCGGCGCACCGTGCCGGATCTTGCTGCGCTCCTTGTAGTCCTTCATCGCCGCCAGCCCATCGCCCATGTTGTTCCGCCGCTGGAACAACGTCGGGCACGGCGTGATGATCTCGATGAAGCGGAAGCCCTTCTTCTTCAGGGCCTCGGTCATCGCCGTCTCGAGCTGCTTCACATGGAATGCCGTCCACCGCGCCACGTAGCACGCGCCGGCGGCATCCACCAGTTGCGGCAGGTTGATGTCGGGTTCGTAGCTGCCGAAGGGGGTGGTGGAGGTGGTCGACGACGGCGGCGTGGTAGCCGCGGCCTGGCCGCCGGTCATCGCGTAAATCATGTTGTTGACGCAAACCACCAGCAGGTTGATGTTGCGCCGGGCCGCATGGATCAGATGGTTACCGCCGATCGACGCCAGGTCGCCGTCGCCCGAGTAAACGACCACCGTCAATTCGGGATTCGCCAGCGCCAGCCCCGTGGCGAACGGAATTGCCCGTCCGTGCGTGGTGTGAAAACTGTCGGTCGCCATGTAGCCGCTGACGCGCCCCGAGCAGCCAATGCCGCTCACCATCGCCACCTTCTGCAGATCCAGCCCCGATTTCATCAGCGCGTACACGAAGCTGTTAACGGTCGTGCCAATCCCGCAGCCTGGACACCAGATCGTCGGGATGCGATCCTGCCGCAGCAGGTCCTCGACCGGATTGTGGACGTTCAACTCAGTGGTTGCGCTCATCCCCGCACCCCCTTCTCGATCGCCGCCAGAATCTCCGCCGGTTTGTGCACCGTGCCTCCGGGATGCGGCACGCCGATGGTCTTGCACGCGCCCCCCGCGCAGCGTTCCACCTCCAGTACCACCTGTCCCATGTTCAACTCCGGCACAACGAATGCCTTTACCTTCGGAGCCAGCTCCCGTATGCGTTTCTCGGGGAACGGCCACACGATTTGCAGCCGGATCCGGCCGACTTTCAGGCCCTTCGCCCGCGCCATTTGGATGCTGCGCTCGGCCACCCGCGCCGTGATGCCGTAGCTCACCACGATCACATCGGCGCCCTCGATCTGGTCTTCGTCGATCATCGTCAATTCGTCCGCGGCCCGGCGGATCTTCTCGAACAACCGCACCACCAGTTCCCTCTGCGCCACGGCGTTCATCAGCGGATAACCGCGCTGGTCGTGCGTCAGGCCCGTGACGAATATTTTGTAGCCCTCGCCAGCGTGCGCCATCTCCGGCACCAGGTCCTCGCCCGTCTTGTATAGTTCAAACTCGCCCGGCGGCTTCGAGGCGTGGCGCCGCGGATAGATCTCGATCTCTTCCGCCTTCGGGATCACCACTTTTTCGGTCATGTGCCCGACGCACTCGTCCATCATCAGCATCACCGGCACGCGAAATTGTTCGGCCAGGTTGAACGACTTCACCGCCAGTTCGAAACACTCCTGCGGCGAATCCGGCACCAGCGCGATCGTCAGGTAGTCGCCGTGCGACCCGAAGCGCGCCTGCATCATGTCGCCCTGCGCCGGCAGCGTCGGCAGCCCCGTCGAAGGTCCCCCGCGCTGCACGTTCATGAAGACGCACGGCGTCTCGGTCATCGCCGCGAATCCGATGTGTTCCATCATCAGCGAGAACCCGGGTCCCGAAGTCACGGTGAACGATTTCTGGCCCGCCCACACCATGCCTTGCAGCGTGATCGACGCCGCCAGTTCATCCTCCATCTGGATGAACAGCCCGCCCACATGCGGCGCCCGCGCCGCGAATCGCTCCACAATCTCCGTCGACGGCGTGATCGGATATCCGGCCGCGAAGCGCGCCCCCGCGGCCAGCGCTCCCTCACATGCCGCGGCATCGCCGTTGATGAAATGCGTTCCGGTCAACACCGCCCGCGGATCGGCGTGCACTCTCTTGAATGGGGCCGTCGTTGTTTCATCGATCACCGGCATTCGATGCCTCCTGCTCCGCTTTTTTCGGCACCCCGGCCGGCGCGGCCGCGGCTGTCTTGAGGGTTGGTTCGCGGTAACCGTAAATCGCGAAATCCGGGCAATACAACCCGCACAGGTTGCACCCGGAACACTTCTCGGCATTCAGCAGATGGGGGGGGTGGTAGCCCTTGGCGTTGAACGCCGACGACAACTCCAGAACGTGCGTCGGGCAAAACTCCACGCAGAATCCGCATCCCTTGCACCGCTCGGTAACGACAACTACGGAGCCTCGAATCAAAGCGCGCCCCTCCTTCCGTACCTATTGATCTATTGCAATTATAGATCCGAACCGGATGACGCGTTTGGTGATGAAATATTCTACAGAACTGATGAAATACTCGCTAGTATGATTAAATCACTGCGTGGCATCACCCACCCAGATCGCGATTCGGCTAGCAAGTAACCCTGATTATGCACCGCCAGATGCGGGAAAGCGCGCATTCTGCGAAAACCAGGGGGCTGACGTCTCTGTCCTACGCGCGCACACAACTCTCTCGATCCACCCTCTGCCTCTTCTGCGCCGTGGGTTCTTCAGCCGTCTGTCACCATGCCCGCCAGTCGAGCACGGCCGCTGACTCCCTGTGAGAAATGCGGACTAACCGGAAAACGGACGGGATAGTGATAAAAGGCCAACGACTAAAACCGCCCCGCGGGCTTAGAATCGATTAGGAACACCGCCGGTTGATCTGCCTCCGGCTCTCCATCCGAACTCTGCCAGCCCCGGGCTCCAGCAGGAGTAGAATCTATCCATACCGCCGCGGCCGGCCCTGCCCCCTTCTGAACAGCCGCGGCCCGGAAGGACATTGCCGTATCCCATGGCTAAGTCCGCGCTGAACCCGCCCGGCGGAAGGCCCATCGCACCTCCGCGTCCGCACCTGCCTCTGCTCGTACTCTGTGCCCTGGCCGTGATTCTGCGCTTCGTCCTCCCTGCCGGCGCGCGTCCGCAAACTCCGCCTGCTCCGCCGCCCGCCGCCACCGCTCCGGCCGCGCCGGAAACCGCCGTCACCGCGCCGCCCGCCACCGAGGTTGCCACCAAGGACGCCCCGGCGACCTTCACTTCGCACGTGAATCTGGTCCCCATTACCGTCGTGGTGCGCGACGAGAAGGGCCGCGCTGTCGGCACTTTGACCAAGGACGACTTCCGCATTCTGGACAACGGCAAGCCCCAGGTCATCAGCCGTTTCACGGTCGAAAAGCCGGGCGTCACGCCCGTCGTCATAGAGCCGGAAGCCGTCGAGCCCGGCGAGCCCCCCAAGCTCCCCGGCGCCCCGCCACCGGTCATCGCCACGCGCTTCATGGCCTATTTGTTCGACGACATCCATCTGAAATGGGAGGACCTGGCCAGAGTCCGTGAAGCCGCCGGCCGCTTCCTCGCCTCCTCCCTTCTGCCCTCTGACCGGACCGCTATCTACACCACCTCCGGCCAGACCATGCTCGAGTTCACCTCCGATCAGGACGCGCTCCAGCAGACCTTGCTCCGCCTCCGGCCGCGGTCCGTGACGGGCGCTGGCGCGAGCAGTGTCGAGTGCCCTTACTTCTCCTACTACATGGCCGACCTGCTGGTGAATAAGCAGGATCAGATGGCCATCCAGGCCGCTCGCTCGGAAACCGTCGCCTGTGGAAACATCAACATTCAGACCACGCCGATATCCAGCGTGGACGGCCTGTGGCAAGGCACCGCCCAACAGGCCCTCACCAACGGCGACCACGAAACCCACCTCGCTCTCGATGTCCTCAGCCAGGTCGTCCGCCGCCTCTCGGCCATGCCCGGCCAGCGCGGCATCGTACTCGCCTCGCCCGGCTTCATCACCCCGTTCTATTACCAGGAGCTCGGCGAAGTGATCAACCGCGCCATCCGCGCCAATGTCATTATCAGCAGCCTGGACGCCCGCGGCTTGTGGACGCTCCCCGGATTCAGCGCCGCCGATGCCGCGCCTCGGGGCGGTCCCAACGTCCTCGCGACGAAGAGCCTCTTCGCCAGCGACGAGGCCCTGGCCCAGGAAGAAGTTCTCGCCTCGCTCGCCGCCGGCACCGGCGGCACGTTCTTCCATAACAACAACGACCTCGCCGCCGGCCTTAGACAGCTCGCCGCCACGCCCGAGTTCATCTATATCCTGGGCTTCTCCCCTTCCAACCTGAAATCCGACGGCAAGTTCCACTCCCTGAAGGTCGTCCTCGCCAATTCCAAAGGCCTCAACCTGCAGGCGCGCAAGGGCTATTACGCTCCCAAACACATGACCGGCGCCGCCGAGCAGGCTCATCAGGAAATCGAGGACGCCCTCTTCAACCGCGAGGTCCTCAAGGACTTCCCGGTCGAGCTGCACACGCAGTTCTTCAAGTCCTCCGACGTCGATGCCAAGCTCTCCGTCCTCGCCCGGATCGATTTCCGCCGTCTGCGTTATCACAAGGAAGAGGGCCGCAACAGGAACACCGTCACCGTCGTCTCCGCTCTGTTCGACCCGAACGGCAACTACCTCAAGTCCCTTGCCAAGGTGCTCGAATTACGCCTGAAGGACGAAACGCTCGCCAATTTCGAAAAACGATTCGGCGCCGGCATCACCATCAAGTCGACTTTCGACGTCAAGCCCGGCAGCTACGTCGTCCGGCTCGTCGTGCGCGATAGTGAAGGTCAGATGATGGCCGCCGAAAACGGCGCCGTCGAGATCCCCTGACCGGGGATCGGAAGTGGAGAATTCATTATGACCAGGAATTACAGGCTCTCCGTGCTGGCGGGGTTTGTCGCCCTCGCCGCCACTCTGTTCCAGGCGCCGCCCGCGCTCGCCCAGGCGCCGCCCGCCGATGCCACGCCCGTCATCCGCTCCGAGTCCCGCCTGGTCATCGTCGACACCGTCGTGACCGACAAAAAGGGCGCCTACGTCCACGATCTCACCCAGAAAGACTTCCGCGTCTTCGAGGACGGCAAGGAGCAGACCATCAAGAATTTCACCTCCGAGGCCGACGCCGCCCAGTCCCAGTCCCAGCGCCACTATCTCGTTCTCTTTTTCGATAATTCGACCATCGACTTCGGCATGCAGGTCTACGCCCGCCAGGCCGCCGCCAAGTTCATTGACGCCAACGCCGGCCCCACCCGCCTCATGGCCATCGCCAACTTCACCGGCAGCCTGCAGATCGCCCAGAACTTCACCCCCGACGCCGACCGCTTGAAAAAGGTCGTCTCCGGCGTCAAATTCTCGACCACTTCTCCCGTTGCGGACACGTCCACTTCCGGGCTGCCCAACATGGACGCCGGTCTGAGCCAGGCCTCCGCTTCCTTCGGAGTCCAGAATCTCTTCTACGCCCTGCGCACCCTGGCCAAGAACCTGACCGGGGTCCCCGGCCGCAAGAGCCTGATCCTGTTCACCGCCGGCTTCCCGCTTACGCCCGATGGCATGTCTGAACTCACCGCCACAATCAACGTCTGCAACAAAGCCAACGTCGCCGTCTATCCCATTGACGTGCGCGGCCTCGTCGGCGGCATGCCCATGTCCTCGCTCGCCCCCCTCGGCCCGGCCTCTGGCGGCCGCTCGCTATTCCGTCTGGCGTCTTTTGTGACCACCCCGCTCGCCGCTACGGCGGCTTTCTCCTTCAACGGCGCCCCGCCCCCGAGCGGCGGTAGCGCACCCCCGAGTGGCGGCGGCGCCGTCGGCGGCGGTGGCAAATCCGGGGGCACCTCTCCTGGCACCGGCACCGGCACTGGCACCGGCTCGGGCAAAGGCACCGGCACTGGCACTGGTACCGGCTCGGGCAAAGGCACTGGCACTGGCACTGGTACCGGCTCGGGCAAAGGCACCGGCACCGGCGGCGGCACCACCACGAACCCGCTCAACAATCCGTATCAGATGAACCCCTACAACCAGTCGCGCTCCATCCTGCCCCCGTTCCCGACCAACGCTTCCGACAATCAGCAATTCATGTACGCCCTCGCCTCCGGCACCGGCGGCTTCGTTATCGCCAACACCAACGACCTGCTGGGCGGCCTGGAGAAGATCGGCCGTGAGCAGAACGAGTTCTACTTCCTCGGCTACTCCCCCACCGAGTCTCCCGAAGGAAGCTGCCACACCATCCAGGTCAAACTCGCGGGCGTCTCCGGCGCCTCCGTCCGCGCCCGCAGCGGCTACTGCAACGTGAAACCACTCGACGTGCTCGCCGGCAATACCACCGAGAAGGACCTCGAAGCGCGCGCCACCAGCTCCGAGCCCGGCACCGTCCACGCCTCCATGCTCGCGCCCTACTTCTACACCGCCCCCAACACCGCCCGCGTCAACGTCGCCATGGAGATTCCCACCGAGAGCATCAAGTTCGAAAAGGAAAAGGGCAAGTTCCATGCCCTGATCAACATCCTGGGCCTGGTCTCCAGGCCCGGCGGCGCCGTCGCCGCCCGTTTCAGCGACACCCTCAAGCTCAATTTCGAGAATAAGAAGGAAGTCGAGGCCTTCAAGGCCACGCCCCTACACTACGAGAGCCAGTTCGACGTCGCCTCCGGCCAGTACACCCTCAAGGTCGTCTTCAACACCGGCGGCGCCAGCTTCGGCAAACTCGAGTCGCCTCTGGCCATCGATCCCTACGACAGCAAACAGTTCAGCCTCAGCGGCGTCGCCCTCAGCCGCACCGCCGGCCGCATCCAGGACCAGGGTAGCGGCCTCGACGCCGCCCTCATCGAGGACCGCAAAACCCTCGTCAGCCTGGGCAACCAGTTCACGCCCTCCGGTTCCAACCTGTTTAAGAAAGACGAGCCTGCGCTGCTCTACATCGAGGTCTACGCGCCCGCCCTGGCCACCCCCAATCCTCCCGCCGTCGGAGTGCAACTCCGCATCCTCGACGCCAAGAGCGGTGAGGAGAAGTTCAATACCGGACTCCTGAACGTCTCCAAAATGGTCACCACCGGCAATCCCGTCGTGCCCGTCGGCATGAGGCTCCCGATCGCCAATCTGGCCCCCGGCGCCTATCGCGCCGAGTTCAAAGCCGTCGACGCCGTCGGCCGCTCCACTTCGCTCCGCGACGCCGATTTTGTCGTCGAATAGCCGCGCCGGTGCGGCCTGAATCCGGCCCGATCAGCGTGCCCTCGCGAACGCCCGCGTGCGCTCGGGCATGGCAGCAATCACGGCCGCCAGTTTGTGTCCAGGCCCTGTTTTGCGGCATGATCGCGGAGGGAGATCCTGTGATGTCGCGACTGGCTGCACTTTTCCTGCTGGCAACGTTGGCCCTTTCCACGGCCTGGGCCGCGGACGATAATCATCCGACGCTGGCCATCGGCGCGTCCGCGCCCGATTTTTCGCTGCCGGGCATCGATGGGCAAACGCACAAGCTCGCCGACTACGCCGCCGCCAAGGTGCTGGTGATCGTCTTCACCTGCAACCACTGCCCGACGGCGCAGCTTTACGAGACCCGCATCAAGCAGCTGGTCTCTGATTATCGCGGCAAAGGCGTGGCCTTCGTGGCGATCAATCCCAACAGCCCCGAGGCGGTGCGCCTGGACGAACTGGGCTACACCGACGTGGGCGACGATTTGGACGACATGAAGATCCGCGCCGCCTATCGCCACTTCAACTTCCCCTACTTGTATGACGGCGCGAACCAGGCCGTGGCCAACGCCTACGGACCGAAGGCCACGCCGCACGTCTTCGTCTTCGATGCCCAGCGCAAGCTGCGCTTCGAGGGCCGCGTGGATTCGAGCCAGCGCGAGTCGCTGGTGAAAACGCGTGAGACGCGCGCTGCCATCGACGCCCTGCTCGCCGGCCGGCCCGTCGCCGTCGAGCACACCGGCGTCTTCGGATGTTCAACCAAGTGGCTGTCCAAAAAAGCCAGCCGGCTGGAGTACCTGCAAAAGGTGGAAGCCGAACCGGTGAAGCTCGGGGACGCCTCGGCCGCGGAGCTGAAGAAACTGCGCGCGAACGCGACCGGCAAGGTGCTGCTGGTGAACTTCTGGGCCACGTGGTGCGGCCCCTGCAAGGTGGAGTTTCCGGAGCTGCTGACGACGTGGCGGATGTACCGCGGCCGCGACTTCGACCTGGTGACCGTGGCGGCGAACCTGCCCGACGAGAAGCCGGGCGTCGTGAAGTTCCTCGAGAAGCAGCACGCCTCGACGCGCAATCTGCAGTTCGCGAGCGACGATACCTACGCCATGCAGGCGGCCTTCGACGCCAAGTGGGACGCGGGCGTGCCGTTCACCATGCTGATCGCGCCCGGCGGCCAGGTGCTGTACCAGAAGATCGGCGAGGTTGACGTGCTGGAGCTGCGGCGTATCATCCTGGCCAATCTGCCGGATGCCGACTACCTGGGCCACCGCGCCTACTGGGCGTCGAAGTAGGCCTTCGCGGTGTTACTGTGCCGCGGCCGAGCCGCGAAAACCGGGGACTGGCGTCGCTGTCCTAAGCGCGCACGACTCTCTCTATCCACACTCTGATTTCGCTGCGCCGTGTGGACTTCAGCCGTCTGTCCCCCGGTTTTCACGCGCCCGAGTCTTCACGCCCACGATTGGAGAAACCACTCCCTTTGATCGTGGGTCGGCAGAGGCCTCAACTTCCCAGAAATACGGTCGCGGCGATGTTGCGCCAGTCCGAATGCGGGCAGGCGGCGGCGAAATCGTCCACCGGGACGCCACCGTCGGCGAGCGCCGCGATAGTGGTCGAGCCGGAGGCCAGCAGTTGCACCCGCTCCAGCTCGCGCATCAGCCAGCGAGTGACTTCGGGGCCGCGCAACAGATGCGTGAAGACCGCCGTGGGCGCGGGCCTGACCCGCAGGAACCAGCCCCGCTCGCCGTGCGCGGTCGCGATCACTTCAGCGTCGAACGGCGCTTTCACGCGGATTTCCAAACCGTGCACGCGCACGGTCCAGGCGGTCGCCAGGGCGGCGAGTTGTGTGCCGGGGGCCGGTAGCTCGACCGCTTCCGGATGCGGCGCGACGCGGCGCGCCAGCTCGTCCAGGCCGATCGTAAACGTCCCGTCGCGCTCCGGCTTGGCCCAGGTGTGGCCGCGGTGATAGTAACGATCGAGCGGAATCGCGACGCCGAGCGAATCGTCGCTGACACCGGGTAGGAGTTGGGGGCCAGCGTGGGCCACCAGCGCGGCGTGGCGCTCGCAATGCGCGCAGTCGAAACTCTGTGGGCAGACGCGCCCGGGAAGTTCGCCGGTGAAGGAGTGGCGGCAGGCGCGCTCGGCGGGCGGCAGATCCTCGAAATCCGTGTGCCAGGCGATGGCCGCGGTGCGCTGCTTGCGGTAGTCCCGCAGAGTGCGCCAGACGGCGAGGCGCAGAGTGTTCAGGATCACCACGAGGACGGTGTAGAACAGGCCGAGAAAGACGATGTGGCCCGTGTCGAGCCGGAAACCGTAATTCCAGGGAAGCATCGGTTACTCCTCCGCGCGGCTTGCGCCACGCAATAAATCGAGCGCCTGCGCGCGCGCCGCCAGGCGGCCGCAGCCGCGGCGCACGCGGGCTGAAAAACCGGCCGCGGCGGCGTTCACGACCGCTCCTTGCGGGCGGCGAGTTCGCGCTCCCGCGGGAACAGCGCCAAATAGCGGAACGAGAACGAATACAGCAGCACGCCGTAGGCGATCACGGCCAGGAAGGTTCCGAATTCCTGCCAACTCGGGAAATAGGTGAGGAACCGGTCGAAGGGCAGCGTGGGCACCGAGAGCGTCTGAATAGTCAGAACGAAGCGGTTCAGCGCCACGCCGCAGCAGGCCAGCGCGCCGGCCGTGAGCAGCAGGCCGCGCCGGGCTCTCCATTGGGGTCGCAACAGAAGCAGCGCGGGCACGAGGCCGAACAGGACGATCTCGGCCAGCAGGATCCACGTGCCGAAAGCGCCCCACTGATAGAAGCGGTGCGCCGGAAAGCCGTGCGCCGGCGAGGTGTGGTTGATCCAGATCAGCGTGTCGATGGATTTAAACAAAACGTAGACGATCAGCAGCCGGCCGGAGATGCGCCCGAGGACGTCGTAGACGCTGGCGCCGACCAGAGTCTTGCGGCTGAGTTTCTCCGCCAGGGCGGTGATCAGCGCGATGAAACACGGGCCCACCGCGGCAGCGGAAATCACGAACAGGAAAAACGTCGAGGGCCACACGGCGAAGCCCTCGCGGAAGGCGAACGGGCGCCCGCGCAGAACGCCGTACAAGCCGCCCAGCGAGCCTTGATGGAAGAACGACAGGAACGTGCCCACGCCGGCCAGGACGGGCATCAGCTTGTGCAGTTCGAACTCGAACACCAGCGCGCCCGGCGCCTGCCGCAGCCGGCGATTCCGCAGCACCTGCGGGACGTACTCGATCGCCAGCACGCACAGGTAGCAGGTGATGCAGAAAGTCACCTCGGTGAGCATCGAATGGACGTTGGGATACCAGAACGTGTACCAGAAGCGCAGCGGCTGCCCGACGTCGACGGCCAGCACGCAGACGGCGCCGCTGTAGCAGATGAACCCGATCACGACCGCGCTCTGGATCACCGCGCGCAGCTCCTTGACCCGCAGGATGTAGAGCAGAAAGCCGGTGAAGAACGCGCCCGCGCCCAGCGCGATCACGGTGAGGTCGAGGAAGATCCACAGGCCGAACGCGAACCGGTTATCCATGTTGGTCTGGTTCAGGCCCAGGCGCAGGCACAGATAAG
>Ga0182027_10009318_pt1 | contig 14132 bp, 14 predicted proteins | sample 712E1DmetaG_FD_121300 | JGI IMG/M metagenome (GOLD analysis project Ga0182027, IMG submission 121300) | Permafrost microbial communities from Stordalen Mire, Sweden - 712E1D metaG (Illumina Assembly) | ecosystem: Environmental > Terrestrial > Soil > Wetlands > Permafrost | place: Sweden...
GAAGGGAACTTGATAATTAATAATGGCGGGAAATAGAACCAAACATTTTATTCTGATCTTTTAGGATATGAATACTCGAACATTCGATCAACGAGTTCTGAATTCAGATCTGGTATTGTGTGGAGGAAAGAATGGAAATTGATAATTAATAATGGCGGGAAATGAGTAATGAGTAATTATGGAATTAATTAGTTATAGAATTACTCATTCTTCATTATCAATCTTTCTGGCGGAGAGAGGGGGATTCGAACCCCCGGATCCCTAATGGGATCAACGGTTTTCGAGACCGCCCCATTCGACCGCTCTGGCATCTCTCCGAAATTCAGTTAATGGTCAAGAACTAACAGTTACCAACTTTTTGCTTTTCACTACGTTGCTATCCACTTCGTAGTGAGAATGGAATTTGACAATTAATAATGGTTGCAAATGAGTAATGAGTAATTACAGAATTAAATAATTATAGAATTACTCATTATTCATTATCTACCTTTTCTGCGGAGAGAGAGGGATTCGAACCCCCGGACCCTTGCAGGTCAACGGTTTTCAAGACCGCCGCAATCGACCACTCTGCCATCTCTCCACCAGCAAAAGTACAATTTTTTTTAAGAATTACCAAAGGTACTGGGTACTGGGTACTGGGTACTGGATGCTGGATACTGGATGTGTGAGTTATGGGATTTGAGAGATGAGTGTGGCTCTCAACATTATCAATTTTCAATTGTCAATTGTCAATTATTAATAATTTCTACCTTTATCCGATGAAACAGACCACTACCCTTCCAAATACATGCGAATGGCCATCCGGCGATCCGCTCATGCTTGAATATCACGACCAGGAATGGGGAGTGCCCGTTCACGATGACAGGAAACATTTTGAGTTCATCCTGCTTGACTGCTTCCAGGCAGGGTTAAGCTGGAAAACTGTCCTTCATAAAAGAAATAACTTCAGAAAGGCATTTGATCAGTTTGATTTCCGGAAGATCGCTAAATACGGCCCCGGGGAAACCGAAGTATTGTTACAGGATGCCGGAATTATCCGGAATAAGGCGAAGATCCATGCCACTATCCGGAATGCAGCCTGCTTCCTGGAAATTCAAAGGGAATTTGGTTCATTTGATGCCTACATCTGGCAATTCACCGGCGGAAAGACAAGGCACAATAAATGGAAAAAACTCAGCGAACTCCCGGCTACTTCGCAGGAATCGGATGCCATGAGCAAAGACCTGATCAAACGCGGCTTCAAATTTGCGGGATCCACAATTTGCTATTCCTATATGCAGGCAGCTGGTATGGTAAATGATCATCTGGTTCATTGTTACAGGCATATGGAATTAAGAATGAAAAATGAAGAATGAAAAATGAAAAATGAAGAATGGAGGATCGAGGGTGGAGAATGGAACTATAACTTTATAACTTTATGACTTTATAACTTTATTACTTAATGACTCATCTTCCAAACCGCATTATTCACCGAAAAGAGTTGCTTTAGCCCAAATAATTTCCTATATTTGTACATCATAGTATTGTTGTTATTTCATTTGTATTAAAACCTCATTTTATGAGAAAGCTCCTCCTCCTCTCGATTCTTTTATTTCCTTTCTTTTCAGAAGCAAAAAACGTATGGGCATTCCTGACCTATTCCACCTTTAATTCGCCGGGAGGTCCATATATTGAGACTTACCTTACTGTCGCCGGCAACAGTGTGAAATATGTGAAGAAAGATAACGGGAAATTCCAGGCTACAGTGAATGTCCTGATGACCTTCAAACAGAATGCCGTTATAAAAGCCTTCAAGAAATATGAACTGAACAGCCCGGAGATCGAAGATACGACGAAGAGCACCTATGAATTCCTTGATGAGCAAAGGTTCCTGGTTCCCAATGGAACCTATGATTTCGAACTGCAACTGGCCGATAAGAACAATCCCGGGAAATCCAATCCTTATACTCAGCCTGTGACAGTGGACTTTCCTGAAGGGAAACCCTCCTTTTCCGGCATACAACTGGTAGAATCCTATTCGAAAAGCGAAACCCAGAAAGCCATCACGAAAAGCGGCTATGACATCGTTCCTTATGTCTACAGTTATTATCCGCCCAAAGATAACCGGATGATATTCTACTGTGAGTTGTACAATATGGATAAGATTCTGGTACCCGGACAGAAGTTCATTTTGAGTTATTTCCTCGAGAGCTATGAGAACCAGATGAAGTTCAATAGTTTTGCTCTGGTAAAAACAGAAACAGCCAAACCGGTGAATGTCGTTCTGGCTGAATTCAATATTGAGAACCTGGCCAGCGGAAATTATAACCTCATTGTAGAGGCAAGAGACCAGAAAAACGAAGTAGTTGCATCGCAAAAATTATTTATTCAGCGTAGCAACCCGGATGCAATACTTTCCTATGACGAGATGTTTACTTCTCCCAGTGCCCATTCCTTTGCAGAAAAAATAACCAGAATCGATACCCTGAAAGAATATATCAGTTCGACTTTCCCTGTTTCAAGCGGAATGGAACGTGCTTATGTCAGGAGTGTGCTTAAATCAGCCGATTTACTAAAACTACAGGATTACTTTTACGGATTCTGGCAACGGAGGGAAAAGGCAAATCCGGAACACGCCTGGCTGCTATACAAAGAACAGGTAAAAAAAGTGCAGTACAATTTCGGGACCCGCATTAAAAAAGGGTATCAGACTGATCGCGGCAGGGTATACCTGGAATATGGACCACCCAATACCCGGAGCCAGCAATACAACGAACCGAATACTTATCCTTATGAGATCTGGCAGTACTATACACTGAAAGAAACGCAACGAAACAAGAAATTCGTTTTCTATTCACCGGATATGGTGACCAGTGATTTCTTCCTGCTCCATTCTGATGCCATTGGTGAAACCACCAATCCCTCATGGCGAATCGTACTATCCGAAAGAACCTATGCACCCAATGACCTCCAGGATACCCAATCAATCAATACATGGGGCGGTCTATCCAGCGATTACTGGGATCTACCGAATTAATGAAAATAACAAGGATTGCAAATCAAAAGTGAACCGGCCCTTTTAACCAGCCGTGAATTTTTATTATTACAATCCGATTTTTTAGTATTTTTACCCCTGTAGAATCATGTCCTGATTTAGAATTATTAATTCATACCTGATTGATTGTGCGAATTGCTGTAGTCATACTGAACTGGAACGGAAGAAAATACCTGGAACAATTTCTTCCTCCTCTGATTCAGTATAGCAGTGGAGAAGCAGAGATCATCGTTGCGGATAATGCATCCAAAGACAATTCCATTTCTTTTCTTGAAACGAATTTCCCTTCGGTCAGGATCATACGTAACAATGCCAATGAAGGTTTTGCGCGAGGTTACAACCTTGCTTTAAAGCAGATTGAAGCTGATTATTATATTCTTCTCAATTCGGATATTGAAGTTACTCCGGATTGGATCCGGCCGGTTATCGATATGATGGAAAAAGATCCCACCATAGCCGCCTGCCAGCCGAAGATCCGTTCTTATATTGACCGGTCAAGATTTGAATATGCCGGGGCTGCCGGGGGATTCATCGACAAATATGGATACCCTTTCTGCCGCGGGCGGCTGTTCCAGTCCCTTGAGGAAGACTTCGGACAATATGATGATGCAATCGAGATCTTCTGGGCTACGGGCGCTTGTATGTTCGTGAGAGCAGATTTATTTCATCGGATTGGCGGACTGGATGAAGATTTCTTTGCCCACATGGAAGAAATCGACCTGTGCTGGAGATTGAAAAATATTGGTTATAAGATCATGTATTGCCCGCAGTCGGTCGTTTATCACATCGGAGGCGGGACCTTACCGAAAATTTCATGGCGAAAAACCTATTACAACTTCCGGAATAACTTTTACCTTCTCTATAAAAATCTCCCGGACAACTTAGTCAGGGAAGTATTTTTTAAAAGGTTGTTTCTAGATGGCATTGCCGCCCTGAAATTTCTGTTTACCGCCGGATTTAAAGATTTCTGGGCCATTTACAAGGCACACCAAAGTTTTTATTCAACCCTCAGTAAAACCAAGGCAAAGCGGATACTGCTCAAGCATGCGCCCCTCCATAAAGTATATCGGAAGAATATCGTTTTTGAATATTATTTAAGGAAGAAGAGGAAATTCACAGACCTGGATCCTAAGAATTTTTTTGGTTGATCTTCTGCACAAATCCATCAAAGCATCATCCTGAAGCTTTCCACTGCCAGACGATACGATTCCATCCCAAAACCGATGATGCTTCCATTTACCACCGGGGCGATCAGTGAGGTATGCCGGAAGGATTCCCTTGCAAAGATATTGGAGATGTGTACTTCAATCACATGCGTGGTTATCGATTTAACTGCATCCGCAATGGAAACCGATGTGTGCGTATATCCTCCGGCATTCAGAATGATCCCATCATAGAGTAACCCGGCTTTTTGCAGGGCATCGATGATCTCACCTTCAATATTGGTCTGTACATGATCAATTTGGATATCCGGATAGTTCTTTCGAAGTTTTTTGAGATAGGTTATAAAAGCCTGGGATCCATAAATATCCTGTTCCCTTTTTCCTACCAGGTTCAGATTCGGGCCATTGATGATGAGGATCTTCATAACTTCAATTTTTCCTACAAATTTAAGTTTTTATTAATATATTTGTCCGGTATCCTTGTCACAGTTTCATAAATTTATAACGACAATCGTAATAAAAACAACTGGAGTCCGGATACCAGTACAAAAACGGGGTTCAGCCGAAAAACCACAGGAGTAGGGAAACAAATCCAAAATCGATTATTATGGAAGCACAAAAAGTGGACATGTTTATAATGATGAACAGTAAGTTCTTTGAACCCCACCAGGTTCCTTACATTCGTGAGCGCCTGTTGCAGCTCGACGAATCCAAATACATGATGTTGCAAACCGTAGGCTTCAAGGACCCGACCATTTCACTCGTAGTTTCTTTGCTTGGCGGACATTTTGGTATCGACCGTTTCCTTCTCGGGGATACCGGGCTTGGGGTTGCGAAATTACTGACTTGCGGCGGACTTGGAATCTGGACGATTATCGATTGGTTTATGATCATGGGTCGGACCCGGGAAGTCAACTTTGAAAAACTGCAGCAGTTGTTTATGTAAAATGCCCAAAAATAAGCTCTACCTACTCATTTTGGCCTTTGCACTTGTAGGGTACTCCTGGATTATCCTGAATCATTATTTGTTCAAGATGAATAAACCCACCCTGAATGTTTGTTTGTTCAGGAAGGTTACCGGAATACCTTGTCCTTCCTGTGGCATAACGCACGCGGTGCTCTCCATCACAAAAGGAAATTTCCGACAGGCTGTGGATGAGAACATCCTGGGATTTCCGGCTACATTGATGTTGGTAATTTTCCCGGGCTGGATACTGATCGATCTGGTCAGGAAAAAAGAAAGTTTTTACCGATCCTATTTTTGGATGGAATCCTTTTTACGAAAAAAGTGGGTAGCCTGGTCCGCGTTGGTCTTCCTGCTGGCCAACTGGGGATGGAACCTATACAGAAATTGTTGATCTGTCGCTCAGGTTTGTATTTTTTTGTAGATCTCGAATTTAGCAAGACCGGTTTTCTGAAAGACATGACGGAAGGATGTTTGAATGACTCCGATGCCGTATTTAAGACTTCTTCTCAGATTAATGGAAGAAGCCTCTCTAAAGTATTTTGTAGGACAGGTTATCTCAGCAATTTCGAAGCCCTGGTAAAGAATCTGGGACAACATCTGATTATCGAAAACAAAGTCATCTGAATTTGCCTGGTAGTTGATGCTTTCCAGAACCTTCCTGGAAAATGCCCGGTAGCCTGTATGGTATTCGGAAAGTTTGGCGCCGATCATGAAATTCTGAAAGAGTGTCAGGATACGGTTTGAGATATATTTATAAAACGGCATCCCGCCTTTTAGGGCACCTTTTCCCAGGATCCTGGATCCTAAAACGACTTGATAAACGTCGTTGGCAATAAGGTATGCCATTGAAGGAATGAGCTTTGGCGTGTACTGGTAATCCGGGTGTACCATGATAACAATGTCAGCACCAAGTTCCAGGGCAGTCTTATAGCAGGATTTCTGGTTTCCACCATATCCCATATTCTTTGGGTGGCTGATAATATGCAGGATCCCGAGCTCCTTTGCAACACCAATGGTATTGTCCAGGCTGGCATCATCCACCAGCAAGACTTCATCAACAATATCGAAAGGGATTTCATTGTATGTGTTTCTCAGGGTTTTTTCTGCATTGTAGGCAGGGAATACAACTATTATCTTCCTGTTCTTCAGCATAAGTTAAAGGGTTTTAATGAGCACGATTTCCGCGAGCAGAAATGCCAGTATTCCCAGGACGAAGAATTTCCACAAAGGCGTTCCCTGGTTTATGTCGCGGATCTGTTTTGCGAGGGAAACCTGTTTCTCTTTGAGTACTGCAAAGTATTTTACATCCGATCTTTTAAGCATGGCATTGACTTCATTTCCGGTATAACAATGCAGGTCTGATTCGCGCCGGTCATAGTTGAATGCAATTCCCTGGACTGCACGTGGCCCTTCCATAATCGTATAAAGCCCGGCCTCCCTGATCTGGTCATGCGGATATAAACGGGTAAGCGAACCGTTTGACCGGGTCTCAGGTATGCTTTCGAAGTCGGACCCCAACTTCCTGATCTTGTAAACTTCTTTATTTTTCAGGGAATCATTTTCTATTACAATTCCATTGTCGGCAGATAATGAGTAAAATAAAGGAACAGATGGCATACTCAGTATTGCGATTTTATAAAGGACTGGCACAAAAATGGTATTCTTTGGAAAATTACTTGCTTTATCATCCAGAGGTACCGCAGAAAGATATACGCGTCCTTTCCCTGCTTTCGTAACCATGAAGAAGGGTTGTCCATTCTGAAGCTTCATCAGGTCTTCAGTGGCCGATTTTGATGCGCGGCTCAGGACATAATGCCGCATAACCCTTGGCAGATCGGCATTTTCCGGAAGCGTAATCTTTCCGGAAGCATCTCTTTCAAAAACATCCCGGAAGACCTGGCTTTCGGTATTAAGATCCGATACATTGACACGGGCGGTATCTGTCCCTGTGATTATGGGTGCGCCAAAAACCGTCAGAAATTCGTTGTATTTAGAAAGATCTGCCTTATCCGGAGGGAATATGATGATATTCCCGCCATTCATTACATACCGTGAAATTTCCTGTTTAAATCCTGACGAAATTTCTTTTACTCCATTCAGGATGATCAGGGGATATCGACCGAAGGAGGAAAAATCTAACTGCTTATCTCCCCCACTTCTGAATATGAAAGTGGAATCCGAAGCAAATAATGCCTCCAGATAGGGACTGGGGTTACCGCCGTTGATACAGAATATGGGAACCGCCGCTGCGATCGGGTATGAAAGAAAGAAATTATCATCCCAGGTGACCGGGTAATCGGGAATGGAAAGCACTCCTGATTGTATCCCGGCAGCATTATTCGTATAAGGCAGAACAACGACGGTTTCTGATCCGGGGTCCACGGCAAAACTGGCCACAGATTTTTGTACGTTATTGATCGATAATTGCAATGGGATCTTCTCGAGCCTTTCATCCGAAGAGTTCCGGATCTTCACCCTGAGTTTAGCCGGTTGTAAAGGTTGGAGAACCGGGTTGTCAAACCAGGCCGTATCAATATAGAGGTTATTTTGTTTGGCTGCCACAACAGGGACAAAGAACCAGGAGATGGCGGTATCGGCTTTCAGGTTAAGAAAGCCGGAGGTGGTGCGTTGAAAATCAGAGATAATATAGGCTGCAGGACTCATGCCTCTTGCACCTGTGAACATGTCTTCCTGGCGTTTCATGACTTCTGCCAGTGACCTCACTGCCGGGGAGATCTTGACCTCATCGACCAGTGTACGAAATTCATCACGGCTGACAAACCGCTGGTGCCTTCCTTCAAAATCGGCTGTCAGCAATTGAAAGAGATCTGAAGGCTTGCATGCATCAGCGATTCCGAGCGCTTTGTTCCTGGCTTCATCCAGCAGGCTTCCCGCTGAAGAAAGCGCTTCCATGCTAAATGAATTGTCGATGTAAATACTGACGGCCTGCGAACCTTTGAGTTTTTTCTGCCGGATGGAAGAAGGAAGATAAGGTTGTGCGAATACCATTACCAGGCAGGCTATAGCAAGAAGCCGGGCGAACAGGATCAGCAGGTGTTTCAATTGCGATCTTTTTTTGGTCTCCTGCTTGATCTCGGCAATAAACTTCACATTGGTAAAATATACTTTTTTGTATTTCCTGAAATTGAAAAGATGAATAATAATGGGTATAGCAAGTGCAGTAAGGGCAAATAAAAACAGAGGCTGGGCGAAAACCATGACTGTCGGATTAAAGGGAAACAAAATTAAAAAAAATCCCGACGATGCCGGGATTTTATGAGACGTATGGATTGGATTTTTAAATCACTCCCTGGTCAAGCATAGCATTTGCGACTTTCAGAAATCCTGCTACATTGGCTCCTTTCACATAGTTAACGTAACCATCCTTGTCTTTTCCATATTTCACACATGATTCGTGGATGCTGCACATGATCTCATGGAGACGTTTGTCAACTTCTTTTATTGGCCAGCTGAGTTTCATGGCATTCTGCGACATTTCCAGTCCGGAGGTAGCCACACCGCCAGCGTTTACGGCCTTACCGGGAGCAAAGAGCAGCTTGTGTTCCAAAAACAATTCGACGGCATCAGGAGTACAAGGCATATTAGCACCTTCAGCAACACAGACAACGCCATTTTTAATAAGGTGTTCAGCATCTTCTTTGTTAAGTTCATTTTGTGTTGCACATGGCATTGCCACATTGCACTTCACTTCCCATGGATGTTTTCCCTGGTGGAATTTGGCATTGGGAAATTCATAGGAATATGGTTTTACGATATCCTGGTTAGAAGCTCTCAATTCGAGAAGATATTCAATCTTTTCGCCGGAAATACCATCCGGGTCATATATATAACCATCGGGACCGCTGATGGTAACGACTTTCCCACCCAATTCGGTAACTTTGATTGCTGCGCCCCATGCCACATTACCAAAGCCGGAAATCGCTACGGTTTTGCCTTCAAATGACATTCCTTTAGTCTTCAGCATTTCATTGGCAAAATAGACTGCTCCGAACCCGGTTGCTTCCGGACGGATAAGGCTGCCACCCCAGCTCAGGCCTTTGCCGGTGAGAACGCCGGAATTTTCACGGGCCAATTTTTTGTACATGCCATAGAGGAATCCGATCTCACGGCCGCCAACGCCAATATCACCGGCTGGGACATCTGTTTCGGGGCCAATCACTTTCCAGAGCTCAAGCATGAAAGCCTGGCAGAAACGCATGATTTCTGTATTGGATTTCCCTTTGGGGTCGAAATCGGAACCACCTTTTGCACCGCCCATGGGAAGTGTGGTGAGGCTATTCTTGAAAATCTGCTCGAAACCAAGGAATTTCAATATGCTGAGGTTGACACTCGGGTGAAAACGCAAGCCGCCTTTGTAAGGGCCGATAGCATTGTTGAACTGAATACGGTATGCCCTGTTTACATGTACCTTGCCATTATCATCCACCCAGCTGATCTTGAAGGTATAGATCCGATCCGGATCCACGAGACGCTCAATAATGTTAGCGGATTCAAAATGAGGGTTTTCATTGTAAACTTCTTCAATGGATTCAAGTACTTCCCGCACTGCCTGAAGGTACTCCACCTCGCCCGGATTCTTTTTCTCCAGGTCGTTCATGATTTTCTCTAAGTTCATGGTGTAAAAATTTTAAGATTAATAAGATAATATAATAAAAATTCATTATTCAGATCACGAAAAGTGCATCAAAATTAAGCTATTAAAAGGATTTAACCAATGAAAGTAATGAGATTTTTTCGACTGTAGACTACATTTCGATGATTGCGGAATCAGCATAACCCGGACATCGATCACTTTAACAGGGGCAAAAAGGCTTATCTCTGCAGGCTCCGTATCAGGCTGTCGTGGCTGAATATTTTAATGGAAGTGACTTGACCTGAAAGGTCATATTCGATTTCTTCGCCCTCTTTGAGGTTGTTTTTATAATGAACTTCGTGGCTTACCTTCCCATCCGGATAAAATGAACTTTGTTTTCCTGTTCCATGAATAAACTGCCCCGCCCCTACAATATCGCCGCTGAAATTAAAATAAAGCCACTTCCCGGAAAAAAAGCCTTGCAGGTACTGGCCTTGCACCTTGATGTGATTGTCGGGATGGTATTCGTGGTAGGGTCCGTTGAGAACCCCGTTCATATAAGTGGTTTCTGATAATTTTCCGCCATCTTGGTAAAATACTGTTGAGAGACCGTCGAGGTTCCCTTTGTCATAATTCTGTTCTTCCTTTTTTTTATTAAAACTGAAATACCGGATCAGCGGTCCCTGCAGGAGGTTGTTATTGTAAAAACATTCTAACTGAAGGTCGCCGGTAGGATAATAAAATAAAGCCTTTCCATAATATTTCCCATTCCTGATATGCACAAAGGATTTCAGTTTCCCATCCATATAGTACTCCTTTTTTGCATCACTACAGGAAAAAAGCAGAAAAGCAAGGGGAAACAGGAACAAAATAAGCCGGAATTTGTTCATTTTGTCGAAACTTATTGAAATAAATGAATCGTACCTTCGATCCCGGTGATCACCATCTGGATTGCAATCACCGTAAGGATCAGTCCCATGACCCGGGTAACCACTTTGAGTATTCCGGGATTCACACGTGCAGCCAATTTGTGGCTTGATAGAAAAAGAAAATAGGTGATGATGCACATGAAGGCAAACATTCCAATGACCAGGACTACATTCGTGATTGATTTCCCGGCTCCGACAAAATTCATAGCGGCAGAAATGGTTCCGGGACCTGCCAGAAGCGGAGTTCCCAGTGGAGTGATCGCCATGTCTTCGGCCAGCTTTTCCATGTCTTCCCGGGCCATAGGAGCTTGGGTATGCATGTTCGATTCTTTTGCATTCAGCAGGTTATACCCGATCATAAAAACAATCAGCCCTCCGGCGATCTGGAAAGCAGGCAGGGTTATACCGAACAGCCGGAAAATGATATGCCCGAAGATGCTGAAGACAGCTATAATGACAAAAGCCACAAAGACCGATCGCAGAGCCACTTTGTGCTGTGTCTTCTTGTCAAAATCAGAAACCATCGCGATAAAAACCGGCAAATTCCCAACCGGGTTCAGCATGGCGAAAAATCCCATGAAAACAGTAAAACCATGCAACCAGTAGTCCTTAATGATCATCTTATTTTACCTTTTGAAGTGTGGAAGCATACTTTTTTGCTTCTGCAAGAAACCGCTGTAAAAGCTTTCCTGAGAATGCACTGGAGATGTCCATCCTTTCCGGATGCCATTGAACACCCAACATAAAAGACTTTCCCCTGGTATCATTCCATTCAATTCCTTCGGTGATGCTATCGGCCGATTGGGCGTTTTTTTTCAGCCCATCCCCCAGTGTCAGAATAGCCTGGTGGTGGTTGGTGGTAACAGACCCGGTGTCAGAACCAATGATGCTGCGCAGCATGGATGTTGATTCCAGCTTTACGGTATGATAGCAATGGAGATAATCATCGCACTGATGGATCACTTCTGTTGGTTCTTTCGTTCCAATGCCCAGGTCGACCTCAATCGCTTTCTCCATCCCGGTATTCCCTCCATTTGGCAAGGAGTTCTTTTCCTGACTTTTTAATTTCTTAAAAGAAGGTATATCGGTAATCAGGGTTCCCCCCAGGACCACATTCAGCATTTGTTCTCCGCGACAGATTCCCAGTATGGGCATATTCAACGTCAGGGCTTCCCCGATCATCGCTTTCTCAAGTTTATCGCGGTTTCCATCGATATCTTTAAAGTCCTCCTTATTTCCGGCATTTTTATATAAGGATGGATCGACATCGCCCCCACCGGTAAGAACCAAGGCTGCACAATCGTGCAATTTCTGAATGGCATCAGCCGGATTCATGTTGTTGAGGTCCACCACAATGATTGAAGAATCCCCTTTGATTATCCAGTTAATGTAGTTGGGAGATGCCTTTGTAAGTGCTATCTTCAAAGGCTTTTCTTTATCAGGAGTGAAACTGAAAAGGAATGGAATCAGAAAACAGACCAGGATCACATATGGATTTATTCTCATGGATGAAAATTTAACGCATTGCAAAAATAATGTGTTCCGGAGAATTTTCCCTATCGGAGCGAAAAATAAAATGAGTCAGTGAAAGCGATGTATTCCCTGGTAAACGAATTATCTTCATTCCTTATGACAAGTTCTTCGAAATAAGGTGCTTGGCAGGCTTTAAAACCGAATTCACTCAGTATCCGGTTAACAGGTTTCCCGGCCTTTGGTCTCACTTTCATTTGTCTCCGGATGTATAATTCTGCTGTTTCAGCAAGAGCAGAGAATTTCCGGCTTTCCTCTGTAGGAAGGATCAACAGAAAAAGCCCATTTCTATTCAGAAGATGAATAATTCCGGAAATAAGGTCTTCTTGACTCAAATTGTTGGTATGCCGTGCAATGTTTTTTCTTGCATCGGGTGATGGAAGGGAATCAATAAAAAATGGAGGGTTAGTGATGATCAGGTCATACTTATGCTTCGAAGTGGACACAAGATCCTGAATAGATGTTGGTAGCGGGTGGAGTTTTTCACTCCATGAACTTTGCATGAAATTAGATCCAGCCTGTTTGATTGATTCCTCATCGATATCGATGGCGTCGATCTGTGCGTCCGACCGTTGAGCCAGCATAAGTGAGATTACACCGGAACCGGTGCCTATTTCCAGGATAGATGCTGCCGGGCCGGGTTCGGCCCAGGCCCCGAGGAGGATGGCATCGGTGCCGATCCGCATCGTGCTCCGGTCATCTTCAACGATGAACTGTTTAAAACGAAAAGCCATAGCCGGTCAGGAGTAGAAATCGATGAGTCCTTCCGGGGCACGGATGTGAAGTTCCTTCTTTTTCCGGTCGACTTTCACGATGACCTCATCCACTATGGGTATAAGAATCTCCTTATCTCCGGATGCGATCTGAAGCATTGATTGGCGGGGAAGATCCATGACTCTTACAAGGGTTCCGATGAAACCATGCACTGCATCGATGACGGAAAAACCCATTATTTCATGATAATAGAATTTTTTTCCTTTCAGGGGAGGAAGGGAGGTTAGTAAAAGGTACATTTCACGACCGGTATAGGCAGCAGCATCTTCAGCTGTATTAACATCTTCAAAATGGAAAAGCGCTTTTCGGCCGACCTGGATCTCGACCGATTTAATTAAAAATGGAACCCATTCACCATCGAGATCGAGGTAAACGGATTCAAGGTTCTTATAGTACAAGGGTTCGTCTACATCCAGGAAAGCAACCACCTGACCTTTACTACCAAATGGTTTTGCGATCTTTCCAAGGTAATAAAAATCATTTTTGTTCATAGGAACGGTAAAAGTTCCGGTTATTCCTGTTTAGGTTCTTCTGCCGGGGTTTCCGGTTCCTGAGGCACAGGTTCGGGTTCAGCAGTAACTTCTTCCTTTGTTTCAGCCACAACTTCTTCTGTTGCATGAGCAGCAGCTTTCATTTTTGCAGCAGCTTCTGCTTCGACTTCTGCTTTGGCTTGCATTTCAGCAATCACTTCTTTCCTTGCTTCGGCTTCAGCTTCTGCTATTTTGGCAAGTTTTTTAGCCACGGCAGCAGCTTTGGTTTCATTTAGTGTCACCTCGTATGCAGCCTTTTCTTTCTTTGAATCCTTCGCTTTTAGCTCATTTTCCCTGATCCTGCTGACGATCTTTGCCTGCTTTTCGGTATACCAGGCCTGGAACTTTTCTTCGGCTTGTTCCGGAGTCATGGCTCCCTTCTTCACACCTTGCAAAAGGTGGAATTTATAGAGTACGCCTTTATAAGACAGGATCGCTTTGACAGTATCGGTGGGCTGGGCGCCTTTTTGCATCCAGTCGATGGCTTTATCAAAGTTTAAATCAATTTCAGCGGGTTTGGTGAGTGGGTTGTAGGTGCCAATTCTTTCGATGAATCTTCCTTCCCGTGGTGCACGACCATCCGCAATGACAATGTGGTAAAAAGGTTGTCC
>Ga0182027_10009319_pt1 | contig 14131 bp, 12 predicted proteins | sample 712E1DmetaG_FD_121300 | JGI IMG/M metagenome (GOLD analysis project Ga0182027, IMG submission 121300) | Permafrost microbial communities from Stordalen Mire, Sweden - 712E1D metaG (Illumina Assembly) | ecosystem: Environmental > Terrestrial > Soil > Wetlands > Permafrost | place: Sweden...
AATCATCTTTCGATGTCGATTATGTGGGTGTAAAAGCTTCGCAGTTCTCTTTTACCAGGCTAAAGGGTTCTGATCCTGTAACCGGAGTAGAAATGGCATCTACGGGTGAAGTTGCATGTCTCGGTGACGATTTCAACGAAGCATTCCTGAAGAGTTATATCTCTGTTGGTTTTAGAATTCCACAGAAAGGAGTTATGCTATCAACTGGTACATTGAAAGAAAAGGCTGAACTTCTTGATGATTTAAGAAAACTCTATCGGATGGGGCTTAAGTTTTACGCGACCAAAGGAACGGCAGAGTTCCTGGAAAGGAATGGCATAGAGGCTGAAATTCTTAACTGGCCTCTTGAAAAGGTAGAGCCGAATGTTATTACTTATCTTGACAACAGTAAGATTGACCTGGTAATTAATATTCCAAAGAGCAGTGAAAAAGATGAACTTGACAATGATTATCTGATACGAAGAAAAGCTGTGGATATGAATATCAACCTTATAACCAACGTACAGGTTGCCAAACGATTTATCAAAGCTCTTTGTAAATACAATGAATCCGATTTACAGATTAAAAGCTGGGATGAGTATAACTAGCAGAATGGCATCCCCACGAAAGCGGGGATCCCCTGAATGTTCCTTCTAAAACTATGTCAACATCTTTTTGATTTCTTCACATGCCATTCCTATTCCTTTTTCAAAATAGCGGATTGAATCCTGTTCATTCTCAAAATAATCCGACAGCATAATTGGATAAACATTTACAGGCAGTTTTTCTATTACATTCCTGTCTATTCTGCCGCAGCACAATATAACTGGTATGTCTGTCCCTGTAAACATCTTTATAATTGCCCCAGTCCCCTTATTCATAAGGCTCTGTTGATCAAACGCCCCTTCTCCTATAATCACAGCAGAATATTTTTCCTTGCTATTTAACTTCAGCGGGCCAGTTATAAATTTATCAGCAAAAGTAAGACTCGCATTTAGAAAGATCTGAAATCCGGCCGCCAATCCGCCTCCCGCACCCGATATAAAACCCGGTATTGTAATTTCTGAATTCTTAATTATGTTTATCAGATTGGCAAAACCATCATCAGCTTCTTTAATTTCTCTTTCAGTTAACCCTTTCTGTTTTCCAAAAACAAAGGAGGCGCCATTTAATCCAAGTAGGGCATTATTAACATCTGAAATTAACTCTATGTTAAAAGGAAGTTCTTTCTTCCTCCATAAAACATGTTTTACAAAACGAAAATTAATCGGCAGTGGAAGTAACTCCTTACCTTTGACATTGCACAATATTAAGCCTAACTCCGTCAGTAAACCTATCCCCATATCGTTCGTACCCGTACCGCCAACCCCTATTATTACATCATCAACCGCTATATTTCCGGCATTGATATCCGTAATAATTTTCTTTAACAGCACCCCCATCCCCTTTGAACTCAGATACATCGGATGTCTCTTTTCAACAGGTATTATTTTCATCCCTAACACATTTGCTGATTCTATATAAACACTTTTATTCTTCCTGTCATATCCGATTTCACATTCTATATTATTTGAATTTTCGAATGGCGCGGGTATTTGGTATACTAGTTTCTCAAGTCCAAAATTCAATCGGCAGACATTAAGAAATCCATCCCCTCCATCAGAGATCGGCTTGGATATCACCTCTATGCCTTTCGTTTCCGACAGACACGACAAAAAGATACCTGCAGTTTTTACTGAATCTGCACATTCCTTAAAACTATTCGGTGCCAAAAGAATTTTTTTCAAAGTACTACCAAAGAAATTTATTATTTAAAGTTTACCACCTCATGGATTCCCGCCTTCGCGGGAATGACATTCAAGATTTCTGATTATTTAAATTGAACAGCAATTAAGGAAGATATCAGAACATATTCAACTGCTGGGAGTCAATTATCGAACTGAATGATGTCCCTGTTAATAAAAGAATCGAATCTGCAACGGGTCGAAGCTGCTTATCAATATAATGATTGTAATCAATATCTGTAGGATTCAACCCGATGGGTACAGGACCCTTTTTTGTTATCACGTATTTAACAACGTTGCTTTTATTATCAAGCATACGTGCTGCTTTTACCTGCGGAGGAACATTCCTGATATAGTCATCGACATCTTTCCGCAGTCGTTTTCTATAAATAAGTTTATCATTCATTTTTCCCTCCTTTAATGAAACCACAAGATCAACTATCCAATTCTCAATTTCTTTTCCGTTAAATATCCTCTCATAAAGTTCCGCCTGGAAATCCTTTGCAAGTTTTGTCCAGTCAGACCTCACTGATTCCATTCCGACAAATTCAATTTTTTGTTTATTGTTCTCAATTAAAAGTCCTGCATATCTTTTCTTAGCCCCAGATTCGCTCCCCCTCGACTGAGTAAGCACAAATTTACTGTAGAATTTTTCATATTCAATTTCAAGATACGATTCAACATTAAAATCAGTTTTTAATCTTTCCTTCCAGTATGTATTCAGATCATTGGCAATGATGCCGCCGTTGATCTCGGGATTTGCTGCTTCATCTTCTTTTATTTTCACAAACAGTGAATCAGTATCACCGTAAAGCACTTTATATCCTTTCTTTTCCAGATAATCCTTGCTGCCAAGAAGAAGCCACTGCCCGGTGCTTGTTATTGCATTGGGAAGATCGGGATGATAAAACCTGCATCCATATGAACCCATCACACCATAAAAACTGTTCATAAGTATCTTAATTGCCTGCGAAAGGTAAGGATCATTATTTTTCTTCGCATAAGCACGTTGTTCCAGTAAACGGGCTATACGTTCAGGAAGATGGTGTTTGACAGATGAAAATTTGTACCCTTGTGGAGTTGTAACCGGTTCAATATCATTAAACAAACGGGAGATTGGATCAATCTTAAATGTTAAAATAATACTGGGATAAAGGCTTTTAAAATCGAGTACGATTACGTTCTCATAAATTCCCGGAACAGGCTCAATAACATAACCACCGGCAGCCTGCTCTTCAGGTTCTATATCTTTAACATCAGGCGCAACTAAACCGTCCCTGTGTATCATTGGGAGGAAGAAATGGTCGAATGATGCAGTCATCATTCCGAGGTGGTCTATTGTCATTCCCGACAGTTGTGCTCTTTTGACATCCTGTTTAATTATTCCTGTCTTCTGAAATATTTCTGTAACAAGGAATGTATCCTTCAGATTATATTCAGCAAGTCTTAATTTTTCTTCCAAAAAGATCCGGTCAATCTCTTCCCCTTTATCTTTTTCAGTAACAATTGTTTTACCGGTCCCGAGCAGTTCCTGAGATACAGTCTCAAGTGAAAAGTCTTCAAATGAATAGAACGCTGTTCGTAGACTTACCGGACCATCAAGGACAATTCTTCCGGGAATTGAAATAAAATAACCGCCTTGTGTTTTATTTCTTAATATCACATTCCCTTTTCTGGCAATATTAAAAACAATACTGTGTTCCCTGCATCTGCTTTCGAGCATCATCAGGTCAAATCCTATTACGTGCCATCCTATAATAATATCCGGATCGATTTCCCGGAAATATTTTATAAAGGTTTCCAAGAGTAAAGGCTCAGTTTTACATAAAACAAGTTCAAATTTAATTTCTTTAATCGGCTCACTTATTTCATTTTCCTTACCTCTTATAAAAACAACCTGCTTAATTTCGGTTTTCCAACGATAATCCATTGCGATTGAATAAACCGAACTATCAGTTCCGGTCTCTATATCAAGAGAGAGTACTTTGAAATCAGGCTCAACGCTGGCAGGCTTCATTACAGGATTAGTAAAATGGATATGTTGTTCTTCTTTTATCCCCTTTCCGGTTAATAATATCTGGGCATAAATGTTCCTTTCCATCAAATACCGTCTTGCGGGATCGATATCAGATTCATAAACCGGAATCTTCATTTCTCTAAGATATTCTGCGGTTGACTTTAGATCTCTCTGTGTATTGAAATAAATAGCATCCACAGGCTCTGATGCAAAATTCTTTAGTTCAACATTTTTTCTTTTATAAGGAAATTTAATAGAAGGCAAAACAGTTTCGCGCCGAATGAAAAATAAGGGATAGGAATTAGTAATTGTAATCTCTATAGGGCCCACTTCATTAGAAATACCCCAGTATTTCAGGATATGACTGTTCCCGCTATCCTGCCAGCTGTCATTCAATAAAAATACTTCTGCTGATTCAATTATCATGTTTATCCTAATTCCTAAAGCAAAATTAACATTTACTTTGGAAACAATTATAATTAAATAATATCCGGATTATGCTATATTCGTCCGGAAAACAGCCACTAATTTTTGACCTAAAGTTATTACATTTTAGATCTCTTTTGTGCTAATTGTCATTGTATCAATATTATTTTCCACTTACCTTTCATTACCTGATTCTATTTCCTGGAATATAAAAAAAAGGAGGTAACCAAATGGATGATTTCAAAGCAAACACCCTCAATGTTTTGAAGGAATTAATAAAAAGCTGCCATGATGCCGAAAACCTTCTAAGAAACGCTTGCAGCACGCTAGACGATATGTCTTTGAATAAAATATTCCTTTATTATGCCGAGCTGAATAAAACCTATATGAATAAACTGGAAAGCGAGATAGTACGGCTTGGTGGAAATGTGGAAGAATTTTACCAGGAAAGAACATCCCAGAATTCTGATAAAACTAATTATTTAGATAATCTCAAAATATGCCAAAATGGTGTGAATAATGCGGTAAATAATTATAAAGAGATATCACTCCGCGAAGATATACTGTGGGAAGTTGTCCCGGTTATTGCCAAGCAGTATTTCGGAGAAATGGAGGTCCAGGAATCATTAAAGAATATCAATACTCAACTGATTTCATAATTATAATTTCAATAATAAAAAGCCGTAATAATGCCCGATTTCATTGAGTAACTTTAAAGAAATGTCAACTATTTTATTCTATTTCAGTTACCACGCTATTTTCAAGTTTATACTTTTTCTTTGATTTCTCACAATAAGCAAAACCATCTTTATCAAAATTCAGCTTCTTTCCTGCCTCGCTCACCCAGCCGACTATTCTTCCCGGATTTCCAATTACCAATGCATAATCAGGAATATCTTTTGTTACAACACTACCAGCCCCTACTAAACAATGCTTTCCAACAGTGTGCCCGCAAACTACGGTAGCATTAGCACCGATTGAGGCTCCTTCTTTAATTAATGTAGTAACATAAAACTGACTTCCAACCTGGGGATATTTACACTTGGGGTCAAGAATATTTGTAAATACCATAGAAGGTCCACAGAAAACATAGTCCTCCAGAGTTACCCCCTCATATATTGAAACATTGTTCTGAATCTTGCAGAAATTTCCAATTGTAACATTATTCCCAACGTTTACATTTTGTCCGAACACACAATTTCTTCCTATCTTTGAACCCTTCTGTATATGGCTGAAGTGCCATATCTTCGTTCCATCACCAATTTCAACGGGGTCATCTACATATGCGGATTCGTGCTTAAAATAACTCATTTTTATTTCCCCCTATTCTAAGGAATTTCTTAATTAAAGGATGCATGTTTTCTTGATCTGAAGTAATACGATCCGTTCTGATATTCTGCGCTAAAATAATTGACTTCCTTGCATCATTAATTCCGAATCCATTTCCTGCAAGGGTTCTTTCATATACCCTGGTATGGAGATCAGTAAACCCTTCGCTAAACTTAATCTCCTCCCCGTCGACTTTGATTGACCGGTAAGTAGTTTTATTTTCTCCTACAGTTTCAGCTGGAAGATCATTACTATCGATTGAAAGGAACCATTTGACATTTGCGTTTTCAAGTTCAAGGAATCCGCTCATTTTGTATTGATCGGAATGGTGAACAACACTCTTCTGCACATCACCAAACAGCCATATAAGCAAATCAAAGAAATGTATTCCTATGTTAGTGCCTATACCACCGGATTTTTCCTTCATCCCTTTCCATGAAAAATGATACCATAACCCTCTGGAAGTAATGTAAGTAAGTATTACTTCTTTTTTGGTATTCTTACTGCCTATTTTTAACTCATCCTTTAATTGTACAAGTAATGGATGAACTCTTAACTGAAGTACTGTATATACTTTCTTCCCATATATCTCTTCAAGTTCTTCAAGTGCATCAAGATTCCATGGGTTTAGAACAAGCGGTTTTTCACAAATAACATCAGCACCAATTCTTAAAGCAAATCTTATATGCGCATCATGTAAGAAATTTGGAGTGCAAACTGAAACATAATGAATCCTTTTCTCTTCGGACTCTCTCTTAAGTTTTTCAGCATGCCTGTCAAATCTTTCGAATTCAGTGAAAAAACTAACATCCGGAAAGTATCTATCAAGCAAACCGACAGAATCGTGTGGATCCATTGCAGCAACTAATCTGTTATTTGTGTCTTTTATTGCCTGCAGGTGCCTTGGCGCTATGTATCCGGCTACTCCGGTCATTGCAAAATTTTTCATGTTATTCGTCCTGACACTAAGTTTACTAAAAAAAAAATCAGAAGATATTAAAGGTAATGTTTGAATAAGAAACTACAAAATCAAAATTGTCATTTCGAAGGAGTCTTCTCCGCCGCGGCGGATGAAAAATCTTTCTGTCTGAACGAAAAAAGATTCCTCACCCCTTCGGGATTCGGAATGACAAATATGTAAATCCTGCAATACCCGCCAGTCAGTTGTGTTGCCTTTCCATTTATCCATCAATCCAACACTCCATTACTCCATTTTGCGGGTTCTTATAGCAAACTCATAGTTAAAGTATTACTCCGCCGCCATGACAAATATTGCCGGAATAAAAAACTGCAAACTGTCCCGGGGCAATTCCCTGATCTGATTCGCCTAATTTCACTTCCGCCTCATCTATACCGGTAAATGTAAGCCGACAGTTGAAAAACGAAGCCCCATGTCTTATTTTAACCTGAAAATCCTTCCCCTGGGGGGGCGCACCTAAAATCCAGTTGAACTTTCCAACCTTAAATTCATTCCTTCCCCTGGATACAATATTTTCCTTTGATATATATATGATATTATTTTGAATATCCTTTTTTACAACATACCATGGGCCACCCGACAATCCAAGCCCCGACCTCTGACCTATAGTATAAAAATAATATCCATTATGAGTACCAAGCTTTTTGCCGGTCTCCAATTCAATTATGTCCCCTTTAATTTCTCCCAAATGGTGCTTAATAAAATCATTAAATCTTATCTGACCCAGAAAACAAATCCCCTGGCTGTCTTTTCTGTCCATATTTACCAGGTCAAATTTATGCGCCAGATTTCTAATCTCCTTTTTATCATATTTCCCAACCGGGAATAGTGCGCGAGAAAGCTGCTGTTGAGTTAAGTATGCAAGAAAATATGTCTGATCCTTTATTGGATCAGGTGAGCGTTTTAATAAAAATTTCCCGTTGCAAAACTCAACATTAGCATAATGTCCGCTTGCCACTTTTTCAAATGAAGAATCAATTTTATCATAAAACTGTCCAAATTTGATTAGACTGTTGCAGAACATATCTGGATTAGGAGTCCTGCCTTCTTTAATTTCAGCAATAGTATAAGTAACAACCGAATCCCAATATTCAGTCTGTAAAGGAAGGACTTCAAGTGGAACGTTTAGTCTGTCGCAGACTCCCCTTGCAAAATTAAGATCTTCCTCCCATGGGCATTCGCCAAGAAATGAAAACTCATCCTGAAGCCAGATCTTTAGATAAAATGCAGTAACATCATGCCCTTCCATTTGCAAAAGATTCAATGCTACTGAACTGTCAACACCGCCGGATAATAAGACTGCAATTTTCATTTATTCTTTAATTCCGGACTTTTACTGGCATCTAAATAATAATAGGTATTCATGATCCTTCAAACAATGAATGCGTTTAATTTTAAACGTTAAATATACAAAATTATTAAAAGCCCCGGCTTCATTTCCTTTCATATAAATTCATATATTTGAATTATGCTTTAAACATAATATTAAATGATGAAAGTATTGATAACAGGAGGCGGTGGATTATTAGGTCACTATCTGAATAAAGTGATTTCCGAAAGCCATAATATTCTGACATTTTATCACTCTAAACCGGGTAACTGTCCACGATACAATTCCTTGCAAGTTAATATCACTGACTATAAAAGTACAGATTCTCTGATAAAAGAATTCAAACCGGATGTTATTATACACAATGCTGCATCCGCATCACCTAAAAAGACAGAAAGTATATCGTCCAAAGATGTTTTTGAAATAAATGTTAATGCAACAAAACGAATAGCTGAGTTTTCAACCGCAATAAATGCAAGAATAATATATACATCAACGGACCTTGTTTACGCCGGTTACAGGGGATCAATGCTTAAGGAAGATGATAAACTTATTCCCGTTTCACTTTATGCTGAAACAAAACTTATGGGAGAGGAAAAGATCAGGGAATATGCCGGTAATTATTTAATACTCAGAACCGGGCTGCTTTATGGATTCGGTTTTGAGGGAGCATCGAATCATTTCAACACTATGTATAATGACCTGATAAACAAAAAAATGGTCCGGCTTTTCTATGATCAGTTCAGAACTCCTTTGTCTCTACCGAATGCTGCAAGGATAATATCGCTGCTGTTGAATATAAGCACAGGAATTGAAGTAATTAATTTCGGCGGAAGTGAACGGGTCTCACGACTTGAACTTGGCGAAAGGTTATGCGAAACTGCAGGATTGGATACTCACCTTATTGAAAAGATTTCAATGCATGACCTCCCGGGAATTCCTGACGTTGCTGATGTTTCTATGAATACGGCTAAACTTCAGTCGTTTGGCATAAAACAAAAAAGTATTTATCAATCACTTCACGAAATATTGAATGAAAACATCGCATAAAACGATTGATTCAGAACAGTTGTTAGGGGCTCATACCTCAATTAACGGAGGTGTTTCAAATGCTGTTGACCTTGCTGAAAAATTAAAGTTCACTGCGATGCAGATATTCACTAAAAATAATAACAGATGGATTGCAAAACCCTTGAATGATGAAGAGATAAGTAAATATAAAACTAAACTGGCAGCTTCAAATATACAATTTGTAGTGGCTCATGACTGTTATCTCATAAATTTATGTGCAAGAGATGAAATATTGCTTGTGAAATCCCGCAACAGCTACATTGATGAACTTCAGAGATGTGAACAGTTGGGAATTCCACATCTGAATTTTCATCCGGGTGCCCATCTTGGAATTGGTGAGGAGGATGGGATAAAACTAATAGCTGAATCTCTTAATATTGCTCATCAAAAAACCCCGGGTTTCAAGGTAACGAGTATGCTTGAGACTACTGCCGGACAGGGAACTTCAATCGGTTATAAATTCGATCACTTGAGAAAAATTATTGATCTTATTGATGATAATGAAAGAATGACAGTATGTATTGATACTGCACATATTTTTGCGGCAGGATATGACATTAAAAACCCTATAAATTACGATAGGGTAATTAAAGAATTTGACAGTATAATAGGACTTGGCAGACTAAAATGTTTTCACATGAACGACAGCAAAAAGCAGCTCGGCTCAAAGGTCGACCGGCATGAAAATATCGGGGAGGGGTTCATAGGTCTGGAAGGTTTCAGGAACATTATGAATGATAATAGAATTAAGCATGTTCCCAAAATACTTGAAACTCCAAAAGGGAAAGAACAGTCAGAGGATATTAAAAACATTAACACATTAAGAGAATTGATAATACAATGAAATTAGAAATCCACAATGGCTTATTTATTCGGGATATCGAAGAATACGATATCGGTTCAATTGTTAAATATGCAGATAATATCAATATCTCAGGTAACCTGAGGGATGCGTTTCCTTTCCCCTATACACGTGATGATGCCGAGTCATGGCTTGCCGTGATTAACGAGTGCAGCCCCAAACGGTCCTTTGCTATCGCTAACGATAATGAATTAATAGGAGCAATAGGCATTGAACCCAGCCGGGATATAAACAGGTATGCGGGTGAACTTGGGTATTGGCTTGCCGAACCATTTTGGGGAAAAGGGATTGTTACTTCTGCTGTTAAAGTCTTTATTAAATATGTTTTTGAAAATTATGAGTTAATAAAAATCTTTGCCTATGTGTTTAGCTCAAATCCGGCGTCCGGCAGAGTCCTTGAAAAAGCTGGCTTTAAATTGGAAGGGAATCTTAGAAACCAGATTTTCAAAAATGGAAAATTTGCCAATCAATTGGTTTACGGAATATTGAGGGAAGAAGTTCTACTTTAAAGTTCAGCCGCCCTGAGTACAATTATTCCTGAATGCTTTTTTACATTCATTATATATTCACTTAAGGGGTCTTTCGTAATTTGTACCTTCGTGCCGGGCTGGGGAGCATGAAGTAAGTGTATCCTGCCGTCTTCTTCGCGTACTGCAATTCCAACATGACCCACATCCAAACCCATTATAGAAGTGGTAAATGCAATAATATCCCCGTTATGCAGTTTTGCTTCAACTAAGGGTACATTTTCTTTCGGAATATAAAAGTAAGTTCTGAGACTAATTGAATCCTCCTGCGATTTTATGACAGGAATAAAAGCAGTATTATCTTTAAGATGCATATACAAAGAAGGATGTTCCGACATAAAATTAACATCAAACTTAATTGGAATTCCGCCTAATTCCTTAGTAACATCAAAAACAACTTTTTTCCGGATATTATCGAAAATCCAGTCAGAAAAATAATGGAGTCTTGAAGGATAACCACTTAATTTCCCACCACGGTAACGTACAAATGCAAGTTCCTTAAGGTAATTGGTAAAAGTCATGTTGTCTTTTTTAATTAGGCGGGTAAAAACGACAGTGTTTTCAAGAAATGTTGTACAGTCCAGTCCTTTAAGATTGACAATCAAAGCTTCCTCCCCTTCCCTTTCAAGAGTTGCGGCTTTATATTCAGTACCGGTAAAACTTTTGCCAACGGCAGCAATTATTTCACCTGTTGGTTGACTCTTAAGGTTTTTATCGGCAGCATATTTAAACATAGCGGAACATATTTCGCTGTCTTTTTCGGTATATACCTGACAATACAGAAAGGAGTGCAGAAATAAAACCACACAAAAAAGGAAAACCAACCTCATATTATATCTTCGTTTGAAATGCCTGAGTATTCTTCTATTTGTCTTGCATGAGCAAGATTTTCGAACCTGGCATATTCCTTAATAAAAGCAAGTCTTACATCACCAATCGGTCCGTTTCTTTGCTTGCCGATTATTACTTCGGCAACACCCTCATTCGAATTCCCGTTTTCATCTTTCATAATTCCATAAATCTCCGGACGGTTAAGGAAAAGAACTACGTCAGCATCTTGTTCGATAGATCCAGATTCCCTAAGATCAGAAAGCTGAGGGCGTTTATCATTTCTTGATTCAACTGCACGGTTTAGCTGGGCAAGCGCAATAACAGGAATGTTCAATTCCTTTGCAAGAGCTTTAAGCGAACGTGAAATTTGAGAGATTTCCCTTTCGCGGCTTTCTGCCTTTGCGGGTCCTGTCATCAACTGGAGATAATCAATCATTATTATCCCGATGTTTTTTTCAACCTTTAATCTTCTTGCTTTAGCTCTGATTTCCAAAATAGATTGTGAAGGAGTATCATCTACATAAATCGGTGCCTCAATAAGCTTATGTGCGTTGCGGCTTAATTTAACTCCCTCTTCATGCGGTAGCTTTCCTGTTCTTACCTGATGTGCGTTAAGACGCCCCTCGGCGCATAACATCCTTATCACAAGCTGCATGGTTGACATTTCAAGACTGAATAAGCCAACGGGAACTTTATGATCTATGGCTGCATTCCGGGCAAGTGTTAGTGCAAGTGCTGTTTTCCCCATTGAAGGACGGGCTGCAATTATAATAAGATCCGACTTCTGAAAACCGCCCAACAATTCATCAAGTTCATAAAATCCGGTGGGTACAGCAAATTTATTATCAGAGTTTGAATGTATTGCTTCAATATATTCCAAAGCTTCCCTGACTGATTTATCCATTCCCTGAAATGATTTCTTAAGATGCTTTTCTGTTATTTCAAATATACTTCGTTCGGCTTGATCCAGTAAATCAAACGCATCTTCTGTTCCCGAATATGCATCCCTGGCTATGTTGTGGGAAGTAGTTATAAGTCCTCTTAATATTTCCTTCTCCAGAATAATTTTTGCATGATATTCTATATTGGCTGCTGAGGAAATATTCTGTGCAAGTTTGGATATATATACAATCCCACCTGCTTCTTCAAGCTTTTCTCTTTTTTTAAGTTCATTATAAAGAGTCACAGTATCAATTGGTTCAGTCGCCTGGAACAGATGAACCATTGCCTCAAAGATTAGCTTGTGTTCCTTAAGATAGAAACTGTCGGAAGTCAGTAATTCAAGTGCTTTCGAAACCGCCTCTTTTTCTATCAACATAGCCCCTAATACAGCCGCTTCAATTTCCGGAACTGCCGGTGGTTTAACGTCGGCTGGAATCAATAAGTCTACATTATTTTGTTTTATATTTTTTGACATGTCTGTAGTAATTTTTACCCGATTAAACTAAAGCTTTCTTTGCTGAAAGGAAAGAAAAATATTTATTCAGCAGAAGGTTTTATTAACTCATCATACAATTTTCTGAATGCCTTTACATCCTCCCAACATCCTCTTTTCCAGTCAGGATTTCTCAACAAAGCTGCAGGGTGATATGTTACCATCACTTTCCTCCTTTCCAAATCGAATATTTGTCCGCGCATTTTGCCTAGTGCTTCTTTTTTCGAAAGAAGAGCCTGCGTAGCAGTAAGCCCCAGACATAAAATAAGTTTAGGATTAATAAGTTCAATCTGCTTTTTCAGGTATGGCATGCAGCATTCCATCTCTTCCGGGTAGGGAGTTCTGTTCCCCGGTGGACGGCATTTTACAACATTGGCAATATAAACTTCTTCTCTTTCAAATTTAATTGCTTTTAATATATCATTAAGAAGTTTCCCCGCGCGGCCTACAAAGGGAAGTCCCTGTTCATCTTCATCTGCTCCGGGACCTTCACCAATAACTAGTACATCAGCATGCGGATTACCCGTTCCAAATACCAAATTCTTACGCGTATCCCCTAAAGAACATTTCATGCAATTGCAAATTAGATTATTCAGTTCTTCAAGTGATCCGGCAGATTGAAATGATTCTGGAACAACTTCAGTTTTTCTCTTCACTATATAATTTCCCTTGTCATTGAACAGCTCATCGCCGAATATTTCGCGCTGAACTTTCAGTGCCTCTATAATTTCTTTTTTTAAGGAATCCATTTTTATTTCAGAATCTCGGATAATATCTTATTGGCAGCCTGAAATTTTGACTGTAGTGGGAAATCAACTTGCTCACCGTTCCGGTGAATTATTTTGATTTTGTTGGTATTAAATTCAAATCCGCTTCTTTCATCTTTAAGAGAGTTAAGCACTATCATATCAAGATTTTTGTACTTCAGTTTATTTACTGCATTATTCTCTTCATTATCCGTTTCTAGTGCAAAGCCAATTATTTTTTTCCCTGAATCCTTTAAAGAAAGGAGAATGTCTTCTGTCGGAGTAAGTTTCACATCTTCAATTTTCTCTTCTTTCTTCAGCTTACTTTTAGATTTCTCGGCAGGTTTATAGTCAGCTACAGCAGCAGACATTATCAAAATATCATTTTGAATAATTTCTTTATGTACAGCTTTCATCATTTCGTCAGCCGAGCGGACATTTATAGTCTTTATTTCAGGATAACTATTTTCATGTGAAGGACCGCTGACCAATGTCACATCAGCACCCCTTAAAAATGCGGCTTTAGCTATACTATACCCCATTTTTCCTGAAGATCTGTTCCCAACAAATCTTACTGGGTCAATATCTTCGTAAGTCGGTCCGGCTGTGACAAGAATTTTTTTGTTCAATAAATCTTTCTGATAACCGGACAATACAAGTTCTGCAGCATCAGTGATTTTATTCAAACCTGCTAGTCTTCCATCACCTTCAAGACCTGAAGCCAGTTCTCCTTTTTCTGCCCAAACGAAAAAATACCCCATCTCTTCTAGCGTGTGAAAATTTCTTTTAGTTATTTTATTATCATACATATCCAT
>Ga0182027_10009321_pt1 | contig 14130 bp, 14 predicted proteins | sample 712E1DmetaG_FD_121300 | JGI IMG/M metagenome (GOLD analysis project Ga0182027, IMG submission 121300) | Permafrost microbial communities from Stordalen Mire, Sweden - 712E1D metaG (Illumina Assembly) | ecosystem: Environmental > Terrestrial > Soil > Wetlands > Permafrost | place: Sweden...
CCATGCAGATCGCCTGGGGCTGCTCTCTGTGGGCGGATAAATCCAGGTGTCATGTTGAAAGTGAAGAAATTGATCCTGAGTGGGGTGCGCAGCGATTGGTTAATCTCCTTAACGCCTGGCGCGACCAGATGCTCGAAGCGCTGGGCGCAATGGGCATGCGTGAAATCCGTCGCTTGCGAGGCGAGATTGGCCGTACGATTTGGAACAAGACGGAAGAGACTCTATTAAAAGAGAATCTGGGCGGTGGGAAGCCGTCCGGCACTTTGCGCAAATTGAAGGTATCACCCGGCGCGGAAGGCGATTTCCGATGGCCGCAGAGCCTGCTGCTGGCCTCGCAACAACAAGCTCGCACGGGGCAGCCGCCTGCCGGCATGGAATGGGATTATCGCTTTGGCGCATCCGAGGGCGGCTTTGACAAATTAGCTTTTGGCTTCGAATTCGAAATGGACCCTGTCCATCCATGTGCAGTCGATCCGAAGGAAGTGGATCTGTCCTTACCGCTCAACCGCCGCGGGGATCGACGTCCACGTGTGACTTTGCCCTTGCCATGGTATGGTGCGGGTATGTCTTATGGCTCTGTCAGTTTGCCTGTAATGACTGCCCGGGCGCGCGCCGCAAAAGCTTTGAACTCCTTTATATCCACGGGCGAAGGCGGTTATCCTGAAGAACTGGCGCAATACTCGGACCACGTAATTACGCAGGTCGCGACGGGATTGTTCGGAGTGCGTGAGGAAACCATCCAACGCGCTCGTATAGTTGAGATCAAATATGCGCAAGGAGCAAAACCCGGGTTGGGTGGACACTTGCTGGGAAACAAGAACACCGAATCGGTTGCCCGATTACGCGAAGCCGTGCAAGGTACTTCGCTTTTTTCACCCTTCCCCTTCCATAGTGTTTACTCCGTCGAAGACCACAAGAAACACGTGGATTGGCTCAAACAGGTCAATGAACGGGCTTTGATTTCTGTTAAAGTCTCCACACCCACGGATGTAGACATGGTGGCGGTCGGCGCATATTACGCGGGCGCACATATTGTTCACCTGGATGGCGCCTATGGCGGTACGGGCGCTGCGCCCGAGATTGCCAAGAAGAACATCGCAATGCCGATCGAGTATGCCATTTCAAAGGTACATAAGTTTCTCGTCCAGGAGGGCATCCGTGATCAGGTCACTCTAATGGTTTCAGGCGGCTTGCGCTCGGCCTGGGATATAGCCAAGGCGATCGCCCTGGGTGCAGACGGCGCGATTTTGGGTACTGCAGAACTGGTGGCAATCGGATGCGTCCGCATGGCACAGTGCGAGAAAGGCCTGGGTTGTCCGTTCGGTATCACTACCACCGATCCCGAACAAGCCAAGCTGGTTAACTCGGACGAAGGCGCGCAACGCATCGTCAATCTTTACACCGCCTGGTCGTGGCAACTGGCAGGGATCTTAAAGACACTGGGCATGCGATCTGTGCATGAACTGCGCGGGCGCAGCGATTTGCTCTTCTATCTGGAGTAGATATGATTGTCAGAATGTGGCATGGCAGAGTACCCACTTCAAAAGCGGACGCATACCGCGAATTCACCAACAGGCGCGCTATTCCTGATTACCGTTCCGTCAAGGGTAACATCACAGTGTGCATGTCCTGGAACGCCGTGAAGGGGATGTTACACACTTCATTACTTTAACGTTCTGGGAAAGCCTCGAGGCCATCAAAGGTTTTGCAGGCGAAGAGGTGGAAGTCGCCAAATATTATCCGGAAGACAAGGAGTTCCTGCTTGAATTTGAGCCAGGTGTCGTGCATTACGAAGTCGTTGGTCAAGCCCCATAGATAGAGCAAGAATCGGGTGTCCTCCTGTGCCAGAGAACTATAAAATTGAAGCAGATTAATTGTGGAGGCACACATGGATATCTCTGTCACTGATTACCGGCAATTGAATGAAGATTACCTGCGCATTGAGCAGGCGATCCTGTACCTTGAAAAGAATGCACAGCGCCAACCGGAGTTGGAAGAGATCGCCGGTTCCATAGGACTGAGCGAGTTTCACTTCCAGCGACTGTTCACCCGCTGGGCCGGCATCAGTCCGAAGCGTTTTTTACAATTCATGACCAGGCAGAACGCCAAGGAAATGCTTGACCGGTCAGAGAATATATTGGACACAACGCTTCAAGTTGGACTTTCAAGTTTGGGCCGTTTACACGACCTGTTTGTCACGACGGAAGCAGTTACTCCGGGTGAATACAAGAGCCGCGGTGCCGGACTGACCATACGCTACGGTCTGCATCGAACACCCTTTGGTGAGTGCCTGATCGGAATAACGGAAAGAGGCATTTGCCAGCTCAGCTTTGTTCAAACCAGTGAAGGTGATGCGCTGGACGAGATGGTCGAATACTGGAAGGAAGCCAGGATGATCGAAGATCACCGTGCTACAGCTCCACTGATCGAACCGATCTTTGACTTGAGCCGGCGTGGAGAACATACTTTACAGATGCATATGCGTGGTACGAATTTCCAGATCAAAGTCTGGGAGGCTCTGATGCGCATCCCGCCTGGAAGTGTCAGTTCCTACGAGCATATCGCGAATCAGATAGGCCATAAAAATGCAACGCGGGCAGTCGGTAACGCAGTGGCTCATAATCCAATCGCGGTATTGATCCCCTGTCATCGGGTGATCCGGAAATTGGGTGAGTTCGGAAATTACAGATATGGTGCTGCACGCAAGAAAGCCCTGCTGGTGCGCGAGTTTGCAGCAGTTGATATTTGACCATAACGAGACACATTCGATCCAAGGAGATGAATGAAAGTAAAAGTTTGGATTGCGCTTTTAGCGGTTTACATCGTCTGGGGTTCTACCTACCTGGCAATCCGTTTCGCCGTAGAGACCATCCCGCCCTTTTTGATGGCCGGGACACGCTTTTTGGTCTCGGGTTTGATCTTGTACATCTGGCGTCGGTTGGCTGGCGATCCCAACCCCACACCGCGCCAATGGCGCTCGGCGCTTATTATCGGTGTGCTTCTGCTCCTGGGAGGTAACGGTATCCTCGGTTGGGCTGAACAGTACGTGCAATCAGGGATCGCGGCGTTGATGATCGCATCGGTTCCGCTTTGGATCGTGTTGATTGAAACTTTTCGCCCTGAAAGTTTGAAGCCTGACTGGAAAATCATGCTCGGTTTGCTGGTAGGTTTTGGCGGTCTCACCCTGCTGGTCATATCCTCCACGAGCGTCAACACCTCCGCTGGAATGAATCCGTTGGAAATCGGAGCCCTGCTCCTGGCAGCATTATTTTGGTCCATTGGCTCGATTTACAGCCGTGACGCCGACATGCCTGAGTCGTCATTGTTGGGCACCGGCATCGAGATGTTTGGTGGCGCAGCAGCATTGTTCCTGGTTGCGACTTTCACAGGTGAATGGCGAGCTTTAAATCTCGCAGCGATCACCGGCCGTTCATTACTGGGTCTGGCGTACTTGATCGCTTTTGGCTCGTTGATCGGATTTGTTTCGTATACCTGGCTGCTTCGGAATGCTCCAATATCGCTCGTTTCTACCTATGCTTACGTCAATCCCGTTGTGGCGATCTTCATAGGCGCCTGGCTCGGAAATGAATTGATCAATGGTCGAATTATCTTCGCCGCACTGGTCATCATTGGATCGGTGTTCGTGATCAATTTGTCGAAACAGGTGAAGATCATCTACGAAGAGGAGATCCCCGGATCTGCAGCGGATTAAAAGAGGCATCGATGAATGACAAACTAGATTCCATCACCCAACAAATCCTGAAATCACGCAGCGAGTTGCCCGATCTTATTACACATACATCTCAGAGCAGGACCACCGAGGATGCTGCTGAAGGCGGATGCGGTGTGCTCGGCCTGGCCGCCAATATCCCCGTGGCGGGCAGACATGTGCTCACAGCCTCCACCCAAATGCATAATCGCGGCAATGGCAAAGGCGGTGGCATCGCGATGGTCGGGCTTGACCCGCAACAAGTAGGTGTGGATATGGCCACACTGCGCAGTCATTATATGCTGCAGATTGCCCTGATCGATGAATCGGCGCGTGCCGAGGTCGAAGCCGAGTTCATCTCGCCGAATTTTAATGTCGCTCAAGCATACGAATTACCCCATGTGGATGATTACCATCAAGTGCCGGGATTGGATGTCCGCCCCCCCGATGTTTGGCGCTACTTTGTGCGGGTCAAACCGGAGGTTCTGGCCGAGTTTGCTGCCAGGAACGGACTATCTTCCATGCTCAACGAACATTCTCAGATGAGCTTGGAGCAACGTCTCTCGCCGCGCGCCCTGGAAGATGAATTTATCTATCAAAACTCGTTCAGGCTTAACGTTAAGTTCTATGCCAGCCTTGGCGAAAAGCGCGCCTTTATGTTGAGCCATGGGCGCAACCTGTCTGTGTTGAAAATAGTCGGGTATGCGGAACAGGTCGTCGCTTATTACCAGCTTGAAGATCAGACAGCTCATGTATGGATCGCCCATCAACGCTTTCCCACCAAGGGACGTGTCTGGCACCCGGGCGGGGCTCATCCGTTCATCGGTTTGAATGAGGCTCTGGTCCACAATGGCGACTTTGCCAATTATTACGCCGTCAGCGAGTACCTGCGCCAACGCAACATCGGTCAGTTGTTCCTGACCGATACTGAAGTAAGTGTCCAACTCTTCGATTTATGGGATCGCGTCTACGGCTACCCGCTCGAAATAACGCTTGAAGCAATGGCCCCCACCACCGAACACGACTTCGCCATGCTGCCCGCTGAAAAGCAATTGCTCTATCGGGCTGTGCAACGAACACACATCCATGCTTCACCTGACGGCCCGTGGTTCTTCATCGTTGCCCGCTCAAAAGCTGAAGAAGATCAATTCGAATTACTTGGCATTACGGACACTTCCATGCTCAGGCCACAGGTATTTGCATTATTTGAGAATACACCCAACAATCTCTCCCAATTATCGGGTGAAAAAGTACAAATTGGTTTAATTGCCAGCGAACGCCAGGCGATAAACGCCTGTATGCGCTCCCTGGCCTCCGAGGATGATCGGGTCAAGCCACTGGCAGATAAATACTGGAACGCTCGCGGTGGTTCGCATACCGATGGTGGTGCGTTCCGCTTCTCCCTCACCCCCACACCGTCGACCACGGTTAATGGGGATAAGGCAGGGAAGTTCGAATTGACCTGCACCAATAAATTCGGGCAACCTGTCACTTTGATGCCCGAGCGGGTCCACGCACCAAAAGCCCTGGAGACCGAAAAAGCCTCCGAGGGTTTCCGAATTTTTTGGGATAACTCCATCCGTCACGCCTATGAGGATGGCGATCCGTTGACAGCCTTTGATTCTATCAAGTCAAAACTTTCAATTAGTGATTGGAACGAACTGGCCTGGGGTTTTAACTGGTTGGCCGACTATGGCAAGGTTGGCATGGACGAATGGGTCTTCGCGCGCGAAACATTGACCCTGCTGCACGACCGCCGCTTCGATACAGGTGATAAGAAACGTGCCTCAGTGCTGACACTTATAGATAACGCATTGGTCTGTCTTTTCGATCATGTGATTAAGGATTACATAAACCGCATAACGTGGGACAGTCGTGCGAATCTGATTGCTCCTTCTATACCCGATGCGAGCCTCGTCATCGACGCGCTTGGTTTTCCCGCCGAAGGCGATGAGTCAGCAGCGCGTTTTCTCGTCAATGCTAACAAATTGGGCTGGAAGCGATTCGTCGTTTACAACCTGCGGGGTGGACGCTTCGCAGCTGTGGGGCTCGGCAAGAACACACAAGGCGTGCACATCGATTTATATGGTGATCCGGGCGATTATACAGGTTCCGGTCTGGACGGCGCCGAAGTACGGATCCACACTGACGGACAGGACCAACTCGGACAAATTATGAAAGACGGCAAGCTTGTGATCTACGGTGATGTGGGTCAGACTTTCTTGTACGGTGCCAAGGGTGGTGAGATCTACGTGCTTGGCTCGGCGGCGGGACGTCCGTTGATCAATGCAGCCGGCAAGCCGCGGGCGGTCATCAATGGCACATGTCTCGACTATCTGGCCGAATCCTTTATGGCAGGCGATCCATCCAAAGGTGGCGGATTTGTCATTCTGAACGGTATTGGCTATACTGAGGATGGAAAATTGACCGACCTGCCATCCCCTTATCCGGGTGGCAACTTGTTCTCCCTGGCGTCAGGCGGTGCGATATTCATTCGCGACCCACGACGGCAGGTCGAAGAGGATCAATTGAACGGCGGCGTCTTTGCTGATCTAACAGAAACAGACTGGAGGATAATTGAACCATATCTAATTGAAAACGAAAATTTGTTTGGAATTAAAGTGGAAGATTTATTGACAGTGGATGGGATATACAAGTCGCCATCCGAGGTTTATCGCAAGGTGAAAGTTTTTACATCCGAAACTGTGCTCGTCGAATCCGAAAACCGATAAGAGGTAAATATGAATTCAACTGAATTGCTCAAACAGGTAAAAGAGGACAAAATCAAGTTCATTTCATTACAATTTTCCGACGTGATCGGCACTGTGAAAAGCGTGGATATGCCCATCAATGGCTTGGAGGGCGCGCTCAAGGACGGAGTTTGGTTTGACGGCTCCTCGGTGGAGGGCTTCGCCCGAATTCAGGAAAGTGACATGCTGCTGATCCTGGATCCCGAAACATACGCGGTATTACCCTGGACAGCGCCTGATTTACGACGCGCCCGCATCTTTTGCGACATCTTCACTCCAAAAGGCGAACCTTTCGAAGGCGATCCACGCGGGACCTTGAAGCGTATGCTCGCAAAAGTGGACAAACGCGGCTGGGTCTATAACGTTGGCCCGGAACCTGAGTTCTTTTTATTCAAAGGGACGGATGGACACGGTGTACATCCGGTACCCCATGATACGGGCAGCTATTTTGATTTCTCCGCCGACGACGAAGCCGCACATGTCCGCTCTGCCTTGATGGATGCGCTCGATAGTATGGGTCTCGAGGTGGAAGTGGGCCATCATGAAGTTGCGCTCGGCCAGCATGAGATTGACTTCCGCTTTGCAGATGCGCTAAAGACCGCCGATAATGTTTTGACTTTAAAATATACGGTCAAGGCGATCGCCGCCCAGAACGGTCTGACTGCTTCCTTTATGCCCAAACCCGTCTTCGGAATCAACGGCTCGGGTATGCATTGCCATCAATCCATGTTCGACAAAAAAGGCACCAACCTGTTTTTCGATGCAAAAGATGACGTGCATCTCTCGCCGTTGGCCTATGCTTTCATCGCCGGACAGCTGGCGCATGCCCGTGCTCTGGCAGCGGTCGTGGCGCCGACGGTAAACTCTTATAAGCGCCTCGTTCCCGGTTATGAAGCCCCCGTCTATATCGGTTGGGCTCAGCAGAACCGCTCGGCCTTGATCCGCATTCCGCGTTATACCGAAGGACGTGATAAAGCCGTGCGCGCCGAACTGCGCTTCCCAGACCCATCGTCAAATCCATATCTGGCCTTCGCCGCCATTCTAGCCGCCGGATTGGATGGCATTGACAGTAAGATGACACCGCCCGCGCCGTTAAACAATATCAACCTCTATCATCTTGACAAGGCTGAACGCACCAAGATGGGCATTAAAGAATTGCCCGGCTCGTTGGCCGAAGCCCTGACTGAATTGGAAAAGGATGAAGTCGTGAAATCCGCTCTCGGCGCAACAACGTACGAAGCTTTCGCCCGTGCCAAATGGGAAGAGTGGGATGAGTTCCGCTTAAGAGTCAGCGATTACGAGATCGAACGCTATCTTGAAACCGCGTAACAGAGCTTGGATAATAGACTTAAGGAAACAGACCGAGGGACGAGTCCCCCGGTCTGTTATTTATTTTTGCCCAACCTCGGATTTATTAATTAATTTCAACCTGGTTTAATTTTGATTGATCGAGCTTCGGATTGGCATATGCACCAAATCTCCATCGCATTTTCTAATGTTCACCTTTTGCGAGTGTGTCAATCTCTTTGCGGGTTGTGTATTCCTGAACCAGCTTGCCGTCCCGCATTTGCAAAACCCTGTCTACAAATTTACACATCCGTAGATCATGAGTAACGATAATTCCAGCCCGGTCGTTCTCATGGACCAAAGCCGCAAAAGTCCGGACGACCTGGACAGCACGCTCGGTATCGAGGCTGGCAGTCGGCTCATCGGCCAACACAAGAGCCGGATTATGGATCAGTGCCCTGGCAATGGCTACACGTTGCTGCTGCCCTCCGGACATTTGAGCGGGTAAACTGTGGAGGCGTCCCTCCAAACCCAGCCGGGCAAGCAATTCTTCGGTGCGGATGCGTCCAACCTTATCCAGCCGATCATTAAGGCGCAACATGAACTCGACGTTCTCGCGGGCGGTCAAATACGGGATCAGATTGTTCGACTGAAAGGTAAAGCCGATACGGCTCCGGCGTAATTTGACCCGTTCCGTTTCGCTCAGGTTCGATAATTCATGACCATCGATAAATACTTCACCCTTTGACGGCATAAGTAAGGCTGCCAGTATGGAAAGCAGGGTGGTCTTGCCCGATCCGCTCGGCCCTACTAAAGCTACAAACTCACCGGATCGAACCTGAAACGAGACATGATCAACGGCATTGAGCGGTGAACCGTCAAGAATAAAAGTCTTTACCAGATCGCGTACTTCGAGAACAACCGGCTTCATCAATTAACCTCACTGCAATCGTAACGCCTTTAGCGGTTCGATCCGCACCGCGTAGATAATAGACACCAAGCCACCGACCGGACCAATCAATAAAAGCGCAATGATCGCCAGCAAGGAACTAAGGCCGTTGAATACGAGTGGGATCGTCGGCGGGAAGCCCAGCGAAAAGAGATACGTCATTCCACCGCCGATTGCAACCCCGACGGCTGTCACAACAATAATTTGGATCACAGCCGAGGCTCCCACAACCGCGTTCGACGAGCCGATGGCTTTCAATACTCCAATCTGCGGAACCTTTTGCAAAATCTGTATCTGAAAAAATCCACCTATGACCAAAATACCGATCAACAATGTAAAGACCCCTTGCGTCTGTACAGTCCCCTGCTGCGCGGAATAGCCGGGGATGGCATTGATCGTGGTTGGAATATCGGCCACTTCTATATTCGGGACTCCGGCGAGCAGACGGGCCTTCATCGCCACGATTTCCGACGGAACCTGCAAACGGACGGCAATAACATTTGGGTACGGCGTATCATCCTTAAGATCCGCTTCCGATTGTGGGCGAACCTTCTCCCAGGAGTTGGGTGAGGCGAAAATAGTAGGTTGGAAAAAATACGATTGACCTTCCGTCGTGCCAACCACCCGCAGATAAAAGAATTCGTCCTGAGAACCCTGTGTCGAACGGATCTTGATTTCGTCGCCAATCTTGATCCCGGAAAGAAGAGCAACGTTTTTATCGATTACAACTTCCCGCGAGTCGCCTGTGCGATAGACGCGTCCGTCGACAAGCGGCGGCATGCCTGGATGGCCGGGCTCCGCGCCGAGTAAAGATACTTTGAGTGGGCTTTGCGTGGATACAATTTGAGTGGTGGAGGTATAAATCGGTCCGGCGTCAGCCACCCCTTGTACGCGGCGGACTGCACTCAGGGTGTTAAGTTGAAGCTGGCTGGATGAAATGATGTTATCAGACTTATCCAGAAATACGATCAACTCAGCATTGAGATTTGCAACATATTGACGGTTGCCATTGGCGAGTCCTTCACCAAGTGCTGCGATAAATAATACCAACAACGTGATCAAGGCAATCACAAGACTGACAAGCAAAAAGCGCCATCGATTACGCCACACCTCCTTCAAGGCAAGGTATGCAGCAAGAGAAAGTGTTTTCATTTTTTAGATTTAGCTTTTCCTGATTTTTTAGGCGGTGCGATCGGTTTCACAAAAGGCATTTTCCATTTCACCCCCATGATGCCGTGCAGCAGCAGATCGATGGGCGGATGATCTGAAATATTGTCATAATAATATGGCAGGCGGATCCGTCCATCGGTGCCGATGATGAATGTTCCGGCCAATTGCATCGCATCCTGGCCTTTGGGTGGCAACTCGGTTCTCCAGCCTTTTTCACGCCATAACCGTAGATTGGATAACCAGATATCCGGCGACAGGAATGCCTGCCAAAAATTAGCGCGCTCGAGACCGTAGGCGCGATATGCTTTACGCTCCAGGTCGGCAAGACACATCACCCCTGGTGCATGATCTGAACAAAAAGCCTTCGCACCCTCCGGCGTTCCCTGTGTGACTATGGCGAGGGATAGGCCGTTTGATTCGATATCGGCCAGAATGCCTGTAAGCGTCTCAACCATTTGTTTGCACTGCGGACATCCAAAATGACGTGCAAAAGCAAGAATAACCGATTTCTTCTTCCATAATGAAGAAAGGTTCACCGGTTTGCCCTCAACATTTAGCAAATCAAGGTTGGGGGCCGGGTCATTGAACTTTAAATGAACCAAATATGCCATGTTCTTATTCTAGCACCAGCCTCCCTAAAGAGAGCCGAGAATACGAATTTGAGAGTTTTTGATCGTGTTAAAAAGGATTCTATTTAAGCGGATATCACACTGGAATATATTGATTTAAAAATCGACGCTGTTTGTTTTGAATGACAATGGGGTTTATACGGTTATTCTGTCCCCTTGACTTTTAGGAACAGAGAGAACTAAAAAACGTACCTCGCTTTGCGATAAGTTGGAAAATTGATGAGGGACGCCGGGTGGAATTTCCAGCCCCTCCCCCGCTTGCAGCTTTATGGTCTGATCCTTGAAAGTCATTGACCCCCGGCCCTCAAGAACAAAAAAGAATTGCCGCGAAACTTGATGGTAGTGCATCACTTCCGCACATCCGGCGGGTACGCGCTCCAGGATCACGCCAACATCGTCACGCTTTAGCAAATGCCATCCATCACACGCATCTCCCCACAAGAAGTGTTCGGCATTGAGAATGGATACAGCCATAGTCATTGGATTGTTGTTTCGGATTTTGCCTTTTCCATCAAACGGCAAAACGAGCATAGATCCGGCGTGGAGGTGGGTTGTCCACATTGTGGACAAGGATGGAGGTGCGACCTTTGATCGGACTCTTCACCTGCAGCCAGGCGACCGAATAATCCATTTTGACGGGCTTCGAGGAAACGCAAATAAAAGGTTAATTTCGCACCCGGACGGTCGGTCTCCAATTTGTTGAGAAGTTCCTTGTAGTAGATCGAGTTCGAACCGTTGGCAAAGGGACATTCTTCGTAAATATATTCGATGCCTCTCAGGATTGCGTACGAAGCCATTTCTCGTTCGTACAGGCGGCAGAGCGGCTTGACTTTGCGCGCCAGGCCCGGAGCCTCGGGGAGAACAGGTCCTTGCCGGAGGAGATACTCACCGGACCATTGAAGTGTATTTCCAAAGAGAACCGCAGCCTCATCATCCAGATTGTGACCGGTTGCCAGGACATCATAGCCAAGGTCACGAGCCATACGGTTCATCACGTGACGTTTGGTCAATCCGCAAACGGCACAGGGTTTGCCGTGTCCGCGGTGGCTGATCTGGGCAAGGACCGGTATGGGCTGGCCATATTCCTTTTCAATATCCAGTACATGAAGTTTCAGCCCATGTTCATCGGCAAATTTCCCGGCCAGGCGGTGCGACTCGGTCGAATAACCGATGCCCTCTTCGATTCCAAGGCCAATGTAGAGTCCGTCGGCTTGATACCCCAACCGGGCAAGGATATCCCACAATGAAAGAGAATCCTTGCCGCCTGAAACGGCCACCAGGAGCTTCTCGTCATGAGTAAACATGTTGTATTTCTTAATAAATCGTTCAGTCTGCTCGGGAACCCATTCAAGATAATGTTCCTTGCACAGCGCCAGTTTATGCTGGCGCATGTTGATCGATGCTTTTTGTCCACATTTACGACATTTCATAGGATAGCAGCTTTCGATACTTATAAATCAGGAATGGTTTAATAACGATAATGGAGTTGCGTGGCCCGGCTGCCACCGGAGATCACCTGTACAAGCTTGATCACCTCACCATCCTTCAATATCTCATCCTCGAGGATGATTTCTCCATCTCGTGTGGCAATCACCGATTCAGGTATGATATCGCTTTTTTCCAAGGCGGAAAGGAGCGTCATACCCGGTTTCACCTCATATTCTTTAGCGCGCAAGATCAATTTGACCATATCATTTCCATAAAGGTTTTCATTCTACCATAGGCGTCTTGACAAGCGAGCCCGCTTGCCTGTACTATATCACCATGCGGATCGGTATGATGGCAGACGCTTACAAACCACATGTCAGTGGAATCACAAATTATATTGATTTGAATAAACGCTATATCGAAAAGGCGGGACATGATGTGTTCGTGTTCACCTTCGGCGATCAGGATTATCACGATGACGAATTGCGAGTCGTACGGTCGCCCGGATTGCCGATCGTAAATTCCGGATATTATTTATCATTCAGCTACAACCGGGCAGCCAAGAAACTCTTACAGACCATGGATGTAGTCCACGTGCATCACCCATTTTTGAGCGGCCGTCTGGCATTACGCTATTGCGAACCCCTTCGGATCCCGATCATTTTTACCAATCACACCCGCTACGACCTTTACGCACAGGCGTATCTTCCGCTTCTGCCCGAAGAGATCAGCGACGGTTTTTTGCAGGCCTATATGCCGCCCTTCTGTGAAGCCATGAATCTGGTCATATCCCCCTCGGCAGGAATGGCAAATATCCTGCGAGAAATGAGTGTAACGGCTCCGATCGCCATCATCCCCAACGGTGTGGAACTTCATCTTTTTTACAAAGCCGAACCTCAATTACGAGCCGACTTCGGCTTTACCCCTGACGACATTCTTCTCATTTACACCGGCCGCCTCGCGACCGAAAAGAACCTGATGTTCCTTCTGCAGGCATTTGCGGGTGTCGCCCAGGCGCTGGACAACGTGTATCTCGTCGTTGTGGGTGGCGGACAAAAACAAATTGAAACCGAAATTCGGGAAATCACGACGAAACTCAAAATCGATGAGCGTGTGCGATTCATCGGCATGGTAACGTACGAAAAATTGCCTTCCTACCTTGCCATGTGCGATGCATTTGTCACGGCTTCGGTCACCGAAGTTCATCCGCTTTCTGTTATTGAAGGGATGGCATCGGGGCTGCCTGTTATGGGCATTTACTCACCGGGCTTGAGCGACACCATCGAGGACGGTATTACGGGATTCCTGGCGATCGAAGACATGGCTGCCTTCACCGCCAAATTGACGCGTCTTTGCCTGGATACGGACTTGCGCAAAAAAATGGGCTATGCAGCCCGCCAGGCCTCCACTCGATATTCCATTGAGCGGACGACGCGGATCATGCTGGAGCATTACGAGCGGCTGGTTTACTCTTCGCGTCCTCGCAGGGAAAGTTGGGAAGTACGCATACGCGGTCTGTTGGAAAAATACCTGCAATGACCCGCAATCAGCGCGTTGGCAAGTGGGGCGAGCACGCCGCAGCCGATTATCTTAAAGGACGCGGTTATGAGATCGTGGCGGGCAATGTTCGCACCCCCTACGGTGAGATCGACTTAATCGCGAAAAAAGATGGCTTCGTGATCTTTGTCGAGGTAAAGGCACGCACATCGAAAACCTTTGGCCCACCCGAAATTGCAGTCACACCGCGCAAACAATTACATATGTTATCCTGCGCCGAACATTATGCACAGCAAAACGCAATAGACCACTGGCAGATTGATGTAATCGCTGTCGAGCACGCGGAAGGCAGGCCGCTAATTACACATTTTGAAAATGCAATATCGTGAATCGATCCTCGGAAATCGACTGTCGTCATTAAATTAATGTCCAAGGCAAATCGGCCCCTTATCCTAATCGTCGGTCCAACAGCGGTTGGCAAGACAGAAACAGCCATCCAGCTCGCGGCACGGATCGACGCTGAAATAATCTCGGCGGATTCGCGGCTTTTTTATCGCGGTATGGATATCGGCACTGCAAAACCCTCCCACGAAGACAGGATGCACATTCCTCATCATTTGATCGACATAGCTGATCCAGATGAGATCTTGAGTCTGGCTGTCTTTCAAAAAATGGCACACGTTGCAATCACAGATATCCTGGCGCGGGGCA
>Ga0182027_10009322_pt1 | contig 14130 bp, 15 predicted proteins | sample 712E1DmetaG_FD_121300 | JGI IMG/M metagenome (GOLD analysis project Ga0182027, IMG submission 121300) | Permafrost microbial communities from Stordalen Mire, Sweden - 712E1D metaG (Illumina Assembly) | ecosystem: Environmental > Terrestrial > Soil > Wetlands > Permafrost | place: Sweden...
ACCGCAGAGCGAGGCTGATTTGACCTGCTCGCTTAGCTCCTGAAGGCTGGTCAGATCATCGAGCGTGCCCTTGCCCTCGGTAATACGTTCGAGGATTTCCAACATGCGCTTGGTCCCGAGCCGGCAGAAGGTGCATTTGCCGCAGGACTCGGCCTGGGTGAACTCCAGAAAGAACCGCGCCATCTCGACCATGCAGGTCGAGTCGTCCATCACCACCATGCCGCCCGAGCCCATGATGGCGCCGGTCTTGACGAGCTGCTCGTAGTCGATCGCCGTCTGACCGAGCGAGGCCGGAATGCACCCTCCGGAGGGTCCGCCCATCTGCACGGCCTTCAGGCTTCCGCCGCCCGCGATGCCGCCGCAGATGTCATGGACGATCTCGTTGATGGTGATGCCCATCGGCACCTCGACCAGACCGGCCCGCTTGACCCGGCCGGCCATGGCGAAGACTTTGGTGCCCTTGCTGGACGAGGTGCCCAGGGCGGCAAAAGCCGGGGCCCCGTGCAGGATGATCCACGGCACGTTGGCAAAGGTCTCGACGTTGTTGATGTTGGTGGGCTTGCCCCACAGACCCCGTACCGCGGGATACGGCGGCCGCAGGCGGGGCACGCCGCGCCGGCCTTCGATCGAGGCAATCAAGGCCGTCTCTTCACCGCAGACAAAAGCACCGGCACCTTCTTTGATCCCGATGTCAAAAGAAAACCCCGAGCCGAGGATGTTGTTGCCCAGATAGCCGGCCTGCCGGGCCGCAGAGATGGCCTGGCGCAACCGGACCAGCGCCTTGGGATATTCCGCCCGGCAGTAAACATAGCCCTGCGTGGCGCCGATGGCGTAGCCGCCGATGACCATGCCCTCGAGGACCGAATGCGGATCGCCTTCGAGCACGCTGCGGTCCATAAATGCGCCCGGATCTCCCTCATCGGCGTTGCAGATGATGTATTTGACCGCCCCGGGGGAATCGCGCGCGAATCGCCACTTGCGCCCGGTAAGAAATCCCGCCCCGCCGCGGCCCTTCAAGCCCGACTCCGTCGTGGCAGCGATGACCTGGTCGGGGCTCATCTCGCCCAGAACCTTGCGCAGGGCCCGGTAGCCGTCCCGGGCCAGATAGTCTTCCAGGGACATCGGGTCGATGGCGCCGCAGTTGCGCAACACGATGCGGTGCTGACGCTTGAAGAAATCGGCCTCGGGCCCGGTACCGTCCTCGCCGACGACCAGCCACTCGGCCACAGGCGCGCCGCCCCGGACGTGCTGGGTCAGCAGGCGCTCGACTCTTTCTGGAGTCATTCGGCCGTAGAGGAATGGTCCCCGGCCGTTTTGCACGCTCAGCAGGATCTCGGCATAGCACATGCCGACACAGCCGGTCTCGGCGACCTTCACGTCGCCAAGGGCCATCGCGCCGATCTGCCTTTTGAGCTCGGCCAGAACTTTGTCGGCGCCCGCGGCGCTGCCGCAGGTGCCCGTGCCGACCGTGATGGTGGTGGTCATGACAGCCTCGACAGCAACGGTGCAGCCACCTCGGCAACCGTCTTCTTGTACTTGCGCAGAATTCGCCGCACCATCTGCGGCGTCAGACGTCCATAGGTCTCGTCGTTGATCATCATCACCGGTGCCAGGCCGCAGCAGCCCAGACACGCGACCGGCTGCAGCGTGAACAGACCGTCCTCGGTCGTGTCCCCCGCGGTCAGCTGCAGCTCGTCGCCAACGACCTCGTTGAGCATGCGGGCATTGTTGACGTGACAGGCCGTGCCATCGCACAAGCGGATGAGGTACTTGCCCAACGGACGCAGACGAAACTGTTTGTAGAACGTGATGACCCCGTAGATTTCGCTTTCGCTGACGCCGGTCGTGCCGGCGATGTGCTTGATGGCAGCCTCGGAGATATGGGAATAGCTCTCCTGGGCCGCCTGGAGCAGCGGAATGAGTCCGCCCGGCTCCTGGTCATAGCGCCACAATTCCAGATTCATCTTGGGGATGTGCACTTGCCGACTCCTACATCTCCAGCATGTTGATGACGCGAGCTGTGCGGACCCGGGCAATGCCATCAATCTGTTTGATATCGTGCACGAGCGTACGATTGAGCTGATCAACCGTCTGCGCCTGAACGACCGCAGTGATCTGGGACGAGCCGTGGGTTGCGTCGCAGGACACCACTCTCTCCAAGAAGCACAGCTTGGGAAAAACGCTGGCCAGGCAGTGGTCCTGAACCTCGATGAACAGATACGCGGTCAGGGCGCTGCGGCTGTGCTGGAGCTTGTACTCCGACGGGCTCACGGTGCGCTGCCGGCTGTATTCGGCAATGAATTGGGCGACAGCCGGATCGATCTCGGGCTTGACGACGTTCTGGCAGACCACCGACTCGACTTCGGGCATGGTATTGATGCGCGTGCGGACGATCTCCTCGATCTCCGTGTAGCTCGCCGCATTGAGGAGCATCACTACGTCCATGTCACCTTGCACGGCATCGCAGTAAATGACGTTGTCCATCACGTACAGCCGGCGAAAGGTCTCGGCATAATCACCGTCCTCGCGCAGCTTGATGGCCGCGTAGGCGCTCACCGTGTGCACACCGAGATCGGCCGCAGGGCGCTCGGCCACGACGACTTTCCTGGCCGGCAGGCCTTTCAACAGGGCGGTGAGCTCTTCGACCAGAAACGGTTTGTCCAGATAGGCGTCGCCGCGCATGGTGGCGACCTGGTCGCGGGTCGCCTCGTTGCCGTAGGCCGAGATCACGATTACGGGTTGGTTGGGATACTTGCTCTTTAAGACCTCGAGAAGCTTTAGTCCGTTGATGTCGGGCAGGTTGATGTCGGCGACGACGCAATTGTAGGGCGAGCCGCGCTTGATGGCCTTGTCGACCATGTCGAGCGCCGGCAAACCCTCTTCGAGCGCGTCCACATGATAGCCCTGCTGGGCCATACCGAAGTTCAGGCTGCGGCGTAAACCTGCTTCATCGTCAACCAAAAGAAGACTCGGACTCTGTGCGTTCATCGATAGCTCCTAGATCTGCTCTATTAAGGTGTTGCGCAGCAGGACACAGCAAGAAGCGGGCCACAAAAATACCTAATGATTGCAGCTAGTTGCTGCATGAGGCGCGGGTCTCAAGATGTAAAGATAGTTGACAGATCAATCTAACTACATGATTCTACGTAAATATTGTGCTGATCATTTTCTTTACACACCAACGGCAATTGTCCAGGTAACCAAAGGTCTCACTTGATCTGGGACAATGACCGGCAGATAGTGGCGGCGCAAGGTGACTGGAGAGGGAGCGACGTAGAGTGTTTCGTGCCTGATCGTACATTCAGAGAAGAAGAGCTCGCGCAGCGACTCGGCTGGCTGGTGAGCCTGCGGTGGTTATTTTTGCTCGGGCTGATCGTTGCCCCGCTGTGCGGAAATTACCTCCTGGGCCTGGGCTTTCCCACCCAAAGAATTCTGCTCGCGGCCGCAACGATACTGCTCTACAACCTGGGATTCACTCTCATCCACGGGCGGCAAAAAAGCCGTGGCAAGCCCGAGCTGGCAACCAGCCGGCTCGAGGCACGCACTCAGATCTACCTCGATGCCTGCCTGCTGACCGTGCTCATCCATCTCACGGGCGGCATCGAGAGCCCGTTTCCGCTGTTTTATCTCTTTCATGCCATCATCGCGGCCATGCTCTTGTCGCGCGCGGAGGCCGTGGTATTCGGCGTGTCGTCGGCCTGCCTCTATCTGGCGACCGTAGCCCTGGAATACGCGGAGCTGCTGCCGCACTACCATCTGCAGCATCTCTACGAGACCTCCAAGCATCAGAATCTAACCTACATCCTGATTGTTGCCGGCGCGCTTCTGTTCATCCTGGCCCTGACCATCTACATGACGACTTCGATCGTCGGCAGCTTGCATACGCGCGAAAAAGAGCTGGTCGCCGCGCGCCGCATGATTGAAGCCAAATCCACGGATCTCGAAGACGCCAATGCCCGCTTGATCGAGCACCAACGCCAGCTGGTGCAGGCGGAAAAGCTCGCCTCCCTGGGCCAGTTGGTGGCCGGCATCGCTCACGAGGTCAACAATCCCATTCAGTTCATCTACGGCAACATGCAGATCATCACGGAGGCCATGGCCGACATTCTGCCGATCGTCGACGCCCACGCCGCTCAGCACGACGACTTCCTGGTCGCCAGGCTCAATTACCGGTTTTTCCGCGAGCAGGTCGACCAACTCATGGCCGATATGTCGGACGGGGCGGTGCGCATTCGCGACATCGTCAAAGATCTCAAGACCTTTGCCCGTCGCGACGAAGGAGAGATGGCAGAAGAGGTCGATCTGAACGCGGTCGTCAAGACCGCTCTCCGGCTCCTGCACAACAAGATCAAACACTTTGAAATGCAGGAGCATCTCGCCGGTGACCTGCCCGCCATCCGCGGCAACACCAATCGTCTGCAACAGGTGGTCGTCAACACACTGCTCAATGCCGCCGACGCGCTGACACACACCCAGGGCGGGACGATCAACGTTGCCAGCCACTGGCAAAGAGAGACCGGCGAGGTCGACCTCGTCATCGCCGACAACGGCTGCGGCATGAGCGATGAGGTCCGCAGCCGGATTTTCGACCCGTTCTTTACGACCAAGCAGCGTACCGGCGGCACCGGCCTGGGCTTGGCGATTGTCTATGGCATCATCGAACAGCACGGCGGCCACATCGATGTCGAAAGCAGAAAAGACAGAGGCACGACGTTTCGCTACATACTGCCAATTGCGCGAAAACCCGAGCACCGCTGAAACTCGCGGCTGGGCTCGGGCGTATTGGAGAGACAGGGAGCTCGCCACAATCAGTATTTCGGCGTGAGAGCGGCGCAGGAGCGAGTGCTACCTCATGAGTTTTGCAAGATCCTCCTATGAGTCGCCTATACGGCCACCCGGCTATGTGGCAAGCCATCTCTGCAGCAACTCCGCCACGATATCGGACAGGTCAGCCATCGCAAGCAGCGATGCTTGCCTGTGCCCCACTCGCAGCGCCGGTGGTCCACTATCGGCGGCAGCCCGAAAAAACGACGCCGTACCAGGCAGTCGCCGAGCATCTGCCGGCATTTCTGGCTGCGGCCGATGAGGCGGAGCGGCTTGTGCCCAAGTTCGTACGACGCGAGTTTGAGGCAAGACCTAGAGACTGTTCAACCCTTGTCATTTTTTTGCTGCTGTCTGACCGACAGGAGACTGACGCCGGGATCCTTTTGCGTCGTCTCATCTTCCATTCCCGCCGTCTCGGAAAGCCCCTGCCCCAGAAAGCGACGGATCTGGTTGCTGGTGATGGGCCCGAGCATGCTGGCAGCGGAATGATCGGCGCCTGAATGCTCTGCCGCCGGCGTGCCCCCCACCGCCTGGTCGAGCGCGTGGCGCCAGACCGACAAGCTCACGCCCAAAGCCAACGCGGTCGGCTCCTGATCCCGCAGCCAGCTCGTCAATCGTGCTACCTGCGCCGCATGCAGAGTGACCCCGTGAAAGTGCACGGGCTTGGAGGCAGCGGGGATTGTCGCCCGCAACATCAGCTCGGCCAGCGATTCGACGACAACCTGGGCGACAAAGCGGCGCAACTGCTCGACATGCGAGGGGTTGAGGCGCAGCCGCCCGGTGCGCAAGATGTTGGCCGCATCCCGCAGGTCCCGGGCCTGCGCCCAGTTGAGGACTACTTCTTTGACCGTCTCGTGGAATTTGAGCGATGGGCTCATGCCAACCTCGAGCACCGGCCCGCGTCAGCCCAACATGCCGCTGACGCGATGCACGATATACAGCCGCATCTGGAGCAGTTCCTTGTTGACGATCTCCGGATCGTCTCCGGGATCTTCGGAGTCAATCAAGCTCACTGCACCGGAAACCATGTTGGCGAGAACACCCGACCAGAAAGTCTTTGCCCGGGCTGCGTCCCCAGAAAATACCTGGCTGAAGAGTCCCCCGGTCGTGGGCGCTGGCGCATCGGCAGAGCCCGCGCGAACCGATCGCGTGGAGCCCGACGCCGAGCCGATCCGCCTCGCCATGACTAGCGCTTGGAGAACTGGAAGCGCTTGCGGGCGCCCGGCCGGCCGTACTTCTTGCGCTCGACTGCGCGAGGATCACGTGTGACGAACCCGGCCTTCTTGAGAGCAGATCGATATTCCGGATTCATGGCAATCAACGCCCGAGTCAGCCCGTGGCGGATTGCGCCGGCCTGGCCTGCGAGGCCGCCGCCGGAAACGTTGACACGAATGTTGATCTTACCGCGTTGCTCGACGATGTCGAGCGGCTGCTGCAGGATCATCTTCAAGACTTCGCGGCCGAAATACTCGTCCAGCGTGCGCTTGTTGACGACGACCTCGCCCGCACCAGGGCTAATCCAAACGCGCGCGGCGGATTCTTTGCGCCGACCCGTCCCGTACCATTTCTGCTCTGTCTCTGCCATGGCTTATTCCCTTCGCGTCCGCCCTCAGGTCAGACCGCCAGGACCTCCGGGTTTTGACCGGCGTGCGGATGCTCGGCTCCGGGGTAAACTTTGAGTTTCCTGTACATCGCCCGGCCCATTGCGCCCTTGGGCAACATACCCCACACGGCATCTTCGACCATCTGGGTGGGCTTGCGCTGGCGAATGACGTGCGCAGGCCGCGAGACCAGGCCACCTGCCCAACCGGTGTGGCGGTGGTAGATCTTGCCTTCTTCTTTGTTGCCCGTCAGACGGACTTCGGCCGCGTTGATTACGACGACGAAGTCGCCCGTGTCCGTATGCGGCGTATAGATGGGCTTGTGCTTGCCGCGCAAAACCGTTGCCACTTTGGTTGCCAACCGGCCAAGGACTTTGTCCTTGGCATCCACAACAAACCAGCGGCGGTCGACTTCCGCAGCCTTGGCGCTCTTAGTCTTCATTGCCAACCTTCCCTACTATGAAGGAGCGGCTTTTACGTGGTTTTTTCAGGCTTTGTCAAGGCCCAACGTAACTGCGCAAAAAACCCGGGCAGAAACACCGCTAAGGAAACCAGGAAGCTAGGAAAAGACGTGTGGATTTCCGCTGTTCCTGGTTTCTTGGTTTCCTCACAGGCTCAACGCGCCCTGAGTTTTTGAGCAATTACGGCCCAACGACTACTTCGATCAGTCGCGTTCTGACCAGGTGCCGCTGGGCCACCCGCAAGACATCGCCGGGTGTGACTGCCCGCACGCGTTCGGCGTAATGGCGAAAATGCGCGTAGCCAGGCCCACAGCATTCGTCCAAGCCCATCGTCATCGCGCGCGCCCCGGTGCGTTGCAGATCGATGGCATGACTGCCGGCGAGATAACGTTGTGCACGATCCAGCTCCGCATCCGACACGGCGTGCTCACACACCTGTTCGAGATGCTCGTACACCCCGCAAAGGGCCCGATCGACCTTGTCCGGTGACGTGGCGAGATAGATCAGCGCGTGGCCCGGATCGAGGCCTTCCACACTGGAAGCCGACACCGAGTAGGCCAGGCTGCGCCGATCGCGCAGGTCCGCAAACAGCCGGCCTCCCTGGCCCGAAAGTATCGTGGTCAAAACATCGAGCGCGGTACGATCGACGTCCGTAAGGCTCATCCCCATGCTTCCGACAATTACGTGCGCCTGCTTTTTTTCCAGATGCAAGCGCACGTGTCGTGGCCCGTCCGGCGGCGGATCGCGCGGTGGCGGCTCGGAGCGCCGGCCGCTGCCGATTGAGCCGAGTCGTTCGGCGAGGACTTCCATGACCTCCGAGCCCGTAAAGCCTCCGGTGACGACGACGACATGGTCGTCGGTGTCCACGAAACGCCCGTAATAGTCCGCCACGTGCGCTGCGGTCAGGGGCTCGATCGACTCCACCGTGCCGGAGAGACGAAGACCGTAGGGATGGGTGGGATAGAGCTCACGCGCAAAGGTCTCAAAGGCGACCACCTGAGGATGGTCCTCCCGATTGCGAATGCGCTCGAGCGCCGCATGTTTCTCGCGCGAAAATCCTGCCTCCTCCCAAACGGGCTCGGTCAACGCATCCAGGAAAACATCGAGGCCACGCCGGGCATTGTCGCTCAGGAACTCGGCGCGCAGGCCGACCGTGTTGCGGCCCGAAAACGCCACCAGGCTTCCGCCCAGCTCCGCCACTCTCTGCGCCAACGCAGCTGCTGAGAGCTTCTCGGTCGCCAGTCCCCACACGGACGAGAACAACGCGGAGATGCCCTGCTGCTCACGTTGCTCCCAGCGCTGGCCGCCCAGGCACACAGCACGCATGGCCACGACCGGGCACAGCTCCGGCCGCAAGAGCACCCGCACGCCACTCTCCAACGTGACGAGCTCGACGCCCTGGTTGTCCCTGGTGCTGGTGCTCCTGCTCACCGATGCGGCGCCCGCAAAGCTGCGCTGCACCGCGCTCACTACCGACGATGACGAGAGCTCCTCGGCCCCTTCCGGCATTTGCACCACGACGCTGGGCGCGCCGTCCAGGTGCGTCCGCGCGACCCTGGTGAGATCCGCGGGGGTCAGTGCCCGAACGCGCTCGTTGTAGGCAGTCTCGAGCTCGAAGTCCCCGCACACCACCTCAAAAAATCCGCGGCGTCGCGCCAGCCCCTGAACAGTCTCACTCTGATAAGCGGCCTCGCTCAGAATCGTCGTCTTGGCGCGTGCGAGCTCATCCTGCGACACCGGGCTGCGTGTCAGGGCGTAACATTCGTTCAGAATCGCTTCCAGCGCGGCCAAGACATCCTTGGCCTGCAAGGTCGCTCCGACCGTCAGCAGGCCGGGCTCGGCGGGCGTGTAGGCGTACGCGTACACGTCGTTGACGAGCTTTGCGGCTTGCCTGATTCGCTCGTACAGGCGCGAGGCGTCCCCATGGCCCAGCACCACGGCCATTGCGTCGAGAGCGGCCGTGTCCGCATGCGCCATGGCTGGGATGTGCCACGCCAGGGCCAGGCGCGTTTCTTTGACACTCTCGCGCAGGATCTTCACTCCAGCCTGGGCCGCTGCTGGCTCGACAGCATGGCTACGCAATGCACGCGGCCCCCTCGCGCGCCAGGCCCCCAGAGTTTCGGTAACCGCGCGTTCGACTTCCGGCGGATCGACATCGCCCGTAATGACCAGCGTAGTCAGCTCCGGCCGATAATGCTCCTCAAAAAAATGCAGCAACTGGTCGCGAGTGAAAGTCTGCACCGTGTGCGTGAAGCCCAACACCGGCCGGCCGTAGGGATGCTTCGTGTAGGCCAGCGCGAACAGAGCGTGACTGACGCGCCGCGCGGGGATGTCTTGGGAGCGTCGGATCTCTTCCATGATGACTTCCAGCTCGCGCGCGAGCTCGTCCCGCTCGAACTCGGAATTCAGCAAGGCATCCGCCAGCACGTCCAGACCCAGGCGCCACTGACCCGATTCCAGGATCACGTGGTAGACGGTCTCGTCGTGGGCTGTCCAGGCGTTGATCTCACCGCCGGCGGCCTCGACCTCGCGGGCGATCTGCCCGACCGGCCGGTCCCGAGTTCCTTTGAACAGCATGTGCTCGTGCACATGGGCGATCCCGGCGATTTCGTCCGTCTCGTCCGCCGCACCGACCTTGACCCATGCCTGCACGGCCACCACGGGGGCGTCACGCGCGGGCTCACAAAGCAGGGTCAATCCATTCGCGAGGCGCTTTTTGAATACTGTCACTGCACGAGCCTTTGGTTGCCGGCCGCAATCGGTGGTAGATTTTTTTTGAGGCCGATCAGGAAAATCTCGGTGGAGTGGCGCCGGGTGGCGTCCGGCCGCAGCCGCTCAACCCGGACATAGGCCTGCCGCATGCGCAAGACGATCGCCGGCATGCCCGCTCCTTCCAGAACCTTGGTGACCACGATACCGCCACGGCGCAAATGGCGGTCCGCCAGGTCCAACGCCCGCTCTACCAGGGCCTCGGAGCGTGCGGCGTCCGTGTGGTGATCGCCCATGGTCGAGGGGGCCATGTCCGAAAGGACCACGTCGAACGGGCCGGCAAGCTCGTCGGTATCCAGGGCAAAAACATCGGCGACGATGGTCTTGGCGTGAGCCGGCAGGCCGATGCCGATTGGGGTCAGGTCATAGCCGACCACACTGCCCGCAGGGCCTACCTTCTCGGCCGCGTACTGTATCCAGGAGCCCGGCGCCGCGCCCAGATCGAGCACGTGGTCGCCCGGACGCAGGATACGCCAGCGCTGGTCAATTTCGGCCAGCTTGAAAACCGAGCGGGCGGGACGGCCTTCGGCTTTGGCCCGCCGGCCGTAGTGATCTTGATAGCGACGTTGATTCGTCATGATTCCTGGCCTCTATTATGGCTGGCATCACGTGAGAGAGCAAAATTCCTAGCAGATGCAGGCTTTCACAAGCCCTGGAGAATCTCGTGGTCCTAAATTTTGCTTGCAGCGACGCGATCGTTCTGGGCTCAGGCTGTGCGGTTACTGACGCACGCGAGTCTCGTCTCCGAGAGCCTCTAGATCCGCGATGTCCTTGGTGCGTCCGCTCGCCCGCTTGTTCTTCATCAGGACCTCGCGGCTCACGATTGCCACCGGAATCCCGTCGAGCATGGCGACAATCCGGCTCTCCCATGCCTCTGCAAATTCGACACCGCTGATCTGCGTGATCAGATCGATCCGGTTGGGGGGCAGACCCACAGGTACTTGCGTAGCGCGTCGCGATAGTAGTCGCGGGTTGTTTTGCACACGGGTTTTCCGCATGGACCTTCGACAAACACGTCGACGCGCCGCTGCTGCAGTTGACAATGGTCCTTCGGGCTCAGCCCTCTCGCTTTTCACTGCCGAAAACTCTGAGGCCGCGACTCATTGCGGCGTCGGCCTGACGACCGTCATGCGTCCAGAAGTCGACGGGGCCTGTCTCGGCCTGAAGGACTTGAGCGGTCGCGACATGGATCGCGTCTAGCGCGCGGACATTGACGGAAAACGATGCTCGGGCAAGGGCGATCACCGAGTCGGAAATCGGGGCCAAATGAAGGCGGGTGAGCAGAAAAGCCAGCTCCTGCGACTTTTGGGCGGCCTCGTGATCGTCCAGGTGACCGGTGAGCCGAGCGCGATCCACCGCGCGAAACGTTTCAACTTCCGCGAGGCGCGACGAGGCAGCGATCCTGCCCGCTTGCAAAGGAGCCCGGTCACCCTCTTCATCGAACAGAATGCGCAACACGGCACTCGCGTCGAGATAGAGGCTCATCGGCCATCCTGACGCACCTCGGCGAGGAGCTTTTGGATTGGGACCCGTTGGCGCGTCCTGGCGAAGCTCAGGTTGCGCCAGTCTTGTGAGCCAAGAGTGAGCTTGCCCTCAAGTGCGAGCCGTTCCCAGCACGATTCCGGCGTCGATCTCATGGGAACGATCTCGGCTATCGGCTGTTTGCGATCATACACAACGATTCTCTCTCCGTTGCGCACTCGCTTCAAATAGGCGCTCAGATGGGTCTTCAACTCGGCGATGTTTATGGTCATAATAGTCATATTATATGCTCCCAATGACCACGAAGTCTAGCGCGCAGATGGGTCCCATAACTGTAACTGCTCAAAAAGTCCGGGCAGCAACACCGCTAAGGAAACCAGGAAGCTAGGAAAAGACGTGTGGATTCGCGCTGTTCCTGGTTTCTTGGTTTCCTCAGAGGCTCAACGCGCCATGAGTTATTGAGCAGTTACCCATAACTCCGTTCTGCGGATAGTCCGTGGAAGCGGAATCTGACGAGGTTGACGCGCGGGCGCGGAACCAGGCTTACCAGTGCGCTCGATCAGCTCGGTGCCTGTGAGCTTCACGTGTGTGGTGCCGTTGGTCCAGACATTAGCTTCAGCAGGACGTGCCGTCGTTGGCGAGCGCGCGAATCAGTCTGACGCCAACGCCTCGTTCCCATCCCCGTCAAAGTGGCGGATCGGGTTCAGAGCCCGTCAACAATCCGAGCTCGTCAAGGGCCCGGCCCAGTCGGGCAAACTCTGCCACCCCCAGAGTCTCCGCGCGCACACCGGGATCAATCTCGGCTCGAACGAGCGCTTTCTCGGCCCCCGCCGGGTTGATCTTCAGGCCACCAGCCAAAGAGTTGCGCAGGATCTTTCTGCGGGCGCTAAAGGCTGCGCGCGCGGCGGCAACGACCAGACGGTCTTCGCTTGCATCGAGGAGAGTCGGCCGGGTCTGCAGCGATAGCAACGCAGATTCCACTCTCGGTCTCGGGAAAAAGGCCGTGGCTGAGACGCGCCGCACCACGTGCGGCTCAAAGGCACGCTGAATCAACACGGACAACAGGCTGTAGTTGGTGTCGCCGGCCGGGGCGCAGATGCGCTCAGCCACCTCCCGCTGCACCAGAAATACCGCCCGCACCACCGACGCCGGCGTTCCCGCCAGTGACACCATGATTCGGCTGGCCAACTGATAGGGCAGATTGCCCGCGACGTGCAGCCGACTATGCACCCGCTCGGCCAGCTCCACGTAGTCAAAAGTCAGCGCATTGGCTTCGACAATCTCGAGGTTTTGAGCCCAGTCGAGCTTCTTGCGCAAAACCGGCACAAGATCCCGGTCACGCTCGACCGCCACGACATGGCCGGCGAGCTTGATCAGATGGTAGGTCAGTGCACCCAGGCCTGCGCCCAGCTCAACCAGCCATTCGGGCCGATCCCCCGCCGCCGCGTCCGCGATTGCCTCCAGGATGCTCTGGTCGCACAGGAAGTTCTGGCCCCAGCTTTTTTTGGCGGCGCGGCCTGCTTCGGCCAAGAGCCGGCGTGGATCGCCGGGGGGCGGCAGCGGTTTCATGGCCGTACCCCGTGGGGCGGAGTGGACGACCGGTGGCGACCCCGCTGCGTCATAGCCCCCAGGGGCCAGCGCGACTGTGCGCTCTGTTCTATCGGCGTACGCTCGCCCCGGGTCAGGCGCATCCAGCCGGCCGCGGCGATCATGGCCGCATTGTCGGTGCACAGCACCTTGGGTGGCGCAAACGCCCAGAGCCCGGCCGCCGCGGCCCTCGCCTGCAACAGCTCGCGCAGCCGCGTGTTGGCAGCAACGCCTCCTGCCAACACGATGCCAGGTGCTTTTTCGCGGCGCGCGGCGAGGATTGCCTTGCGCGTCAGAATGTCGGCGATGGCCTCCTGCAACGAGGCGCAGAAATCGGCTAACTCGGCGCCTTCGAGTCTGCCGCCGTGGTTGCGCACATAGTCGGCTGCCGCAGTCTTTAACCCGGAAAACGAGAACTCGAAAGACTTGCGCGCCAGCAGTGCCCGCGGCAGCTTGATGGCTTCTCTATTGCCGCTCGCGCCGGCCTTTTCGATCTGCACGCCACCGGGATAGCCGAGCCCGAGTATTTTGGCCACCTTGTCGAAAGCCTCGCCGGCCGCATCGTCGCGCGTGCCGCCCAAAGCGGCGTAATCACCGAAGGCCTTGGCGTGATAGAGTTGCGTGTGGCCGCCGCTCGCCACCAAAGCGATGTGTGGATATGCCGGACGCGGCTCGGCCAAAAGTGCGGCAGACAGATGCCCTTCCAGATGATTGACGGCGACATAGGGCAGAGCCCGGGCGACCACCAGGCCTTTGGCAAATTGCAGGCCGACCAGCAGCGCGCCGACCAGGCCCGGGCCGCCCGTGACCGCAATGCCCTGAATCCTGTCCAGCCCCCCCACGGGCTCGAGGGCGCGCCGCACGATGCCGGCGATGCGATTGACATGCTCACGCGAGGCGATCTCGGGCACGACCCCGCCGAACGGCGCATGCTCGGCCACTTGCGAATGGATAATGCTGGAGATGAGGCGCGGACCGTCGTCCACCACGGCAGCGGCGGTCTCGTCGCAACTCGATTCAATGCCGAGCACGAGCATGAGCTTGCTCGTACCCTAGCCGAGCTCGCCCATAATCGCTTCGTAGCCGTCGGCGTAGCTCTTGGGGTCGGTCGCCGGCCGTGTCGGGCGGTTCTGGATAAATTGACTGTGCGTGCCCCAGGCCCGCGGCAGAACGTTCTCGTAAATTGCGGCGATCATGCGCACCTTGCTGCGGTCGGCCAGAGAGAAATCCGGGGCGCGGACTGCTTCCTGCACGCGGCGCTGAAACTCACCAAAGCGGGCCTCCTGCTGCAGCGCCCGGGCGAGGTTGCGCACGCGCGCGTCGGTCGGCACGCCAGTAGAAGGAGAATTCACAAACCGTGTCAGCTCGAGCAGCTCGCTGTCGTTGAGCTCCGGCACCGAGCGGAT
>Ga0182027_10009324_pt1 | contig 14129 bp, 11 predicted proteins | sample 712E1DmetaG_FD_121300 | JGI IMG/M metagenome (GOLD analysis project Ga0182027, IMG submission 121300) | Permafrost microbial communities from Stordalen Mire, Sweden - 712E1D metaG (Illumina Assembly) | ecosystem: Environmental > Terrestrial > Soil > Wetlands > Permafrost | place: Sweden...
AAAAAAATCGGCTGGCGCGACGGTTTTCACGCGCTGTGGTGCATATTCAAATACAACTTCCTGACGCGATAAGCGTGCAAGCGCGGTTAAACGGCACACTTATTCAGGGGAAGCTCACACCCATTGAATCGTAACATCAAATTTAAGCCGGGACTTGTTTTTCTCCAGTTACATCATAAATTCAAGGCATGAAGCATGATGTCGTGCCAGTTCAGATTCGGGGAATTCTTCCCGCCAACAGCGGTTGCGCGCTGTTTGTCGGCAACGACGAAAAGGTTTTTGTCATCAATGTCGAACCGCAAATCGGCGCGGTCATTGGAATGTTCCTCCATCAGACGCCCAAAGAACGTCCGCTCACCCACGACCTCATCAACCGGATGTTCCAGGGTTTTGGCATTACCGTGGAACGCGTTGTCATCACGGATTTGAAAAATTCGACCTATTTTGCGCGGCTGATATTGCAACAGCAAAACGAAGTGGCGCGGAAAATCGTCGAGCTCGACGCCCGGCCCAGTGATTGTCTTGCCATCGCCGCCGCGCAGAAAAAGCCGATTTTTGTGACCGCTTCTCTTTTTGAACAAGTCGAGGACATGAGTGAGGTGCTGAACCGGATCAATGAAACCGGCAGCAGCGAAGCTGAATAAAATGCCACCCGCCCAAGCGTCATCACTGGCTCTCATTTGTGGCGACGATGAGTTCGCAGTCAAGCAGCGCGCCAAACAACTCTACCAGCAATGGTGTGATGAAGTTGGGGGCATGGACCATGAAATCATCGATGCCGCCGTTTCCAACAGCAGCGAGGCGCTCAATGCCATTTCCCGCCTCCGCGAGGCGCTGCGAACCCTGCCCTTTTTTGGTCCGGGCAAGGTCGTCTGGCTGCGTGATTGCAACTTTCTGGGCGATGAGCGTGTCGCAGCCGCTCAAGCTGTCACGGAAACCTTGAATGATTTGGGCGAAGAGCTGAAAAGTTTTGTCTGGCAGAATACGCGGCTGCTCATCAGCGCCGGCAAAGTGGACAAGCGCAAGACGTTTTTCAAAGCGCTCGATAAAACCGGCTCGGTCGAGAATCTTTCCGGTTGGTCTGTGGACGACCGCGATTGGGTCGAGCGCGCGGAATTTGCGGCGCGAACGGCTGTCCACGAACGCCAAAAAGAAATTTCCGAAGAAGCCCTCGCTGAACTCGTCGAATGCGTCGGCCCCAATCCACGGCAACTGGACAATGAGATTGAAAAGCTGTGTCTGTTTGCCGGCGAGCGGGGGAAAATCGAGGCCATGGACGTTTCCACCATTTGCACCCGGAATAAAACGGCGCGTGCCTTTGCGCTCGGTGATGCTCTGGGTGACCGCAATTTGCCACGTTTATTGCAGAGGCTGGATGAAGAATTGTGGGAAATCAAATTTGACTCAAAAAAATCGGGGATCGGTTTGCTTTACGGTCTGATTGCGAAGATTCGCGCCATGCTGTTGCTGAAAGAAATGTTGCGCGAGGGTTGGATCAAGCCGGAGATGGACTACAACCGCTTCAAGGCGCAACTCGGACGTGTGCCTGCGGACAAGCTGCCCGTGGATAAAAAATTCAATCCACTGGCGTTAAATCCGTATGTCCTTTTCAAGGCGCTGCCCCAAGTGAAACATTACTCCGAAGCCGAGCTGATACGGGCGATGGATTTGCTGTTGCGCTGCAACCAACGATTGGTGTCCAGCGGCCTTGAGGTAGCGCTCGTATTGCAGCAAACGTTGGTGCAAATTGTCCAACCCCAAACAGCCGCAAACTGAACATGCAAAAAGAAACTTCAGGAAAGGTGGCAACACCATCGGCAAAGATGTCGGTTTTGGTGTGCAAAAACCTCGCCTGCGTAAAAATCACAGGCCGCGCCAATTTCACGTTCAGCCCCGACTTCAAAACACTGGTAAGCGAGCTCCACCAAAAAGGCTGTGGCCATTTTATCATTGATCTATCGGAATGTGTGCATATGGACAGCACATTCCTCGGTGTGCTGGCTGGGTTTGGACTGAAGATGAATCAGGCCAGTGCAGGCGACCAACGGTGCTTTGAACTGTTGAACCCGAACACACGCATCACGGAGTTACTCAAAAATCTGGGCGCCTTGCATCTTTTTAAAGTGGCGACCGGCACTTTTCAATCGCCAGACGATATTCAGGCACGCACGCCGGACTCCATCAACCCGACACGCGAACAAATCAAACGCACCAGTCTTGAGGCGCATCAAACGCTCATGGCGGTGAATCCGGCTAATGTCGCCCGTTTTAAGGATGTAACACTGTTTTTAGCCGAGGATTTGAAAAATTTTAAGAACTGTTCATGACGGCTGGTGGTTTGCACTGTGCTTGACAATTACCGGCAGTCGGTTTTGCTTGTCTTATGAAAAAGAACCGAATGTTACAAATGATTCTGATGCTAGGCCTGGCATTTGCGCTGCCTGCCGCGGGCCGGGCGCAAAACGACGCGACTTCCAATAAATCTGCAAATCCGGTTTCCAGCAACGACCAAACCAATCAACCGTCACTCAAAGAATTGATGGCCACCAACAATATGGTGACCAATACCGTCGGTATGGTGCTTGTAAAAATTTCACCGACGTTGTGGGCTGGCAGGTGCGAAGTGACGCAGGAGTCTTACGAAAAAGTCATGGGAGGCAATCCCAGCGCATTTAAGGGTGAGAATAATCCCGTGGACTCGGTGAGTTGGAACGATGCAACGGCCTTTTGTGAAAAACTCAAAAAACTGGAACAAAAAACCGATGACTTGCCAAAAGGTTTCATTTATTCGCTGCCAACACAGGGTCAATGGACAATGCTTGCGGGTGATGCCTCATTGGACGACGCGGTTATAAGTTTGAATGGCCATCATCGCACCTCCACGGAACCGGTTGGCAGTTTGAAGCCCAATGACCTCGGTCTTTACGACATTCGCGGCAATGTCATGGAGTGGTGCCTCGACCCGCAAGACAAGCCTTATCACGTTTTGCGGGGTGGCGCGTGGAACACGTATGTCGAAATCAATTCGCGCCTTGATTTTCGGGAATACTCAAGTCCGGAAAAAACGAAAAACAGCTACGGTTTCCGTGTTGTTTTGGAGGGAAACCAGTAAGACAAACGCTCAAGCCGGTACTGGTGACGGCGCGCCAAGGCCGGGCAGTTTCGGTGGCACAGGCTTCGGTGGGGTTTCAGGCAGCGGTGTCCCCGCTGGCGCGCCCAAGACTGCCCCACTTTGAGGTTTTGGCGGCGGCGGCGTGAACTTGCCGGTTTTGATGATTTCCTCGACCTGCACGCGATCAAGCGTTTCATACTCCAGCAGCGCGTTGGCGATCAATTCAAGCTTGTCACGGCTGTTGAGTATAATTTGCTGGGCAGTTTTATAGGCATCATCAATGATGCGTTTGATTTCCTCGTCAATTTCACGCGCCGTGCTTTCGCTGTAAATTTTCGGGCGCGCTATTTCGCGGCCAAGAAAAACATATTCGTCATCATTGCCATATTGCACCGCGCCGAGCTTGTCGCTCATGCCATACTGGCAAACCATCGCGCGCGCCATATTCGTCGCCTGCTGAATGTCCATTGCCGCGCCCGTCGAAATATCACCCGAAATAATTTCCTCGGCAATGCGCCCGGCCATTGTCACGGCAATATCATCCTGCATTTCCTTGCGCCGGCGGTTTAAAATGTCCTTCTCCGGCAGTTGCATCGTTGAACCCAGCGACTGGCCGCGCGGAATAATGGTGACCTTGTGCAACGGATGCGTGTGCTCAAGCATCACGTTCACAAGCGCATGTCCCGCCTCGTGCCACGCGGTGCATTTCTTTTCCTCGTCGGTCATCGCAAGGCTGCGGCGCTCGCGGCCCCAGCGAACCTTGTCGCGCGCCTCTTCCAGTTCCTCCATGCCGACGGATTTTTTATTCAATCGGGCGGCGAGCAGGGCGGCTTCATTCAATAAATTCGCCAGCTCCGCGCCGGAATAACCCGGTGTTCCCCGCGCGATGATGGATAAATCCGCCTCCGGCGCGAGCTTCACGTTTTTGGCGTGAACCTTCAAAATTGCCTCGCGCCCGCGCACATCAGGCAGATTGACAATGATCTGCCGGTCGAACCGGCCCGGACGCAACAATGCCGGATCCAGAACGTCCGGACGGTTTGTCGCGGCAATGATGATGGTGCCCTCTTGCGTGTCAAAACCGTCCATCTCGACGAGCAATGCATTGAGTGTCTGCTCGCGTTCATCGTTGCCGCCGCCGAGACCATGCCCGCGCGAACGACCGACAGCGTCAATTTCGTCGATGAAAACCAAACACGGCGCGTTGCGCCGCGCCTGATCGAACATATCGCGCACGCGGCTCGCTCCAACCCCAACGAACATCTCCACAAAATCCGAACCACTGATGCTGAAGAACGCCGCGTCCGCCTCGCCCGCGATGGCCTTGGCCAGAAGTGTTTTGCCCGTGCCGGGCGGCCCGAGCATCAGCACGCCCTTGGGAATCCGCCCGCCGAGCTTCTGAAATTTCTTTGGGTCTTTTAAAAATTCAACTAATTCGGAAACCTCTTCAATTGCCTCCTCGATTCCAGCCACGTCTTTGAATGTCGTTTTATTGCGGTCTTTCGCCTGCATTCGCGCCTTGCTTTTGCCAAAGCTCAAAGCGCCCTTGCCGGCCATTTTGATCTGGCGGATGAAGACGAACCAAAACAAGAGGGCAATCGCCACAAAAAACAACAGTTGGTAACCAAACGACCAAAGGAGCGAGTTCGGCATGGTCATCACAATTTTGTCCGAACGAATCAACTGCTTCAGCACATCATCGGGAAGATATGCGTATTCAACGACAAAAGGCATTTCGACCTTCGGTTCAATGACCTTTGCGTCCTTGTCGGTCTTGTAATATTTCCCGGTGATTTGAGTGAGCGGCGCCGATTGCGGATTGTAGCTGATGACCGCGCTTACAATCTGGTTCGACTCGAACTTTTGCAAAAATTCACGCTCCGACAACGTCCCGTTCGGCGTGACGACGCGGTTTTTCACCACCATCAGCGCTATAAGGGTGCCGAGAATGATAATCCACACGCTCCACGACGCGGACGGGAATCCAAAGCCACCCTGTGGCGGTTTTTTTTGGCCGCGGTCGTCTTTCTTTTGATCTTCGTCAAACATGATTTCGGCTTGATGGACAAACTAACATGCCATTGCCGCTTTCGCAATGAGGTAATTCGCCTATAATGCCGCCCATGCGCATTGGTTCGCTGACGCTCCAATCCAATCTGTTCCTCTCGCCGCTGGCAGGTTATACCAACCTGCCCTTCCGGCTCGTCGTGCGCGAAATCGGTGGTGTCGGCCTCTGCACGACCGACCTTGTTAATGCCCGTTCGCTTTTGGAAAAAAACAAAAATGCGCTCAAGCTGATTAAAACCCGCCCAGTAGATTCCCCGCTCGCTGTCCAGCTTTTTGGTTCCGTGCCCGAAGAAATGCGCGATGCCGCGCTTTTGGTCGAATCACTCGGCTTCGCGTCCGTGGACATCAACATGGGCTGCCCCGTCCGCAAAGTCTGCAACGTCGGTGGCGGCTCGACCATGATGACCGAACTGGCGAAAACCGCCGCGCTCGTCCGTGGCATGGTCGAGGCCGTCAAAATTCCCGTCACCGCCAAAATGCGGCTCGGTTGGGACGACAAAAACCTGACCGCGCCGGATTTGGCGCGCGCGCTCGAAGACGCCGGTGTCGCCGCGATTTTCATTCATGGCCGGACGCGCGAACAGGGTTTCGGTGGCACTGTGAATCTTGCCGGCATTCGCGCTGTCGTCGAAGCTGTAAAAAACATTCCCGGCATCGGCAACGGCGATGTCACCACGCCGCAGGCGGCGAAGAAGATGTTCGACGAAACCGGCTGTGCGGGCGTGAGCATCGGGCGCGGGGCGTTTTACAATCCGTGGATTTTCCAGCACACTCTGGAATACTTGAGGATGGCGAACAGCCGTCAGGTTTTGGACTGCGGCGGCAAGCGAAGCGCGACGCCGCTTTTAGGTGTGGCAGGCTCGCAACCGGCGTGGGCGCACCAAAGCGGTGTCACAGCCACCGCACTCCAAGACGCTGTCGCGCCAAACGACAACTTAAATATAAACGTCCCTCCCGAACCCACCTTTGCCGAGCGGGTACGCGTAATGTGCCGGCATCTGGATTTGATGATTGAAGTTTTTGGCGAGAAACTCGGCTGCCGGATGTTCCGTAAAATCGCGCCGTGGTATGCGAAGAGATTCGGCCCCTGCCACGAATTCAATAAACGCGTCGTGAAAGTTTCCACCAAGGCAGAATTTCACGATGTTTTGGAAAATTACATCCACTGGCGGCAGCAATTTCTCGACGCGAACGGCGAATTGCAGCCCCGTTTCCGTCCCGCGCCGATGGTCGCGTCGTTCATGCGCGATTCAGCCTCGACACAACGCGAACAAATTCCCGTGCCCAAAGGGCCGGTGGAAGTGTGGTAAAGTTGTCGCGCGATTATTTCCCAATGCAAAACTGGCTGAAGATGGAGTCGAGCAGGTCTTCCGTCGCCGTTTTGCCGACGATTTCGCCGACGGCATTGACGGCAATCCGCAAATCCATCGCCACCAATTCGAGTGTCGCGTCTGCGCGCAGCGCGTCGAGCGTCCGCACCGTGGCCGCACGCGCACGGTTCAGCGCGTCCTGATGCCGTGAGTTGATCATCACCTGAAGCATGCTGGCCTTGATTTCGCCTGACCACACCAGTTCCTTGATTGCGTCTTTCAGCGTTTCAATCCCCTGCCCACTTAAGCAGCAAATATCCACGATGGGAACGCCGGCCTTCGGCACGGCTTGTTGTGATGATTTACTCGTTTCGTGCCGTGCCGGAGGCCGGCGCTCCAATTCTTCAGCGTCCCACTTCCTCGGCAAATCAATTTTGTTCACGACCAAAATCCGTTTCTTGCTGGCAAACTCGGTGAGATACTTTTCATCGGCGGGCGTGAGCGGCTCGCTCGCGTCGAGTACGTGCAAAATGAATTCGGCTTTGGCCAACGATTCGCGGCTGCGACGGACGCCTTCCTGCTCGATTTCATCGCGTGCTTCGCGCAAACCGGCAGTGTCAATAAACACAACGGGAATGCCGCGGATGTTTGCCGTTTCTTCAATCGTGTCGCGCGTCGTGCCGGGAATCGGCGAGACAATGGCGCGGTCGTGACCGAGCAATTGGTTGAGCAAACTCGATTTGCCCACGTTTGGCCGGCCAACAATCGCGGCGCGAATGCCGCAACGCAGAATTTGCCCTTCGTTGGCTGTGCGCAGCAGTTCGTCCATGAACTTCACGCCATTTTCAAGTTGCGTGACGAGTTGTACACGTGTGTCCGGCGCAATGTCTTCGTCAGGAAAATCAATGTGCGCTTCGACGTGCGCGAGCGTGTGCATCAAATCATCGCGGAGCTGGTTGATGCGCTGTGAGAGTTTGCCGGCAAGTTGCTCATTAGCGGCGGCAAGCGCGAGTTCCGTGCGCGAATGAATCAGGTCGGCGACGGCTTCGGCCTGGGCGAGGTCAATGCGACCGTTGAGGAAGGCGCGGCGGGTAAATTCACCGGGTTCGGCCAAGCGCGCGCCGTTCTCCAAAATCGCGTCGAGCACGAGCTTGGCGGGCAAAATACCGCCGTGACAGGTGATTTCCACCGTGTCCTCGCAGGTGAAGGTGTGTGGCGCACGCAGAATGGCGAGCAGCACTTCGTCAACGGTCCGGCCGTTGCGAACAATCTTGCCGTAATGAATCGTGTGCGTCGGTGCGGCGGACGGTTTTAGTGAATTTTTTCCAACCGGCAGAAAACTTTTGTCGGCGACAGCGAACGCTTGCCGGCCGGAAATGCGCACGACGGCCAACCCGCCCTCGCCGAGTGGCGTGGCAATTGCGGCAATCGTGTCGTCGTGCATGGAGGGAAATTACGAATTACGAATTACAAATGTCGAATCATTCGTCACTTAAAATTCTCCATTCACAATTTAGAATCCACTTTCACCGGCGCGATGTTCGTGCTTAACTCGGCTCGATGAACGTCAACCTCGGCATTTGGAGCAAGCTGACAAAAGTTGTTGTTGCCCTTGTTATCACGGCTTTTGTGTTGCTGATAGGGATGTGTTACGTGCCGCTCATTCATCAAAACGAGCGGATGCGCTCGGACATTCTGCGGTTGCAAACCCAGCTCCAAAAGGAGGAAGACAATTCCAAACAACTCAAGGCAGAGATTGATGCCCTTCGCAACGACCCCAAAACTCTCGAGCGCCTGACCCGCGAAAAACTCGGTTACGCCAGATCCGACGAAACGGTGATTCGATTTAAACCCGCCATGACGAACGCAGTGGCGCACTAGCAGAATTTCAAAAGAGCAGGAGCCGACGCCTGGAAGCTCCGACTTGAATTTGAGTCTAGTCACCTCCACCCTCCGCAGCACTGCTACGCCCGTCCTCCGCAGTAGCCCTGCTACGGAGGATGGAGAGGACGGGTCGACTCCTGCAAAATCAAATCACACGGTCATGATTTCTTTTTCCTTGTGCGCCAGATGCTGGTCAATTTTGGCGATATATTGGTCAGTAAGCTTCTGTAAATCCTTTTCGGCCTGTTTTTCCTGATCCTCGGTGATGCCGCTGTCGTGCGCGTGTTTTTTTAATTGCTCCATCGAATCGCGCCGCACGTGCCGGATTGCCACGCGTCCTTCTTCCGCCATTTTCTTGGTGATTTTCACGAATTCCTCCCGCCGTTCCGTGCTCAATTCAGGAAACGAAAGGCGGATGACTTTGCCTTGCATCGCCGGGTTGAGGCCGAGGTTCGCCTTTTGAATCGCCTTTTCAATCGGCTGCGCCGAGTTCGCGTCCCACGGTTGGATGACCAACTGGCGCGGTTCCGGCGTGGTGATGCCGGCCAGTTCGCGGATGCGCATCTGCGAGCCATAAACATCGACCATGATATTTTCGACAAGCGCCGCTGACGCCTTGCCGGTGCGCACGCCGGTGAATTCGTTCACAACCACCTGCTCGGTCTTGATCATCCTATCCTCTGCTTCCAGTAAAATGTCGTCGGGTGTCATAGCCATAGTGTGCGCAGGCTAACAATGAAAACGCGCCGGGTCGAACGAAAATTGACTGCTCCGGCCCGCTCTTTTAGCATCACCGCATGACCAAGAAATTTGCCGCACAGGCAGGAATCGATTTCACCCCATCCCAAATCTCCCGGAGAAAATTTTTGTCGCGCACGGCAGCCATTGGCGCCGGCTTGAGTATTGCCAGTCTTACGCGCGACAATCTGTCTGCCGCGGCCGAAAACGAATTGCCCGATCCGTCGCCCAAAAAACTCCCACGCTGGCATGGATTCAACCTGCTGAACAAATTCAACGGTCGCAATGACCGATTCAACGAACAGGACTTTGAGTGGATCGCGGAACTCGGATTTAACTTTGTCCGCCTGCCGATGGATTACCGGATGTGGATTGAGAACAACGACTGGACGAAATTTCACGAGCAGACGCTAAGAGAGATTGATGAAGCAGTGGAATTGGGTGGGAAGCACGGCGTTCATGTCTGCCTGAATTTCCATCGTGCGCCCGGTTACACGGTCTCGCGTCCACCGGAGGCAAAGTCGGTATGGTCGGACGATGAAGCGCTGCGTGTCTGCACATTGCATTGGGTGACATTTGCCAAACGATACGCCGGCATCCCCAATCGCCTGATCAGCTTCAATCTGTTCAATGAACCGGCAAAACTTGAACCGGAAAGGTATTGCCGTGTCGTGTCGCACATCGTTGAAGCCATCCGCCAGCATGACAAAAATCGGCTCATCATCTGCGACGGGCGTGAGTGGGGCAATATCCCGCCGACGGAACTTGCCCACCTCGGTGTGGCTGCCGCGACGCGTGGTTATATGCCGATGCCCCTGACGCATTGCCAGGCGTCGTGGGTTGATGGCGCGGACAAATGGCCGGAACCTGTCTGGCCGCTCAAGGAAGGCGACACATTATGGAACAAGGAAATGCTGCGCAAACGGATGATTGCCCCGTGGAAAAAATTTGAAGCGCAAGGCGTCGGCGTGATGGTTGGCGAATTCGGCTCGTTCAACCGGACGCCGCACAAAGTCATGCTCGCCTGGCTGCGGGACAACCTCGATCTCTGGAAGCAGGCCGGTTGGGGTTGGGCGCTGTGGAATTTTAACGGCGATTTCGGCATCCTCGACAGCAAACGCGCGGACGTGAATTACGAAGACTGGCGCGGCCATAAACTCGACCGCGCAATGCTGGAACTATTGCAAGAGTTCAAGGATTAAGCGGGGAAACGTCAGGGTTTGCGCCGGAGAAATCTCTCTATAAAGATGAGATAACCCATGATTGGCAACGTGGAAAACAACGAAACCCACATCATGTGATTTCCTGTGAAGATGCCGGACTTTTGAATCTGTTCAATTTGCGCCTTGGGATAGCCCATCAGACGATATAGTTCCGTCACATCGTGCCGTGCATAAGTGAGGATGTTGGAGATAAAAAATGCACACAGGGCGATGAAAATCAGCCACCAGCCCCGGCGATTGAGTTTATACAATGCCCAGGCGCCATAACTCAAAACCGCCGCGCCGGCCAGATACAACATCGCACCCGGCATCCCCGTGAGAAAAGTCCCGAAGAACGGCATTACGGCATGGCCTGTCAATGGCGTTATCAACATCATCGGCGCGCCAAAAATCAGCCATAAACTACAGGCCAACACCGGTAACGGACATGCATCGGTCCAGCATGGCACTGGGTTACGCGCTTCGCACGTCGCCTTGACGTGCCGACTGCCATAGAAAAACGTCCAGATACTTGGCAAGATAACGAAAGTGACGGTACTCATCACCAGCATGGAAAGCAGCATCATCCTTATTGCTGCCGACGGCACCGCTGGGCGGCCGGGCGTTCCGGTGGAAGGCACGTTCCCAAAAACTTTCGGCAACCAGAATGCCATGCCAACCGTCATCACTATTCCTGTGATTAGCCAGCTCCAGGAAAAGATGAGCATCAATGCCCGTGCCCAGCGTCGGGCTTTGATGGAGCCGATCCCCAGCCATACCAACACCACCGCTAAAATGCCATAAAGGAATACACCCGGCAGGATGGTTGAAAAGTTGGGCGGCGCGCCTGTGACCTTTGCAGCCATTACCTGACAGAATATCATCAAAGGGACAAACAGCGCACAAACACAGCCCAGTAGGATGGTCAGAATACCGAAAACAATCAGGCCAGTAGAACGGTTCTTGTAGCCGGCAGACGGAGGCGTCAATTCAATGGGCGAGGTTTCCAGATTTTGTTCGTTCATACGTTTGGGATTGGTTGGTTAACTGGGCTTATCTTTTATGGTTGAGGCTGCACCATATCACCGCATGAGTGGCTAACCAAGCCGAAAGGGTGACCGGGATGATGCCCCTTCGCGCGTTTATGATAGACTCATATCCATCCGGCTTGAGCTAATGAAATTGTCAATCCGCTAAAACGGCGGTAGGCTTTTCCCAGCTGTATGACGCCTACCCAACAATTGGCCGCATTGCATGCGGCAAATTGCGATGTCGCCTTCGACAATCTCACTCGACAGCTTTACGCCACGGACGCCTCAATTTATCAAATCGAGCCGCTGGCCGTGGCATTTCCCAAAGACGCGCGCCAAACCAGCGATGTAATCCGAGCGGCAGCGGAGGCGGGTGTGTCGGTGATTCCACGCGGCGCGGGCACAGGACTTTCGGGCGGCGCGATTGGCGACGGGCTGGTGATCGATTTCGCGCGGCATAATCGTCAAATTTCCGATTTTGACAAAGAGCGCCGCACTGTTCGTGTCGGCGCCGGCGTTGTGTTGGATCGGTTGAACGACTTTCTGCACCCGCATGGATTTTGTTTCGGTCCGGACGTGGCGACGAGTTCGCGTGCGACTTTGGGCGGCATGATTGCCAGCGATTCGTCCGGTTCCCACACGCCGGTCTATGGCACAACGGCTGGACACGTCAGCGAACTCGAAATCGTGCTCAGCGACGGGCGGGTGAGCAGGGTCGGCTCCGGGCTCAACCCCTTGCCGCGACAACGTGACCTGATCGAAAGCATAACCTCATTAAACGCGCTGCAAATCGCCGAGCGTTTTCCGCCGGGGCTTTTAAAGCGCTGGCCGGGATACGCGCTGACGCGGGCGGTGAGCGAGCCGGATAATCTGCTCCACCTGTTGGTCGGGAGTGAAGGCACGCTGGCGGGCATTATCTCCGCCGAATTGAAAATCGTCCGGCTGCCTGACGAGCGCGGAGTGGGTTTGCTGTTTTTCGCATCCGTGGCCGAGGCGATGCAGGCCGCGAAAAACCTGCTCGATTTGAAACCGGCGGCGGTGGAACACGTTGACCGTTTGTTGTTTGACCAAACGCACGGCCAGCGGGAATTCCAAACCGTGCATGATTTGCTCGAACTCGACGCCAAGCCGTGTGAATCCATTTTAATTGTTGAATTTTTCGAAGACGTTCGTGACCGGCTGGCGCTGCTGGCCAAGCGCCACCTGGGCCTGCGCAAACTGATTTTACGGACGCAGGCCGAGGCTGACCTCGTGTGGGCGATGCGCAAAGCGGGCTTGTCGCTGTTGACCGGCTGCAAAGGCGGCGCCAAACCCGCCTGCTTTGTTGAAGACACGGCGGTGCGTCCGCAGGATTTGCCGGAATACGTCGCCGGTTTGCAAAAATTGATGCAACGCGTGGGCGTGCAGGCTTCCTATTACGGGCACGCGACGTCCGGGTTGCTGCACGTGCGGCCGGTGCTGGATTTGCGCCGCGCAGAGGATTTAAAAAAATACCGGCAAATTGCCGACGAGGTGGCCGCGCTGGTTTTGCAGTTCAAAGGAACGTTGTCCGGCGAACATGGCGTTGGCATTGCGCGCACCGAGTATTTCAGGGAGCAGGTTGGCGAGGAGATTTATCAGCTCATGCGCCAAATCAAGCAGTCCTTCGACCCGTATAATTTGTTCAACCCGGGCAAAATCATTTCGGACGGCCGCTACAAAATCGACCGCTGCCTGCGCCTCGGCGCGGGTTATTCGCTGAAACTTCCATTCGAGCCGGCACTCGCGTTCGCGGCGAAGGACGGCTCGTTCACCGCCAATTTGGAGCAATGCAACGGCTGCGGCGCCTGCCTCAAGCAAACGCCAACCATGTGCCCAACGTTCATCACCACCGGCGATGAAATCATGTCCACGCGCGGACGCGCCAACGCCATTCGCGCGGTGCTGGAGCTGCGCGGCATCAACGGCGATCCGTTGCTTTCAACCGAATTGGAAGCGGCCTTGAGCAACTGTTTGTCCTGCAAAGCCTGCACCACTGAATGCCCCTCCAATGTGAACCTGGCCCTGCTAAAGGCGGAATTGCTTCATGCGCGCATTCGCCGCCACGGATTGACCCTGCGCGAACGGCTGTTCAGTTCAGTGGACAGGCTGGATCAATTGGGCTGCATGATGCCGCGCATGGCTAATGAGCTTTTGAAATTCGGGTCGCTGCGTCGAATTTTGAGGCGGCTTTTTGGCATTACCACCGAACGGCCATTGCCGCCTTTTGCGCGGGTGCGATTCGATCATTGGTTTGCGAAACGTCCACACTCCGAGTCGGCACGTAGTGGCCGGGTGATGCTGTGGGACGACACCTTTGTGCGTTATCACGAACCTCATATCGGCATGGCCGCCGTGAAAGTGCTCGAAGCCGCTGGCTTTGAAGTTGTATTGCCGGCAGGGCGCAAATGTTGCGGGCGCCCTGCTTTCAGCCAGGGCAACCTGGACGAAGCCGCGCGGCTGGGCCGGCATAACCTTGCGCTGCTGAACGCAGACGCGGGCAATATGCCGATTATTTTTCTTGAACCTTCATGTTATTCAATGTTCGTGGAGGATTATCGGGAGTTAAAACTTCCGGATGCGGAACGCGTCGCGCAACGTTGCTTTTTGTTTGAGGAATTCATTGAAAATTTCCTGAATGAGGAACCCACCGCGCTTCCATTCAACAACAAACCCGAACGCATCGTCATTCATCCGCATTGCCACGCCAAGGCGCTGACCAATCCCAATTGCATGCTCCAACTGGCGGCGCGCCTGCCGGAACGGA
>Ga0182027_10009325_pt1 | contig 14128 bp, 11 predicted proteins | sample 712E1DmetaG_FD_121300 | JGI IMG/M metagenome (GOLD analysis project Ga0182027, IMG submission 121300) | Permafrost microbial communities from Stordalen Mire, Sweden - 712E1D metaG (Illumina Assembly) | ecosystem: Environmental > Terrestrial > Soil > Wetlands > Permafrost | place: Sweden...
AATTGGCTGCGGGCCGAGCCCGAGGGAGAAGACATGGCCACAGAGGCGCCGTCAGAGTCGCACGCCACCGCGCAGCCGGGCCTGCTGCGCAGAGCCGTACGCGGCGTCGATCCCCACCTCTGGGACTCCGCACTGGCGTTCGTGCTGTGCGCCGCCGGATTTGTGTACGTGCTCGCCGCGCCGAACGTGTCGCCGGGTCTGCACGGTCTCGACGCGGTCGGCGCCGTGCTGCTCCTGGCCATGACGCTGCCACTCGTGGCCGTGCGCAGCCACCCGCGAGCGGTCTTCGTGACCATCGGCGTGGCGTCGGTGCTGGGCGCCGTGTTCGCCGAGCCGGCGCTCAACGTCGGCTACTGGTGCGGCGCCATCGCTCTCTTCTTCGTAGCCTCGCGCAGCGACATCCGACGCAGCCTGATGACCGGCATGACGGCCTCGGTCGTCCTCATCATGGTCTTCGCCATCCTGTTCTCACAGGGCGGCGTGTCGCTGTGGCTGGCCGCTGCCTCGTGGTTCGGCTTCTCGGCGGTGTGGCTTGCCGGCGTCCTTCTGCACGCTTACCGCGAGAACGTCCGAGAGGCGCGGGAGCGCGCTCGCGCGGAGCGCGAGCGCGCCGACCTCTACCTCCATGATCTCGAGATGCGCGCCCAGGAGGCGGTCGCCCTCGAACGCAGCCGCCTGGCCCGCGAACTGCACGACGTGGTCGGCCACGCCCTGAACGTCGTCGTGCTGCAGGCCGGCGCGGCCCAGCGCGTCTTCGACAAGAAGCCCGAGACGGTTCGCGAGTCACTCGGCGCGATCGAGGCGACCGGCCGGCAGGCCCTCGGCGACATCGAGCGCCTGCTCGGCATCCTGCGGGCCGAGGCCGGCGACCGTGAGGAGCTCGGCCCGCAGCCGGGCCTGGCCGACATCGACGGCCTCGTCGCCCAGGTGCGCGAGGCCGGCGTCGCGGTCGCCGTCGACGATCGGTGCGCCCGCATCGATCTGCCGTCGAGCCTCGATCGCTCGGGCTACCGGATCGTGCAGGAAGCGCTGACCAACACGCTCAAGCACGCCGGCGGCGGAGCCCGCGCGAGCGTGCGCCTGAGCAGCAACGGCGACTGGTTCGAGATCGAGTGTTCAGACGACGGCGGTGGCCAGCCGGCCAGCGGCCAGTTCAACCAGCGGCTCAGCGGCGGCCGCGGCCTGCTGGGCATGCGTGAGCGGGTCGCCCTGTTCGGCGGCGAGCTCGAAGTCGGGCCGCGGCCCGAAGGCGGCTTTCGCGTGCTGGCGCGACTGCCGCTCGAGGGCACGGGAACGCTGCAGCAGGGCGTCGGTCCGCCCGGCGGCGCGGACGGGATGGGAGGTCACGATGGCGGCTGACGACACGATCCGTATCGTGCTGGTCGACGACGAGCAGATGGTGCGCGCGGGCCTGCGCATGATCCTCGAAAGCGAGGACGGCTTTGTGGTGGTCGGCGAGGCCGGCGACGGGGCGGCGGCTGTCGAACAGGTCAAGCGGCTCGACCCCGCCGTGGTGCTCATGGACATCCAGATGCCCGGCATGAACGGGCTCGACGCGACCCGCGAGATCGTCGCCCTGGGACGCGCCGACTCGTCGCGCGTCCTGGTGCTGACGACCTTCGACCTGGACGAGTACGTCTACGAGGCGCTGCGCGCCGGGGCCAGCGGGTTCCTGCTCAAACGCACGCCGGCCGCCGACCTGATCGCCGGCGTGCGCGTCGTGGCCGCCGGCGAGGCCCTGCTGTCGCCGTCGGTCACCAAGCGCCTGATCGGCGAGTTCGCCCGCCGGCCGGCGGCCGACAGACCGTCGCCGGCCGCTCTGGACGAGCTCACCGACCGCGAGCGCGAGGTACTCGGCCTGATCGCCCAGGGCCTGTCGAACCGCGAGATCGCCGAGAAGCTGTTCCTCAGCGAGGGCACGGTCAAGACCCACATCAAGCGCATCTTCTTCAAGCTCGACCTGCGCGACCGCACGCAGGCCGTCATCCTCGCCTACGACATCGGACTGGTCGCTCCGGCGGGCTCGTAGCGAGGATCGAGCCTCGCTCCCGGAGCTCGAGCCTCGCTCCCGGAGCTCGAGCCTCGCCCCCTGGGCGCGTTTCTACCCCCGGCGGAGTGCCGGCGGCCTCGTCGGGGTGACCCCGGCGCGCCTCCGCGGGGGCAGCGAGCGCCCGGAAGCTCCTCCCATCGTTGACCTCGCGTTCACGCCGCGGCGGGACGCCGCCGGCTACGCGTCTCTCTAGGCTCCCGGTACACACCGAGAGGACCGGAGGGCTCCATGAACCCCATCGCCGAGACTGAGCAGGCCGCCCCAGACGCCACGCCGTTCACCCTGGCCGACATCGACCGGGTGCTGGCCATCGCCACCGGACACACGCCCGCGCCGCGTCCGCGCGTGGTGACCGACGCCGTCGTGCGGGCCCGCGACCTGACCAGACGCTACGGCAAAGGCGGCACGACAGTCGCCGCGCTGCGCGGCGTCACCGTCGAGTTCGAGCGCGGCCGGCTGACTGCCGTCATGGGACCGTCGGGCTCGGGCAAGTCGACGCTCATGCACCTGCTGGCCGGGCTCGATCGGCCCACCGGTGGCTCGGTCGAGATCGACGGCGTCGAGATCACCCGGTTGAAGGAGCGTCAGTTGACGAAGTTGCGCCGCGACAAAGTCGGCTTCGTCTTCCAGTCGTTCAACCTGCTGCCCATGCTGAGCGCCGCCGAGAACCTCACGTTGCCCCTCACCATCGCCGGGCGTTCGCCCGACCGCGGCTTTCTCGCCGCGCTGGTCGACCGCGTCGGGCTGGGCGACCGCCTCGACCATCGCCCCGCCGAGCTGTCGGGCGGCCAGCAGCAGCGCGTCGCCGTGGCCCGGGCGCTCGTCTCCAGGCCGGCCGTGCTGTTTGCCGACGAGCCCACCGGCAACCTCGATTCGGGCACCGGCCGCGAGGTCCTGAGCCTGCTGCGCGGGTCGGTCGACGAGCTCGGCCAGACCGTCGTCATGGTCACCCACGACCCCGGCGCGGCGACCGTCGCCGACCGCGTGCTGTTCCTCAAGGACGGCGCCATCGTCCTCGACCGCGACCGCATGAGCCGCGACGAGATCTTCGACACCATCAAGGAGCTGGAGGAGGAGGGCGGCTCAGACGACGCGCGAGCGGCCGCTGACACCCAGCCTCGCACATCCCCCCGCAGTTGACCGCAAGCTCCCCCCGCAGGGCGACGACAGTGTGTGAGCAGACGGTTAGGGTGGTGTCAGGTTCCGGGCGACGATCGGCAAGGAGGCGGCCCGACATGTCGGAGGCCCAGACGCCCAGGACGCAGAACAGGTTCTTCGGTGTCGTCGCGCGGCCGCACACCTGGCTGAACCTGCTCTACCTCGGCCTGTCGTTCCCGCTCGGGCTGTTCTACTTCGTCTTTCTCACCGTCTGCCTGTCGGTCGGCATCAGTCTCGTGATCATCTGGGTCGGGATCTTCATCCTCGGCCTGACCGCCGCCTGCTGGTGGGCGTTCGCCGCCTTCGAGCGCTCTCTGGCCGACGGTCTGCTGGGCACGCGGCTCGTGCCCTCGCCCCAGCCCTGGCGGCGCGCCCAGGGCACCTGGCCCCGCATCAAGGCCCACTTCACCTCGGGCGCCACCTGGAAGGACCTCGCCTTCCTGTTCCTCAAGTTCCCGCTCGGTCTGCTGTCGTTCGTCGTCGTGGTCAGCCTGGGCGCCACCTCACTGGGACTCGTGGGGGCGCCGTTCTACTACCGGTTCGCCAACTCGACCGGCGCCCACGGCGTCGTCCACCACGGTCCCTACTTCGGCGTCTGGACCATCGACCGCCTCTGGCAAGCCCTGCTGCTCGTGCCGCTCGGCCTGCTGCTGGCGGTGATCTCCTGCCACGCGTTCAACGGCCTCGCGGCGATGTGGCGGAGCGTGGTCCGCGGGCTACTGTCGCCCGACACCGCACCGCGGCTTGCGCAGGTCGGGGCGGCGGGGCCTGCGGCCCCGCCGCCAGCCAGCCCGGTGCCACCGCTGGCGTCCACGCAGCCGGCGACGCCCCAACCACCCGCCCAGCCGGTCGGCTGGCCCGCGTACCCGGGCTACCCGACCCAGCCTGGAGCGGCCCCTGCCCCCGGCGCTCCGTCGGCGGCGGCCGGCGCGCCCGGCGGCCAGCCGCCCTACGACTGGGTCTACTACCCGCCGGCGCCCTACCCACAGCAGCCCGCGTCGCAGCCCGAGCCGCAACCCGGGCCCGTCCAACCCGGGCCCGTCCAACCCGGTGCGCCGTGGGCGAGCGGCCCGTGGAGCGGCACACCGTGGGCACAGTGGCCGCCCATGTTCGCACCGCCGCCAGCGGCCTCGCCGGCCGGCCGGCCGGTGCCTGAGGCCGCCGCACCTCAGAACGCCGCGACTGAGATCGCAACACCCGAGGCGGGCGCACCCGAAGCGGCCGCACCCGAAACCGCAGCCGCCGAGACCGCGACCGACGGGGAACCACCCGCGCAGGAGGAACAGCCATGAGATCGATACGTCGCCCGGGCCGGACGATCGCGCTGGCGGCGAGCGCCGTCTTCGCGCTCCTCCTGCTCACCCTGATCGCGCCGGCACTCGCCGCCGCGTCGTCGACCACGACCAACGGCAACGCGGTCGTACGCTTCCAGGACTACACCCTGCCCCAGGGTCAGACGGTCAGCAGCGTCGTCGTGATCCGCGGCAACGCGGTCATCGGCGGCACCGTCACTCGCAGCGTCGTGGTCGTGGGCGGCAACGCCACGATCGAGTCTACGGCCGTCGTGGGCGCCGACCAGAGCTCGCAGTCTTCGAGCGTCGTCGTCGTCGGCGGCCACCTCACGACAGAACCGGGCGCCACCATTCACGGCAAGACGACCCAGGTCGCCGGGTTCCACCTGAGCGGCGTGCTGCGAGCCGTCGCGACGCGCGAGGCCGTGCGACCGATCGGCGTCCTCGCCGGCTGGTGGCAGCTGTTGTTCCTGCCGATCGTCGCACTCGTCGTGTCGGCGCTCTTCCCCCGGGCCGTCAGACGGGTCGGCGAGCGTGTCCGCCTGGGGTTCTGGCCGTCGTTCGGGTGGGGCCTGCTCGGTCTCCTGATCGTCGGCGTGCTGCTGCTGGTCCTCGCCATCACCATCGTGGGTCTCATCGTGGCCGCGCCGGTGGGCGTCGTCATCATGCCGGGCGCGTTGCTCTTCTGCTTCGTCTGCGTGGCGGCGCTGCTGGGGCGACTCGTCCTGTCGTCGTCGGAGCGTTATCGCGACAACATCATCGTCGCCGCCGTCGTGGGCGCCGTGCTCGTGAGTCTCGTCTCTCTCGTGCCGGTGATCGGGGGAGTTGCGGTCTTCGTCACCACCGTGGTCGGTTTCGGCGCCGCGCTCACGCTCCTGAACGAGTGGCGTGAGGCCCGCCAGTCGAGCCCCGCGCCTGCGGCCGGCAGTCCCCTGCCGCCCGCCGGATCGATGGCGCCGCCGCACTCTCCGCCGCCACCCGGCTGGATCCCACCGCCACCCGGCTGGATCCCGCCGCCGGGATCGGCGGCGCCGCAAGGCTGGACGGCACCGCCTGGCGCACCGCCGGCCGGCTGGACGCCCGCCCCCGGCTGGACCGCACCGCCCGGGTGGGCGCAGGGTCAGGGATGGCCGGCGTCGCCGGGCTGGGTGCCCGCCCCCGGCTGGACGCCACCGCCCGGCTGGACGCCACCGCCCGGCTGGGCCGCACCGCCAGGGTGGACGCCGCCGCCGGCCGAGGAGACATCGCCCGCGCAGGAGCCGCGGGCCGAGGCTCCATCTGCGCAGGAGCCGCCCGCGGAGCCCGCGCCCGAGGAACCGCCGACGTCATAGGAGCACACCGGCGAGGGGCGGCGCGGCTGACGCCGCGCCGCCCCTCGCCGCCCGCGCCGCTCCTCACCGCCCGTCGCGAGCTCGCCTCAGGCCGCGAGCCGCCCGAGCTCGACCCGCAGCGCCGCCTCGAGCTCGGGGTAGCGGAACGCGAATCCCGCCTTGTCGAGCCGCTCGGGCACGACCCGCTGGCCGCCGAGCAGCATGACCTCGCCCATCTCGCCGAACATGGCCCGCACGGCGCCGCCCGGCAGGGGAACGATCGCCGGCCGGCGCAGCACGCGCCCCAGTGTCTTCACGAACTCGCGGTTCGTCTGCGGCGCGGGGCTCGTCACGTTGACGGCGCCGTCGACCGTCTCGGCGTAGAGCAGAGCGGTGACGGCGCCGATCAGGTCGTCGAGGGCGATCCAGCTCAGCCACTGGTCGCCGCCCCCGAACGGTCCCCCGGCGCCGGCCCGGAAGGCCGGCAGCATGCGTCCGAGGGCGCCGCCCGCGGCGGTCAGCACGACGCCGAACCGCAGGGGCACGACCCTGATGCCGGCGCGGCTGGCCGACGCCAGCGCCGACTCCCACTCACGGCAGACGTCGGCCAGAAAGTCGGCACCGGGCGCGCCGGTCTCGGTGAGAACGGCGTCGCCACGGTCGGCGCCGTAGTAGCCGACCGCCGACGCCGACAGCAGCGCCCGCGGCGGCCGCTTCATGGCGGCCATGGTGCCGGCCAGCAGCGCCGTGCCCTGCCGGCGGCTGGTCACGATGCGTTCTTTGCGGGCCGCCGTCCAGCGGCGGCCGGTGTTCTCACCGGCGAGGTTGACGACCGCGTCCAGATCTTCGAGCGACGCCGCCGCGAGCTTACCGGTGTCCGGGCTCCAGATGATGTCTCCCGGCCGCTCGGGCAGGCCGCGCCCGATGCGTGCGACGGTGTGCCCGCCGCTCTCGAGAAAGGCCGCGAGCTGAGCTCCGATCAGACCGCTGGCGCCGGTCACCCCGACGCGCAGCCGCGGCTCGCCGCCATGGGCCGCGTGGCGCGTGAGGTCGGCCAGTGTGCGTTCGTGGCGAAAACGAAAGAGACGCTCGAGGAACCGCTTGGCCGGCAGGCCGCCGAACAGATCGCCGGCGGCGCCGAGCGGCAGGCGGAACTCGATGTGGTCCTCGATCACGCTCCGCCCGGGACCGTCGGGGATGAAGGAGTGGGTGTGCTCCCACTCCTCGAACGGGCCGTGGAGCTGACGGTCGCTGAACCTCCGACCGGGCACGGCGTCGCCGTGCAGCGCCACCCAGCGGCCCCGCAGCGGACCGTTGCGGTACTCGAAGACCAGCGTGCCACCGTGCTCCATGTCGCCGCTGCGCTCGACCACGCGGGTCACATGCCAGGGCGGGCTCAGGCGTTCGAACGCGCCCGGCCGCACATGCCAGGCGTAGACCTCGTCGGCTGAGAACGGGATGGTGCTGCGCCACTCGAAGACGGGCATCGGGGACCTCCCGCGTCGGGGCTATGGTCGGCGGGGTTCTACCCGGCCGGCGGGCTGTTCAGTACGGCAGCTCCACGGTGGCCATCCGGACATGGCCGGAATGAGCGCGCGACTGGCCCGTCACGATTACCCCGCCCGGCGCCGTCGTCAGAGCCCAGGCGACGCTGAGACCGCCGCCGTTCCACGTGCGCGGCGCCTTCCAGAGCGGCAGGCCCACGGACGTGTAGGCCAGGACGGCGTAGTCGGTCGTGGCGGCGGAGCCGCTCGAGACGCTGCCACCGACGAACACGCGGCCGGCCGGGTCGACGGTCAGGTCCCTGGCCTCGTCTTTGGACACGCGACCCCGGGCATGATGAGTGTTCCAGATCTGCTGCCACAGCGATGGGCCGTGGGCCGCGAAGCCGATCGTGACGATGTCGCTGTCGCCGGTGCGTGTGTCGACGAGGTCGCCGGTCGCCGCGACGCCGCCATGCGGCAGCAGGGCGGCCGCCACGAACCCGTATCGGCCTGCACCCTGGGCAGTGTAGGTGGCCTGCCAGACGAAGCGGCCTCGGACGTCGTACTGGCGGATCATGGCGATCGAGCCCCCCCTCGTGCCCAGCCAGCCGACGACGTAGGCCTGGCCGGCCGCGGTGACGGCGAGGTCGCCGACCCCGTCCCGCAGATGCGCCGGGCCCCGCCAGGTGGCAAGCCAGAGCCGCCGGCCCGCGGGCGAGAAGGCCGCCAGGAGGCAATCGGCTCCCCGAGCCCCGGAGCTGGCCGTGGCACCGGCGCAGAACACGCGACCGGCGCCGTCGAGGCCGAGGGCCGAGAACCGGTCGGCGCCGTTGCCCGGACCGGCGACCGAGCGCTTCCAGGAGACCTTGCCGGCCGCGGTGAGCTTCACGACCGCCGCGTCGAGCTCGCCGTGCTCGGCGACCAGCGCCCCCGCCGCGTAGATCGCGCCCGTCGGGGCCAGCGCGAGGCGGCTCGGGACGTCGTTGCCGTGCCCCCTGCCGGCGATGACGGTGGCCCAGCTCATCGTGCCGTTCGGCGCGTACTCGAGCACGGCCCAATCGACACCGGTCCTGGCGCCCCTGACCGCACACAGCACGACGAAGTCGCCGGCCTTGTCGAGCGCGCCGGCGACCGCCGTCTGCGCCCCGGCGCCGGCCCGCCGGTAGGTCGCGGTCCACTGACTAGCGCCGGCGGCGTCGTACTTGACGACCATGATCTCGCCGGCCTTGGCGGAGACGCCCGCGCTGCCGGCCACGTAGACCGCGCCGTTGCTCGGGTCACGCACGACGACCCGGCCCGCGGCGGCCCGGCCGCCGGATCCCGACGAAGTCGCCACCCAGACGGGCTTGGCGCTCGTCGCCGCGCCGGCCGGCGCGGCGACGAGTCCCACAAGCGCCGGAGCCGCCAGTGCCAGGCCGAGCGCGAGCAGGCGTCGCCCGCGCCGTGATGATGGTGAAGTCATGATGGTACCCCTCCCCTCCGAGTAACGGCATAGTCTACGCCTTTGGCGCCCCCGCGCGCACGCCGGAGCGTTGGCAGATGAGGGCGTCGTTGTCTCTCCAGCCTGCCGGCGGCCGGGGCGTGGACCCGCCGGACCCGGGGAACGATGGCGGGGACGACACCAACCGAGCGGCGGGCGGCCGCATCCGCGGCCGCCCGCCGCTCGCAGACGATGAGCGAGGTCGCACGCCATGACAGAGACAGCCACCTTCGCCGCGGGATGCTTCTGGGGGGTCGAGGAACGCTTTCGCGCGATCCCTGGAGTCGAGGACGCCGAGGTGGGCTACACCGGCGGCTCGACGAGCCACCCCACCTACCGCGACGTGTGCACCGGCACGACCGGTCACGCCGAGGCCGTACGGGTCACCTTCGACCCGCAGACGATCTCCTACGAAGAGCTCGTGACGGCCTTCTTCGCGCTGCACGACCCCACGACGCGCGACCGCCAGGGGCCCGACGTCGGCCGGCAGTACCGCTCGGCGATCTTCACCGAGTCGCCCGCCCAGGAGCAGACCGCCCGCGCCGTGCTCGAGCGCCTGCAGGCGCAACGCGGCGACCACCGGCAGATCGTCACTGAGATCGCGCCGGCGACCGACTTCTTCCGCGCCGAGGACTACCACCAGCGCTACAACGAAAAGCACGGCCGGGCCTCGTGCGCGCTCTGATCGCGGCGCCGGCCGAGAGCCGACCCTGAGCACATCGGCGCCGGCACGGCCGCGCCCCGGCCGGGTTTGGCCCGGCGCCGGGCCCGGGTAGACACCCATCCGTCCTGGGACCGACCGCAGACACGCGCCACCAAGGGGGGACCGGCCGTGACCACAGCCTCGGGAGTTCGCAGCCCAGACGTCGAACGCGGCATCCTGGTCGAGCAGCTCAGCCGCCGGTTCGGCGATCTGAAGGCAGTCGACGCGGTCGACCTGCAGATCCCTTCGGGTGAGATCTTCGGCTTTCTCGGACCCAACGGGGCCGGCAAATCCACCCTCGTGAAGATGCTGGCGACGATCCTCGCCCCGACCTCGGGACGAGCCGTCGTGGCCGGCTTCGACGTGCGCCGCCAGCAGGGCAAGGTCCGCCAGGCGATCGGCGTCGCGCTGCAGGAGGTCGGGCTCGACCCGCTCATGACGGCCCGCGAGCTGATCGTCCTGCAGGCCCGGCTTTTCGGCACCTCGACCGGCGCCGCGCGCGACACCGCCGAACGCCTGCTCGACACGGTCGGTCTCGCCGACGTCGAGCCCAAGAAGCGTGTCGGCGACTACTCGGGCGGCATGAGACGGCGCCTCGACCTGGCGCTGGCGCTCGCTCACGACCCGCGGGTGCTCTTCTTAGACGAACCGACGACCGGCCTCGACCCCGCCAGCCGGATCGACATCTGGGACGAGGTCCGGCGCTTGAACTCGCAGCAGGGCATGACGATCTTCCTGACCACCCAGTACCTCGAAGAGGCCGACAAGCTGGCCGACCGCGTGGCCATCATCGACCACGGGCAGATCGTGGCGATCGGCACCCCTGCCGAGCTCAAGCGCGGGCTCGGCGAGGAGGTCGTCGAGCTCAGCTTCGAGACTCCGGACGACGCCGAACGAGCGGCCGCCGTGCTGGCCGACGCGACGCCCCAGTGCCGCCTCGGCGACGGCGGCCTGCGCTGCTACTTCCCCGTCGCGGCGCACGAGGTGCCGGGCCTGGTAAGGGCGCTCGACCAGGCGTCGATCCCGCTGCGCGGCCTGACCATCGATCGGCCCACGCTCGACGACGTCTTCCTGAGAGCCACCGGTCAGAGCATGCGCGGCAGCGAGGAGCACGACGCCGGCGAGCCGCCGACCGACGCGGTGGCGCGATGAACGACTTCACCGCCCTCATCGCGCGCTCCCTGCGCACCTACCTGCGCCAGCCGGCGGCCATCATCCCGGGATTTGCCATCGCCGTGTTCTTCCTGTTCGTCTACAACGCCGGGCTGTCGTCGGTGGCCAGCCTGCCCGGCTTCCAGGGCAGCTACCTCGCCTTCATCCTGCCGGTGGCGATCGTCTCGGCGGCCATCGGCGGCGCCACCCTGGCCGGCGAGGCGCTCATCCGCGACATCGCCTCGGGCTACTTCACCAAGCTGTTGCTCACGCCGACGAAGCGTCTGGCGTTGATCTGGGGGCCGATCGTGGCGGGCGGCATCATCCTCGTGGCGCAGGTCGTGGTGATCCTGGTGCTGGCCCTCCTCATGGGGCTGGGCAGCGCGACCGGGCCGGGCGGGCTGCTGGTCGTGCTTGGGTTCGCCTTCCTCTGGGGCATGGCGTTCTCGGGATTTGCCGTGTTCGTCGCGCTGCGCACCAGGAACGGCGCGGCGACGCAGGCGGCGACGCTGGTCTTCTTTCCGCTGATCTTCCTGTCGACGACCTTCGTGCCCAAGCAGTACATCACGTCGAGTTGGCTGAAGGTCGCCGCCGACATCAACCCGACGACCTACGTCTTCAACGCCATGCGCTCGGTGCTCATCGACGGCTGGCGGGCGGAGCCTCTGCTCGTCGGGCTCGCGGTGGTCCTGGCCTTTGCCACGGTGACCGGCGCGCTGGCGCTCTGGCAGGCGCGCAAGGCGACCCAGCTCAGTTAGGTCCCTCGCCCCCGTCGCCGCGCCGGCCGCCGCTGCGGTCATCGTCCCCCCCACGCTCCCCGCGCGATCCGTGACCGCCGCGAACGACGACGCCACACACTTGCGTCGCGACGCACCTTGGGGCATACTGCGCCATACAAGTGTTTGTTGATAGGAATAGTGCGTTATAATCGCCAAGGTAACCACCAATCGGGACACGGAGAGACAGATGACCTACGCGGAGAACATCTCAGATCTGATCGGAGGCACGCCGCTCGTCAAGCTGCAGGCGCTGTCCAAGGACTCCGGCGCGACGATCCTCGGCAAGCTCGAGTCGTTCAACCCGGGCGGCAGCGTCAAGGACCGCATCGGGCTGTCGATGATCGTCGCCGCCGAAAAGGCCGGCCTGATCACACCGGGCGAGTCGACCCTGATCGAGCCCACCAGCGGCAACACCGGCATCTCCCTGGCGATGGTCGCCGCCGCCCGCGGCTACCGACTGATCCTCACGATGCCCGACACGATGACCCTCGAGCGCCGGGCGCTGCTCAAGGCCTACGGCGCCGAGCTCGTGCTCACGCCGGGCGCCAAGGGCATGTCGGGCGCCATCGCGGCCGCGACCGAGCTTCTGGCCGAGCACCCCGGAGCCTTCATCCCGCAGCAGTTCGAGAACCCGGCCAACCCCGAGATCCACCGTCAGACGACGGCTGAAGAGGTCTGGACCGACACCGACGGCAAGATCGACATCTTCCTGGCCGCGGTCGGCACGGGCGGCACGGTGACCGGCGTCGGCGAGATCCTCAAGGCGCGCAAGCCTGCCGTGAAGATCTACGCCGCCGAGCCGGCCGCCTCGCCGGTGCTCTCGGGCGGCCAGCCGGCCCCCCACAAGATCCAGGGCACCGGCGCCGGCTTCGTGCCCAAGGTCCTCAACACCGCGATCTACGACGAGGTCATCAAGGTCGGCAACGACGAGGCCATCGCCACCGCCCGCCGCCTCGCCCGCGACGAGGGCATCCTCGTCGGCATCTCCGCCGGCGCCAACGCCTGGGCGGCCTGGGACGTAGGACGACGGCCCGAAAACGAGGGCAAGCTGATCGTCACCGTGCTGTGCGACACCGGCGAACGCTACCTGTCGAGCGTGCTGTTCAACGAGCCCGAGGCGCAGACCGCGGACGCCGGCAAGATCTAGGGCGACCACGCTGCCCGTATCGCAAGAACGTCGAGAGGGGGACGGCCGCTGAGCTTTCGGGCATAATGACGGGCGCGGATCCGCAGACAGAATCGAACGGTGGAGACCGACATGGACGCCGGCGCCCTGCGAAGCTCAGAGACCGACACCCCTCTCGACCGGGCCGACATCCTGGCCTGGCTGCGCGAGGACGACCCGCGGCGCCTCGAGGAGCTGTGGCGGCGCGCCGACGAGACCCGTCAGCGCAACGTCGGCGACGAGGTCCACCTGCGCGGTCTGATCGAGTTCTCGAACTACTGCGTGCGGGCTTGCGGCTACTGCGGTCTGCGGGCCGCCAACCGCGAGATCGAGCGCTACCGCATGAGCGCCGACGAGATCCTCGCCTGCGCGCGCAAGGCGCAGGAGTACGGCTACGGCACGGTCGTGCTGCAGTCGGGCGAGGACTACGGCATCCACACCGAGTGGATGGCCGACGTCGTGATCCGCATCAAAGACGAGACCGGCCTGGCGGTCACGCTCAGCCTGGGCGAGCGCCCCGACGCCGACCTCGAGGTGTGGCGGGCAGCCGGCGCCGACCGCTACCTGCTGCGCTTCGAGACCTCCGACGACGAGCTCTACCGGCTGATCCACCCCGACCTTCCCGGGCTACGCTCCGACCGCTTCGCCATCTTGCGCACCCTCCGCCGGCTGGGCTACGAACCCGGCAGCGGCATCATGGTCGGCATCCCCGGACAGACCTGGGCGAGCGTCGCCGACGACATCGACGCCTTCCGCGACCTCGACCTCGACATGATCGGCGTGGGCCCCTACATCTCGCACCCGGCGACGCCGCTGGGCGACCGCTCCTGGGCGCGCGAGATCGCCCCCGACGAGCAGATTCCCAGCGACGAGCTCACCGTCTACAAGGTGGTGGCGCTCACCCGTCTCGTCTGCCCCGAGTCGAACATCCCCAGCACGACGGCGCTCGCCACCATCAACAAGATCGACGGCCGCGAGCTGGGGCTGCAGCGCGGCGCCAACATCGTCATGCCCAACCTCACGCCGCCCGAGTACCGCCTGCGCTACGAAATCTACCCCGACAAAGCCTGCGTGAACGAGACCGCCGAGATGTGCCGCGGCTGCCTGCAGGGTCGCATCGAGGCGATCGGCCGCGAGGTCGGGACGGGGCCCGGGGGGCGCCGGCGCGCCTGACCCGCGGCCGGCCGCTGCCGCTGAGCGACCGGCTCCGCCCGGGCGACCGGCTCCGCCCGGGCGACCGGCGGCCGGGTGGATGCGCCCGGCCCCGCATGCTCGTAACGAGGCGCATCGCCGGCGTCTTATAGACTCCCTGTATGAGACTTCCCGCTCGCCTCGACGTGTTGCGTCTGCGCAACTTCCGCAACCTGTTCATCGGCGAGGCCGTCTCGCTGCTGGGCGACGGCCTGTTCCCGGTGGCGCTCACCTTCGGGGTCCTCGACCTGCGCCACTCCGGCACCGATGTCGGTCTCGTGCTGGCAGCCTTCTCGCTGCCCATGGTCCTGTTCACCCTGGTCGGCGGCGTCTGGTCCGATCGCCTGCGGCGCGAGTGGATGAT
>Ga0182027_10009326_pt1 | contig 14128 bp, 13 predicted proteins | sample 712E1DmetaG_FD_121300 | JGI IMG/M metagenome (GOLD analysis project Ga0182027, IMG submission 121300) | Permafrost microbial communities from Stordalen Mire, Sweden - 712E1D metaG (Illumina Assembly) | ecosystem: Environmental > Terrestrial > Soil > Wetlands > Permafrost | place: Sweden...
AAACCAGTTTTCCAGACAACATATACTGGGCCAGCCACCGTTTGTTCCGTTTCTAACTGCTTAAATGGCAGGCACTTGCGCTGGGCCAACAAACATCCAACCGAATTTCGTTATCATAGGCGGGCAAAGGCCTTTTCTTCTACGTAACCCATTGCTAATCAACAAGTTACAGCGGGATGGCCGACTTCCCAGTGCCGGCAGGGCGACGCTCCCGCGGAGCCGCACCTTGAACGCAACCGAACCCGCAAAGAAAATCGCGGCATCCAGAATCTTGCAAACATGCGGCGACAGGTGTAAAATTTATTATCATAACCCAAAGGTTTTGCCGGTTTGAATCGTCTCATTTAGATGAGTCTGTTTATGTCCAATCGAATTCTTGACTTTATGCGCGGCTTGCGTCGCGGAATTCGCGAGTTCCGCAGGGCTTCCAAGGACGTGTCTGGGGAATTCGACCGAATTGGTTTCGATGCCGGGCAAAGCGTTGGGGGGATTCAGGGCAAACCCGCTTACGAGGCGTTAACCACAGACAACCAGAACGTCGAGCTTTATGACCCGCCCATTTCGGAGAACAGCGGCGAAAACGGCGTTGTTGGCGCCAGGGACAAGAAGCGGATGAAAAACAAAATGGGCAGGGTGAGGAAGTTCATTTGGATCGGCTTGGGTTTAATTCTGTTCGTCGCCCTGGCAGTGTGGCTCTTTACGCCAAGATGAAGGGGTCAAGCCCGGAAAGCTGAATATGGATTTGATGAAAAAAAGATAGAGACGGCAGGGCATAAAACTGCCGCGTCATGGTCATCAATATGATTCCTAATTGTGGGGTTGAACCCTTCTATGAACCCGAAAACTGCAAGGTATCTCTTTGTCGCCAACCTCGCGCTTGCTCTGGCACTGCTCCTCTTTTGTGTCCCGTTGGACGGTGTATTTAAGCACGTCCAGGCGAGGCTGATTTCGACGTTGGCGGAGGTGAACGATTCCCACATCGACCTGGTTCAGAGCTTATTGAAGGCCGTCCACACTGACGTCATGGTGTCCACTCGCACGGCATTGTGTGTCTCCACTTGCTTGCTTGTCAACGCCACAGTTTGCTTTCTCAGCCTTCGGCGAGCGCGTCAGCGTGAACGCGACCGAAACCCGACAGTGAAGGCGTCAAGCCCGGAAAGCTGAATGGGATTTGATGAAAAAGAAGATAGAGACGGCAGAGCATAAAACCGCCGCGTCATGATCGTGAAGAAAATTCCGAATTCCGGGCTTGACCCTGTTACTTTAATCCGTCAGAATTAGATGGCAACAATCCAGTGAAAAAATGCTCATATTGCGGTGCAGAATATTCCAACGAATCGGTCATGTGTGCAATTGACCAGACGCCGCTCGATAAAATTCCTTTTGTAAAAGAGTCGTCGGTTGCTTCAGTTAAGCCACCCATTAGGGCAGGTCAGACTTTGTCGAAGAAACCATGCGGAGACACGCTATACAACCGCTCATTCTTTCTTACTTTTGGCGGGCTGATGCTGACGCTGCCCGTTTGGATTTGGGTCGCACAAGGCCGCCAGTCTGGCAGTTGGCCGGTATTCGCATGGATTTTGTTTTTTTGCATGCCCATAGTTGGCGCTTGTTTTCTGCTCTTCGGGATTATCGCTTCCGACCAGAAGATTGATTCCAGCATTTACATAGTGCCCACACGGAATGGCCTGATAATGGCGATTTTAGCTCTTCCGTTGTATTGTATTTTAAAAACGATTCGGCGCAAAAGACCATTGCACAAGTAGATCAAGGTGTTGTGAAAAGGCGGGGGGCGTGAACGGGTCAAGCCCGGAAAGCTGAATGGGATTTGATGAAACAGATTAGGATTAAGATTAGGAATCAAAGCAGAGGCGTCATTTGGGCTTGGCGGGGTCGGGGACGGGTTCGATGCGGATGTTGTCGAACCAGGAGACGCCGGCGGGGTAAAAGGCGTAGAGCATGACTTTCATTTCGGTGACTTCGGGGCGGGATTGGGTGGGGTGGAAGGTCTGGGTGCAGGTGGTCCAGACGCCGGGCTTGCCTTTGCAAGTGACGTAGGTTTCCCATCGCTTGCGCTTTTCGCCCTGGAACATGCCCCAGCCGCGCACCCAGACCATGGCCCCGCCGTTGGGTCCCTGGTAATCGAAGGTGATTCGATAGGCCTGGCCGGGTTTGACGGGGATGGCGTCGGAATAGAGGGAAAGGCCGTAGGTTTCGGCAATGGCGCTTTTTCCGGGCTTGGGGATGTTCCATATATTTGTCAGGCCGGTCTTAACCCATTGGGCCTGCATGGCCTGCTCGCTGATGCGGGTGTCCATGCGGATGGCTTTTCCGTGGGCGGCGTCGGGGGCCTGGGCCCATTGGACGCCCAGGCCGTCCACGCGGTCCCAACCGGCCGGCCTGGCTCTGTCCTGCGGGTCGGGTTGCTCGAAATCGCCGTGGGGCAGGACGGAATTGGGCTGGGCGGGGCAGGGGAGGAGTGTCAAAAATAGGATCAGAAGGATGGAAGTCAGAGAAGGGTTCATGGGCTTGTTTCTTTGGCTTGGGCGCGGCGCGGAAGAGCAGCAACCAAAGGAGTGAATCTGTATTGAGAATTGGTCATTGAAAATTTGTCATTTGTTATTTGGGCTGCGCGGCAGCGCAGGCCTACCGGGAATAGTCTTCATTGGGTTCTGCCTTCGGCAAGGGCGCGGTAGTACTCGGCGACCATTTCCTCGTAGCCTTTGGGCACGCCGTCCTGGACGCCGACACGCATTTGCTCGCGCACGGACGGCGGCAAGGGGTCCTGCTCGCGGCGGACGGCGATCTGGCTATGCAGGGTGTCCTTGGCGGCGTCGAGGCCGTTGACGGCCTGGCTGAAAGCGCGGCGCACGGCCAGTCCGTCTTCCTTGCGCACGGCTTGTTCGACCCGGTTCATGGCGTTGACGGATGTTTCCAATTCGCCGCCGGACAAATGATAGCGGCGCAATTGGAGGGCGAGGGCCTCGGCCTGCTGGCGGATTTTGGCCTGCTGATCGGCCAGGCGCGGCGCTTGTTCGCTGGAGGAGGGCGGGGCCGGACCTTGCAGTCCCTCGGCGCCAAAGCCGGAGAGTTTGCCGCCGCCGGTCGCGCCGCCGGGATCGTTTTTCGCGGAGTCCTTGACGCTGCCTTGCTCGAACGGCTCGGGATCCAAACGGGTCGGCGTTTCCTGGCCGCCCTTGCCCTCGGCGGTGTCGGAAACCATTTGGCCGTGGCTGCGGCCGTTGCGGCCTTCGCCGGAGCGTCCGCCGACTTCATTCTGGTTGGGCAGGAGGTTGCCGGTGACGCCTTTGGCGCTCATGTCGGAAATCGGCCCGTCGCTGGCGCTCCAGCCGGCGCCTTTGTCGAGGGAATCGAGCCAGGAACTGGTGACATCCTGAACGTCGGGCGTCATTTGCTCCTCCTTGTCAATCAAATCGCCGACAATATCTTCGAGTTCCTTGGGCAATTCGGGCACGGCGATGTCGGTCGCGCTGAGCGGCTCTTCCATGTTCCACTTGATGTTGTCCGGCGTGTCGGGGAGCCAGCGTTCGAGGTTGTTGACGATTTCCTTGGCATTCTCGAGGCCGGATTGTTCGTGGGGGACGGCCATTTCGATGTTCTTTTGGGTCAGCGCGGCGGCGGCTTCCTGGACTTCCTGGAAGACCGAGTTGACCTCCGTCGAGAGGGAGGCGTCGGCGAAGTCCTGCGTGGGGAGCTTGCTGAAATCGGTGAGGTTCTCCTCCAGGAACTTGGCCCACTTGTCTTCTTCGCGCGCCAATTCGCCCAGAACCGCCTGGTCGCCCTGGGTCAAATCCTCGGGCTGCTTGTCGGCCAGCGTGCGGCTCTTTTCAATAACGCGCTCCTGGTCGGCGATGAAATCCTTCAGTTCATCGGCCATTTCGCGCGAGCGCGCCTCGCCGGTGACCGGCGGCTGGGTGGAGTTCTTGCCGTCGGCGGCGGGGTTGAGCGGGGTGGAGCGGGCGTCGGCTATCTGGCCGAGCAAACTGAGCAGCTTGCTGAGAATTTGCGCCTGGCGGGTTTCCAGACTGTCGAGCAGGCCGGGCAGCGCGGTTCGGGCGGCGGTATTGAGTGAGCGCAGGCCGTCCTGCGCGGCGGCCATGTCTTGATTGACAAGTGTGGTCAATGTCTGGGCGTAAGGCCTGCCCTCGGTTTGCCTGCCGAAGAGCGTCGCGGCTTGGGTGCTGTGAGTGCGCGCTTCGGTTTGCGGCGCGGTCAAGGCGGTCACCTGGCTGGCAAGGGTGTTCTTCTTGAGGACGTCATCTATATAGGCGCGCAAGTTGGCGGTCAGGCGGCCGGCTTTTTCCTGGGAGGCAATGGCGAGTTTGAGGGCTTCGAAGGCAGGCTCCAGCGGGTCGCCATCGCGCAGGGCGACGTCATCCTCGGATTTCAGGCGCAACATGATGGGGCGCGAACGGGAGGGCAGGCCGCCGGGCCGGAAATCGTTTGCCAGGGCTTCCAGATAATAAGAGGCGCCGGACTCGAACAGGCGCGGATCAAGAACGAGCGAGAGCGTCTCGCGGACAGGCCCCGGATTGCCGGGCGGGCCAAGATAGGTCCAGCGTTTGACCACGCGATCCGGCTCTTCCTTTTCCGCCGGGCGTGTGACGACGGAAATGTCGGCGAGGCCGAAATCGTCGCGGGCGAGGATTTCGAGCTGGAGAGACTGACCGATTTGGACGAGGCGATTGCGGTCTTCGGTGACAAAATCCACTTCGGGCGGATTGTCCGGGATGAGTTGGACATCGCCGCGCGCGATGAGCAAAGCCCGGCCGCCCGCCTGGTAGGCCGCGTGGATTTCGTAAGCGCCGGAATTGGTGACGGCGGCCAGCGCTTTCCAGCGGGAATTGGTTGTGTTGAAGGCGGCTGAAATTCCGCCGAGGCTCCAGGTCGCGGACTGCACGGGCGGGTGGATGGCAAAGGAGATTTCCACCGATGAGCCTGCCAGGACGGCCAGCGGAGCGGGCGGGCCGGAGTTGGTGCGCGGCTTTAGCCCGGTGTAGGCGGGCGGCGTGACGCGGAAAATCGCTTCCTGGAGGCGCGGCACGGGCAGGACTTTCACCGCGACGCCGCGCGTGAAGGTGTCGCCGGCGAAGACACGGAAGGCGAAAGGCGTCTGGACGTTGGCAAAGGTGTGAACGAACTTGCCCGGCGACGCCGGTTCCGCGCCGGACTGCGGCGTCGGCGCCATCACGGAATGGTCGCCGCCGTTTTGCGACGGCTGAATGAAATCGGATTTTTCGCGCCAGACAATCAAGGGCGGCGCGAGCGGAGCCGAATGGGGGGCTTGTTGCACTTCGACGGAGACGTCGAGGCTCTCGCCTTCGGCCACAGTGACATCGCCGGCAGGGGTGAGCTTGAGCACACAATTTCCCGGAGGCGGGACATCGCTCAGAGGAAGGGCGTAGCGCGCGGCCGCCGCGCCGAGTTGGCGTGGAAAGAACGCGATGACGGCCGCCCAAACCAGCGCGACCGCCAGCGCCGCGCCGCCCCAGGCGCGCAGCTTGGGCCAATCCCAAAGCTCGCCAAAGCGGATGCGGCTGGTGAGGTCTTCGGAAGCGGCGACCGTTCGGGAGGCGAAGGGCAATTCTTGGGGGCTGACATTTTGGCGCTGGAACTGAACGGCGTTAATGAGGAGATTGTCGCGGATGCCGTAGCGGGCTTCGAGCATGAGGGCCGTGTGTTCGGGGCGTTGCCGGCGCCAGGCCACCCGCAGCACCTTTTGGAAGAACAAAACGCCGATGAACAGAGCGCCGCCCAGGGCCAGCGGCAGGCGCAATCCGGCGGGCAGGCTGAGGAGATAGTCAAATACAAACAAGAGCAGCAACACCCCCAGGCAGGCCGCCAGCCACCCGCACACGCCCACCAGGAAGAGCGACCATTTTAGCCGCGCCCCGGCGGCGCGCATCGTCCGGGCGAGAGGAGAAGATGTATCGTCGTTAGTCAAAGTGAGTCGAGTCGTTTAGAACATAGCCCAAAAAGCGATTCCAAGCGAGAAATTCCCGCGCCGGGGCGGAACCGGAGCCTTTCCCGCGTTTTGCTTGTCGCAAAAGGTGTTATGCACTATAACCATGGGCATGGCGAGTACCGACAACGCCAGATTGGACGGGCACGGACGGGCACGGACAGGCAACGGACGGGCACGGACAGTTATGGACAGGGAGGGAAGCAACCACACGAGCGATGAATGAGCTGGAAAAGTTGATCCCGCTGCATGGCGGCTACCGGAAGTTGAAGAGCTTCCAGATGGCGCAACTGGCCTACGATGTGACGGTGCGTTTCTGCGACCGCTATATCGAGAAGCGCAGCCGCACCCACGACCAGATGGTGCAGGCGGCGCGATCGGGAGTGCAGAACATTGCGGAGGGCAGCCAGGCGAGCGGCACTTCCAAGAAAACCGAACTGAAGCTCACGAATGTTGCCCGCGCCAGCCTGGAGGAGCTGCGGCTGGATTATGAGGACTATTTGCGGCAGCGCGGCTTGGCGCAGTGGCCGCCGGAACACCCGGCGCTGATGCGCTTCAAGGCCAAGCGGTGCGCCACGCTGGAACAGGTGCGGGCCTGGGCGGAAGAAGAACGCGGTGGACACACACGGACCGACACGGACAGCCAAGGACGGGGAAAAAATGGCAACCCGTCCGTGCCCGCGTCCGTGGAAGTCCCTGAGCGTCCGTGTGCGTCCGTGCCAAGCTCCGCGCAACTGGCGGCCAATGCGGCGCTCTCGCTGCTGAATCTCGCGTGCTACCTGCTCGACCGGCAGATAGCCACGCTGGAAAAGAACTTCGTGGAAGAAGGCGGTTTCACGGAGCGGCTCTACCGGGTGCGGAGCGAAAGGAGAACCCGTGGCTAAACTAACTGAATATGTCTTATCAAGTTCTCACTCTTGAGGCGGTTGCGGAATATCTCCATCTGACGCCGGAGGATGTCGCGCAGCGCGTCAAGTGCAACGAGATTCCGCACGAGAAGCGCGGGCGGCGGATCGTGTTTGACAAGGACGAAATTGACCTTTGGGCCTCGCAACGGCTCCTGAGCCTGCCCGGCCAGCGGTTGACGGAGTATCACCGGAAAACCACGCGGGGCACACGCGAGATGCTGCCGCGTCAAACGCTCCTGCCGGAGATGCTGGAGCCGGATTTCATTGCGCCGGCGCTGGCGGCCAAGACCAAGTCTTCGGTTTTGCATGAGTTGGTGGCCCTGGCGGGAACGACCGGGCGTTTGAACAATGCGCAGGACTTGCTGACGAGCCTGGAAGCCCGCGAAGCTCTTTGTTCCACCGGCATGCCCGGTGGTTTCGCGCTGCCGCATCCGCGCGTGCCCGATCCTTACCTGTTTGAAACCTCGTTCATTGTGCTCGGGCGCACGGTTCAGGAGATTTTTTTTGGCGCGCCCGACGGCCAGCCGACCAGCCTGTTCTTCCTGGTTTGTTGCCAGGACGACCGGTTGCATCTGCATACCCTGGCCCGGCTTTGTCTCCTGGCCAAGAAGACCGCCATCCTCGACCAACTCCGGCAGTCCGCCGATGCTCCCTCGATGCACCGTTTCCTGCTGGCGGCGGAAGAGGAGGCGCTGGCCGACACGAAAAATAAGCTTTGAACCGCGCGCTTTGAACTTACGTTATGGGCATGATTGAAACGGCACAAACCGGCGGGGAAAGTGATTTTGTCACGCGCGTCCCTCTGGCGCCGCCGCGGCGGGACGCCCTTTCGCGCGACATACTCAGCTTGAAACGGAAGCTCAACGCCGTGGTGCTCGCGCATAATTATCAGGTGCCCGAAATCCAGGACGTGGCGGATTACGTGGGCGATTCCCTCGGCCTTTCCCAACAGGCCGCCAAAACCAGGGCCGGGGTCATTGTCTTCTGCGGAGTCCATTTCATGGCCGAAACCGCCAAAATTCTCAACCCGGGCAAAATCGTCATCCTCCCCGACCGGGACGCCGGGTGCTCGCTGGAAGAAAGCTGTCCGGCGGCCAAACTGAAGGCGTTGCAGGAGACGAATCCCAATTTCTACACTGTCACATATATTAATTGCAGCGCGGAAGTCAAGGCCCTGAGCGATGTCATCTGCACCAGCGGCAACGCCGTCAAGATTGTCCGCGCCAGCCCGCCGGAGCGGGACATACTGTTTGTGCCGGATGAAAACCTGGGCGCGTGGGTCATGGAGCAGACGGGGCGGAAGATGACGCTGTGGCAGGGCAGTTGTTACGCGCATGTGGAGTTCACCCATGCCGGCGTCATGCGCATCCGCCGCGAATTTCCCGACGCGCCGCTGGTCGCTCATCCCGAATGCACGCGGGGCGTGCGGCTGTTGGCCGACGAAGTTTGCTCCACGGAAAAAATGGTGGACTACTGCAAGAAGAGTCCCGCCCCCGCCATCCTGATCGCGACCGAGGCGGGGATGATCCACCGGTTGCGCAAGGAATGTCCCGGCAAGCGGTTCATCCCCGTGCCCATCGAGCATTGCCGGTGCAACGAATGTAAGTTCATGAAGCTGAACACGCTGGAGAAACTTTACGATTGCATGGCGCGCCTGGGACCGCGTGTGGAATTAAGCCGGGAGATCATTGAGCGCGCGCGGCGGCCCATCGAGCGGATGCTGGAAATCTCCGCCCAGCCCCTCGCCAACGCTGGTTAAGTGAATTGGCCGCTGCCGTCACACAATTGTTAAAAAAGGCTGGCCAAAGGCCGGGGCAGTCTGTCAAACTGTGCGCGTGAATAAGCACGGAAAACATAAGAACAACCTGTACTATCTCATGCCGGGTATGGGGCGGGGCGCGCGCAAACGATTTTGGCGCAACTTGTTTCTCGGCGTGCTCGTCGGGCTGCTCGTTTCCGCGGGGATGTGGTGGCTCTTTTCCTACCAAAACACGCAGTAACAAACCCAACCATGCCGATCCTCGCCGTTTCCGGGCTGACAGTGCGACGGGGTGACGCCCTGATTCTCGACAAAATATCCTGGACAGTCGCGCCAGGAGAACATTGGGTCATCCTCGGCGCCAACGGCTCCGGCAAAACCTCGCTCCTTAGCGCCCTGACCGGCTATTTGACTCCCTCCGCCGGCCGCATCGAACTTCTCTCCAAGACTTACGGCGCCACCGACTGGCGCGAACTGCGCCGGCGCGTCGGCCTGGTCAGTTCCCCGGTTCGCCAGAGGATTCCAGACGGCGAGCCGGCCCTGGAGACCATTGTCAGCGGCAAATTTGCCATGATCAATTTTTGGGGGGAGATGACCGCCCGCGACCGCCGTCGCGGCTTGCGAGTGCTGCGGCAGATCGAATGCCGCGCCTTGGCGGACCGACCGTGGCTGTTTCTTTCCCAAGGCGAGCGGCAGCGTTTGTTGATTGGCCGCGCCCTGATGGCCAGCCCGCCGTTGCTGATCCTGGACGAGCCATGCGCGGGGTTGGACCCGGCGGCGCGCGAACATTTCCTCCAATTCCTGCAACGTCTTGGCGGCGGCAAAAATCCTCCCACGCTGGTGCTGGTCACACATCATGTGGAAGAAATCATGCCCATATTCAGCCATGTGCTGATCCTGCGGGGAGGCCGCGCCCATGCCTGCGGCCCGAAAAGAACCGTGCTCACCTCCGCTGTGCTTTCCCGGGCCTTCCTGGCCCCGATTCGCCTCCAACGCCGCCAGGGGCGCTACACCCTCAGACTTCTCCAAGAAACCCGCGGCCCCATGTAAAGCAGCCCGGCCCGGAGGAGACGGTGTAGCGGCGGTCTATGACCGTCGCAAATATCAGCCGCCTCATGTAATCCGGCCCGGCCCGGCGGAGAAGGGGCCGGTCAATCCTCGCGCCGCGACCAATAATAAACTCCGATCAGAATGCCGACTCCGGCCAAACTCATCCAAAGCGCCGAATCGGCCAGGAAATAGGAAATGCCGATCAAGCCAACCGCGCCGAGCAGCGCGGGGATCGAACGCTGTTTCCTGGCATAAACCAAAAATCCCATGCCAATCCCGCCCCAAAACAAGGAGGCGATCAGCCCGCCCATATCCAAATGTAAAGATGAAAGATCCATGGTCAACCAACCGCAACGTAACAGACGGCGGGAAAAAAGCGAGGATGGAGGACCCCAAATCCCCGGCGAAAGGTCTGTGCAAGAACAAGTTCCGATAGTGAGGGGCAATTCAAAGCGGGTGGAGGCGGCGCTCCCAAAGCGCGTTGTCGAAGGCAATTGAAAACTGGCAATTGAAAATTTGGTGACTATTCAGGTAGGGACGCCTCGCCGAGGCGTCCGGGGGCGATCCGTTGCGCCGCTGGACGCGGCGCGGACAGCGCGGCGCGCTGTCCCTACCTGAATAGTTACAATATTTGCAAATGGCAATTGAGGCCGCGCAAACGGCCCGCGCAAAATAACTTGCCACGGATTGGATGAAAACATAACGTAGTGGGGCGCGCGAGGCCAGTTTAGCTCAGTTGGTAGAGCAATGCTTTCGTAAAGCATGGGTCGCCGGTTCAAGTCCGGCAACTGGCTCCATTCCTAACCGCATCCGCGGCAATGGTTTAAGCAAGACGGACTGGCCACTGTCAGTGAAAGTGTCAGTGAATTGACGCGCGAAACAGCTATTCGCCCACAATTCGCCAGTACTCCGCTGAAACTCGCCCAGTACTCGCTAACGCGAAACGACTGGACTGGTTCACGATTCAGTGAATCAGATATGAAACAACGATTCATCTTGTTCCGGCGGGCGGGCGTTTTCTACAGCGAGGAAACGGCGACCGGCAAACAAACCAGTCTCCGCACCAAAGACCAGGGCGAAGCCGTCACCCTCCTTAACACCAAGAACGAGGCCACCCGGCAACCGGCCATGAACCTGCAAATCGCCCAGGTGTACTTGCAGCACGCCGACCCGATATTGGCGCAGCGCACATGGCAGGATGTCATGGAGGCCATGCTGCCGCTCAAGAACGGCCCGACCCAGGCGCGGTGGGCATCGGCCATGAGGGACCGGGCCTTTGATCTCATCCGCAGCCGCAAATTGATGGAAACGGCATCCGAACATTTTTTGCAGGTGTTGAACGCTGGCACGATCTCCACCAACATGTTTTTGCGCCGCCTGCACAATTTCGCGGTGGGGATGCACTGGCTGCCCTGGCCGGTGCTTCCCAGGCTGAAATGGCCCGCCGTGGAGCACAAGGAGCGCCGGGCCATCACCGCCGAGGAACACCAGAGAATCATCGAGCGCGAGCACAATCCCGAAATCCGAGCGTATTACCAGCTTCTGTGGCACCTGGGCGGCTCGCAAACCGACATTGCGGATTTGACCGTCCAGGACATTGACTGGCAAGACCGCACGGTTTCTTACCAGCGGCGCAAAACCGGCGTCCCGGTCATTATCACCTTTGGCGCGGAGGCGGCCAGCGTGTTGGAATCGCTGCCAAAGTTTGGCCCGTTGTTCCCAAGCATGGCGCGGATCAAGGAAAACCACCGCGCCAAGATGTTTATCAAACGGCTCAAAACGGTGGCGATTACCGGCATTTCACTGCACAGCTACCGTTACGCCTGGGCGGAACGGGCCAAGACGGTGGGGATGCCGGAACGGTTCGCCCAGCAGGCACTTGGACACAGTTCCAAAGCCTTCGTGCGGGCCTATTCCAAAAAGGCCAGGGTGGTCGTTCCTTCGCTGGAAGATTACGAGGCGAAAATCGTGCCGATGCCTGTAGCCGTGAATCAATGACCGTTTCCCCGCTGAGTTTTCCCGTGTTGGCATTCGGCTTGCTAAAGGCAGGAAGGCCAAGCCGAACGCCAACACGCGAAAACTCAGCCCCGACAAGTGCCTGGTCGTGCCGTCATTGGCCACAGGATTGCGCCCCGCCTGCCCCCGCAACACTGTGGCCAATGCCGTCACCACCAGGACAGGGCTTCGCTGATAGGTCACTTGCCTTCGATCAAGAAGGCTGCACCCTCTCGACCCGTTGGTAAGCCCCCGACCCGCCAGAAGCAACGCGAAATCCTTCGCCGCACCAGGCTCTTGACTATTCGCCTCTGTGCGCCACAATCCGCCTATGAGCGAACTGCGTTATTACGGACTGGCGTTTGAGGAACATGAGGTCCAGGACGACAAGAGTTTTGCTCTCGTATTTGACGAGAGCGGGGAGATGTTCGTCCGTGTCCGCTATTCCTCGAACAAGGACTATGGCAGCAGATCGAGAGAGGAACACATTTATCCGAAAGATTTTCACAGCCACATAGCAGACGGGAAAACGCTGCAAGCACTTGTTCTTGACAAGTTGCAGGAAATTCTTCCCAAATCAAAATGAGCTTAACCTTATGAAGATAAACAGTGAGTTTACCCGTGTATTTTTGTCCCTCCTGTTTTCACCGCTTTTTCTGCACGCTGGCACAGCCGCTATCACGCTGACAGCAACGGTGACAGGACATAACTCCACGTACCCCAACCCTGTCGTATTCAGCACCAATTCTTCTCAACTGTTGGTTCCAACGAACATCATTGCACAAATCCTCTGCCTTAATGAGACTTTAATTGGAAATGGAAGTCCCTCTTGCTACGTGGACATTAATGTCAATGGTTTAGACTTTATCGTCAATCCCACAAATATATCCAATCCAGCAATAGTGACAGGACCGGCCACGATCACATTAACCGTAATTGCAGGTGGTTCTTGGGATACCAATGCGACGCAAACATGTAACGGGATGTGCACAATCTCGATGAACTTAATCAACGAGTGCAATACGAACTGGTTTATTCCCAATACGGGAGTCGTCATTCCAGCAGATTCCGCAGGGCCAGTGACCATCATTCTTGAATCAAGTGTGGACCTAATAAATTGGATTCCAGCGAACCCAGGAACCTATGGGACAACCACCACCAATCGGTTCTTCCGTGTCAGGGCGACACGATAACCTTCCGAAAACACCATGTATGAAGCCAAGAATTCCCTTGCTGGCGACCGTTGAAGGAATCATGGCCGAACGTGATTACGACGATGCGGATGAAATTTATCCGTGGAGCTGTCAGTCCTCACTACAGACACAAATTCACAAAAAGTATCAATGGTGAAGGTGACACCGGAACGAACAACGCATTCCCATAACTACCTATGAAGATCATCGAGAAGACGTTAAGGCCGGCTGCATTCTTGCAGAGAGAGCTACGCGGCATAACGTTCTCCAAGGTAACAGCTAAAGACTTCCCAAATTTGTATTGCCAGTTGGTTAATCTGTATACTACTGGCAACCGCCGACGTTGTGATCTGCAAGTACTCATAAATACAGGTCAAATAATGTGGTTTCACTCGAAGGAAGAGGTTTTCCAATACGCCTGCGGTTTTCAGGCCGCGATGGAGCTAAATGGCTTTCAGTTCAGCGCACCAGTGTTTGTAAGCGCGTAGCATAATATGTCCGGTGATTTCAACGACGACGAAGCGATTCCCATCCACGACTGTGTGACCCCGATGTTTCAACGGCGATCATGTTATACGAAATGTGAGGGGTAAAGTTTTGCAGCTGTCGAGATACAGGTCCCTGGCACTTGCCAAAATAGAAACCTCGCATCCTTAACCATTTTGTCACTCACATAATTGTCGTGATCTCCGTGAATAAGCTGGTGACGCATTTGAATTAGGTCATCAATTCTTTTCACGACGTCGCTCTCGCCCTCGGCCGGAATGCCCCAGGGAAGCTTCAGCCGCCGTTGGAAAAACCTTGCTTTGTCCTTCGTTTTCAGACGATCCATTTCGCGAACCTGTCTCTCGATTTCATCGAATTTGAACCTCTCAAATGGACTCCGAAACAATTCTCTTAGCTGAATCGCTCGGTTTGGCTTGCACACACTTAAAAGTTGCGGATTAGCAAGGAGTGTCTGCCGGTGGATTTCCTTCAAAAATGCCTCAAAGAGCGCAACCCGGATAATCAGTTCGCTGCTGTTCAGGCCAAGACGCGCATCCCCCCTGTATCTTGCCCATGTGAGCGAGGGCGTTAGGGGAAGTTTTTCGGACATTTTCTTATGTTTTTTGCGTTCAAGAGGGTGTTAGGGAATTCGACATAAATGCCTGTGAATCAAGGCCTTGCGACAAATAAATGAGGGGTATCGAGAAACATTGGACGCAGCGGTTTGTTTGGGGTAGCACGCAACCCTATGGAC
>Ga0182027_10009328_pt1 | contig 14127 bp, 18 predicted proteins | sample 712E1DmetaG_FD_121300 | JGI IMG/M metagenome (GOLD analysis project Ga0182027, IMG submission 121300) | Permafrost microbial communities from Stordalen Mire, Sweden - 712E1D metaG (Illumina Assembly) | ecosystem: Environmental > Terrestrial > Soil > Wetlands > Permafrost | place: Sweden...
CACCGTTCCGAACTACAACCGTAAGACTGATCGGCTACAGTTCGGAACGCTGATCGGCATCACTTCGGAATCGTGATCGACATCAGTTCGGAACGCTGATCGGCATCCCTCGGAATCCGCACAATTTACACTGACGTTTGAGTTGACTGCGCTTCGCCTTCGGACGGGTTAGTAATAAGAGGAGGTGGAACTAGACAGCAACCGCAATGAGAACCAATGAAAAGATCCTTCGGACGCTTTCAGCGGATTCTGTGATATCTGCTTTATGGTTTTCATGAGTAATCTAAACCACACCACTCTGTGAATAGCTCCGTACCCAATCAGATAGACGAGATATACAAAATGGAAACCACAACAAAAACGACCTCGCTATGGGTCTACCAAAGATGCTGGTAGGCGTATCGGATTCGCTTGACGTTTTCCCGTGTGACTGTTCGGCTGAAGTGGCCTGTGAGGTTCAAAGTTCGGGCGATTCCGTTATCGTCCAGGCCTGGCTTCTGATTGTGAAGTTGCAGGACCGCTTTTGTGATCGGTGAGCGTGGAACTTCTCGATGCGTGGCGGCTTGCTTGCGGATAAATTTGGCGATGGCCGGGTTCGCCGTCTTCTCCAGTGGCCGCTGCGTGAACTTGGATTTCCATTGCTGCTTTTGAGCCAGAAACGCCTTCTCAAGAATGTCGGCTTCGTAGCTGGCACGTCCGCACTTGGTATCGGGCAGCCTGCGGATCTCTGAACTCTCCCAAAGCCGCAAGTACTGGTCCCAATGGTGACAGGTGTTCCTCGCCAGGGTCCAGGCCCAATGCGAATCTGAGAACGATCTGTTGTCCGGGTACAGTCGCATCGGGACCGTCGCCATCTTGCGCCTCACGATGTCGTCAGACCGCAAGCGTCCAGGTGGCGTTGATCCCGGTGGTGGACCGATCTTCAGGAGGTCATCGAACAAGGTGCGGATGTCGTTCAGGGTGCCGGTTGTGGTTCGAGTGGTGGCAGTCTTTCGCATCAAGGCCAACAGCCAATCAGGTAAGTCGGCAATTTGGATCTCAGCCGGGGAAAGGCCGGGAGCAAACGTGTAGAACTGGCCGCTCAGATGACGGGAACCAGGAACGATGACCGCTTGCCGTGATCGTTGGAAATCGATTGCCGTCGTGCCTTTGGGCTTTTGGAGTTGCAAAAGGTTCTGTGGAACCGTGAAGTACAAGTGCTTTGCGCCTGTGCCGCTGCCACTTAGAACGGTCACGGTTGGTGAAATTCGTTGTCCCGCCATGCTCTCAAGGTGCGCCAGTTCCGCAATCCCATCCTTGGCTGGTTTGCTGGGTGTACTGGGGCGAACATCAAGATCAAGCACAACGGTGTCGATGCCCGTGATCGCAGCGAAGTTCGCATCGGGGTACTGACCAAACCACTGGCGGATCGTGGCGTGGTCGGTAGTTGCGTTCTTGCCCTGCCAGCCACCGGCACGGGGATGTTTACCCGGTTTGTGCTTGTCGCTAGGCGGCCTCCCACATTCGCAGTTCCCGTTCGAGATCCCAAAGAACGGTGTGATCGGCCCCAACGTGGTGGATAGCAGGATGTTCTTCAGCCGTTCGCCGGGAGTCATGTTCAGAGGTCCCTTTACAAGTTATCACCGTTCGTTCTACGACCACCAGACGATACACAATGCCAGTTGCGCCGTCCAGGTGGGCCACAGAGCGTTGGGAGGCAGTCCGGTGATCTTGGGTGCCCGGAGGATTTGTTGTCGTCGCTACGGGCTGGATTGGCCAGTATGCGTTCATCGCCATCCAGGTATACCTTCGCAGCCTCGGCATCACCAGCGCCGCCGCTTCGGAACTTCGATAGACGGCGAGGTGAGCGCCTGGAGCCGGGGAAGACACCGAAGGGACATACGCAGTAGAGCATTTGGATGGCGTTCAGGGCCGACATATGCGCCAACACAGGCAGCGTGCCCGGATCGAAACCGGCGACTGACTATTTGTCGCCATCGAATTCCTCCAAACAGCCATGTACATCTACGTCGTTTCTGAACACACAGTCTCTCCACTCTCCCTCAACTCTGTGTTGGCGACTTTTGGGTCTCCACTGGCTGTCCTGATAGACAAACACATGCCTGTGAAGAAATACTTCCGTTTCATGACTACAGTCGGTATCGACAGCGGCCTCGGCTTTTGTTGGATGTAGGCTAGTCCTTGTTATAGTAATCGTGAATGTCAGCGTGCCCACAAACGGAGATACCAACGAAGATGTTTTCTGTACATCAAAGTTCACCGAAGTCGGATCAATCGTGAACCGATCCTTTATCCACAGGTTCTTCCCCTCGAAGATGAGGCCGACGAAGACGTGCTCCCGACCATTTGGTTTATAGCTGTCTACGTGATGACGCACTAAGGCTTTGAACGATTCTAGAGCCTTTTGATCCTGCTGTACTTGGCAGGAACTCAGCGTCAGAGCCAAAATCATCAGAACTCTCGCATCTTTAATCGTCATGGTACATCTTTTCTATGCGTTCTTGTGCGGCATCCGGCACCGGATTAAGCGAGTCGGTAGCCCATTGGCCCACCTGGGTACTCAACGGAGTCTAGCACCGTTGTATTGATAGCACAAGCCGAAGCTACATAGAAACTCTGTGCGGTTCTGGCGGGATGCTCTGGCTTTCGGGCGGACATCAAGATCAACGCCGGATATGCTTTACCAGCGGCGGCCACGGCGACCGGTCCAACCCCGGCCAACGGCATATCGGCGGTGCCCGGACGCTGCGCCGTACGCAGGTCTAGGGCAGCTCGGCTTCATCGGGCCGAGGCACCAAGGCAACGTGATGCCCGTTTCCGCCCATTGGGTGAGTCCTCGGTCTGCGGGGCAGATGGTGAACAGGCGTACAATCATTGGCTGATACCTATGTTCAAGGACCGGAAGGCTCTCGTCACCGCTCTCGATGAGTTCTACCGAACTGTCGCAACCCGAATCGAGCAGTTCCAAGGAGAGCGCCAGGCGGCAGACCTGTATGAAGCCGCTGGATTCAACGTGTTCGGCTATATCGACCCCAACGAGAACTGCCTGTCTGATGTGATCCACGATCTTCTTGATCCATCCGGCAAGCATGGGCAAGGAAGGCTCTTCTTGGACCTGTTTCTGGAGGCCATCGGGCTGGAGCCTGAATCGGTTCACCCGCCTTTCCGAGTGAAGCGAGAGGACCACACGCTATACTGTTCCAGCCCTGAGCGGCGAATTGACATCACCCTGGAAGCGGGCGATTGGGGCATCGGGATCGAAAACAAACCCTTCAGCGATGAAGCAGCGGATCAACTGAAGGACTACAGCCTGCACCTGCGTCGAAAGTACGGCCAGCGGTTCACGCTTGCATATCTTTCGGGTGACGGCAGTGAACCCACCAGTCTAAGCACGACCGATCTTGCCATGCTCCAGGCGGCGCAGCAGTTCACAAGCCTCGCCTACCGAATCGGCCTGCACGAGTGGCTTGAACGCTGCACTCAAGCCTGCAAGGCTGAAAAGGTGCGATGGTTCTTACGGGACTTCGCCGAGTACGTGAACACCAATGAGTACTTCGAGCCGATAGAAGCAGAGGAGGAATCGATTCCATGAAACCGCCCACCGAAGCCGACGTGATCGCCGACCATGTCTTCGAGGATGAACGGAAGTTGCGACTCGCAGTCAAGGTCGGTCTGGCATTCCCGACGATTAAGGAGAAGATCATTCGGAAGTTCGTTCAGTCTCTCGTTCTTGAATTGGAGGCACGACTCGGCAAGCAATGGGTGGTGACGGACTATTGGACCGACGATCCGCTACAAAAGGAACGCCAAGTAGCGTTGGCGAAGTCCTCATGGCTGAATAGAGCCAATATCGGATTGGAGTGCGAAAAGGCCGGGCCAAGTGACCTGCTGTACTTTGTTTGGCGAGCGAGTAGGCAAAAAGCGTCAGCTATCACAGATTTGAAGCAATCCTTGGACGACAAGTTCTCTCATGGGAATCACTATTCGCCTTCATCTGGCGGTGATACTCTGTGGTGGAAGCACGTCGATCCTCCTTATCGTGACTGGACGGATGAAGACATGCTGGTTGCTCTCTGGTGGAAGAAAGAAGCCATCGAGTACTATGCGAACCGCCTCGTGAAGATCTGTAAGATCGCTGGCCCGTCCTTGGACAAACTGCTCATCAAGTGATACGGCGATATCGGGACCTTCGGATCAGAATTGCTGGACGGTGTTTCGGGTCGTGAGATGCGGATGCAACGGCGATCTGGCGTGGGAAGAGCAGGGAAACCATTGGAAGCTTCGGTGGGAAACCTGGAAACTGTGAAGTAGCCGCCGCCCAACTGCCGAGCCGTCCTGAGCGATCTCACTTTCGCCCCTTTGCAGAATCCGACTTCCGTCGCCGGGGCAGCAACTCAAGATCGCCCGCCTCCCAAACGAAGCGGCGGGATCTGTCCTTCTCCTGGTACTGCCGATGCAGGTTCCAGAAGTCCACATAGAGACCGTGCAGGTCTTTCTCCTTTATCGAGTTCTTGAAGTTGGTGTAGTCGATCTTGTCGATCCGACCGGCCACCAGCGCCGAAAACGCCTTCCGATCAACGAACGTTCTCCAGCGGTAATCTGATCCGGCGTTGTCGAGCACTTCCACGTCTTTGCCGCAGACGTTCAACAAGTCCTGCTTTCGCCGTGCTCGAACCAGCAACCGAGCCGGGTCGCCTTTGTCAACGACCACACTTACGAATCCGTCATTAAAGCAGATCCACATGGAACCATTGTCTCCAAATCGTGCTGCTGCTGCCCACCCGAACCGCCCTAGATTCGAGATCGCCGCCGATCTCGAATGCTGTGGCCCAAGGAGGCTCGTAGATCGGTACGCTCCATCAACGTCGGCTGATCGGCTTGGCTGCTGTGTTCTGTCGCTCGATCTCATAGTCCAGACAGGGTTGAAACCTTTTCCTGTCTCGGACCTTGAGCCGAAGGTACTCCAGCCAGCGTTCGTCGCTCAGACGGCATTCCTTCAGGATGTCTCGTGTGAGGTAGGTTATCTCGACCCGACTTGAATAGTCCACGCCTGGGGGCAATGCGTAGAGGGGGTGTTCCTGCGGAAAGAACACGGCCACGGGAATGTTGGCAGTAGCCGCACATTCTACGATGGGCATGAAGTCCAGATCTCCCGAAACGAGTACGAAACCGGCTGGCTTCACTTCGCAGATGTCTCTGGCGGCGTGAAGAGCGACATTCACATCTGTCATCTTCTCCTTTCGGTCGTCGAAAGTTGCCGTGTACGACCTATGCAGTCCAGGCACGACTTCCAAGGTTCGTGCTTCGTCCTTCAAGACTTCCAGCCACAGTTGTTGGCGTTGAATCTCGCCAGGAGTGCCGCTGTCTTTGCTAACGATGGCCGTGAAGTATTTCACCTTCACCGTTCTCCTGTTCGAGAGATGCTGGAAAGACAGATCGACCAGCCGTTCCCCGAGCTTCTGATAATTGCTCCAGCCGAGCCGCAAAAGGTCGGACGGGTCTTCGTGATTGATGCCCTTGTACAGATTGTAGCCGTCGATGTAGACAAGAAACAGTGGAGGGGTGAGAGCAAGCCTCTTCGGTGGTGAGTCCGTCTCCTTCATCTTGAACTTCATATCGCTTCAAGCTTATCTCAATGCAGCCAGTTTCGCCACAGGGACCCGCTACTTCCTCTTGCGCCGAGAGCGTCCTCTCTTAGAAACCCGCAGTCTTCAACTGAAACAGGTTGCGCTGGATCTCGCTGGCAAGGAGCACCCCTTTGTCAGCCGGGTCGCTTGGAGACCTGCGGCAGAAGAACACCGGGATCTTGAAGGTCGGCCCTATCAAATCGTAAAGCGCCGTTGCTCCGGTTCCGGTTCCGAACCGAGCCTTGAGCTTGAGAGAGTGGGATGGCGGCAGGCTGCTGAGTAGGAACTTATCGAAGTAGTACGCATTCGTCACGGTGCCTGACATGATCGCTCCCCTGATGTTGCGGCACAGCGCCAACGCTGAGAGAAACCATTGGAGGTCTGCAGACACCATCTGAAGAAACAGGGTTCTGAGCAAAGGAGTGTCGTTCAGGGTGCCCATCGCTTTCGTGGCTCGTGGTGACAGGTCGAGATGAACGGTGTCACGTTTGTTCTGCCTCTTGTAGGAATGCCCCAAGATGTTCAAGGCGTTCTCGTATCCGTCAAACCAGCGGTGAGGCGGCACGTGTGGATTGTTGAAGTAGTTGATCAAACGGTTATCAAGCTGTGCCACCGTCAAGCAGGATTGCGGCCACCGTCCCGTCGTGAACTCGGCGGCTGAAGGATTTACGCCGAAGGTTGCGACTTGGGCAGTCGTCGGATCGCCCCAATATAGCAAGGGATGAGTACGGAGACCCGGCCTGAAGAGGCTCGAATACTGTGCATTCGTAGCAGCGACACCCGCTACAACCTGGGCCAGAAGGCTCTGGTTCGTCAATGCGATTGCGGTCGGCGGCGTGGCTGACATTGAATTCCCCGCTTCATTCTACCGTGCTTTGGGTTTGCCGATCATGCAGAAGAAGAACCGGAAGCGATAGGCTGACTCGCAGTGGCGGTGATCCTGCGTGGGTCGAACCCATCCACAACTGGTACTGTGCGATGTCGCAGCGACGGCACTACGCCCGGTCTATAGAGAGGAAGGCGCTGCCAGAAACCATCTCAAGAGGCATGGTGATACACCTGAACCCCTTTTGGCTCGTTGCATGGGGGATCTTTTCGGCTTGGTGAAACAGAAGCACCGTGTCCTGTATTTCCTCGCCGCAGTTCTCCAGACTACGCAGCACGAACTCCAGATTCTTGCCCAAAAGGTTGTGACGCTCTGCCATAGTCCTGCCAGGATGTTCCCTAGCGAATTCCCCCGTGGCCGCACATCGAAACTCGTTCCAGTCTCTAGGCCGGTACTTCTGCCACAAGTCACGGTAGGTGCGAAAAATCCTGTGGCGGCGAGTTTGCTTCTCGCTTAGCGTCACGACCTGCGTCAAACGGTTCAACTCAACGCAGTTCTCGGGCTTGCTCTCTATGGGATACACCGCTCTGGGAGTGCCGATGAGAATGTCGAATTCTCCAAACTGCTTCGACAGACCAGTCGGCGAATCTGATTGTCGTCCGAAGCTCGGTCTGTAGAAGACGACAATTCTTGGATCGTCGGGCGGGGCGTCGTCGTCCAAAGCTCGAAGGAGTTCCGAGAAACGCTTCAGGAGCACCCACAGCGAGTAGCCATCTTCTCTGTACAGGTGTATCTTCATTGTCGGTCCAGCATTGAGACTAGCACGTTGCTCTTCGTTGGGCAGCTTGGGCCTGCCACCATCCCGCCCGCCAGGTTCCGTACACCTATGCGGCCACGATATTCTTCCTGCGTCTGCGCCTGGAGCCGCATTCTCGGGCACCCCCGTTTTTGGCGGCATATCTCTTCACCATTAGGACGGCGGCTGATATACGGCATGGGCAGTGGTACGGTTGATACCGCCCACCGCTGTAGTGTATGTGCATCATCACCGGGTCGTGCTGATCCGACATGGCTATTTGCAGCAAACGTTCTTTCGAGATGACAAGTGGCAATTGACAACCCAGTACCTCGGGCGGTAGACTGTGAATACCTATGGCTTCTGTCCGCAAGGCAGTTCGGAACGAACCCCCAGGTCAAACTGATTCCAGATATACCTGCCATCCAAGAAACCTCAGTCGGGAGGATGGCGGCTATACGTATGTCGCTGATCTCCTGGCTTACAGAAAGGAAGATATGCAAAAGACCACCACGATAGACCACGGCGTCTTAGAAATGGCGCTGGTGGGATACCAGTTGCAGCGGAAGGAAATCGACGCTGCCATTAGCGAGATCCTAGCTGAATTGGGCCAGGGCGATGCTCGTCGCTCCCCTGCCACAACCGAACCGGCCACGCTTCGGAGGAAGCGATTCAGTTCAGCCAGTAGAAAACGGATGGCGGCGGCCCAGAAGAAGCGGTGGGCCAAACTGAAGGAGAAGAAGGCCCGGGCGAAGAAAACGCTGCCTACGGCTCCTGCGAACCGCCGGAAAGCTACTGGAGCGGTCTCGGTGAAGAAGACCGCTTTGAAACCTCGTAAAGCCGCTCTCAAGCCCCAGGCGAAGGCGTCGGCTACGAAGCAGAAGAACAGCCCTGCGGTTGTTCCGAATCCCAAGAGCGAAACGCTCATCACGCCTGTAGAAGTCGCTACGGAACCGGCACCGCCGACCCTGTAGGTGTTTGAGATCGTTGGGCCTGGGGCCGGAATTCACCCGAGCCGTCTACTGTACGCCAAGAAGTGCCCTAAGACCCACTAAACTCGCTTCCGGCAGACCGATGCTACCCTTGGATAGCATTGCTCATCACTCTACCTCGCCTTACAATCCCTACATGGGTGGCGAATTGGACAGTTGCCATCGGGAGTCACGAAATGACGCCTGAAGTGGCTCTTAAGAAGCGTCGAATGGTGTTCGTCCCAGAAATCAATCCAAGGTCTTTCGTACTGTTCTTTGAGAAGGGCGACAGCGGTCGGAGTTGGAGTATCCGGGACTACTCCACGAAAGGTGTAGTGACCACGAAGCGCCAAAAGGATTTTGGGTGGGAAGCGTCGCAGATTCATCAGAAGGCCATCCGCTCCGTTGACGCACCCACTGTAAGGACGGACGACCTGTCTTTCTGGTACGAATACACCCGAGACTGCAACTCACGATTTCTAACGGAACGAACAGAAACCGTGCCTTACAAGTCGACGACAGGCATTTGCCCACACTGTAAGAAAAGTGTTTCATCCTCTGACTCGATTTGTCCCTTCTGTTTACGACAGATCGAGTGGCCTAAGCCTCAGGCTGGAGTCGAATCGTTACATCCGAACAGTGGTTGCTGGATAGTAACGCTCTTGTCGATGTTAGGAACAGGATTTATGATGATCGTGGCAGTGCTGGGGGGCGTCTTCTTTGGGCGCATTCTCGGTCCCTTTTATGGGCTTGTGTTCACAGTTGGTTTGTTGGGCATGTTCTTTTTCGGCAGTCTCAGCGAGGCCGCATACGGACAACACAGCGCCGACCGACGCCGCCCTAACAGACACCGCTGGCTGACCAATGGATTAAAGCCACGCTGGATGCATTGGGGGCCACGTCGATTGTTTTAGTTTCGGTCCACCGGACCTCCGAAGCATCGAAGGCCCAGTCGGGCAGAAGCGGCACAAAGCGAAGCCACAGCGTAGCGATCCTCAGAACTCCCTACGAGCCGTCCTGGTGCAAGAGCGGCTCGAACCCTCCCCTACAACACGGTGATTAGAACATTGCATCCGAGGCCGCCAGTGTGCTATACATTTGTCCGGCTTGCCGTTTCGAAGGAGCACTCATGAGTCTGTATGAAACCTGCTCTGCCTGCCAGGGCCAAGGGTCTGTGCCATGCGACGACTGCAAATGTGAAGCCTGTAAGACGACTGGCAAGGTGGATGTGAAGTGTTCCACATGCCAGGCATCCGGCCAGGTGACATGCAGAAGATGTAACGGCTCCGGTCAACTGCTGGAGAAGAAGGGGTGGTTCTCGGACAAATACAGGACTTGTTACGGGTGTAGTGGCGCTGGCAAAACGAAGTGCGAGACTTGCCACGGAACGACTTTTATGAAAGGCACCTGTTCCTCGTGCAATGGAACAGGGCGGAATGCCAGTTGTCGCAACTGTGGTGGCAAAGGCAAGGTCACCTGTGCGAATTGCAGCGGAGCAGGCCGGTTTGAAAGCCAGTGGGCCAAGTCGCTGGAATCGTGGCCTGTGGACAGGCTTCGCTTCGAGTTCGAGAAGAGACAACGAGAGATCTCCAATCTCCATGGGACGATCTCCAACGCAGAGCAGGAACTCCGAAGCAGCAACGAGTCATATGAGGAGGCATATGCGTGCCGACAGCCAGATTTCGACGCCAGCGGGTACAACCGATACCAGACGGGCCTGATGAACGAAATCGACCATGCCGAGAACCAGATCCGGGCACTTCAAGCCGAGATGAACGCAATCGAGCGAGTTCTTGACAAGAAGTGGAAGTAAGGCACCGTTGGTCTTGAGTGGGTGTCTCGTCTCTGTTTACAGCCCCACACCGCCACGGCGTTCTCCCTGAACAACGATCCATCCTTAATGTTCCGCACCATTTTCTCCGGTGCCCCAAAAGGCAAGCAACTCGTCATTGACCGCTGGCGTATCCTTGACCCACATCCCGAAATACGCCGCAGCCAGACGCTTCGCCACATCGCCCCCGACGAATGCCAGTTTCAGTGGACGTACAAGATCGGTCAGCAGCGCAAACTCCACTTGATCCTCAACGTCAGGCCCGTCAGAGAGAGGATACACTTCAACCTCGTCTGAACTATCCGTCAGCTTGCTTTTTAGCTTTTCAGGGTTGATGTTGGCCGACTCGAAGTGCATTGCGACGTAGCGGGTGAACATGGTTGGAGTGTCCGAATTCTCGATGTCACTACAGCCCGACGACGCTGACGGCGTTTTCCCTGAACAGACTGCCATTTTTGACATACCGCCGAAGCATTTTTTCGGAACGATGGCCCGTCTGCTTCATGATCGACCGCTCAGACGCCCCTCCCATCGCCGCACTCGTCGCAAGGCCACTGCGAAGGCTGTGACCGGCGAACTCCGTGGCGTCCAGGCCCACGGCGGAGGCATATCTCTTTACGAGCTGGGCAACAGCGGCGGCGGATAGACGGATAGACGCCACTCTGCCGAAGCGGTCAATAGGCCGAAAAAGTGGCCCCTGCGTGATGCCGCTCTTTTCCAACCACTCCTGGAAGGAACGAACGGGACATGTCTCGACATGGGAAGCATAGGGAATGCCGATCTTTCGACCTTCTCCTTCCTGGTCGGTTTTCGAGCGGCGGATGGTCACCACCAAGCCGTCCCGTGTGATCGCAACATCGGCAGCATCGAGCGCCACAAGTTCTGACCGGCGAAACGCCCCACAGAAACCGATCAAGAGCAGCGCCCGGTCCCGCACGCCGAGCAGGTTCTCTGGCAACCGGGCAATCATACGCCGCAGATCGTCCACTAGCACTGGAGTCTTGGCAGCTTGTGCCGTTCCCTTGGTGCGCCGGATGCCAGCCAGGACGAGCCGAACATGAGCCGACTTCGTTGGTGTCTCGAATCCGGCGATCTGGTGCGCCTGGGAGACCGATGAAATGCGCCGGGTGATCGTCGCCGTCTTGTGCGTGCTGGCGAGATCAGTAACATACAACGCCACGGTTTCAGGTGTGGCCGGAAGCGATGCTTGGCCGTGCGCTTTGCACCAGCCCTCGAAGTGGCACCAGTCGGATTGGTACGCTCGGATGGTGTTCTCGGCTTTGGAATGGCGGACGAACTCGCTGGCCCGGTCTGCGATGTCCGAGAGTGGACCGATTTGCGTGTTGCCGGAAGGCTCGGAAAGGATCAGATCGGTAGGCATGGAAGAGGGGCCTGAGCCTCGATACACTTCCATTATCACGCCCTTGATAGCGCTGTGTCAATTGCCACTTCACAGCAGAACACGTAGGTCAAACGACCCTCCCACGACGACCGGCCCACCGAAACCGGGTCGCTGCCACTTGCCAGTTCACAAGGGGTACACTGATCGGTAATGAAGAAGCGACCACCAGCATCGAAATCTCGGCCCGACCAGGAGCCGACGTACAAAACGACCGGCATCAACCTTCCCGCCGACATCTGGGAATTGTTGAACAGGGTCGCCTTCGAGCGTGCCAAGAAGTTTGGGGGCAGGCCGTCAGTGTCCGGGCTGCTTGTGGAGCTTGTGCAGCGGCATCGGAAGGAGTTGGAGAAGGAGTTGGGCGGTTGAGACTTATGGCTATCCCTGACCATCTGGCGAGGCTTCAGAACGGCGTACCGAGTTGGAATTCTTGGAGGGGTTCCAAGAACACCGACCTACTTGTCGGTCTTCTGGGAGGTTGGAGGGGCGATAGCGAAACCGAGCTACCCGCCGATCTCATCGAAGCGCAAGACAGAAGGCCGGATCTCAGCGGAGTTAACCTAAGAAAACTCAACCTAAGAGGAGTCGACTTCAGCGGAGTTGACTTGAGCCATGCCAGCCTCAGCGAAGCCGACCTCAGTGAAGCCAATCTCAGCGAAGCCAACTTCTTCGCAGCCACACTCAGCAAAACCAAACTCAACAGAGCCAACCTCAGCGGAGCCAACCTCAGCGAAGCCGACCTAACCGAAGCCGACCTCTGTGAAGCCAATCTCATCGACGCCTCCCTCATCGGAACCCGCCTCCTGAGAGCTTGCTTGAGTCGAGCCTGTCTCATCGACGCCGACCTTCTCGATGCCAACCTGATCGAAGCGGACCTCAGCGGAGCCGATCTCAACCGAGCCAACCTCAGCGAAGCTGACCTTAGTCAAACTAACCTCAGCCAAGCCAACCTCTGCGAAGCTTCGCTTATAAAAACGGTTCTTACAGCGACTAACATCACAGGTTGCCGAGTCTACGGCCTTTCAGCCTGGGACGTGCAACTTGAGGGAGCGATCCAATCCGACCTAATCATTACACCAGCCGGTGCCCCGGCGATCACAGTTGACCACCTCGAAGTCGCCCAATTCATCTACCTGCTCCTGAACAACCGGAAGATCCGCCACGTCATCGACACGATCACGTCCAAAGTCGTTTTGATCCTTGGCCGCTTCACGCCCGAGCGGAAGGCCATCCTCGATGCGATCCGTGACGAACTCCGCAAGCGGGACTACCTGCCAGTGCTGTTTGATTTCGACAAGCCTACAAACCGGGACATCACCGAGACTGTCTCCACGCTGGCGCACATGGCGAAGTTCATCATCGCTGACATCACGGACGCAAGAAGCATTCCGCAAGAACTGTCATCCGTCGTTCGTAATCTGCCATCGGTGCCAGTGCAGCCGCTCCTGCTGGCATCGCAGCAGGAATACGGGATGTTCGAGCACTTCAGGCGTTTTCCGTGGGTTCTGGAGCCGTTCCTCTACGAAGATCAAAACGGCTTGCTGGCGGCGCTGACGGAGAAGGTGATCGGGCCAGCCGAGGCGAAGTCGAAAGAGCAAATAGGGCGATGAACAGATCGAACGAGACAGAGCGTCGGCGCTGTTCGCTGGCGACGTTTCTGGATGATTTCATCTGGAATGATCGTCGGTTGGCTGACTCAGCCGACATCGGGATAACCCTTGAGCAACAAGGCGATCTTGGGGGACAAGCTCATTCGATTGAGCTGATCTCGGCGGGGAATGAGTTCATTGGATTGGCAGCGAAGGGGACGGGTGTCCTTCGCCTCGTCGCCAGCCGACCATTGGAGGTTCTCGAACTGAACACGCTCCACATGCTCCTCGTCCTAGCGATGTATGCGACTACGAAGCATTCTATTCCGGTACGGTTTCCTCTTGGGATCTTCCTCAAGATCGCCAGGGGATCGCTGGCTCTTTCAGTTGACGATATCGCTGCTCAACTCCGCAAGCCAACACGATCCATCTTGAGATGGGAAAGTGGAGCACCCGTACACCCGGCTCCGAGCTTGTCACTTGTGTATCGATGGTGCCAAGCTCTCGGTCTCGTCTGTCCACCCAGAACCGCTCTCGTCCGTGTCGTAGATTTCTCGCCCGAACTGTTGCGGTTCCTTCAGGAAGACCCAGCCCGGATGCGATCACTCACACCTGAGCAGTTCGAGCGGTTCACTGCGGAGCGTCTTGATCGGATGGGCTACAACGTCACGCTCACGGGAGTCACGACCCGAAAGGACGGCGGAATCGACCTGATCGCTGTTCCGAAATTGGCAAATCTCGCCTCCGTGGTGATCGCAGGGCAGATGAAGCATCACCGTGGCGATCAGAAGACAGGAAGAGATGCCGTTGACCGCCTTTTGGCATGGAAGGACACGTACTTCGGCATCGGACTCTTGGTCACCAACACCAGCTTCACCCATGATGCAGTCTGGACGGCACAACAGGACCGCAACGCTCGGTTCCTGCGCCTCCGAGACTTCGCTGACTTGAAGCGATGGCTTGAGTGTTCGGCGACAATTAGAATTCCCTGCTGACGACAATTAAAATTCCCCCTGGCAAAGAAGGCTGGGACCATGGAGGTTTGCCTATGGAAAGCGAACCTGGATGGTCACAGACAACCAAGTGAG
>Ga0182027_10009331_pt1 | contig 14126 bp, 14 predicted proteins | sample 712E1DmetaG_FD_121300 | JGI IMG/M metagenome (GOLD analysis project Ga0182027, IMG submission 121300) | Permafrost microbial communities from Stordalen Mire, Sweden - 712E1D metaG (Illumina Assembly) | ecosystem: Environmental > Terrestrial > Soil > Wetlands > Permafrost | place: Sweden...
GAATGCCGAAGATGTTCGAGTCCTTAAATCTCAGAAGATTTAAGGACGAGTTTCTGAGGCACCGAGTGGCCGAGGAACGTCGGCGTTAAAAAAATCGACCGTGGAGCGAAAAGAATAAATTTAGCCCTTATAATGCCTGCGTTATAAAATTTTTGCTAATCGACTGACCGCTTCATGAATGCGCTCGACAGGCAGGGTCAAGGCCATGCGCACATAGCCTTCTCCGGCACGGCCGAATCCTATTCCCGGAGTGACCACAATATCCGCCTCATCCAAGAAAGCTTTGGCACAGGTCATAGAATCACTGAATTTGGAAGGCAATTTGGCCCATACATAAAAGGTGGCTTTAGGCAGCTCGATTTTCCAGCCGATGGAACGCAGGCCATTGATCAACGCGTCCCTACGGGTTTGATATTCCGAGCGCATATCATCAATATCGCGCGGGTCCATATTTAAAGCCGCCATACCTGCGTATTGAATGGCACTAAAAATACCGGAGTCAGCATTAGACTTAACACGAGCTAAAGCGGATATCAGCGTTGGATTTCCGCAAGCCCAGCCCAAACGCCAGCCGGTCATGTAATAAGTCTTAGAAAATGAATGAAATTCTATAGCAATGTCACGAGCACCATCTACTTCCAAAATACTCGGCGGTTTAATACCCTCGTAATAAACTTCGGAATAAGCCAAATCCGAGACAATGATAATCCCTTTGGATTTGCACACCGCCACCAAGTCTTGATAGAATTTTTTATCCGCCGTGGCCGCTGTGGGGTTATTAGGATAACAAACAAAAATAGCTTTGGCCTTTTTGATATTTTCAATATCTTCGATTTTAGGCAAGAACCCATGAGAGGCTTTAAGCGGCAGGTAGTGGATTTTGCCGCCGGCAAAAGTCACCGCCGCCTGATAAGCCGGATAGGCCGGCTCGGTCAAAAGCACCTTGTCGCCGGGATTGATAATCCCCAAAGGCAAATGGGCTATGCCTTCTTTAGAACCGATCAGAGGATAAATTTCACTCTGAGGTTCTAATTCGACCGTAAAACGATTCTTAAACCATTTGGCAATTTCAAGGCGCAATTGCGGCACACCCGCGTCAAAAGGATAATGATGATTATGCGCATCTTCAACAGCCGCTTTAAGCGCGTCGATAATCACCTGATGCGTGCGCTGGTCAGGATCGCCTACGCCTAAATTAATAATATCGCGACCGGCGGCAATGGCCTCACGACGGGCACGGTCGATTTCGACAAAAAGATACGGCGGCAATGATTGTAAACGTTCGGAAAATGTAATTTTAAATTCAGCGTCAGGTAACATAATAATACCCTCTTAAGAGTTACTTCAAGCCCAACACATCCTGCATATTAAACAGGCCTTTTTTCTTCTTGGCTAAAAATTGTGCCGCCACCAAAGCCCCTTGCGCAAAAATCCCGCGGGTTTTGGCATGGTGGTGAATAGAAATTAAATCCACCGGACTTTCGAAAAAAATGGTGTGGTCTCCTATAACCTCCCCTTCACGCATAGATTCAATTTCTTTAACCTTAAATTTTGAAAACTGTTCGGCAATTTCAGCCATGGTCTTGGCCGTGCCTGAAGGAGCATCTTTTTTATGCACATGATGCGTTTCACTTAAAGTGATCTCATAATTCTTGCCTGTAATGTGTGAGGCTTGACGGATAAGCGCAAAAACCAAATTAACTCCCACGGACATATTGGAAGAAAAAACAATACCGATCCGGGATGCGGCCTTTTTGATTTGCGTAATCTGCGTTGGGGTAAAGCCGGTCGTGCCGATAACCATGTTAACCCCGTATTTTTGACAGGCTTTTAAATGCGCCAGCGTCGCTTGGGGGGTCGTAAATTCAACGAGCACATCACATCCCTTTAAAGCTGTCTCTTCAAAATTAACCGGAATATTATTAAACAGTAAGGGAACGTCAGGCCTGTCCTTACTTTCTAAAAGTGCGGAAATTTTAAAAGCTTTATCTTTGAGTGCCAGTGCAGTGATACTTTGGCCCATCCTGCCCTGACAACCGGAAATAGCTAACTTGATCATCTCAATGTCCCTCTTTAATCAACCCATAACTAATTAATGCTTTTTTTAGTTTAGCCAAATTGGCTTCTTCCATTTCACACATAGGCAGACGCATCGCCCCGGAACACAAGCCCATCAGCGAAGCTGCTGTCTTAATGGGAATGGGATTAGTTTCTATAAACAAGGCTTCTGTCAACATCCGTAATTTGGCATTAATGGCCTGGGCAGCCGCCTTATCGCCTTTGTTAAAAACATTGACCAGTTCTGCCACATCCTTGGGAACAATATTGGAGGCTACTGAAATAACACCGACTCCTCCCATGGATAAGACAGGTAACGTCAATGCATCATCCCCTGAGATCAGCAAAAAATCCTTAGGCGCAAGCTCCCGAATCTTTTTCATTTGTTCCAGATTACCTGAAGCTTCCTTAACACCGATGATATTCTTAATCCCGGCAAGTTTGGCCATTAAATCCGGTTCAATATTTTTGCCTGTCCTTCCGGCGATATTGTAAAGGATAATGGGAATATCCGTACTTTCGCTGATGGCCTTATAATGCAAATAAATACCTTTATTGGTCGGTTTATTATAGTAAGGCGTCACCACCAACACGGCATCCGCCCCGACCTTGGCGGCATACTTGGTCATATGCACGGCCTCAGCCGTGGAGTTAGAACCGGCCCCTGCAATAACAGGCACCCTTTTGGCAACAGTTCGCACGCACAACTCAATGACACCTTCATGCTCTTTCTCAGAAAGGGTCGGCGATTCACCTGTTGTCCCGCAAGGCACCAATCCATGAATGCCTTGCGCTATTTGCCAATCAATGAGTCTTTGATAAGCCGTTTCATCAATGCCATTTGAAGTAAAGGGTGTTACCAAAGCTGTAAACGCGCCGTAAAATTTTCTTCTATCCATTGTAGTAATACTCTCCTTTAGCGATCAGCTTCGCTGAGCCCTTAAGCCACACATTATCTATCTTATAACCTTCATCTAAATCAAAAGTGATCTCTAAAATTTCTTTACTGGCCGTCAATACCTTCATAAACGCACCCTTTTGTTTTTTGACACCAGGGTTGGCATGAAGATAGGCGACCAATGCACAGGCCACCGCACCGGTGCCACAGGCTAATGTTTCCGCTTCCACCCCGCGCTCATAGGTACGCACAGCCACCATGCCATCCCGCGCACGCTCAACAAAATCGACATTGGTGCCCTGCGGCGCAAAACGCGGATGATGACGGACCAAAGCCCCCAAACTGTTGACATTCACTTCCTGCAAGCCGTCGACAAAAATCACCGTATGCGGAACGCCTGTATCGATAAAATGCACTTCCAGTCTTTGATTGGCCACCGTAATATTCAATTTGGGCCTGTAATCTTTGGGGTTGGATAAGCGCACACGGACCGCGTCCCCCTCAACCTGGGCCAAAATCTCACCGGCCAGGGTTTCTATACCGAATAGGTCTTTGACCGGTTTACAATTAGCCACGATATAGGCCGCCATACAACGGGCACCGTTGCCGCACATCTGGGCCTCTGAACCATCGGCATTGATAATGCGCATACGGTAACCCGATGCGGCGGATTGGTCCAATATCAAAACCCCATCGGCACCGATACCATTGTGACGAAAGCAAACAGCTTTGGCGAATTTAACATAATCACAATTCTTTCGCGCCTCAATAACGATAAAATCATTACCCGCGCCCACCATCTTAACAAAAGGAATACTTACCATTTGATGATACGCTCCCCGCGCATTAAATCTTTAAATGTTTCCCGTTCTTTAACAATTTTAAATTTGTTGTTCTTGACCATAACTTCCGCCACGCGTGGACGCACATTGTAATTGCTGGCCATCGAAAACCCATAAGCGCCGGCACTCATCACACAAAGCCAATCGCCCTTCCGGACACCGGGCAATAAACGGTCATGGGCAAAAAAATCTCCGCTTTCACAAATAGGGCCGACCACATCGACCTTTTGCTTAGGCTTCTTATTTTGTTTAACGGGCACAATTTCATGATAGGCGTCATACAGCATAGGACGGATCAAATCATTCATGCCGCCATCCACGATGACGAATTTCTTATACCCATTGTCCTTAACATAAAGGACCTTCGTCACAAAAATACCGGCATTACCGACAATAAAACGCCCAGGCTCCATGATGATCTTCAAGCCCGTCTTCTCTAATATAGGCAACACACGAGCAGCATATCTTTTAGCGGTTTGCGGGATCTCATTTTTATAAATAATCCCCATGCCACCGCCGATATCCAAATATTCAATATCTATGCCGTCCGAGCGTAATTCATCAATAAAGGCCACCACTTTTTTAATGGCCCCCACAAAAGGCCCCCCTGAAGTAATTTGAGAGCCGATATGAATATGCACCCCGTTGATGCGCACATGACTGTATTTTTCCCGGGTTCTAAAAATTTGACGGGTGGTCCACAAATCAATGCCAAATTTCTTCTCTAAAGAACCCGTTTTAATATACTCATGCGTCGCCGCCGGCACATCCGGATTAATGCGAATGGCCGCCTGCACGTGTCTGCGCATGTTGCGGGCTATGCGATTGATTTCTGCCAGCTCCGGCTCAGACTCAATATTAAACAAAAGAATGCCCGTTTTAATGGCGAAGACGATTTCTTCTTCTGTTTTTCCGACAGAAGCGAACACTATTTTTTTAGGATCAGCCCCGGCCAACAAAGCCTTGCGCAATTCCCCCACCGACACAACATCAATGCCGGCACCTAAATCCACCAAACTTTTGACCACATTCAAATTACCGTTGGATTTCATAGAAAAACAAATCAGCGGATCAACTTTGGCAAAGGCCCTCTGGATCTTTAAAAAATGATCGGCGATTGTCTTATAGCTGTAAAGATAAAACGGCGTCCCCACTCGCTTGGCAATCGTCGAGACCTTGACATTCTCACAACAAAGCTCACCGTTTTTAAAATGAAAATCATGCATGTAACTTTTTACTCCAATAACTTAATTGTCGGGCGACCAAATGCGGATTGGTCGACCCCCCAGAGACTTTAATTTTAACAGACATTAGGGGATTAAAAAGTTTTTTTACATCCACACCTAACGCCGGAGAATATTTTTTCAACTCATTTCCGGTTAACGAGGATATGGCTTTACCTTGGTCTAAACATTCTTTTACCATCCGCCCTAAAATATCATGCGCCTCTCGATATGAGACGCCCTTTTTGACCAAATAATCCATCACATCAACGGTAAAAAAACTTTCATCCAGTACCTGCTTGGCCGCGTTGTCCTTTTTGACTTTCATGGAAGCAAAAATCTTAGCCAAAACCAAAAGCATATCCTTAGTGGTATCGAGACTGTCAAACAACGCCGGTTTATCCAACTGCAAATCACGATGATACGTTAAAGGCAAACCCTTTAATAAAACATGGATTTGGGTCAGATGCCCTACGACTTTTGAACAATGCCCCCGGACTAGTTCCAGCACATCCGGATTTTTCTTGTGCGGCATAATCGATGAGCCGGTGCAAAAACTGCTGTCGATATCCACGATATTTTCTTCCTGGCTGTTCCACAAAAGCAGATCCTCAGCAACCCGGGAAAGATGCATTGAAATCATGGCACAATCGCTGATCAACTCAACAATAAAATCCCTATCGGAAACAGCATCCATGCTATTGGCCGTAATTTGGGAAAACCCCAAAAGTTTCGCGACATAGACCCTGTCCGTTTTCAACGATGTGCCTGATAAAGCACAAGAGCCTAAAGGCATGAAGTCCGTACGTTTGGCACAATCCCAAAGACGAGTTTTGTCCCGCTCTAACATCTCGACATAGGCCAGCATATGATGCGCTAACAACACTACCTGGGCCTTCTGCATATGCGTATATGCCGGAATAATAATATCTGCGCTTTTCTTAGCAAAACCGACTATCGCCTTCTGCAAACCAGCAACCGCAGACACAAGTTGAGCTATTTCATCTTTGGCGTAAAGCTTCATATCCAGCACAACCTGGTCATTGCGTGAACGGGCTGTATGCAATTTATCCGCAGGCGTGCCAATCAAAACTTTCAGCCGATTTTGAATATCCGTGTGAATGTCTTCGGCTTTAGGATCATATTTAAATCGATCCGACTCAATTTGATGCAAAATTTTCTTCAGACCCGATATGATTTTAGCCGCATCTGTTTTGGGAATAATTCCCTGCTTACCTAACATTTGGGCATGGGCTATCGATCCCATCACATCATACTTAGCCAAACGATGGTCATAGCTAATGCTGAAGGTAAATTGATCAGCCAGCGGATCAGATTTTTTGTTGAATCGTGCACCCCAAAGTTTAGACATAAGTCTCCCTTTGTTTAATACGGCATGCCCCAAAGCCGAATAAACCCCTCGGATAATTTGGGGTCGAAAATATCTTTATCGCCGTAGGTCGCGAGCTCCTCTTTGTACCGTGAAAATTTAGATTTGCGCCCTGCTACCTGAGCGCTGCCTTTCAATAACTTCAGCTTCACCACTCCGCTGACGCGCTCCTGGGTCTTGTTGATACACGCATCTAACTGGTGCCTGAGCGGCGTCTCCCATAATCCGTAATACGTCAGCTCGGCATATCGAGGAGAAATCAACTCTTTATAATGCAAAGTTTCACGGTCAAGCACCAAAGCTTCCAGCTCTTTATGCGCTGTTATCAAAATCGTCCCTGCAGGATTTTCATAAATCTCCCGGGACTTAATGCCCACCAAACGGTTTTCCACCATGTCCACACGCCCCACGCCATGGCGTCCCCCGATCTCATTAAGCTTGATAATCAATGCTGCAGGAGTATACGCCTTGCCATTGACTTTGACCGGTGCCCCATGGACAAATTCGACTTCGACATACTCCGGGCGGTTAGCACATTTCAGGGGATTTTTAGTCATCGCATAAATTTCTTCCGGCGGCTCAACCCAGGGGTCTTCTAAAACACCGCATTCAATGGAACGGCCGTAAAGATTCATGTCCGTCGAGTACGGACTTTTCTTGGTCACATCAATGGGAATCTTATTTTTATGCGCATATGTTATTTCCTGCTCGCGGGTTTTAAACTCCCATGTGCGCAAAGGTGCTAATAATTCCAGATGCGGCGCCAATACTTTAGCGGTCACTTCAAAACGCACCTGGTCATTGCCCTTGCCTGTGCAGCCATGGGCCAAAGCCTCTGCCTTTTCTTTCTTGGCAACCAGTACCTGATGTTTGGCAATCAAAGGCCGCGACAAAGCGGTGGCCAAAAAATATTTGCCTTCATAAACCGCGTTGGCTTTGATAGCTGGAAATACATAATCTTTGGCAAACTCCTGTTTTAAATCCAGGACATAGACCTTGGAGGCGCCGGTGGCCAAAGCGCGTTTTTCTATTTGTTTGAAGTTACTGCGTTGCCCTATATCCGCCATAAAAGCAATAACTTCCCAACCTTTATCTTTAAGCCAACGGATCAGGCAGCTGGTGTCCAATCCACCGGAATATGCAAGAACGACTTTTTTCATAATGGCCTTTCTTTAATACGTAGGGGCCGACCTTGTGTCGGCCCGATGATACTCGAGCATTTGTGTTGGGCCGACACAAGGTCGGCCCCTACGACAATAATTTTAAAAGCACCGCCTTTTGCGCATGCAAACGGTTTTCTGCCTGGTCAAAAATTACCGAGTGCTTTCCGTCGATAATGTCCGCGGTCACTTCCAGGCCTCGATGCGCCGGCAGGCAATGCATAAAAATATAATTTTTATCCGCGAGTTTCATCAAATCCTCATTGACTTGATAGCCCTTAAATTCCCGGACCCGTTTAGCTGTTTCTTGTTCCTGGCCCATACTGACCCAAACATCAGAATAAATAATATGAGCGCCTTTAACAGCTTTTTTAGGGTCACCCCCAAGCTCAACGCTACACTTATTCTTTTTAGCGATGGCTTGCGCGGCACGCACAATGCCTTTATGAGGATCATACCCTTTGGGGCCGGCGAAACGTACATTGATCCCCACCTTGGCACAAGCCACCATCAGCGAATGAAACACATTGTTGCCATCCCCCACATAGGCCAAGGTTAAATTCTTAAAAGAACCAAATTGCTCATAAATCGTTTGAATATCCGCCAGCGCCTGGCAGGGATGATACAGATCACACAAAGCATTGATGACCGGTACATCCGCCTGCAAAGCCAGCTCTTCAATATCTTGATGGTTAAAGACCCGTGCCACAATGCAATCCACGTAACGCGAAAGAGTTTTAGCCACGTCCTGCGTCGACTCGCGCTTGCCTAAATTGATTTCGTCCGGGCCTAAATAAAGGCAATTGCCGCCTAATTCATAAACCCCCACCTCAAAAGACACACGCGTACGGTTAGATGGTTTTTGAAATACCAAAGCCACTGTTTGACCCTTTAAATCAGAACGGAGCTTGCCCTTTTGTTTTTTACATTGAAGGGCCGAATCCATCAACTCCAAAATTTCCGCGCCGGAATAATCCAGCAATCGAATTAAATCGCGTTTCATAAGACTGCTTTCTGCGGCTGCCCCACAACAGCGGCTATAGCCACGTCTAAAATATGAATGGCCTTGTTAATCTGACGCCGGGTTACATTCAATGCCGGCATAATACGCAGCACATTGCCCTGCGTGCAATTGATAATGAGCCCGCGATTAAAACATTCCTTAAAAATAGGCGTGCCGTCTATGGTTAATTCGACGCCGATCATAAGGCCAAGGCCCCGCACTTCTTTAATGATATCATATTTAGATTTTAATCCTTCTAATAAACCCACCACATACGGCCCTTGGGCCTTCACATTCTTCATCATTTTTTCAGCATAAATGGCTTTAATCACGCCTAAAGCCGCCTTGCATACCAAAGGACTGCCGGCAAAAGTCGAACCATGCATGCCCGGCTTAAATACACCCGCCAATTCTTTTTTGACAATCATAGCTCCAATAGGCAAACCGCCGCCTAAAGCTTTAGCCAAACACATAATATCCGGTGTAATGCCATAATGCTTAAATCCAAAAATTTCACCTGTGCGCGCCATACCGGTCTGCACTTCATCAATAATCAATAAAATCTTTTTCTCATCGCATATCCGGCGTATGGCCTGCACATATTCTTTAGCCGCGACATTAATACCGCCTTCACCCTGAATTAGCTCAATCATGATAGCCGCGGTCTTATCCTCAACCGCAGCTTTTAAGGCTGTCATATCATTAAACGGCACATATTTAAAGCCCGGAACAAGGGGCGAAAAACCCTTTTGATGTTTCTCCTGGCCCGTAGCGGCCAGTGCACCCATGGTGCGCCCGTGAAAAGAATTCATGGTCGTAATAATTTCAAATTTCTTGCCCTCACCCCAGGCCCGGGTGAATTTAATGGCCGCCTCAACAGCTTCGGTCCCGCTGTTGCAGAAAAAAATCTTGCCGTCAAAGGCCATGCGAATTAATTCTTTGGCAAGCTTCGCCTGATGAGGGTTATATAAATTATTAGGAATATGGATTAATTTCCCAATTTGTTCGCGCACCGCACCCATGACTTTAGGATGGCAATGGCCTACATTGTTAACCCCCCAACCCGGAAAGAAGTCTAAATATTTCTTCCCATGAATATCCGTCAGCACAGACCCCTTGCCTTTGACAAAAATCGCGGGGTAGCGCGTATACGTCGTGAGGATAAAATCGTTATAAGCTTGAAAAATTTCGTCAGCCTTCATATTTATTCCTTGATAATCTGCGTTCCAACCCCCTGGTCCGTAAAGAACTCCAAAAGCAACGCGTGCGACATGCGGGCATCCACAATGTGGGTCTTATGGACCCCTCCGCTCTGTAAGGCCTCGACACAAGAATTGACTTTAGGTATCATACCGCCTGCAATCACCCCGCTTTTGATCAATTCATCCACTTGCGCTAACGTCAGCGTTGAAAACAAGGTACTCATATCTTTGACATCCCGCATGACGCCGGGCACATCCGTCAAGAGCACTAATTTCTCCGCCTTCATGGAATTGGCAATAGCGCTGGCAACTTCGTCGGCATTGACATTATGCGGCTGTTTCTCCACCGTCATACCCATGGGAGACACCACCGTAATCTGCCCCTTGGCTAAATGCGCCTCCAGATGCTCACGATTAACCGAAGTAATAGTGCCCACAAAGCCCAAATCCTTCTCGGCTTTTTTCTTTTTCACAAAAATAATGTTCTCTTGGCCCTGAAGACCGGTGACATCCCCCTTAAACATTTTAATTTCCTGCACAATCTGCGTGTTGAGTTTTTCCAATTCTTCCCCGACAATCACGAGCGTTTCTTTGTCCGTTACCCGAATACCATCGACAAACTCATTCTTTAACCCCTTCTCCTTCATACGCGCCGAAATATGCGGTCCGCCGCCATGAACGATGATAATGCGGATCCCCACAAAACTCAAAAACACAATGTCCTGTAAAACATTATGACGGATCTTAACATCATCTAAAATACTGCCGCCGTATTTAATGACGAAAATCTTACGGCGAAAAGCATGAATATAAGGAATCGCTTCAATCAGAATGGAAGCTTTTTTAACTATTTTATCCATTAGTTGTACTCCCCATTAATGCGCACGTACTCATAAGAAAAATCACAGGTATACACCGTGGCAGTGCCCCGGCCCAAACTTAAATCAACGGTAATAGAAATCTCTTTCTTATCAAACGGTGAAAAAGAAATCTTCATGTTATGTTCGTTGATTTTATTGATCCCCAAAGAACCCACGGCCGCCCCTACCCGTCCCCAATTAGGATTGCTGCCAAAAGCCGCTGTTTTCACCAAAGCGGAATTAGCAATTGTTTTGGCGATTGTCCTGGCCTGAGTTTCATGAAGGGCCCCTTTAACGTGAATAGTCAAAAACTTGGTTGCCCCTTCACCATCATGAACGATCTTTTTAGCTAAATCCATGCATACCCATTCAAGGGCTTTAGCAAACTTCTGAAAGTCAGACCCCTCTTTCACAATCGTTTTATTGTGGGCCTGGCCATTGGCCTGGAGTGTCACCATATCATTAGTGCTCATGCATCCGTCGACCGTAATACTATTAAACGATCGAGCCGTCGCCCGCTTTAAAGCCCGCTTTAACATGGTCAAAGAAATTGCCGCATCGGTCGTGATAAACCCCAGCATGGTGGCCATATTAGGCTCGATCATCCCCGAGCCTTTGCCGCAGCCGCCTATGCTGACCTTCTTGCCGCCGATGGTCACCTGCAGGGCTATTTCTTTGAGTTTCAAATCCGTGGTCATAATCGCCCTGGCAAATTGGCGGCCACCTTGAGGACTCAAACCCTTAATCAAACGAGGTAAAGCATCTACAATTTTATTGTACGGCAACTGTTTGCCAATAATCCCTGTTGATGCGACCAGAACATCTGCGGGCTTAATCCCAAGCATTTTAGCCAAAAGCTCAGTCGAACTTAACGCATATTTCAAGCCAAACTCGCCGGTATAACAATTGGCATTCCCTGAATTAACCAGCACCGCGCGGCCAACGCCTTTTTTAACATGCTTCATACTCACAACCAAGGGGGCCGCTTTAATAGAATTTTTGGTAAATACACCAGCCGTGACAGCCGGAAAGTCTGAAACAATCAACCCCAAATCCGGTTTGCCGGAACGCTTAATACCTGCTGATAGGCCATGGGCTATAAATCCCTTCGGTGCTGTTATGCCGCCTTGAATGGTCTTCATATCAGCCCTTCAATCTCATTAAATCCATACATAATATTCATATTCTGCACGGCCTGCCCTGCAGCTCCCTTGATTAAATTATCAATCACAGAAGTTATGACCACCATTTTTTTATCCGGACTTACAGCTAAACCTATATCGCAAAAATTAGTGTTGGCGACATTTTTGATTTCAGGCTGATCACCCGGCGGATGCAAACGCACAAACGGTTCTATTTTATAAAACTTCTTATATAAAACGTGCAGTTGATTGAGCGTAATGCCCTCTTTTAACTGCACATACATGGTGTTTAAAATCCCCCTTGTCAGTGGAAGCAAATGAGCTACAAAATACACTGATAAGGAACGACCGGCTAATAAAGATACATACTGTTCAATTTCCGGCGCATGCTGGTGGCTTAAAACTTTATACGCTTTAAAATTTTCATTCACCTCACAAAAATGCAAACCCGCCGAAGTCTTGCGTCCGGCCCCGGAAACCCCTGACTTAGCATCTACTATAATCGAGCGAATATCCTTAGCGCAAGCCACCAAAGGGGCCAAGCCTAAAATAGCCGCCGTCGGATAACAGCCGGGGTTAGCAATAAAGCAAGCATTTTTGATTTTCTGACGGAATAGCTCCGGCAGTCCATAAATGGCACGGCTTAAATTTTTGGTATCTGAATGTTGATGACCATACCAAGTTTTATAAACTTTACTGCTTTTAAAACGGTAATCCGCGCTTAAATCAATCACCTTAAGCCCCGCCTTTAATAATTTCGGAGCGAAGAGCATGGATTCAGTATGGGGCAAAGCCAAAAACACCACGTCGCATTTCTTCACCGCTTCCTTAATATTAAGCTTACGGCAAACAAGGGTCGTCCGGTTTAAAAACTCCGGGAAAATGGCACTCATGGCCCCCACCGTATTATTGGCCGCCACATATGTCAGGCGGACATGAGGGTGCCCCAGCAGTAAAGCAAAAGCTTGACAACCCGTATAGCCGCTGACCCCTAAAATACCGGCCCGAATCATTTTTAAAGGATATTCTTGAGATTGATTATTCATAAATATTCCCGTCGGTAAAAATCTGTTAAAAACATTGGTTTATAATAAATAAAAAAGCCCATCTCGTCAACGTATTTCGAAGGGAGATAGGCTTTGTTTTTTCTATTGTTGAATGGGTTTATCGTTTAACCCACTGGAATTTACGACGCGCTCCCTTTTGACCGGGTTTCTTTCTTTCTTTCATTCTGCTATCACGAGTCAAGCAGCTGGCTTTTTTCAAAATCCCGCGGGTCAAAGGATCGCAGGAAATAATGGCGCGGGACAGACCTAATTTAAAAGCACCTGCCTGGCCGGTAGAACCACCGCCGGTGACACGCACAGCAATATCAAATTTATTTTCCAAATTGACCAATTTTAAAGGCTGCATAATAGAAATACGGTCCGTCTCCCGGGGAAAATAATTCAAAAATTCCCGTTTATTGACCATAATTTTGCCGGCTCCCGGAGTTAACACAACCCGGGCCACTGAACTTTTACGCCGACCTGTCCCCGCATATTTAACGACTTCAACCATTGAAATTCTCTCCTAACAGGACCCCCCGCTTATCAATCAGCGGGGCAGGCCGCCACCGGGCCAATTGGCCCAGGCGGGGCAAATTAAACTTCTAATGCAATAGGTTTTTGCGCCGCATGCGGATGGACTTCCCCCGCATACACTTTTAACTTAGCTGACTGTTTATAGGCTAGTGGTCCGCTGGGAAACATACGGGAAACCGCCAATTCCAAAACTTTAGCAGGACGTTTGGCCAGCATATCACCTAAAGCCATTTCCCTGAATCCGCTGGGATAACCGGTATAACGGCTGTACACTTTACCTGTTAATTTCTTGCCGGTCACCCTGACTTTATCGGCATTGATGATGATAACCGTGTCTCCGGTATCCAAAAACGGCGTATAAATACGTTTGTGTTTGCCGCGCAAGACAGAAGCAGCCTTGGCTGCAACCTTGCCCAAGATTTTGTCCTTGGCATCAATCACATAGCATTTATGTTCAATTTCATTAACTTTTGGTAAATACGTCTTCATATGCACAACCTTAAAATAAAGTTATTCCTCGGGAATCTCCGCCAGCAAAGCTGGCGAGACCTCGCCAATCCAAAGGATTGGCGGGCTTCTGAAACAAGACTCTAAAATATAACACTTTTACGCCTAATGTCAAATTTTTTTAATATTTTACCTTCATCCCGAACTCCGAATTAGAACCGCTAAGAATGTTTTTTAACAGGGATATTCTTGTTTCCGCTGCCCTTATCCCGCTATTTTCTTACCAACTAATCGCTTTTGCTTAATTTTATAAAAACC
>Ga0182027_10009332_pt1 | contig 14123 bp, 12 predicted proteins | sample 712E1DmetaG_FD_121300 | JGI IMG/M metagenome (GOLD analysis project Ga0182027, IMG submission 121300) | Permafrost microbial communities from Stordalen Mire, Sweden - 712E1D metaG (Illumina Assembly) | ecosystem: Environmental > Terrestrial > Soil > Wetlands > Permafrost | place: Sweden...
ATATCTTTAAGTTACGCAGCTCTTGCATCCGCTGAGCAATTACAGTATCTGATAGTTTTTTAGCCATTGTCTTTGTTTTTGACTTACGAAGACCATTTTACCATACAGGCAGTGAGCAGTTACTTCGTAATTCGTAATTGCTTAGCTAAAAGGGTCGGCTATATGGAGTGATTTATCGATAGATTCGATGCGCATAATCTCATTGTGTTTGGCGTTTCGTTCACTTCTAGATAAACTTCCGGTTTTAATCTGATCAGCACCCGTACCGATGGCTATATGAGCAATTGTTACATCTTCAGTTTCACCACTCCTATGAGAAACTATAGTCCGCCAACCATTTTCCTTGGCTAACTGTATAGTATAGATAGTCTCGCTTAATGTCCCGATTTGGTTGGGTTTAATTAGAATAGCATTCCCGGCGTGGGTATCTATGGCTTTTTGTAATCTAATTGGATTTGTAACCAACAAATCGTCACCTACAATTTGCAATCTGCTTAAGCGCGTTGTCAATTCTGTCCAAGCGTCCCATTCGTCTTGGGCCAAACCATCTTCAAGTGATATAAGTGGATATTTTTCTGCGATTGACACAAGATAATCAATCATCTCAGAATTGTTTAGCGATCGGCCCTCAGTTTTTAAAGTATATTTACTGTCATTGAACAACTCTGATGAAGCTACATCTAATGAATAACAGACATCGTCCCCTAATTTGTATCCGGCTTTATCAATGGCCTTACTTAGTAAATCAAACATCTCAGTATTGGATTTTACGGGATACGTAAAACCACCCTCATCACCTACAGCCGTCGACGCGCCGTCTGATGCAATCTCGCGTTTTAATGATTGAAATATTTCGGCACCAATTTGGACAGCTTGAGCATAACTGAGAATATTCCGCGGTATAATCATGTACTCTTGAAAATCCGCCGAATGTGTAGCATGTTTACCACCATTTAGGACATTCATCATTGGAAGGGGAATAGATTTGGGTGGATTGTGGGCTATATCATTGATGTGCTCATACAATAATATTTGTCGAGCTTTAGCTGCGGCATGTGCGCAAGCTAACGACACTGCCAATATTGAATTTGCTCCAAGTCTTGATTTATCTGGCGTCCCATCTAAGTCGATCATCTTCTGGTCGATTAAAAATTGGTCGTCAGCCATAACGCCCCGTAAACATTGTGCGATATCACCTTCAATATTGGCAATGGCTTTTAATACGCCTTTTCCGCCAAATGCTTTGTCACCATCCCGTAATTCATGGGCTTCATGGGCTCCGGTTGAAGCTCCAGCAGGTACCGCTGCCCGACCAAAAATAGCATTATCTAACCAAACGTCAGCCTCGACGGTCGGTTCACCTCTTGAATCTAAAATTTGTCTGGCCTTTATCCAAGAGATTTTCATATATTAATTTTCTCATAGTACTTATGTATAATAAACACTGATATGGCCTTAATCTATTTTTATGACGCAACTGATCTAGATAAAAATCAGTTGAATACTGCTCTTGAGGGGACTGACCATCATTGGGAATTTGTTAATGATAAATGCGAAGTAACTAATTGCAATCCAGATACAGAAGTAGTCTCTGTATTTATTTCTAGTGATATCAATCGTCTAGTTATAGAAGCAATGCCGAAACTCAAGCTAATCGCCTGCCGATCAACCGGTTTTAATAATGTTGATTTAGCTGCTGCTCAGGAACACGGTATTACAGTTGTCAATGTTCCGACTTATGGTGAAAACACCGTAGCTGAATATGCTTTTACATTACTGTTGGCTCTGAAACGTAAATTGCCAGCAGTTCTTAAAGCTGAAAATGCCCAATTCTCATCTAACGATTTGATGGGCCATGACCTTCAAGGCTTAACAATTGGAGTTGTTGGTACTGGGCATATTGGTCAAAAAGCCTTGAAAATTGCCAATGGATTCTCTATGCAAGCAATCGCATACGATAGCTACCAAAAACCTGAGCTTCAAGAAGAATTAGATTTCAAATATGTCGAGCTAGATGATCTGCTTGCACAATCCGATATTGTCTCACTACATCTGCCATATTTGCCTGCAACTCATCATATTATGAATCGCGACCGACTAAATAAAATGAAACCCGGAGCTATTTTAATTAATACTGCCAGAGGTGAATTAGTCGATACCGAAGCTTTAACTGAGCCACTTTGCAATGGTCAACTTGGTGGCGCATGTATCGATGTCATAGAAGGTGAAGTCTTGCTTAATTATCATGAGGAGATAGCTCTGCTGCGCAGCGATACTATCCCCGAAGACTTGCTACATCATGGCGTTGAAATATCAGTGCTAGAAAAAATGCCTAATGTAATAGTAAGTCCACACAATGCCTTTAACACCGTTGAAGCAATAGAACGAATCAACCAAACAACCGCTAAAAATATTATCGATTTTTGGTACGGTAATATACCCAATAAAGTCAGTCCAGAAAAAAAGCCAATCGGCAAATTGCTAGTAGTCCGTCATGCTGAGTCGGAATGGAATGCGAGCGGGAAATGGACCGGCCGGACAGACGTACATTTAAGCGAAAAGGGCTTTAAAGACTCTGCATTGCTTGGGCAGGCTCTTAAAGGATTAAATATTAGCATAGATGTTGCTTACTGTTCAGAGCAGATACGAACCCGAGAAACATTGGAGGGTATACTAGATGCTGCTCAGCAATTTGACGTAAAAGTTGAAACTATCAGTGCGATTGACGAGCGAGATTACGGAGAATACACTGGTAAAAACAAATGGGAAATAAAAGATACAGTTGGCGAAGAGGCGTTCAACCAGATTCGCCGTGGCTGGGATGTACCGGTACCAGGCGGGGAAACTCTTAAAATGGTATATGAACGCGTTACTCCTTTTTATAACGACACAGTTTTACCCATCTTACAGGAAGGTAAAAGTGTACTTATAGTTGCTAGTGGAAATAGCCTAAGGGCTATAATGAAATATCTCGAAACGATTAGCGATGAAGATATTAGTCAAGTGGAAATGCCCTTCGGACAGATTATAACCTATGAAATTAATGCTAAAGGTTTATCAGTTAATTCAGCAATTACTCAGATTGACATCACACCAACAAAAGCTTAACTATTTTTTACTTAACTTAATTAACCCACTTAGTATTTCACTAGTCACAATATCGCGCGACAGTGAACCGTCGACTTCTATAAGTAACCCTTTGCTCCGATAATAATTAATCACTGGTAAGGTCCTAGTTTGATACTTCTTCAGCCGATTTTTGATTACTTCACGACGATCATCAGCCCTATCTCCTCTATCGTCATCAAGTTTAGATATTTCAAATCGTCGCCAGACTTCTTTTTCGGTTAGATCTAGTAGTACGACAGCCTTGATGGGGTGTCCTGAATCCTTGGCAGCTTTCATAACGTCCGGCTCTTCGCCATGGGCTCTTCCCACCGCACTCATTATTAGCGGTTTATTTTTATATTTTGGTTGCGATAAGTAAGGTAGCACTAAATCCAGGTAAAAATCGGAAGGTATAATTCCACCGCTATCCAGAATCTGTTCGATTTTTGCAGGATCTTTATGGCTGCGTAGAATATCACCACCGGCTAATAACTCTCCTTTAAGTAATTTTGCTAAAATTTCACCTTGGGTATCTTTGCCAGAAAACGGACAACCAAATATATCAATTGAACCAGCTCCCAACCAATTTGAGATTATTTGTATTTGATCTTTCATTTAGCCAATTATAACAATCTAAATACTCTTGCGAAAGATTGAAATAAAAATGCTTGTGGCCCCATAAACTGATATAATAAGACTAGAATAATTAACATAAACGGATAAAGAATGTATAAATATATAAAATTTTTCAAAGAGATATCTCTTACTGATGTCCCTGAAGTCGGTGGTAAAAATGCCTCGCTTGGTGAAATGTATCAGAAACTAGCTCCTAAAGGCATTAATTTGCCAAACGGTTTTGCTACAACCTCCAAAAGCTATTATTACTTTATTGAAAAAGCCGGCATTAGGGATGCAATTGTACAAATATTCCGGGATCTAGATGTTAAAAATGTCAAAGATCTAGAAAAAAGAGGTGCCAAAATTAGATCGCTTATAATTCGGTCCAAGTTACCCAAAGATTTTGAAGAAGAAATTATGCAAGGCTATCGGGAGTTGAGCCAAAGCTGCGGACACCGGAACATGGTTGTAGCTATTCGTTCATCAGCCACTGCCGAAGACTTACCAAACGCCTCCTTTGCCGGGCAGCAAGAATCTTATCTCAACATAAAAGGTGAGAGGAATGTCTTGATTGCGGTAAAGAAATGTATTGCTTCGCTGTTTACTGGGCGGGCAATTGTTTATCGAATAGAAAATAACTTTGATCATATGAAAGTCGCACTCTCGGTAGGCATACAGCAGATGGTCGCGGTGCGCGCTAAAGCCGCTGGAGTAATGTTTACAATTGATACGGAATCAGGATTCCGTAATGCCGTGGTAGTTAGTTCGATCTATGGACTTGGTGAAAATATTGTTCAGGGCCGAATAAATCCTGACGAATTTACTGTTTTCAAACCAACTATGGCAATTATTAGAAAGAGAATTGGCAGTAAAAAACTGAGGATGATCCCAGTTTTTGGTAGCCGGACTAAAAATACTTCTGTCTCTAAAGCTGACCAAGAAAAATTCTCTATTACGGACGGGCAAGCTAAAACTTTAGCAGGTTGGGGCATGGAAATAGAGAAGCACTATGGCAAGCCAATGGATATTGAATGGGCACTTGATGAATCTGATAACAAACTATACATTGTCCAGGCGCGCTCCGAAACTGTCGAGTCGCGTAAAAATATAAATGTTATTGAAGAATACAAACTTGTTGAGAACGGAACAGTTATAACTAAGGGCGCAAGCGTTGGTAATAAAATAGGTGCCGGTAATGCATGTAAAATCATGAACGTCAAAGACATTGGTTTATTTAAAGAAGGTGACGTTCTTGTAACAGAGATGACTGATCCTGATTGGGTGCCAATTATGAAACAGGCAAGCGCTATTGTAACAGATAAAGGCGGTCGAACCTGCCACGCAGCCATCGTTTCCCGTGAGCTTGGGATACCTTGCGTGGTAGGTACAAGCAATGCTACCCTAAAAATTGCCAACAATAGCCCCATAACTGTCAGTTGTGCCGGGGGAGAAGAAGGTATTGTTTATAAGGGATTACTTAAATTTAAAGTTGATAAAACAGATATCAAAAATCTGCAGCGTCCAAAGACAAAAATAATGATGAACATTGGTTCACCAGATCTTGCTTTTGAATATTCTATGATTCCTAATGACGGCGTTGGGCTTGCTAGGGAAGAGTTTATTATTGACTCGCACATTAAGATACACCCACTTGCTCTTATACATCTCGATAAGATAAACGATAAAAAAACGCGAGCAGTGATTAACAATCTAACAAAAGGATATTCTAATAAAGCCCAGTATTTTGTTGATAAGCTTGCAGAAGGTGTTGCAATAATCGGCGCAGCATTCTATCCCAACGAAGTCATTATCCGTTTTAGCGATTTCAAAACAAACGAATACGCTAATCTTATAGGTGGTAAACAATTCGAACCCATAGAGGACAATCCAATGATTGGCTGGAGAGGCGCCAGCCGTTACTATAGTGATTCGTACCGAGAAGCCTTTGAGCTTGAATGCCAAGCACTTAAAAAAGTCAGAGATGAAATGGGTATTACTAATATAAAGGCCATGATTCCATTCTGCCGAAATATTGATGAAGCTAAGAAAGTCCTAGCCATCATGGAAAAATGCGGACTGAAACGCGGCGAGAATGGATTTGAAGTGTACGTTATGTGTGAAATTCCATCCAATGTTATTTTGGCAGAACAATTTGCCGAGTTATTTGACGGTTTTTCGATTGGTTCAAATGATTTAACGCAATTAACCCTAGGAGTTGACAGAGACAATCAAACTGTCGCACATGTTTACGACGAAAACAATGAGGCAGTAAAAGATCTAATTAAAAGAGTAATTAAGGTCAGCAAACAGAAAAAAGTACATATTGGAATCTGTGGACAAGCACCTTCAGACTATCCAGAATTTGCGCGTTTCTTAGTCGAAGAAGGGATTGATAGTATATCGCTTGCACCAGATACAGTAGTAAAGACAACAATTGATATTAAAAAGACAGAAGAAAAATTAGATAGATAGTATAGTAAAAACCATTACCACAGACAGGCTCCTAGAATGCTTTTACCGATATTAAATTGGTAACTCAATACAATTCTTCAACAAAATTGCATTAGCCTGGCGTTCTGCAGCTGCACCTTCAGCTAAAACCGTTACCACGTCTCCTTTTTGTAAATATGACGAAGTTTGTCCTAAATCGCAAAAAGTTTTATATGTAGAACTTGTATTTAAACCGATAACTAAATCGTTGTTCTGATTAGTAATCGCAGAAACCACACCGTGAATTACGAGTGTATTCTCGTTATAGTTACTATAAAAATTATCGTTCTTCATCGCATTGGCAGTCTGAGTTGCAGAAACGGTTTTAAGGGTTAATCTGCTTAATGCCATCCTCCATCCCCAGAAAAAGCATCCAACGCCTGCTAAAATAATAACCATTGCAATTATTAAAGCCCTTGCCAATCTCAGCTTATTCATAAACATATTATATCAATCATCATTCGTCACTCTTAGTCGAAAAAATAATAACTGAATTGTTAAAATGTCATAAACATGGCTTTAATTCATCTCAGTTGGCTGAGGAAACACAGAAATAAGCTGATTTGAATTAAATATAAGCGTACCTAGTTCGCCATAACTGTATGATTGGTTATTCACTGTAATGGTAGCTCCACCCGCTTCTGGATTGGGTTTTGGTATAGAATGACTCATTCCAATATTATATAAAGTTGTAATAACATCAGGACGTTGGCTAATATCGTAACCTGCTTTTAGCCACTGAGCATCTAATTCTTTAATAAATAAACCAACGTAGAGATAATCATAATAGTGATCCGTACTTGTTAATCTATTGTATTGTACTGTGGATTGAGATGATCCAACGGGATATGTAATAAGATTAGAGTATCCTGGTCCAGGATAAAATGCCGAGCTGACATTATCAGCGTTGGCTTCAATTTGACTAGCAGTTTGTTGCTTAATTCCGGCTACACCTAGGGAAAAATCTGTCATTGAACCCAAGATTTTTAACGGCTGAAAATAACTTTCATAAACTTCTCTCTCGCTTGTAAACAAACGTAATTGTTCGGGAGCAATTGAGGAAGCTATCATTCTTGCAGACACACCTGTCTGGGTAGCCGCCTCATTTATAACTTCAGAATCTTTTATTAATCCTGCGCTTACGGTTACCCATTCCGGGCTATTTATCCATGCACAATTACTACTGGATTGGTTGCAGCCTAAAGCTGCTGTTGTAAAGCTTGACGTATCTATAGCGGCCGTAGTAGAAGGCAAGGGTGCTACTTTGGTTAGATTCCCATAGAATGAATCTCTTTGTGAAATACTACCCTGGACATTAAACATTCCAAATCGCATACCGATATATACTGACGTAAACAGTAAACCAATACAGGTGAATAATCCAATTGATAACCTAGTAGACCATCTGAGAGTTTTCCCTAAGGATCTAATTAATATATAAGAATAATTTCTTGTCGCTCGGCGAGGACTGTTATTAAGATTATTGATCTCAAGCCCATTAGACTGGTTGTTAATGTATTGTTCGATAATTGTCTGATAAGAATTTATAAGATAATTTAAATAATCGTGATCATTACTAGATTCATCACTTGAGATTTTTTTAAACATATTTATTTTTTACAAGTTGTTAATTAATACTATAACATAACCATTATCTAAGTTAATTTTTTAGTACTATTTTTAATTAAGTTAGAATTAACTTATCCTATACTGCCAGTGCCATGGTTCCCAAACAATGCCATATGGATTGTTGGGAGGATATGATTCATAGAATCCGAATTGCTTTGCATTTTTAGTTAGCCAATCGTATTCAACGCTATTCTTAAACTCTTCAGGGTGCTCATCTGTCGGCTCGCCACCAACATTCATCATATCAATAGCTGTTTCGCTAACTGAACAATGCTGAGAATATTGAGGCATCGCAACTCGTTTAAGTGTTTGACTAATATCAAAGTTGTAGTTATTAACTAATATATAAATTAAGGTTGCTATCTGATATGCCGGAGAACGATAACCTGAACCCACAACTAATTTACGACCTGGAAATGCCTTAATAAAAGCACGGTTCATTTTATTAAAAGCCCTAAACACTGGTTTTGGTAAATATGAATATGGGTCTAAACTATTTTCACCCTCTGGTATATATTGACTATCGTCAATCTTGACCATGTCATTGGGTGTTGGATTTTCGGATAATTTTTCACCCTTAAAGCCAAATTTTGCAGGATCTATTTGCAGGATCTTCTTAATCAATAATTTCGTTTTGTTATCTGTAACTTTCCACAAATCTTCCATTGAAGATAAACGGCTTAATCCTGAAATTTTAATCATAGTAAGAAATTTATAAAGTATTTCTTTTTCTCTATCACTAAAATTCATTATAAATTTATAATAACAAATCCAAATTGCTGATACTTATTATTTGGTTAGCGAATAATCTCATAGATAAAATTGTTTTCTGGGGAGTTGGTGAAATACTTACAATAATTAACTCTGTACTTTGCTAAGCAGCAACTGATAGTAGATTCAAAGGAGTAATTTCTTGGTTGATCGGCCAACCTTCAGTCAGTTTAGCTTTTGGTTCGGTTACCGTAAAGGTAAGTGTATCACCCCTACTGACAATAAATTCTAGACCCTGGAAATTTCCGCTACTATCATAAACGGGACTGCCTGAAACGCAGTAAACTGCTTGCCTTAGTTCTGGATGAAGCTCAACTTCTTTAGTCCCAACCAGACTAACAAATAAGTCGGGTGTGATTAGTGGTTCTTGGCTTATATTATCTATGGACAGTGTGCCATCTTCACTTCGAAACAACCTGGCGGAACCGATCGCGTACACTAATATACCATTTTGATCTTCTCTAATCCCATGAATCGGGAAAATGGCCTCGTGATCATTGAGCCAGACCGGAGGCATAGTTGTACCGGCTCTAAAAGTAGCCCATGGTATGTTATGGGGTAATATAATATCGTTTTGCTGGAGGCTTAACTCGCCATCATTGATTTTAACGACGCGTAGGCGGTGATTATTCTCTGTGCCCTCTGGCCTAAACATAAAAGTAGTCTCGTCAATAAAAGTAGTATTCTTTCCGTCAATATTATTGTCTATTGGCGTTGTCTGATCGCCTCTTCCCAGATCAGTTATGGTTTTATGTTCCCGTAGTCCCGTAGCCAAATTTTCATTAGATGTAATTACAATGGTGGGATGCGGAATATATTTCTCGCCTGTCTTAGCTACGGAAGTAAGGCCGATAATTAGCTTACCATCCGACAACCGGAGCACTCTTGCATCTTCTAGATTGTCTTCTCCGTCTTTAGGTTCATAAACTATTTCAGAGGATATAACTTTACCGTCAGAACCTATCTCCCTGTAAACTAAAGGTGTTACATCTGGGAGTCCAGTTCCAGCCGTAATAACGGCACCACGGCCCAATAAGCAGACTGTATGCTTGCGCCTGATGGCCCCTTCAAAAACTTGATCTTCGACATTCTCCCACTTAGCCACATTATAAAGACCATCCGCGCCAGGCATTACTTCGATTTTGACCCTATCAGTATCTTCTTCTAAGTCGACGGATAACATTTCGCCGTTATTGTAAATTTGTTCATAGGCTAACAATTGTGTCATATGTTTATTTTCAATATAATAATTTAGACATTAGCAGTATATCCCTCTTGTCAAGCAAAGTAAAAAAATCTTTAGCGATAATATCGCCCGAAGGGTTTTGCTGGACTTGTTAATTAGCTTTGAAAAACCGTCTGTAAATCAACGATTGCGGTACAGATTCTGGTATCAGCTACAGCGTAATAAAGTCTTATACTGTTATTTTCTTCAATCACTCCGCAACAGAATACTGATTTAGGCAAAATATTTTTCTCAGACATATCAGTAATATCATTGTCTGAAAGCGAACGTAGAGTGGCATAGCCACCAGGTATCAAATCACTCAGACCACTTGTTTCATATGGTTTGCTAGGTTCTAAAATTGGTTTTATGCAGCGCCAAATAACATCCAAGGGGTTATCAAAGCTAAGCAGTGCTGCACCTAGACAATAGGTTCTCTTATCACTAAATTGATCAATACCATGATAAAGTATTAACCAACCTTTTTCAGTTTTTATTGGCGCCGGACCCATTTCTACATAAGCTGCATCAAAGAAACCTTTTCTGGCACTTATAACAGGCATCGGGTTGGAATGCCAATCTAATATGTTGTTAGAAGTCGCGGACCAAATATGATTATCTCCAAAAAGCAAAAAGTAATGGTTATTTATCTTCTCTGGAAATATGGCGGCAGCCTTAGACCAATCCGTTGGTAAATTTTCTCGTTGCGGGTGTTTTAGCTCAGGGAACATCAGATTATGCTTTTCCCAATCATACAGATTGCTGCTGGAAGCCATCGCTGCCCTGGCGGTTGTGCCATCATAGGCTGTATAAGTAAGCCAGAATCTATCATTTAGAGAAGTTATCCGAGGGTCTTCGCAACCTTTTTGTTCCCAATCATGCTCGGGAGATATAACCGGTTCTTGGTTAATCATAAATGATATGCCGTCAAGACTTGTAGCTAAGAATATCCGGGATACCCAGCCTTCACCCACACCCCTTAGAAACATGAAATATTTGGATTGATGTTTCAGGACAGTACAATTATAAACTTTTTTGGAGTACAGCTTGTTATTGGGATCGGGTGTAATTATAGGGTTATTCGCATAACGCTCAAGCATATTACTAGTCTAAAGCTTTTTCACGATTTATCGATACTATATTGTCAAATGTTTTTTAAGCATATGCAGGCTTAATAGCAAACATATATTCGATTCAGCGCCACTATCATAATTAATACCGGCTTGATCGATCCCATCGAAACATTTTAGTGATTTAGGATCATACATCTTTTTCAATTTAATATTTTTACTATCAAACCAATCCATCCACTGCTTGGCAGATTGATAATAAACTGGCTTGGCAAAGCACTGATAAGCTGCCAACCATGCCCAAATCATATAAGCCGCATCAATTGGCTGTTGAGAATAGGTCGGTACTTTATGTTGATTTTTCCCCAGCCAGCCTTGATTGCCAATGGGTGATAATAACCGATTACGGCTGCACTGACTATCTATAAATTTTAAAATTCGCAGTCCGATTTTGGCCACGTCACCATCTCCTGCAATACAAGCATACCGCAGCAAGGCATAAGCCATAATACCGTTACCATAAGTCATCTTGCGCTCCGGCCAGAACCAATTATCTCCCAGGCCGTTAAATAAACCAGCCAGCTTACTGGCTAAATCGTGAGCCAAGCCTAGGTCAAAGTAGACTGCGCCCAATAAGGCATATGCCATGCCGCGCATACAAGAGAAATTATTTATTAACGGTATGAGCTCATAAACTAGTTTATTTAACTCGGCTTTATGAAAATCGAGAGAGTGAGCATAACCTAACGCCCACAGTACTTGTCCAGTGGCATCTTCAGACGCTGGGAAATTAAAAAAGCTCTGGTCTTTAGCAGCAAAGCCATAAAATCCATTAACGTGCCAGGATAACAGAATATATTTAAACAGAATTTCGGCCTGGTCGGATTTGTGCAGTGCTAGACAGACTACTAATCCCCTGGTCGCATCATCGAGGGCATATCCTTTATTAAAATATATTTTACGGCCGTTACTATGCTGCCATATACTAAAATTATCTATCAAACTGTCGAAAAATGGTGTGTCCATCTTAACTAACTGATAAATTCATTTATAAGTTTGAGATAATCTTTGCCGACTGCCGGCCAAGCCATAGTTCTACCGAATTTTCTAATATTTGCCTTTGTTAGAAGTCTAATCATGGGCTTGTCAATTAACTGATTAACGATTTTAGCAATGGCAGCATAATCTTCGAACGGTACTAAAAAGCCTCTTTTTTTAGCTAATAATTCTTGGGCGTAACGATAAGGTGTTGAGATTATTACGATATCGCTACCAATCGCATAAGCTAGTGTGCCAGAGGCTGACTGGTCCGGGTCGCGATAAGGTGTCAAATGCAGTTTGGAGATCGATATATATTCCATTAAATCCTTAGTCTCCAAAAACTCATTAATAAATGTAATCGACTTCTCAACCTTTAACTTTTTAGCTAATTCAATCAAGTTGTTACGATATTTTTCACCATGAGCAGCTAATATCTGCGGATGTGTCTGGCCAATAACTAATAGATGGCAGTTGGGATGTTTGTTAAGTATCGCTGGCATGGCTTTTATAACCAGATCAACGCCTTTATTTTCACTTAATAGGCCATTCATGGTTAAGTAAAAAGTATGCTTATTAAGATTTAATTTTTTGATAATTTCTAATCGAAATTTTTTAGTCTTGAGCGGTACACCGTGATGAATCACAAAAACTTTTGACTTATCAGCATCATAATCGGCAATTAATATATTTTTGGAATTTTGAGTCATAGTTACAACTGCAACAGATTTATTAATAATCTGTTTTATAACTTTACGGCGTTCAGAATCTGGATGGGGCACTACTGTATGGAAAGTGGTGATCAAAGGACACTTAAGATTACTTATAGTTTCAAGAATGTAATCGCCAGTAGGGTAGTCTTTTATTACCCCGCCAATTTTTACTTTAATCCGTTTACCGCCGAATAAACCAAACTCATGCTGCAGTAAGGCTAAGTCAATCCCAGCTTCATTTAATTTTTCAGCTGCCCTACAATATGACCGCCGACTAGTAGTTTTCATTATAGTCACAACTGATTTATCGTATTGATATGACTCGTTCCCAGTCTCAGCGGCGGCAATAATAATCTCAGTATTGGGAAGATTGTCTTTTATGCTATTAATAAGATCGCGACCAAACGTTGCTATTCCGCATTTTTTTGGAACATAGGAACCTATTAAACCCAAACGCAAATTATTAGTCATTAAAAATTTAAATTTCTTAAGCGGTATGATTGCTACTAAATAACGAACTTATTCAATCAACAGCTATATTCACAAAACTTTGTAACTCCTATAATTATATCACTCTATATCATAAGAGTGGGCATCGACATTCTGGGGTACTTATTTTATTTCTATATTTTAATAAAAATAGTATTTTGGATGGTCGCATTGAACGAGAATAGAACTAATCTAGCTACTTACTTAACTAAGTGGCTCACTATACAGTAAAGTCTATATTCAGAAATACCAAGCTGATCTCTAGTCTTGGTTCAAATTAACTAGTTTGACTATTCCCCAGGCCACAATTGCATAAACTACCATTGCAATTAAAGTATAAATTTCAAAGTGAGAAACTCCATAAGACTGTTTGTAACTAAACAAGCTGAAAAACGGAGAAACAAAAGGATGGGAAGTTTTATATATAAAATTTGCAAAACCGTTGGACGAATTAGCGCCCAATAGTGCTAGTATAAATCGAAACCCAAGCAGCACTAATAATATGCCCGCGATATACCAAACAATTCTCGCAACTAAATTATGTTGATGCTCAGTATCGTTTCGTGAGTTTCTTGTTTTAGTAGTTTTTTGGACAGTATCACCGGACTGTGTAGTTGTTTCTCTAACTTCTTGAGTATCCTCAGCCATTATAAGCCTCCTTTTTGAATAGCATTTACTATTATAGTCCTGTTGCCAAATATATTTGTGATGAAAATTTATTTTAAATTATCACATAGGTCATTATGTTCATGCTTTGGCTGAGCGTTCTAACCTAGAACCTTTTGTACAGTAAAGTACAATACATTATAATCTTTTATTCACACGCACAACTATTAATATATGGGTATTTGTCCTGTACCCATTATTCTAGACAGTATTGTCTACAATAAGTAGCAATAGCTAACAAACTAGTTAATGGAGGTTCTTGTTATGCCCAAACGTCATGTTATTCGTCCGGATGTTAAAGCCCAG
>Ga0182027_10009333_pt1 | contig 14122 bp, 11 predicted proteins | sample 712E1DmetaG_FD_121300 | JGI IMG/M metagenome (GOLD analysis project Ga0182027, IMG submission 121300) | Permafrost microbial communities from Stordalen Mire, Sweden - 712E1D metaG (Illumina Assembly) | ecosystem: Environmental > Terrestrial > Soil > Wetlands > Permafrost | place: Sweden...
CAATCGCTTTCGCCGCTTGCTCATCCGCTGGGAGAAGAAAGCTTCTAACTATTTGTCCTTGCTCTATTTCGCTTGCGCCATCATCTGTTGGCGCAAGTGCGAAGTTTAGAGATAGGCTCTAAGGCTTTTAGCCGTGGATTTCACTAATTACCACAAAAAAGGCCGACCCAGCAATCAGCAAGGTCGGAGCGGCGCTCCGCCCCTACAATCAATCGAATCCCTGCGCTATCAATTATCATTGAATTGCAACTTGTAGGTTTGTCAGGGGCAAGGTGTTGGATATGTATGGGAATCAGGGTTTCCATCGGAATACCGTAGTACAATGAAGTCACGCCGCCAGATGGCGAACGAGTTGGACAATTTTGTTTTGCCTGGATGGGGAAATGGACGGTTCGTTGTAAACAAAATCACGATAACTCCCGATATATCTCAATCCCTGAAGAAATGCAACCCCAAGGAGGGTCGCGCTACGATGAACAAAACGATATTCGAAGAAAAATGGAAGTTGATTCGAAGCCAATCCACAGGTTGGTGGAGTCTGATGGCCGAATACGACTTGAACAAAGTGGACAAGGCGGAAGTGAAGTTCGATAAATACGTCAACATGCTTCAGGTGAAATACGGATATACGCGCCAGCAAGCCCGCGAAGAACTTAGCAAGCATTGGGCAGAATACGAAGCAAAGAGCAAAAACCATCAATAATCCATCTCCCGAATTCAATCACACGATAAGGAGCAAAATCCATGGAACCAAACCCAGACAGGAAACAACGAAAGCGTCCGTCCAAAGGAATACGCACTCATAACCGGCGGATAAAACAGGAAAACCGTAAAGCCAATCTCCCAGAGGCCGGCCTTAAAAAAAGAACGCACCCGGCATAAACATGAGCGTAAACATGAAGGGATTAATCTAATTAAGAAACGGAACAATATGTTCCGTTTTTTAATTTCAGTCATCAGCCGCAATTGAGTGTTACGTATTACACACCATAGAGGAGCGTCTAACAGGTCTGAAAAGTCTTAAAGGTCTAACAAGTCTCAGAAAATCAGATCATGGAAGGGGTTGTCTAAAAGAAGGACGGGCCCTTTTTTGATTCCCACTTACAGGCTAATTGGAGGGCAGCAACCCGGTTTGTGATCAAGGATGATCGTGTGCGATTTCAGGCGTTCTCCAGTTAATTTGCGATTATACTTATTGTCACATGTTGTTAAACGAGAGCGAAACAAACTTCTCTTCCCATCCTGAGATTGCTTTGGAAAAAAACATCGCCTCCCAACAACATACCACCACATTAAACCCAGGAGAAAAAAATGGATACCACAATTGAAAGCATTTCAGCCATCGAAATCCTCGATTCACGCGGCAACCCAACCGTTGAAGTGGAGGTCATGTTAGCCGATGGTGCATGGGGACGCGCGGCCGTTCCCTCCGGTGCATCCACCGGCGTACATGAAGCGCTCGAACTGCGCGATGGCGATAAGAAGCGTTATCTCGGAAAGGGCGTAACGAAAGCCGTTGCCAATGTCAATGGCGAGATCGCAGGAGACCTGTTTGGCTGGGACGCGTCCGAACAGAAGGCCATTGATTCAGAATTAATTAAATTAGACGGGACTCCAAACAAGTCGAGGCTGGGCGCAAATGCAATTCTGGGCGTCAGCATGGCGGTTGCGAAAGCCTCGGCGAATTCATTCGGCCTGCCTCTGTATCGTTATATCGGCGGCGTATATGCGCACATCATCCCTGTTCCCCAGATGAACATTTTGAACGGCGGCGCACATACCAACTGGCAATCCACCGACATGCAGGAGTTCATGGTCATGCCGCTCGGCGCCCCAACTTTCGCGGAAGGTTTGCGCTGGGGCGCAGAAATCTACCAGACGCTCAAATCCGTATTGAAGGAAAAAGGTTACGTGACACTCGTTGGCGATGAAGGCGGGTATGCGCCGGCACTCAAAGCAAACAACGAAGCGATCGAAGTCATCCTAGCCGCAATCGAAAAAGCCGGCTTCAAAGCAGGCCGCGGAAAGGATGTGGCCATTGCACTCGATCCCGCCGCTTCCGAACTGTACGAGGAAGATACCAAGACCTACAACCTTCGCAAGGAAGGCAGGAAGTTGACCGGCGAACAAATGGTCGAGTTCTGGGCCAAATGGATCAAGGATTATCCGATCGTTTCATTGGAAGACGGACTTGCACAGGATGATTGGGACTCATGGAAACTGCTGGTCAAGACCGTGGGCGATAAGACCCAGATCGTCGGCGACGACCTGCTGGTCACGAATCCCGAACGAGTCCGCCGTGGCATCGAAGACAAGACTTGCAATGCACTATTGGTCAAGCTGAATCAAATCGGCTCGGTTACCGAAACCATCGAGGCGGTCGAGCTTTGCCAACGAGCCGGATGGCGGGCGGTCACGTCGCACCGCTCCGGTGAAACCGAAGACGCAACCATTGCCGATCTGGCCGTAGCCTTGAATACAGGCCAGATCAAAACCGGTGCACCGGCGCGCTCCGACCGTGTGGCGAAATACAACCAACTGCTCCGCATCGAATCCGAACTCGGTGAAGAGGCAAAATATGCCGGTTGGGAGGCATTGAAACAGGCATAATTTAGAATCACTCCGCCAATAATCGGCGGAGTGATTTTTATTCACTGGCAGCCTCAGCCTGTTTGGAGTATAGTTAAGCCACTATATTCCCATGACAGGAGGAAGAAATGGCAAGTGTAACCTATAGTCACGTAACAAAGAAATTTGGCGAAATGGTCGCCGTCAACGATTTGAGTATTCACGTTGATGATAAAGAATTCCTGGTTCTGGTCGGGCCTTCGGGCTGCGGAAAAACCACCGCCCTGCGCTGCCTGGCTGGACTGGAAGAGATCACCGAAGGCGAAATTCGAATCGGAGACCGCATGGTGAACGATGTCGCGCCGAAGGACCGGGATATCGCAATGGTTTTCCAATCCTACGCGCTGTATCCGCACCTATCGGTGTTCGATAACATGGCCTTTGGTCTGAAACTTCGCAAAGTGCCCAAAAATGAGATCAAGGAGCGTGTGGGAAAAGCGGCGGAGACACTCGGCATTACAGAGTTATTAGATCGCAAGCCACGCCAACTCTCCGGAGGTCAACGCCAGCGCGTGGCAGTAGGACGCGCCATCGTGCGCGAGCCGAAGGTCTTCCTCTTCGATGAACCGCTTTCGAACCTGGATGCCAAACTGCGCGTGCAGATGCGCGCCGAGATCAACAAACTTCACCAGCAACTGCAAACCACGTTCATTTACGTGACCCATGACCAAGTGGAAGCCATGACCATGGCGTCGCGCATTGCAGTCATCAACAAGGGTCTGCTGCAACAGATCGATACGCCTCAAAATCTATATGATGCCCCGAATAATGTATTTGTGGCCGGCTTCATGGGTTCACCGGCAATGAACTTCTTCCCCGCCAAGCTCCGCAAGGATAACGGCAAAATGATCGTGGACACCGGCGATTTCACCCTGACCATCCCCACCGACCGGGCAAAGACGTATGAAGGATACACCAACAAGAACATCATCTTCGGAATCCGACCCGAAAACCTCCATGACGGTGATTTCATCCCACCAAACATTCACGCGGAAAAGGTCGCAGCCAAGGTGGATGTGACCGAGTTGATGGGCAACGAAATCTATCTGTATCTCATAACCGGAAAAAACACCTTCGTTGGACGCGTTGATCCGCGATCAAGGATGCGGATGGGAGATAACGCCCAGATCGCCTTCAACATGGACAAGTTCCATATCTTTGACGCCGAGACAGAACAAGCGATTCGTTAGGCTGATATCCCCAAGCCGCAAGGAGGTGCCACATTCTGGCAGTTCCTGAGCAACCCGAAATATATTACTTTGATGATGGCACTGTATAACATGGTTAGCCAATATTCGAACACCACCCCGTGATCGCATTTTGCCGCCATGTCCATCATGATAGCCCTGTCTGTCACCCTTGTGTATCTACTCGTACAACACTATTTTGTGAGCGGATTTGCCATAGGCGGCGTAAAAGGGTAAAACAAAACAAGCCATAGGGCGGTCAGATTGACCGCCCTGTTCTTATAAAACCATTCCAATCTATAGGGTAATTAATAAATGGACACTCCAGCCTGGGTCTCAGACGCCATCTTCTATCAAATCTTTCCGGATCGCTTCGCAAAATCGGAACGCGTAAACAAACAAGGGTTAAATCTCGAGCCGTGGGATACACCGCCGACCATCTATGGATTCAAAGGCGGCGATCTGCGCGGGGTCACCGAACATCTTGATACCATCAAGGAGCTTGGGGCAAATGCCCTCTATTTCAATCCAATCTTTGCCTCGGCTTCCAACCACCGCTACCACACGTTCGACTATTACAACGTTGACCCGCTGCTGGGCGGAAACGAGGCCCTGCGCGAACTACTGGACGAAGCACACAAGAAAAATATCCGCGTGGTACTAGACGGCGTATTCAATCATGCGAGCCGCGGCTTCTGGCAATTCCACCATACGCTCGAGAATGGCGGCGCGTCGCCATATGTGGATTGGTTTCATTTCGACCCCGAACATCTTCAAGGGAAAAAACACTGGGGCGCGTATCCTTCGCCGGAGGAGCAGGAAGCGATCCAACGTGAAGGCAGTTATAAAGCCATCGGTTACCAGGGCTGGTGGAACATGCCTGCGCTGCCAAAATTCAACACCCAAACGCCCGCCGTGCGCGAATTTATTTTCAACGTGGCCGAATATTGGGTTAAGTTCGGCATTGACGGCTGGCGGCTGGATGTGCCGGGCGAAATTGATGATGATGCCTTCTGGCGCGAGTTCCGCCGACGCGTGCGCGCGATCAACCCCGAAGCCTACATCGTGGGCGAGATCTGGCTCGATGCGCGCCGCTGGCTGCAAGGCGATCAATTCGATGCCAGCATGAATTACATGGTCACTGCGGCGTGCCTCGGTTTTCTCACAGGCAAGCATCTTGATTTGAACGAAACATTAAAGGCGGGTGGGTATCAGGGGCAAGTCCGACACATGGACGCGAACGAATTTGCCAACCAGATTGATTCGATCCTGGGGATGTATCATCCGGATGTGACACGAGTCCAACTAAATCTATTGGACAGCCACGACACGCCCCGCTTCCTGACCTGTGCTGGAAATGATCTTAACAGTCTCAAACTCGCCCTGACATTTCTGTTCACTTATCCGGGCGCACCCTGCCTTTTCTACGGCGATGAAATCGGACTGCACGGAAGGCACGATCCTGAATGCCGACAGCCATTCCCATGGGATGAGTCAAAATGGGATCACGATCTACGCAACTTTGTAAAAGAACTCATTAAATTACGAAAAGCGCATCCGGCCCTGCGCGGCGAGGGAAGTTATAGGAAACTTTACGCCGCAGACGGAGTCTATGTCTTCCAACGCGCGTCGGAAAGCGAGAGCATCCTTGTGGCGTTGAATGCGGCTGAGACAGCAAGCAACGTTAAACTGAATAAAGAAACTGCAAACCAAAGAAAAGAAAAATTACTTTTTGGGCAATTGGAAATCAAGGCCAATAAAGAAAGCCTTCAATTAAATCTCCCACCGCGCACCGGCGCCATCTTGAAAATTCTATAATCAGTAACGGTTTTACCATGAGGCGATGGATGGTCAATAACTTAATCCATCGTCTCCAACCCGTTTCACGCATTCCAAACCATCCTGACCAGTTCCGGTAATATTTCCCCCGATTTTCCCTGAAAGAAATAATCAACTTTTGGAGTAAGCGGCGTGGCTTCCGCGTTAATTTCAATAACCAACGCACCGCGATTATGCGCGGCATATGCCAATGCGGCGGCAGGTTGGACGACAGCCGATGTGCCAATGGAGAAGAATATCTGGCAATTTCGTGAGGCTTCAATCGCAGTTTCCAGTTCAAGACGCGGCAACGACTCGCCAAACCAAACCACATGCGGCCTGAGCATACCGCCGCAGAAGGAACAGCGCGGCACATTGACACCATCGTCGTTCCAATCCTCGGCAAACTCACCACATTTGGAACAACGCACGCATTGGATGTTTCCGTGCAGTTCAATCACATGCGGACTGCCCGCCATGCAATGCAGACCATCCACATTCTGAGTGATCAGAGTGAAATCGGAAATATGCCGCGCCATTTCAGCCAGGGCGTAATGTCCAGCATTGGGCTGCGTAGCTTTGATCGCTTCGCGCCGCCAGGCATACCAGTCCCAAATCAGCTTTGGATCGCGCTGAAAAGCCAGGGGTGAGGCCAGATCTTCCGGTTTATATTGCGCCCACAACCCGGTTTGAGTATCACGGAAGGTGCGGAGTCCGCTCTCCTGCGAGGCCCCGGCGCCAGTCAAGGCAGTGACACGGCTGGATATCCTCAGCAAATCAATGAGTTGTCCCGGAAAATCCATATTATGGGCACGGTGAAATGGTTATACTGTTTAAATAAACTTGTGTCCAACCTACACGCTGATGACTATTGTCTGTTGCCACTAATTGATATTGCAGCCATGCGCCAGGAAAATCCTGATAATCAGTGATATTCTTTACAGTCACCACATACGTAAAAGTTCCTGTCTTATCGCCATTCATGATAGCGCCTGCCTGCAACTTTGTCGATTCCCCAGTGGTTGGATTTTTCAAACCAAGGAAGAGCAATACTCCAGTTTCACTGATCGGGTCCACAACATGCGCCGTGAAAGTGATGGAGGATGGTTCACAACCTCCCCAGCGGAGGATGTTGCCTGAAATCTGCACCATGGTAAAACCCACATATTGAGGCGTGAGGGGTGAATTTCCCACGCCGGTTGAACTAATGAATGCACTGGTGGAAGTTTCCGTCAAGGAGGGCGTAGCGGAAGGGCCAGCACCGATCAAGGTCGGTGTATCCGTAAAGGTTGGAGTGGGAAGCGTGGCAGTGATCGTCGGCGTATCGCTGGGGGTAAGGTAAACCGTGCTAGTCGCCAATGGTGCAGGCGTGGGCGTAAACAGGGGAGATAGGATGTTCGTTACATCTGAAACCGAGCAAGCCGGGAGCATTAACACCAAAGTAAAGATCAGAGCGATTTTCTTCATGAGACACCTCGTACCCAGGATGATAAACGATTTTTCCAATCTTAGCATTGTTGAAGGATGAAGGAAGAAAGAAGAAAAACCGAACAATTTCTCTGGTATAATCCTCACCCGTGACTGGTCCTGCCCTGCGGTCTATACGGCTGCGAGCATGGAGACCTGCATTGTGCGGCAGTCTGCCGTCCTATTTCAAAGAAAGGAAGCATACGTCATGCCATTGGCCAAGGAAGTCAAAACCAAACTGATCACGGACTATCATCGTCATGATACGGATACCGGCTCACCTGAAGTTCAGATCGCAATCATCACCGGCCGTATCCAGCAGTTGAACGAGCACCTGCAAACCAACAAACACGATCAGTCCTGCCGGCGTGGATTGCTCAAACTGGTTGGGCAGCGCCGCCGCCTGTTGGCGTACTTGCGAAAGTCTGAGTACCCGCGTTATCTGGCGATCACCGAAAGCTTGAACCTGCGCCACAAATAGCAAGACCCAGATCTAACCAGACCCTAAGGGTTCATGAAACCCTTAGGGTCTAAATTAGAACCAACCGCAGTCAGGAATTGAATAGCGTGAATAACGAAGTTGTCCCCGCTCTTCAGTCCCTGACCAGGCGGAATAACCAAGGGCGGGATGGTCCTGCCCCAACAGGAGAACCTCATGAAACCTGAATCAAAACGCTACTCGACCATGGTCGGTACGCGCACCGTTACCTTTGAAACCGGAAAATTAGCTGCCCAGGCCGGCGGCGCTGTCACCGTTGGCATCAACGATGCCATCATCTTCGCGGCGGCCACGATGGGCGGCGTGCGTGAAGGCATTGACTTTTTCCCGCTCTCCGTGGAATACGAAGAGCGCCTTTACGCAGGCGGAAAAATTCCCGGATCGTTCTTCCGACGCGAGGGACGCCCGTCCACGGAAGCCATCCTCACTGCACGCCTCACGGACCGCCCGTTACGCCCGCTGTTCCAACATGGCATGAGGAATGAAGTGCAGGTGATGATGTTCTCACTCTCCGCCGATGCGGAAAATCCGCTGGACATCCTGGCAATCAATGCGGCTTCCGCGGCGATCATGATCTCGGATATCCCGTGGGGCGGCCCGGTCGGCGCAGTACGCGTGGGACGCGTCAACGGTGAGTTCGTCATCAACCCGACCTTTACCGAAATTGACGCTTCCGATCTCGACCTGCGAATTGCCGGAACGAAAGAGGCCATTCTGATGGTGGAATGCGGCGCGAATGAAGTCCCCGAAGATGTGATGGTGGCCGCGCTCGAGTTCGGACACAAGTCCCTTCAACCGTTGGTTGATATTCAACTCAAGATGCAAGCCGAAGTTGGAAAGCCTAAACGTGAGCCGACGCTCACTTTGCCTGCTGATGAATTGGAGAAGAAAGTTTTCGAACACGTCAAGGCGCCGATGAATGAACTGCTCGATAAGCCATTGAGCAAAGCCGAATTCTATGGCGGTATGACGACTCTCAAGGACAACCTTGTGACCGAAATGACAACTGTGCCCGAGGGCGGAAATGCATCTGATTATCCAACGCCGACTTCTGTCCGAGAAGCCTTTGATGAAGCAGAAAAGAAGATCGTGCGCGAAAGAATCTTGAGCGCGGGCAAACGTCCCGATGGCCGCACATCGACCGACATCCGCCCCATTTGGTGCGAGGTCGGATTATCGCCGCGAGCGCACGGATCAGGTCTTTTCACACGCGGTGAAACACAAGTCTTGTCACTGGCTACACTTGGAACGTTGGGCGAAGCACAGGAACTGGACTCACTCACACCCACCGACACCAAACGTTATATGCATCATTACAACTTCCCGCCATTTTCCACCGGCGAGGTCAAGCCACTGCGCGGACAAAGCCGCCGCGAGGTGGGACACGGTGCGCTGGCGGAGCGCGCGCTCGAGCCGGTTATTCCTGCGGAAGAAACATTCCCGTACACCATCCGCGTGGTCTCCGAAGTCATGTCGTCGAACGGGTCAACATCCATGGCCTCGGTGTGCGGTTCAACACTGGCGCTGATGGATGCAGGCGTTCCAATCAAGGCGCCCGTAGCGGGCGTTGCGATGGGTCTCATCACGGATGAGACCGGTCGTTATAAAATCCTGACCGATATTCAAGGCACCGAAGATCATCTCGGCGATATGGATTTCAAAGTGGCCGGCACCGCGCAGGGCATCACGGCCCTGCAAATGGATATTAAGATCAGCGGCTTAAGCACGCAGATGATGAAAGAAGCATTGGAACAGGCACATTCGGCACGCATATCCATCATGGGAAAAATGCTGGAGGTGCTTGATAAGCCGCGTGCCGAGTTGAAGCCGCATGCACCGCGCATCATCACCGTGAAAATTCCGGTGGATAAGATCGGCGCGTTGATCGGGCCAGGCGGAAAGAATATCCGTTCATTGCAAGAAGAAACCAAAACGAAGATTGATGTGCAGGAAGACGGCACGGTTTATATTGCATCCACCGAAGGCACCGGCGCGAAAGAAGCGCAGGAGCGGGTTGAGGCTCTGGGAGATTCGGCGGTGATCGGAAACATCTACACCGGCAAGGTGGTGCGCATCGCGGACTTCGGCGCGTTCGTAGAAATCCTGCCGGGGGTGGATGGCATGGTGCACATCTCGCAACTGGATACCGAGCGTGTGAATAAGGTGGAAGATGTGGTTAACATGGGCGATGAGATCACCGTGATGGTGACGGATATTGACCCGCAAGGCAAGATCCGTTTATCTCGTCAAGCGGTGCTGGAAGGCTGGACGGCAGACGAAGCACGCGAGAAGGACCAGCGCAAGAGCGGGCCGCGGCCAGGCGGCAGTGGTCGCGGTGGCGACCGAGGCGGAAATCGCGGCGGTGGAGATCGCGGCGGCGGAAGAGGCCGTTCCGGTTCCGGCAACAGCGGCGACCGAAGATAATAACGGTAATTGGTAATTGGTAATTGGTAATTGGCAGCCTCCCGTGGTTGGATAGCGGGAGGTTGTTTGTTTAATTTTAAAAGAAATGGCTGCTTCAAGGAATATAATAAGCCGGTATGAGCACGGCATATTTTTTGTTCCATGGCCGATTGAATGACTTCCTGCAGCGCGATCAAAAAGGACAACAGGTCAGAGTTGACTTCCGAGGGCGGCAATCCATCAAGCATTTGGCAGAGTCGCTCGGAGTGCCGCATCCGGAAATTGGTCAGATAGAAGTCAATGGCCTGAATGAGGCGGACAGCACAATCACACAAGACGGAGATCATATCGAAATCAGGCCCATCGAAAACAGCTGTCCCTGGGAGCCACGGTTCGTACTCGACTGCCATCTTGGAAGGCTGAGCGCCCATTTACGCATGTTGGGATTTGATTGTTTGTATGAAAACGATTACGAAGATTCAAAGCTGGCGGAGATCGCAAACCAGGATGAACGCATCCTATTGACCCGCGACCGGCGATTATTGATGAGAAAAATCATCTTGCATGGTTACTGTCTGCGTTCACTCGATCCGCTCGTGCAAGCGGAGGAAGTCATTCAGCGCTTTGATCTGAAGGAAAAGATCCAGCCGTTCCATCGCTGTCTGCGATGCAACCATCCATTAGAAACAATTGACAAGGAGGTGATCCTTGAACGCCTGGAACCGTTAACCAGGAAGTATTTCGATGAGTTCCATATTTGCCCGAATTGCCAACAGGTTTATTGGAAAGGTTCGCACTATGAGCGAATGCAGAAACTGGTCGAGAAGATGGCCTAATAATTTTGGGCCGCTGATCCAAGAAGCCATAGAAATCATCAATCCCGAAAAAAAGACCTCGGAAATTTGTAAAATTTCCGAAGCCTCGTTTCTATTTATGCAGGATTTCCTCGTTCGCCTGCTCGATTTCCTCATAAATCTTTTTGATGTCTACCTTCATCTCATCGGTCGCGCTCGGCGTCATGGAAATGAACTTGACCATATCACGCGCTTGACGCAATAAATCCTTGATCTGTGCGATGTAAGAGAAGTCACTGCGACCACCTTCTTCAGGAACAGGCAGATCGTGCGCTTGTTGAATTAGTTTTCTGGCTTTAATAATGCGTTCCGCAGAGGGAATGAGACGAGACACGGTTAATCCTTGACGTTAATTTTAATTCACTTTGCAGTCAATCAAAAGACCTAATAAAAATATTCCTTACCCAAGCTGTTGTCTTCCATGGCGAGAAGACTATGGAGAGCGATGGTTTGTAAGATTATTATCAAACAACTACTTTGCGATCATCGTTCATCATCTTTTCTTCTGGGGATCCCGGCCATAAGCTTAATATGACAAACATGGTCAAGATTATTTACATTAAAAACAGCCCCTGCAAGCAATGAATTGTTTCTGAGGAACAAAAAGAGGAACAATTCAGGGGTTACAGAAGATTTTCAAGTTTTGGAGCGATGTAGGGCGGAATGGGCAGACTGAAAAAGGCCATTCGAGGTGGAAGGAAACCAAAAATGCCAAAAGCTAGGGTAAAAACCGAGCCTGCACTCACTTTTATCACTTTGGAGGTTGTCACGTTTATATTCAAGCATCATCCTCTATTATAAAACAAATGTGCTGGTTTAGGAACAGGATTTTATAAATCACCCACCCTGCGAAAAAACGTCCCGAAGGTTTGGGCATGTGCCTTCGGGACGTTAAGAGTAGGATTAGTAAATTACAAACGAATAGGAACTCGCTGCTCCTACTTTATGGAACCATGACCGCGTCAAAGACCACCATGTTGCCGGTGGAGGAGGCATTGTGCACACCCTTAACCTGGATCATGATGGTGTGTGTGCCGGTTCCCAATCCGCTGACGAGCAACTGGTATTGCCATTGCTGGACGGGGTTATACAGGTCATAGGTGGCAAAGTAAACACCATCCTTGTAAATATCCACAAAGCCATAGGTTGTGCCCCGAGCCGTGACCAGATGAAATTGATCGCCTGTGATCGTGAAGGTGATGGAGGCGCCTGTGGTGTTGGATGAACGGTACTTACCGCCGTACGCGCTGGTGCTGGAGGTGCCGAGCCAACTGCCATAGGTGACGGCAATGTTGTTGTCTTCGATAGTGGTTGTGCCAACCTTGAAGGCATCCAGTCGTACCTGAGTCCCTTTGGATAACGCGTTCTTCTGACCCAACACCTTGACCGTGAGGGTGTGCTTTTTGCTCAACAGGCCGGTGATGGTAATGGACTGTTTGTACAAGGCCGATTTGCTGTACAGATCAAAGGTGCCTTTGGAGACGTTATCCACCAGAATTTGCACTTTGCCTTGATCGGGGCCTTTGTAAGTGAGAAGCGTTATCGAAGTGGTATTCATCGTTGTGGTGTAGGCAGCGGTTTGACCCGTTGTACTGCTGTAGTGATAGCCGCCTCCGGAAGCCTTGGCGTCGCTCTTGCCGGACCAGTTCTGGTAGATGATGGAATAAGAATTATCGTCCATCGTGGTTGGAACGGAGGCGGTGTAGTTCTGCCCGGGCTGATTGGCGCTGATGCTGGGATAGGTAATGTGATCCGGTACGAAGACATACCCGGTTTTGGAAGGTGTAACCGTGCCTAACCAGCCATAGGAAACTGGGATGGTGTATGTTCCATCGGTACCAGCAGTTGTGGAGCCGCCAGTGTAGGTCAATGTAGCTCCGGCAATCCCGGCATTCCCTGTGATGGTGTAGCTGTTAATTGTCCACACTGCATAGAGATCGGCATTGCTGGTGAAAGCAACGCTCTGACCATCCGTGTAAACAACAGTAGTGCCCAGGCTTGAGGTGTCCCAGCCCGCGAAGTGATAACCGGTCTTGGAGAAGCCGTTGGCCGTCAATGGGGTTGAAACGTTGTAGTTCACGCTCTCAGGGCTTGTCAAACCGCCATCGTTGCCGTGGCCGTGGAAGGTCACAGTGTAGGAATTGACCGTCTCGCTGTAGGTTGCCGTAACCGTCTGGTTTCCTGTGATGTCGTTGAAGGGCACATCCCAGCCCGCGAAGGTATAAGTGTACTGGGCATCCGCAGGTCTGGTTGGATTGGCTGGAGCTGTTGCACCGGAGCCATAAGCAACGCTCTGAGTTTTAAGCACTGTACCATCATAGTTCTTGAAGGTGACGGTGTACTGGTTGAGCGCCTCGCTGTATTGTGCCGTAACCGTCAGGTTGCCAGTGATATCGTTGAAGGGCACATCCCAGCCGCTGAAGGTATAAGTGTACTGGGCATCCGCAAGTCTGGTTGGATCGGCTGGAGCGGTTGCAGCGCTACCATAGTCAACGCTCTGGACACCAAGCGCCGTGCCATCGTAGTTCTTGAATGTCACTGTGTAGCTGTTGATCGTCCACACTGCATAAAGATCGGCATTGCTGGTGAAAGCGATGCTCTGACCATCCGTGTAAACAACCGTGGTACCCAGGCTTGACGTATCCCAGCCCGCAAAGTGATAGCCGCTCTTGGTGAAGCCGTTGGCTGTCAATTGGGTTGAAACGTTGTAGTTCACGCTCTCAGAGCTTGTCGAACCGCCATCGTTGCCGTTACCGTGGAAGGTCACCGTGTAGGTGTTGATCGTCCAGACTGCATAGAGATCGGCATTGCTGGTGAAGGCAACGCTCTGACCATCCGTGTAAACAACAGTGGTACTCAGGCTTGAGGTGTCCCAGCCCGCGAAGTGATAGCCGGTCTTGGTGAAGCCGTTGGCTGTCAATGGGGTCGAAACGTTGTAGTTCACGCTCTCGCCGCTCATCAAGCCACCATCGTTGCCGTTGCCGTGGAAGGTCACGATGTAACTGTTGATCGTCCACACTGCATAGAGATCGGTATTGATGGTGAAGGCAACGCTCTGACCATCTGTGTAAACAACCGTGGTACCCAGGCTTGAGGTGTCCCAGCCCGCGAAGTGATAGCCGGTCTTGGTGAAGCCGTTGGCGGTCAATGGGGTCGAAACGTTGTAGTTCACGCTCTCAGGGGCTGTCGAACCGCCATTGTTGTTGTTGCCGTGGAAGGTTACGGTATAGCTATTGATCGTCCACACTGCATAAAGATCGGTAGTG
>Ga0182027_10009334_pt1 | contig 14120 bp, 11 predicted proteins | sample 712E1DmetaG_FD_121300 | JGI IMG/M metagenome (GOLD analysis project Ga0182027, IMG submission 121300) | Permafrost microbial communities from Stordalen Mire, Sweden - 712E1D metaG (Illumina Assembly) | ecosystem: Environmental > Terrestrial > Soil > Wetlands > Permafrost | place: Sweden...
ACATTGGAATAAACGCGAAAATTCCATAAGCATGATAAAGCTGTTTAAACTCAACTGCCCATGGATAGATATAAATCACTTCTATATCAAATATAATAAACAGCATAGCAACAAGATAATATTTAATTGAAATCCTTTCGTGTGTAGTACCAACAGGATCTTTTCCACTTTCATAAGACATCAGTTTAACTTTGTTTGGTCTTTGAGGGCCGAATAAAGTTGAAGAAAATATCACTAATGCTCCAAATGCGGCGGCAAAGAATATTACTATAAATATTGGTATATAATCAATGATCATTTGCTGACTTTGTAAATTAGTGAGCGAAAAATACTCGAAATGAGAGTAGAAGTCAAAATGTTGCTGGATATAATAAAAATAAACGATAAAAAAGAAGAAAGGGTCAAAAGACACTTATCTTAAAAATATAACATTTTACTCCTGATATGGTAGGCAGGTAAATATAAAATAAAACTAATCCTTGGTACAACGAACACTAATACCAATCACTGAATTAGATTCGCTATCCATATAAAGATAAGAATGGCCGAAATTTATACTATTATTAATGTCAGTTAGAGAAAGTAAATATGTGTTAGAGGCATCATAACTGCTAGAACTCCAAAAGTAACCACTATTAAGTAAATTACCGAAACCCGGACTAGAACCTCTTTGGGCAAAGTGGGCTCCAGATAACAACGCAGAAAACCCATAAGAATCATTTCCGGCACCAGCTTGAGTTCCTTGACCTACTGCTTTCAAATTATTGCTTGAATCACCTACTGCTGCACTTAACGATTGAAATTCTGTTACTGTAGGGATGTGCCAACCGCCGGGACAAATTCCCTGTGAACCGGAAGTTTTGTTATACATCATCGCTTCATTCCATTCATATAATCCGCCATATATATCGCAATTATTTGCAACATCCTGATAGCAAAATTTTTCAATGATTCCGTTATTACTCCCTGCGTTGTTCCATATTATTTGAGTCCCGATATTTAAATTTTCCTTTAACCAGCATTGACTACCGATCTGGACAGTATGGTATACCTGACCGGCATAAGTTACAGATGGGATACCTGCACAAGAAGTAACAGCACTTGAAATTGATGTAGTAAAAGACCAAGTTGGCGATGACCAGGAAGATGTACCGTAAAAGTTGGTTGCATTTACTCTCCAATAATATTGTGTTGAATTACTTAGTCCGGATACTTGTTGATTTATATTTGTTATTCCACTTTTATTAAATACAAAACTTGTGAACGAACTGCTCGTAGATACTTGCAGCGTATAACTTTTGGCGCCGGAGCTTGCCAACCATTCCAATATTGGAAACGTTACCTGTGCAGCGGCCCCATCACCTGGAGATGATAGAGTTGGTACGATAGGTGCGACGCCAATATTTGCTGAATACTGGAAACACCGTACACTTAAACCGAATATTTTCGCAGGAGTGTTTAAGGTGATAAAACTATTATTTGGCGACAAGAACATATCGCTTACTGTCGATATATTGTTCTCACTAGAACTCCAAAAATAAGTGTAGGAGCCTAAATCGTTAAATGTGCTGTTATGTATGCCGGTAAGTAACGCTGAAAAACCACTAGTATTTGTTCCTGAACCTACATCACTTCCATTATTGACTCCTTGCCCTTCAGCTTTTAATGAGTTACCATTATTGTTTAATGCTGAGTTTAATGTATTAAAATCATCTTTTGTTGGTAAGTACCAACCATTCGGACAAATTCCTTGGACATTCCAAGGTAATGATGGTGATGCCGATGCACTATTAGATGCTCCGTTTTGATATTGAACTGCTTCCGCCCATTGATATAATCCGCCATACTTATCACAATTAGAAGTTGAATCGTTATAACAGTATTTTTCAATTATTCCATTATTGAGTTGGTTTTGGTTTCCTGGAATTATTGTTCCAACATTAAGATTTTCTTTTAACCAGCATTGCCAACCGATTTGTATTGTGTTATAAATTTGTCCGGCATAATTAACAGTCGGCATTCCGGGGCATGGAATACCGGTAATTTGAGTATTGACATTCAGCTTACCCAAATTTAGATTAGTGCCCGTATAAGGCGGCATAGTAATAAATATATTTTTTTTGATTGAAGTACCGGTAACGACAAGGCTGTCTATTATTACAGAGGAATTTGTTTTAGCTAAGTTTTTTGACTGAAAACTGTTATTTAGGTTAGCTGCAGCGGGGTTGAGGTGCTGACTTCCATACAATAACATTAACTTTTTTATAACAGTATATTTATCATCAAGAGAAATATTGGCAAAATAGATACCATTGGATAAGCCATTTAACTCAATATCGAAATACCCTATACCAGCATTAAAATATCTATTAATATCTTCCAAAACCTTTTGTCCGAGAACATTATAAATACTCACTTTCACTCTACCGTAATTCGGGAGTGTTATAAATAATCGCGTTTTAGGATTAAACGGATTTGGAAAGTTTTCTGAAACTGAATAACCGGTTGGTAATTTTTCTTCTTTTACGTCCGAAACATTATTAAAAATAAAAGAACCATCTGAAACAGAAACTGTATTATATACATGATTATATTTAATCATTAGTTTCATTTGCAATCCTGATAAGCCATTTCCATTTTGATCAACTAATTTTCCGGTTATTGTTTGAGCATAAATGGATGAGCAAGTAATTAATGCAATTATTAACAAGAAAAGCTTTTTCATATAGATCTCTGAATATATTTAGGAAAGAATACTCCAATTATGTTTTAAACATGTCCTTAATTTTATAAATTCCATAGATGTTATGTCTGATTATTATATGGTTGAAATAAAATAAATTGCCTCTTCAGCTGAGAGAGGTTGTTATAATTACCCCATCCATTTTTGCTTTTGGATTAAGAATACTCCAATTACTTGTTAAACTTTAATTTCTTCTTAAGCTTTTATTTAGATAGAATATTTTGTATTTCCTCGTAGGTCATCGGTTTCCCGATTATCTTACAATCCTTATCAATTAGAATCATAGTTGGCGTAGCATAAATGAAATAATCATTTGCAGCTTTTCCATCCCAGCTCTTTAGATCCGAGACATTTAATAAATCTGGACAATTAGCATTTATAAAACTTATCCAATCTTCCTTCTTTATATCCAATGAAATAGCAAATATTTTGAATTTAGCATCTTTACTTCTTTTATAAAACTCATTTAACTTTGGAAGCAACTCTTTACAGTGAGGGCACCAGCTTGCGTAAAAAACAATCAGCATTTTATCCGAATTAATATTTTTCAGATTTACTTCCCTACCCGATATATCTGAAAGAATGATATTTGGTACAGTATTCCCTATTTTAAAATATTTAGCCTGATCAATTCTTTTTTTAATCATTCCTTCTGTTTTAACGTCAAGACAGATATCATCTTTAATAACATAATTGTTAACAATATAATCGAGAGCTTTATCAAAACCGAATTTCTTAAATCCGTCAATTAAGTATTCAGTGATATGCTTATAAACAAGCTGATGAACTTTAGCTTTATTCAATATTGTATCAATAGCTTTCATGAATTCTTTTTCAAGAAGTTCTTTAGGTAATTGAGGATTTCTATAATAAGTTAAATATTCAATTGTTTTATTTGTGAAAACATCGGAATTGATAAGAGCGCTGTTATTGAAATCAACATTGGCCAAAGCATTAGATTTTAAATATACAAGTTGCTGCTGTGGTTGTAATGTAACATCTAAAATCGGAAGCTGTGCTGATTTTATATACTTCGCAACAAAGGATTTTGGATTTTTTTGAGCGGTTATATTTATAAATTCAATGTATTCATTTTGGAGTTGAGATAATTTGTTTTGAGTAGTTTTATAAAAGTCATCATCTTTTGGATAACGCGCTAGGACCAATTGAAGTAATTCTGTTTTTGTTTTGTATGCTTTGTTAAGTCTTAGAAAGGAATAGAACAATTTATTGCTTTCCGATTCTGTTATTCTAAGACTGTCTAAAACACTATTAGCATTCGTTGTTATTGAGATATTTTCGTTGTCATTTACAAAATCAATCCATTTATTCTTATCTAAAGTTATTCGATAAAGCCCGGTGTATAAATTACTGTTTGATAAAGAGAATTTTATGACACCTTCAGTATTTCCGTTTATTGAATCAATTATAGTAGTTTTTTCACCTCTGATAGAGGAAAGAATAACTTTACCGTTATTATAATTATACAAATGAATAGTTAGGGATTGAGCATCAACTAAATTTTGGAGGCCAAACAAGAATAAGATGATAATACCAAAAAGAAGTGTTTTATTCATAGTAAGTCCACATACGTATTACTTTTACAGTTTTAAGATCATTATAGATTTGATAAATAATTCTATGCTGAATATTAATCCGGCGTGAATAAGCACCGGTTAAATCGCCAACGAGTTTTTCATAAGGAAGAAGATTAAGTCAGTTTGAATAAACCGCCACATTTAATATATGTTACTGTAATATTTCAACTAAATTCTTTATAACAGTATCAAGATCTTCGTAGCTGATCACAATCGGAGGCAGAAGACGAAGAACAGTTGTTCCTGCAGGCAAGGAAAGAATTTTTCTGTTCAACAATTCGATTATTACAGGTTGAGATTTATCTTTCAGTTCAATCCCAATCATGAAGCCAAAAACTCTGATTTCGCGGATAGCTGAAAGATTATACGATGACAATTTTTCATAGAAATATTTTCCTTTGGCTTCAGCTTGTTCCCAGAGTTTAGTTTGAAGCATAAAATCTATAGCTGCATATCCGGCAGCGCATGCAAGAGGATTACCGCCAAAAGTGGAACCATGTTTACCCGGTCCGGCTTTTATTTTATCAGAACATAATAATACACCCATAGGGAATCCGCCGCCAATTGATTTAGCTAGTGTCATCATATCGGCTTCAATTCCGTAAAGTTCAATGGCGAACATTTTACCCGAGCGGCAAAAACCAGTCTGAATTTCATCTATAATAAGAAGAATATTCTTCTCGTCGCAAAGTTTTCTTACAGCATTGAAATATTCTTTATCACCGATATTTATTCCGCCTTCACCCTGAACAAGTTCAAGAATGATTCCCGCAGTATCATCATCTACCGCAGCTGCGAGTTTCTCAAAATTATTAAAAGGAACAGAAGAAAAGCCCGGTACAAGAGGCTCAAAATCTTCTTTGTATTCTTTTTTATAAGTCGCACTTAATGCACCCATTGTCCTGCCGTGAAAACCTTTCATTGCAGAAATAAATTTCGTCTTCTTAGTAGTAAGGCGCGCAAATTTAATTGCGGCTTCAATAGCTTCAGCTCCGCTGTTTGTCAGAAAAGCTTTGGTTAAATTTTTAGGAGTTATACTAAACAATTTTTCAAGGAATAGCGCTCGAGTATCATTATAAAATGTATTGGCACATGTAATTAGTTTGGCGGCCTGAGTCGAAATTGCTTCAACGACCATTTCATTAGCATGTCCTACATTTGCAACACTAATACCTGAGGCCATATCAATATATTCATTTCCCTGGTCATCCCACATCCTGGCGCCTTTGCCTTTTACCAAAACCACGTCGCGTCTTGGATAAACGTCAATTTCGTATTTCTGAGTAAGTGCTTTGTAGTCTTTCATTGTATTATAGTCCCTTTCCCGTTTAATGCATCTTGAATTGGATGTTCTGTTCTACCGTCAGATAGTATTACAACAGTATTGTTTGTTTCACCTGAAGAATCCGAATCAGCGAATAATTTTCTAAGAGCAAGTATTTTACGTTTCATTCTTCCTTCAACTTTCTGTTCCATTGCATCAAGTTCTGCTTTTGACATATTATGAACAATTGTTGAAGGGTCATTTTTATTAAGCAGGAAACCCGGTTCTTCGATAAGTGAAATAATTTTGTCAGCTTTATATTCGCTTTGAAGTAAAGCAATAATATCATCATTTTCAGAATTTATGGCAATATTATTTTCATCTATTAGCGGCACGCAAAGTACAGGTGTATAATTATTATCAAGCAGCAAATCCAAAAGCTGTTTATTTATCGCTTTAGGTTTACCTGAAAAATCGCGAAGCAGAAGAGTTTTTCCTCCTTCACGAACTTTTATTCCGCTGTTACGTTTTCCCTGAATAAGTTTCCCGTCAACACCTGAAAGTCCGACAGCATTTACTCCATTTTGTTGCAGCAATTCAACAATTCGTTTATTCTTTAGTCCGGCATAAGTCATCATTGCAAGATCAATAGTGTTTTCATCACTAAAAACAGAATCATAACCTGATAAAGAAGTAACTACTCTTTTTTCAATATTTAGTTTTTTAGCTAGTTCATCTCTTAAAGCATTAGCTCCATGAACAATGATACACTTTTCATTAACTACCGCGATATCACCGGCAACACCCTTAAGATTAATTCCATTGCCCCCGCCAATTTTTATTAAAAGCATTTAAGCTCCGTAATTGAATTATTCTGAATTGAATGCCAATATTTAAAACCGGGTAATTTTTCAGAGCAGACAATTATATTATCAGATTCCTGATTGATATACATTGTAAAATATTCCTGATTCTCATTAAAGTAAGAATATATGTATGATGCATCATTATCAGATAATATAATATTCATTGCACGAATATAATTAGAACGTTTTATAATTATCTCTGTTCCTTTAAGCAACATTTCTCCGGAATTGTTCTTATCAAATCTTTTTATATAATTAAATATCTTTTCAGCGCCAATTCTTCCTTCTTCCTTAATTTTTACTCCGTGAAGTTCACCGTTAAAGATAAAAATAAACTTATTATCATAAAAAGGCATATTGTTTTCAACTTCAATCCCCTCATCTTTGAAAGCACTTCTTGCATGCACAACTAATCTTTTAGTTGAACCGAATATAATGAGATTATCTTCCCAAATGGGTTTTACATTTTTATAGTATTGCCAAATATCACTTTTTATATATGCGCAACCCCATCCGTGACCCTGAAATTCTTTACTGTTTTTTGATACTTCAGCAAATTTTTCAAGATAATCGGAAATAGAGAAATCATATTTTGAATTGATGTATAGAAGTCGGCACATAATAAAAGCTATTATTTAGTTTAACCTTGACCTAAGCCTTGAATAAAGGTCAAGGACAAGGTTAAGGTTAAGAACTATAATTATTAGATTGGGTGAAGTCCGGGGAATTCGAGTCCGGTTCTTTCATCTAAACCATGCATTATATTAAAGGCCTGCATTGCCTGACCGGCAGCGCCTTTCATTAAATTATCGATTGCACTTACAACAACCAACCTGTTTGAAAATTCGTCTTTCTTAAATCCGATATCACAGAAATTTGTACCGGCAAGAATTTTTGGCTCGGGATATCGGTAGATTCCGTCACTTTCTTTTACGATGCGGATAAATTGCTCATTTCCGTATGCTTCGCGATATACTTTCCAAATATCTTTTTCCTGCATTTCATTTTTCAAAAACACATGGCAAGTCGCGAGTAAACCGCGAACCATATCTATAGCAGTAGCTGAGAAATGAATTTGAATATTTTTTCCGAATGAAAGTTCCTGAAGCATTTCAGCTGTATGTCTATGCTGAGTCGGCTGATAAGAACGGACAACACCGCTTCTTTCAGGATGATGGGATCCCTCATTTGCTTTATTTCCGCCTTCACTTGATCCGGCTTTTACTTCAATCACTGTTCTTTCTTCATCAACAAGATTATTCTTAAATAAAGGATATAGACCCAAAATACTTGCTGTTGCATTACAGCCTGCACTGGATATATAATTTGTTTTTTTCATTTCTTCACGGTGAAGTTCCGGAATTCCATAAACAAACTCATTAATTAATTCAGGACGCGCATGTTTATGACCATACCATTTTTCATATAAGGCTGTATCTTTCAAACGAAAATCGGCGCTTAAATCAATTATTTTTGGAGCTATACTTTTAAATTTATCAATTTTATTTTGTGAACTGTTATGTGGAAGACAAAGGAATAAAAGATCACAAGGTTCAATTTCATTAACCGAAACAAATTTCAATGTTGTTGCTTTACGAAGATTCGGGTGAAGTTTATAAACAAATTTCCCTGTATAACTTTCAGAAGTAACCTGTTTAATTTCGATTGCAGGATGAAACAGAAGTAATCTTAGCAATTCACCGCCTGTATAACCCGACGCTCCTACAATTGATACCTTTATTCGAATTTTCTCCATTATTTACTCTCAGCAACTTTTAATATATATTCAACCATATGAGCTGGAATATCAACTCCGGTTGTAGTAATGCTATTTTTATATTCCATAGTATAGTTAACTTCATTAACCATTAATCCCTGTTTAGTTTCAAATACATCAATAGCGACAATTCCGCCTCCTACTGCTCTTGCCGCATTAACCGAGATATCATTTAATTCTTTAGTCACTTCACATTTTGTAGCAGTGCCTCCGCGGGCAGTGTTTGTAATCCAATGAGGAGAAGTTCTATAAATAGCTGCTATACATTTATCTCCGACAACAAAACTACGGATATCTCTTCCGCTTTTTTCAACATATTTCTGGATATAAAAGATCGAATGGTGGTAAGAACCAAGAACGGTTTTATGTTCAAGGATAGCTTCGGCGGCGTCGCGGTCATTAACTTTTGAAAGCAACCTGCCCCATGATCCGACAGCGGGTTTAAGAACAACGGGATAGCCCATTTCTTCAATTGTTTTAAGAGCAGATTCTTCTGTAAAAGCAACTCTAACTTCAGGCTGAGGGACATTGTGTTCGGCAAGTGCGCATGATGTAAGTAATTTATCACCGCATACAGTTGCAACATTATAAGTATTTACACATTTAATTCCGGCTGATTCAAATAATTTCAAACCATGCAATGCCCGGGAATGGTTAATGCATCGTTCTACGACAATATCCAGATCAAAATGATCTTTACCGAGATTAAATGTAACATTACGGTCATCAATCATAACCAATTCAATACCCTTAACTTTAAATGCATCCATCAGGAATTTTTCGTCTTTTCTAATCAGCGAATGAAGCAGTCCAATTTTCATATTTAATTTACTCCTAACTCATGTGAATTAATAAAAGTGGGGCTAAGATAATTCATCTTAGCTATTGCAAGTCTTATGATGTTTTACGGCGTCAACAATGTGTTTAAGTTCGGCAAGATCAACGGTTCTACCGCGTTGACCGACAGATTTTACTTCCTTAAGCACATCCTGTTGATGTGCATCATCTAAACCATCTTCCACAATCAATTTCAATGCGTAACGAAGAGAAGCAATTCCCGACATATGATCAAGAGAAAAAGTCCTTTCTCTTTCAAATATTTCCGGATTTAGACTTTCATAATGCATGGGATTAATTGAGGCAGCATGTGTATGTACACCAGCACAATGTGTAAATGCATTTTTCCCGGTTATAGGATAGTTTGCAGGAATTGGAATATGAGAATGTTTGCTTACAAGGTCATAAAGTTCAACAATCTTGGTCAGATTCCATTTATCAACATCATAATCAATTTTAAGAACAGTCAATAATTGAGCAAGATCAACGATACCGGCTCTTTCACCTAATGATAAAGTAGTCGCGTCAATTATATTAGCTCCTGCTCGGTATGCGTCAAGAGCATTTGCGAGAGCTAATCCGCGATCATTGTGACAATGAACTGCGATCTTAGGATGTAAATCCCTACTGTCTAATTCTTCAATTAATCGTGAAATATAATCATACATACTGCGTTTCGTACCCGGAACCATAAAGCCGGTAGTATCGGCAACACTTATTATATCCGCGCCAGCTTCTATAGCAGCACATGATGCCTTAACCACATTTTCAAATTGAGATCTTACAGTATCTTCCGGAGTATAACGGATCAATAAATTCGGATTCTGACTTTTGGCATATTTTATTATATCGGTAATTAACTTAACTGCAGTATCAAGGTCTTTTTTAAAGACTGTAGCGAGTCTTTCATCTGAAACGCAATAAAAAATGCCTATGAATCCAACACCGCATTCAAGTGCAAGATCAATATCGCTTTTCATCGAGCGAGAGTGAGCCCCGACTATTGCCTTATATCCTTTTTGAGCAATCGATTTAACTGCGGTATGAATTTCCTGAGTTACCATCGGGTGACCGGCTTCGATAATATCTACTCCAATCTCTTCCAATAAATTTGCAATGGCTAGTTTAATGTGTTTATCAAAATAAACGCCGGGAGTTTGTTCGCCTTCTCGAAGTGTAGAATCTAAAACCCAGACCAATTCACTCACCCCAATCCTCTTCTTCCTGAGGTGCTTCTTTTAACTGCGGAGGAGTTACGGTAATTACTTCAAGTTCTACACCGCATTCTGAACATTCAATCAATTCCCCTATAACTGCATCTGCGGCCAAATTAATTTGTGCACCGCACACAGGACATTCAACTGCCATATAATTTTCCTATTTAAAATAAAAAGTGATGCAAAAGTATGAAATAAATTTTTCCGATACAATAATTCATTATATGTTCTAAGATATTTATCAAAGAATTAATTAATTGAACAAGAGAAAAGATTCTTTTAATGATTACAAATAGATAAGTAGGTATAAAAATAGTTTATAGATTTTACAAATAAGACAAAACAGTTTTCGAGTATTTAATTTGGAATTGATCCTGTTAAAGTTTTATTTATACCTACGATTTGATGGGAACTATAATCGGGAGATAACATTTTCAGCCAAACTTCTTTTACTTGTTCAAATTCTTGTTTATTCTTTTTACTTATTGGATTTAATGTAGTATACTTTTCTTTCATTGGGTCGACCTGCTTTTCGTTTTTCCAGAAACGGTAACAAACATGAGGTCCAGTAGCCAATCCAGTCATCCCGACATAACCAATTACCTGTCCTTGCCTAACCGAAACTCCACGATGAATTCCTTTAGCAAAATGTGACATATGAAGGTACTGAGTTGAATATGAAGAGCTATGTTTTATTTTAACATAATTTCCATTTCCGCTTGTAAAACTAGCCTCCAAAACAATACCACTTCCGGTAGACATAATTGGTGTCCCGATAGGTGCGGCAAAATCGGTACCAAGATGAGCTTTGTTTCTATGAAGAATCGGATGGAAACGATTTAATGAATATCTTGATGTTATATGGCTAAACTTAAGCGGAGCTTTTAAAAATCCTCTTCTAAGACTATTTCCTTTTTCATCGAAATAAGCGCCATCATTTTCTTTATCAAAATAAAAAGCGTAAAAATTTTCTTTATGATAATTGAAATAGGCAGCTTTAATCTTCCCGCTTCCTACAGGTTTTCCGTCAACAAACAGTTTTTCATAACAAACTTTAAAACTGTCATTTTGCTGAATATGAAAGAAGTCTATTTCACATTCGTATATATCAGCAAGTTTTCCTGCAATTCTATCATCAATATTTTTTTCCGCTAGTGTCTGGAAAAGAGAATTTTTAATTATTCCGCTAGCTATTATTTCTTTAACTTCAACAGGTCTTTGTTTTTTATAAATATCAATCTTATTTCTTAAATCAAAAACGACATAGTTAATTGGGTCCTGCACATATACAAGATATTTTACCGGATTGATACTATCCGGTTTGGAATAAATAAATAATTCATCGTCAACACGAAACTTCCTGATCGGGAAAATATTCACCGCTTTTTTCTCAATATCATTGATCATCTGTTGCGATACTTTATAAGGAAGTAGAATGTCAGAAAGAGTTTCATTAGTTTCAATAGTATCACGTTTAAGAGACATTCCATCAATTTCAAGGTTATATGGATTAAAAACAGTTTTGGGTAATTCTTTTTGAACTAGTGGTTGTGTTTTTTTTGTACAGCCGATGAAACTTAATATGATAATTAAAATAACTATTAATATATGTGGGATTAACCTAAAATTTTTATTTAGAAACATTAGAATTTTTTCCGATTATTCCTCATAAAAATAGATTTATAAAACTTGATCCTTAATTCGGGTTATCAGATGACATTAACCCATTATTAATATGTAAATTCTTATGAATATGTAATTATTTCTAAGCAATTTCATAACATTTTAGGAGTAACCATATCCATTTATCATTTATAACTTTATCGTATAAGTTATAATTCATATTCTCAAGATTATATTTCGATCTTAAAAAGAAATCCTAATAACTAATTCTGACTTAGTTTTTTAATAATTGCTATTGAATCAATTCCTTCAGCTTCTGCTGAAAAATTTGGGATAATACGATGTCTTAGAACTGGTATTAAAAAAGTTTTTACATCATCGATTGAAGGAGTAAACCTTCCTTCCATAACAGCTTTAGTTTTTGCGGCAAGAATTAAACATTGAGAAGCACGTGGGCCTGCTCCCCAATTTACCCATTCCTTGATGAATTCATTTGAATTGATTGTAGGACGGGTAGAATCAACTAATCGAACTGCAAATTCAATAACATTATCTGCAACAGGAACACGCTTAATTAAATCCTGAAATCCGATTAATTCTTTTGCATCTATAATCTTTTTGAGTTCCGGATGATAGTCGCTAGTTGTTGCTTTAATTATTTCAATTTCCTCTTTAAAACCAGGGTAATCTAACCATAAATTAAACATAAACCTGTCAAGTTGCGCTTCAGGTAAAGGGTAAGTTCCTTCCTGTTCAATAGGGTTTTGAGTTGCAAGAACAAAAAATGGCTGTTCTAAAATATGTGTAACTCCGGCAGCAGTCACTTTATTTTCCTGCATTGATTCAAGAAGAGCGCTTTGTGTTTTAGGAGGTGTTCTATTAATTTCGTCAGCAAGAATAATATTTGCGAAAATAGGTCCTTTTATATAGTGAAATGTTCTTTTCTTGCTTACAGGGTCTTCGTCTATAATTTCCGTTCCTGTAATATCACTTGGCATTAAATCAGGTGTAAATTGAATACGGTTGAATTTTAAGTCCAATACTTCGGCCAGTGTTTTAATAAGTAAAGTCTTTGCGAGCCCTGGAACACCAACAAGCAAACAATGTCCGCGTGAGAACAAGCTTACAAGTAAATCGTTAATAACCTGTTCCTGTCCAACAATTACTTTGGCAATTTCCTTTTTAATTCTGTTAACGGATTCAGTTAGTTTTTCTACAGATATTATATCATTAGTTGCAATTTTTTCAGTCAATATTTTATCCGTTATATTAATTAAAAGTTAACAATTTGAAAAAAATCAAGGTTTAGTATCTGAATATTTTTATCCAATGAAGAAATCAAGTATCAATTAAAGTCTAACTTCCCAGAATACTCTTCTCTTAATATCTTTAATCCATTCAGCATATAATTTTTGTTTTTTATAAAATTCAGTCATTCTTTTTAAATCACTGTAATCGATATCAATGTTTGCTTTATGCTGTGGTATTTTTCTTATCAGTTTTACAATATGATAACCATATACATTTTTGCTTACTTCAAGGCGTTTCGGATAACTAATATCGCCTTCCTTCAATTTATAAATGATATCCAGTAATGACTTATCCAGCTGCGTAGTTTCGAATATTCCTAAAGTGCCTCCAAAACGGGAAGTTTCTTTATCATCGCTATCGAGTTTAGCGTAATATTCAAAAGTATTTTTACCATGAACAACACTATCCCGCAAGTCGGAAAGAAATTCAATAGCTTTAAGGTCAGCCTCATCATCACTTTTAACTTTTATAAGAATATGACGGCAATGAATAGATTCACCATGTCTGTCCAAAAGCTGAATTATATGATAACCTACTGGGGACTCAACAATTCCGGATAACTGATTGGGAGACAAGGCATAAGCAGCAGCTTCAAATTCCGGGAAAAACACCCCTCGTTTAACAGATCCAAGATCGCCGCCTTGAGAAGCGCTCCCGGGATCATCAGAATATTTTTTCGCTAATCTTGAAAAATCCGCGCCGTTTTTCAGTGAGTCTAAAAGTGAAATTGCAAAATCCTTTGCTTTCTTTTTAATTCTTTCACCCGATTTAGGATTCTGAAAAATATGAGAGATCTCATATTTGTCATTAACTACACCCAAAGAATCTTTGAATCTATTATAAAAATCTTCCACTTCCTTTCTAGAAGCATCAAGTTGCGCGAA
>Ga0182027_10009335_pt1 | contig 14120 bp, 9 predicted proteins | sample 712E1DmetaG_FD_121300 | JGI IMG/M metagenome (GOLD analysis project Ga0182027, IMG submission 121300) | Permafrost microbial communities from Stordalen Mire, Sweden - 712E1D metaG (Illumina Assembly) | ecosystem: Environmental > Terrestrial > Soil > Wetlands > Permafrost | place: Sweden...
AAAGCTCGTCAACCAAATCACGGACGCGAACGCCAAGAGCTTTGGCAATTCGCAAAAGCGCGTGCAGGCTAATCCACTGCTCTCCGCGTTCGACTTTGCCGATATAAACCGGATGCAAGCTGGCTTTTTCCGCCAGTTTTTCTTGGCTCATGCCGATATGCTTCCGGCGATTCCGAATGGTGTCACCCAAGATTTTCAGTTGTCGCGGACGCGCCATAGCTTTTTCAGCAAAGCATGAGTGCGCGAAAACGAGAACACCCAACATGGGTTTATTTTAATCTTGCATGATTTTGCGAATGAGCATAGAAATGTGTTGCGATTCAGAAAAATGATTTTGTTGGTTTGGCGGGAACTCCGTCGGTTTATGAGAGACAAGACAAAAATTCTGGTGGCCGAAAATCAACCGGGCGTTGCGATGATGATTACTTATTTGCTCACATGGGCCGGTTGTGAGGTGCAAACCGCGTGGAACGCCAAAAGGGGAATGAAACTGGCTCAGACCAAGGAGTTCGATTTGATCATATTGGATATGGACATGCCGGGCGGCTTTGAAGTTTGCAGTTCTTTAAGAGAAAATCCTTTTTCCCAAACTCCCATTGTCTTTGTTTCTGCTCGATTTGGTGAGGACGACGTTCAGCGTGGCCTCGATCTTGGCGCAGCGGATTTCATTGAGAAGCCATTTGACTCGCAGGATTTTCTTTCTCGTATTCTTTCACTGGTCGAAGAAGCCGCCACCGCATGACCAACCCATTCCAACAATTTAATCGGGAAGCGCAGTTTTTGGGAAGGCGCGCGCGAACCGCTTTGTTGGGAATTCAACTGCCTTTTTTTGGTAAACGCTTTTTGGCAGCAGCCAAGCGTTCCTGCACAATTTCCAGATCGTCATTGCCATCGCAAAATTTAATTACGAGCTTGGCCAAGGCAATCAGATGTTCCACTTGGAAGCTCAATGGCCGTCCGCGCCGACGGCACATTTCTTCCAGTTCCGCCCGCTGCTCGTCGGACATACGAATGTTGTATCGGAGGTTTTTCTTTGCCACTCATAAAGGCTGCCAAAGCAAAGTTATTAACACATGGCGAAAAAGGGTTGACAACGGCAGACAACGGCTCAATCTAAACGCCAGCCTGTTTCCCAAACGTCACAGAAAAACATCTGGACGGAATGGGGCGACATGCCGCAAGATTTTACGGTCAAATGAATCGGGTGATTCCAGCCACGCTGCGGGGGGCAAAAGGGGGGCAACTTCCAAAAGGTTAATTCTATGAAAACTGTTAATCACATTAAATTGAACTCTCAGTTAATACGGCTAATTATCCCGGCGATCTTCCTCTGCTCTCTATTAGGGACAGCTTATGCCCAACTGCCGCCCGGCTTTAAGGGTGGCCCCACCAATATGCCGCTGGATTCATGGTCTTTCAATGACCACACGAATTGGACGAGCGACTCGGGCTACCCGCCCATATCGTTCACAAACCTTAATTTCGGCCAACTCGGCAACGGCAGATCACTCGTGGTGGACACCAATATCCCGGCGTGGCTGAATTATAGCGCCTATGAAAACATCAGCGGCACCAACCTCACGGTTCTTCCACTTGATTCAGGCTCCGTAACTTTCTGGTTCGCGCCCTCGTCCTGGTCGAGCACGAATGCGGGCGGAACGGGGCCGGGCGAATGGGGACGCCTGTTTGAAGTTGGCAGCTACACGTCCGATTCCAGTTATGGCCTTTGGAGCATCTACGTTGATGATGGCGGCAACAACCTCTATTTCTCCGCGCAAACAAATGATTTATCGAGCAGCCTCACCACCTATCTTTCCGCCCCGATTTCGTGGACGACCAATTATTTCCATTTCATTGCACTGACGTATTCGCCAACTAATACAGCCTTGTATCTGGACGGAGTGTTGGCCACCAACGGCCCCGGCGTGACGATTTATCCCGGCCCCGATGTTCTCACCAACGGTTTTTTCATTGGCGCGGATGAAACGGGCTTATACCAAGCTAACGGGCTATTTAATTCGGTGGCAACTTACAGTTACCCGTTAAGCTCCAATGACGTTCAAACCCTCTTTAATTACTATTATACCTATTACGAAATCACTCCGTGGAACCAAGCCATGTTTAACATTATTTCCGCGCCGACATCCGCAACCAATGGCGCCGTGCCGGATGTAATCATCGGGCCGGGCTTTCTGCAACTGGTTGGTTCGGGGACAGCCATCACCAGTTCAAATGTTTGGATTACGAATGTCGTGGTTACGGCAAACGGGAGCGGCACGAATAATATGGTGCTGCAATTCACCATTCAGGGAGGTTCAAACAACGTTCCGTATGATTGTTTTGCAAATTCCGTGCTTTCTTTTGGCACCAATGGCGTCCCTTGGAGCTGGATGGGACAGGGTTTCCACGGAAACAGCTATTTACTTAGTAACCTCCCGCCCACTGCGTGTTTCCTGATTTTAGGCGGGCCGCAAGATTCTGATAATGATGGACTTACAGACGCATACGAGCGGCTGGTTTCAAAAACCGACCCAAATAATCCCTCCACCGACGGTACAGGTATGAGCGACGGCTGGGAAATCTATTATTTTGGAAGCATCTCCAATAATCCCAGCGCTGATCCCGATGGCGACGGCCTGACCACATTACAGGAATATCAAATGCGGGCTGCCTCTTACAATCCGACACGATGGGACTCGAATACGAATTTAGTTAGCGATGCCTACGAAGATTATAGTGGGGATGGGCTGGCTAATTTCATGGAGCAGTATTTTGGCTTGAACTTCATGAATAACAACCCTACTTGGGAGACCGACACGTCTGGCGATGGATTGCCGGATGCTTACCAAGCTATGGCTGGCTCGGGCGCTTCGGGGCTGCCCGCCTACAGCAAGGACCCCATTCAGTGACCAATCTCAGCGCGAACAACTCCGAACAATAATTTTATGAAATCTAAAAACAGCCTGAAACGGTTTTCAGTTGGAATCATTATGCTAGGGATGGCGGCCAGTTGCCTGGCTCAATCAGGTACTGGCTTCCCGGTAGCTCCGCAGGGTGCCTCCGACGGACAGGTTCAAGCCAAAGACCTGGAAGGCAAGCGCGGGAAACTACAAGTTGATGAATTCACCGGAAGTTTTGGCTATTCGATTCCCATTGCGTGCGCGCCAGCACGGAATGGTTCCCAGCCTGCTTTGGCTTTGACTTATTCCTCCAAAGGGGAGAACGGCTGGTGTGGAGTGGGTTGGAAGCTGGACATCGGCTACATTGAGCGAAACACCCAAAACGGAATTCCAGTCCCGTTTTCGGCCACGACCCATTTGCCGTTGAAACAATATGACGACACCAAAGGCTTCATCCTTAATTTGTTTGGCAAAGAGTTTAAATTATTGCCAACGGCCACCAATGGTGCCTACCTCGAATTTGATGCGGAAGTGAACGCTGACTTTCTCCGCTGTATCTGTGATACGAACAACAACAAATGGGCGGTTTATGACAAGAGTGGCAATATCTATTATTTTGGGCAAATCGCCGGTTCGAGAGTGGTCAATCCCAAGACAGGTTGGAGCGGTGGTTATAATGCTACGTTCAAGTGGGCACTGGACCAGATCGTTACGGCTACCGGAGATTGGACGACCATTGCCTACACAACCTCTGCCAGTCCCTATACCGGCCAGCAAGAGAGAACCATCTACCCCACTCAAATCACGTACAACGGTCACACCAATCTCAACAGCAGCTATTCAGCAACTGGTGCGGGCACTCACACCATTAGCTTTGGGATGGAGGCCCGGCCTGACTGGCGCTTTTCCTACCGCTGGGGATTTCGCACTGAGCAGAGCCGGCGATTGACCAATATCGTTTGTCAGGTCGGAGGGCAGAATGTTTGGCGTTATGCCTTGAGTTACGGAACATCTGCTGCAACCGAGCGTTCATTACTGAAAACAGTGACTACTTACGGCTCCGATAACCAGACGGCACTTCCGGTTCAGACCTTCACCTACCAGGGAAATCCAAAAGGAGTGTCGTTTGGTTCAACCGTTCAATGGGGCGGCTTGAGTCTGGGCTCCTATGGCGAGACTTTTGTGACACAAATGATTACGCCGGGAGGCTACGCGGCTGGCGATTTGGTGGACATTGATGGGGATGGATTGCCGGATTGGGTTTCTTATGATAATTCCATCTCCCCAAACCAATATCAGGTGCAACATAACTTGGGGCTCCGGGGAATGCAGGCCAACGGCAATGGCACGTTCGCGAGCCAACATGCCTTTGGCCCCAGTTCGACACTTGGCAATTATATTCCCAGCGGTGATCCGACTTGGGCAGCCTTGAATTCTCAACAAGTGCGTCTTCATGATATTAACGGGGATGGGTTGCCGGACAAGGTGTGTAATTGGACGAATAACAATTCCAATATTCCCAACAGCTACACCAATTTCCTGGTCATGATGAATACCAGCACGGGATTCACGGCAACTGTCACACTCTGGCCGGTGTCGGATGGTCCGGCTTCCGCCGCTCCATATAACGATTTGCAGTATTACCAAACCGTGGAATCCGGCGGGGTCAATTGCGGGTTTTTCGACTTCAACGGCGACGGATTGCCGGACCGGGTGATGTCCAGGCATTACAGCCAGGGGCCGATGACCAATTTCATGGTGCAATTCAATACCGGCTCCGGTTTCACAACCACCAACCTGTTCCCCTACAGCAGTCAGAATTGGGCCACGAATCTGCAATCCTATTATTGGGCCGGTCTTGAAACGCCATACGTCCACATGGTTGACCTGAACGGCGATGGTTTGCCCGATCACGTCATGTTGCCAATCAATCCCAGCAGCCCAATTAATCCAGTGGCCAACACGGCCAGAACCTATTTTGCTGTGGAATGGAATGATGGCTATTCATTTGAATCCACCAATACTTCCACTGGTATCGGCGGAGCCGCCGATGTCTGGCCAGGAGTCAATCCGCAAGTCAGCCTCAATGCCGACTATTCCGAAGTTCAAAATCTGCCCTATGTAGGCTTGTATGATCTCAATGGCGATGGATTGCCTGACCGTGTCATGTTGAACGACACGAATTACAACAGCACAACTGCCAAGAGCTGGCTCGTTTATCTGAACAACGGCCACGGCTTTGACACCACAGCCATCGTGGTGACGAACATCGAATTTCAAGGCCAATCTGCCGATGCCGGTTGGTGGGGTCCACAGAGTTCTTATGCTAACGGCAGCACCGCAGTTACATTAATGGATATAAACGGTGACGGGCTGCTGGACCGGGTCATGACCGTTTACAACAACAACGGTTCCACCTATTTTTTGGTTCAGACGAATACCGGGCCGTTTCCCGATTTGCTGACCACCGTCAGCAATGGCATCGGTGGTACGATGGCCGTCTCGTATCTGCCGTCCACGGTTTGGGATAATCGCAGTAATCCAGCCAACAACAATTCTGGCAGCACTCTGCCATTTATCCAGCAGACGGTGGCAACCGTCGTTGAATCCGATGGGCTGAATCCTCCACGCACCAATTCTTACAGTTACGCCGGTGGATTCTATGACGGGAGCCGTCACGAGCTTTCGGGTTTTGCCGTGGTTACAAATATTGATGCCACCTTGCGCACGACGGTGACTTATTTTCATACCGGCGGCGGCAGAAATTATTCGACCTTGGGCGAATACCAGGACACTGGCAATTTCGCCAAACGAGGCATGGCTTACCGGGTCGAAGTGTATGGCAACGATTCGTTGCTCTATCATGTGGCCGTTAACCAGGTTGACCAGGCCAATTACAATAATGGCACCCGCTTCTTCCCATTCATTTCCAAAAGTTTTGAATACGATTATCCGGGCGGAGGATCGCCGAGAACAACTGGAACACAGCTTCTTTATGATCTGACGACGGGCAATCTGACCAACAAGACCGCCTGGGGTGAAGTCACCAACGTCAATCTCTCCACGTTTGCCACTCCGACCGATGTCAATACGACTGATAATCAATATTATCAATATAGCTACGCAAATCTTGGCTATTCGACCACTTACCCTAGCCCTTGGGGAACTTTTTACATTACCGACCATCCAAGCACAACGGCACTAACATCAGACGCGGGCGGCAGCTCAGTGGTTCAGCAAACTCAATATACCTACAATTCCGGCAACACCATCGCCACCAAGCTGGTCCAGATTTCATCCGGCAACTTTGCCACGACCACGTACAGCACTTACAATTCATACGGTCTGCCAACGTTGACAACCGATCCAGTTAGTGTTCAGACGACCATCACTTACGATTCAACTTATAATACTTACCCCGCGACGACAACCGTTGGAACATTTAACACCACGACCAGTTATGATCCCCGTTCGGGGCTGACTACAGGCGTGACCGACCTGATGGGCGTCACCGTGACCAATACTTATGACACCTTCTATCGCCTGACCGAAAGCGACAAGATTCCCTTTGGCGGTACGAGCGTGTGGATGAAGAAATTAAGCTATGCTTTGGGGGGCATCGCCTCCGGCCTTTCCGCCAATTACATGGATGTGAAAGTCAATGATGGGGTGGATTCAGTCAACGGAATTGAAAGCAGAACTTACGCCGACGGCTTTGGCCGACCCATTGAAACAAAGACACAAGCCGAAGCGGCCAGTCAATACCGGGTCGTCAGCACGGCTTACGATGGGCGCGGCAATGCCTTTTTGACGACATGGCCGGTTTTCACAAACTCAATCAATTTCAATAAACCCTCCAACCAAATGGCCTCCTGGATTGGATATGATGCCGCCGGTCGTGTGGCAACCAACCGTCCTGTGAGTGTCGTATTCGATTCCAACGGCGCTTTCAGCAGCAAGACCGACAGCGGGGGTGATGCCGGAACTTCCCCCTTGGGAGCCAGGACTTGGGCCTATGTGAACAACAGTGACCCGTGGTGGATTGTCTGCACCGACGAAGACAACAAGGTCCGGCGTTATGGCCTGGATGCGTTCGGGCGCACCAACCAGATTCAGGAAGTGGACGGCAGCAGCACCTACACCAATACCCTGAAATATGACCTTGCTGACAATCTGACTAATATCGTCAACGCCAATACTCAAAGCATCTATTTTGCGTACAACGACGCAGGCGGCATGGTGGCAATGGCCGATCCTCATTTGGGCCAGTGGACTTATGTGCGTGATTATGCAAACCGACTCCGGGTACAAACCGACGGGCGCGGCAACGTGGTTTCCAATTCCTATGTGAACTCTTCTGGCCAGGACCCGTTGGGCCGCCTGCAAGTGCAGACGGTGTTCAGCCTCAATTACTCCAACCATGTTCTCGTTCCGGCTTTCACCAATATTTTTACTTACGACGTCAATAACACCGACAACAGCACCTATCCCGTTTATAATGGGCTGCTGTATAAAGTGACCGATAGCGAAGGCTGGCAGAAAAATGGGTATGATTCTCGCGGGCGGTTGATTAAGACCACGCGTCACTTGAATATCAATAGCAACGACTACACCACTACTTATAACTATAATGACGGGGATAAAGTCACGACAATTGTTTATCCGAACTCCGGCCCGACCATCACCAATTCCTATTTTGCTGGTGGGAGCATCCACCAAGTGGCGAACACTGCGTCCTTCAGTGGAAATAATTACTACACGGTGACTACCACCGGCTTTGATGAGTTCGATCACGTAACCAATTTCGCGTATGGAAACAATTTGACTACCAGCCGTGGTTACTATTCCGTCTCCAAGCGACTGCAAACAATCGCGGCAGGCTCGATTTTCAGCCGGACTTACATGTACAGCGCCGGGGATGATGTACTGTCCCTCAGTGGCACTGGCATGAGCGCCACTACCGTGACGTATGACAATTTACACCGCATCAAGACTTATACCGGACCCTCTGGCAGTTATGGTTATGATTCAGTCGGGAACATGACCACCAACATCGAGAGCGGAACTGCCGTCGCTTACAGCTATGCCAACCCCCGCAAGCAGGCGGTGAGGACTGCCTTCGGCTACACCAATCTTTACGATCTTTGCGGTAACATGATTGTGCGGCACGGCGGGCTGACCAACTCGCAGGCGATGGTCTATGATGCGAACAACCGTTTGAAGATATTTTCGCAGGCCGGAAAAGTGGTGGTGGAGTACGGTTACGCTTATGACGGGACACGGTTGTGGAAACGGGTGGACCAGAGCGCGACCAACGTCCAGGTATGGATCGAAAACACCTACGAGGAAAAAGGCGGCAAAACACTCTTCCACGTTTATGCGGGCGGCCAACTGGTCTGCACGTTTGAAACCAATTCGGTGCTCAATGGCGGGAGCGTCACGACCAACGTGGGGTACTATTACCACGAGGACAATCTGAATTCATCCTGTGTGTTGAGCAGTTCGAGCGGTTCGCTGCAAGAGACAAATGTTTATTATCCATTTGGGCGAATACAAACAACGGCGTCACAGCCGGGAACTTTTCAAGTTTCCCGCCAGTTCACCGGGCAGATTAAAGATGATGAAACCGGGCTTTACTACTACGGTGCGCGCTATTTTGATCCTGAACTGGGCCGGTTCATCCAACCCAATCATGTCATCCAAGACCTGTCTAACCCACAAAGTTACAACCGATATTCTTATTGCATCAACAATCCATTGAGATATACCGACCCGACCGGGCTGGATTATTTGGGGGATGTCGGCGGATATTTCATGGGATATTATGATGTTGGGGCGGGCTTTGTGACGGGAACCGCGCACATGGTAGCCCACCCCATCAATACCGCCGTAGGTGTCGGCACCGCCGTTGCTCATCCAATCAACACCGGAAAAGCCATTGCCAGTCAAGTTGCGGCGGATTGGAATGGCGATGCGCGCGCGCATGGCAGACTGGTGGCGGGAATTCTTACGTCCGTGGCGGCCGTGCTTGCCCCCGAAGCCGAAGCGGGTAATCTTTCCAAGGTCAACGAGGTTGCCAATGCGGGTGAAAAAGTTGATCAGGCGACAGCAGCGGCAGAGAATCTCAAATATCACTACACGAGTGCGCCTGAAAGCTCTTTCAAAACTGGCCTGCGTGAACAGTCGTCAGTCACGGACAATCCGAATCTGACCGCCAAACAAGCCGTTGAACAATTGGGCGTCAAAACGCCCCCCGACAAAGTCATTCCGATTCAAGACAACGGCAATTTTGTCCCAAATAAGCCAGCGGTAGTTCAGGAACATTTCAATGGTCCAGGTGGTGGAAATGATTTCACCAATCCTCAGCGAGTTCCGCCAGAACAGATTCAGCCGGCTATTCCCGTAAAACCGGAAAACTGATAACTATAAGGATACAATGAAAAGAACACCCACACTTGAACAGTTCGCGCGATTACGCGAGCATCTTTCCGCTCTTAATCCCATTTTCGAGCGGTTTTGCAGGGAGTATGGGTATGTTGAGCGGACAACGGCATTGGGGCGGTATCCGCGAAGATATATCCGCCGATCTACTGAGGTGAATTTGTTTTTTGATCTTCAAATGGATTTAGACGATGAGGGTGAGTATTTCCAACAATTCGATCCTTCTCTTCCATACTCAATGGGTGCTGGCGCTGGAATGGATATAGGATTAGAACGACACAGTATTATATTTATGTGTTTTCAGAAGCTGCCATTTTTCGACGTGGAAAAAAAGTTGTGGAACTTTCTCATTGAAGGCCACAGTAAAATGAGTGGTTGGAATAAAGATTATCTCCTTAAAGAAGGGAAAAAATCTCCGATTGCCAAAGCTGACTAAACCAGCGATAAATACGCGGATTGGAGGTTCGTGACAAATGCCGAGCTTCCTGTGCCAAAACGATTCGCCCATGAAAAAGGCTCTTTTGTATGCCCTTTTGTTTGCTGTCATTGGGGCTGTAGCATTTGCTTTTCTATCACCATTGCTATTTTCCGGCGCTGACCCTCGAAAGTTCGGCGCAACTATGCTACCGTGGATTGTTCTGGTATGCGGAGTGGGAGGGTTTTTCTTTGGCTGGCGGCGTCGCAAAAAACGATAAACGAAATAAGAGACTGACTATCCGTTATATGTTTCATCCATCTTTTAAGGTTCTGGTTGTCATGATAGCAATGGCTACGCCTTGTTTGTTGGTTGCGGGAACCTTGGACGATGCGCCTTTTCGCGTTGTTGTTCCGAACAATGATTGGAAACTTGACGATTCTACAGCCCAGCCGATGGGCAAGGATGTCTTTCTCGTGGCCACCGCAATCAATGCTAAGGCGGGGTTGAAATCTGTGGTGATTAAGGCAGTCAATCTTAAAGAATCTCCCGATTCTGCGCTTGAGGGGTTATGTGCGGGAATGCGCGACACTTTGTCGAATCCTGCCGTCAAGAAAATCTCGGATGCGGAGACGATTTTTCTTGGTCGCAAGGCCAGAAAGTTTACGTATGAAATCGCGCAGGGTGATCGCATGGTTTATAATGAGGCAATCGTTTTTGTCGTGCAGAACATAGGCTGGACTATCGCTTGTGTTGGACACGCCGAGCAGAAGGATGAGATCAAGCAACTTTTTGCTTTTTATCATCCATGTGTGACAACCGCTAAATAGAATCAATGGTTATTGGGTTTTGGAAAAACCGATGCCTCAAGGCGGTTGGCAGAGAATTGACCCAAGCACAATGAAACCGGGGCCTCATCCAGACACACACGTCCCATTACCACCACCAAATCAAACGCCAACGCCACCACCATCGCCGACACCCCAACCGCCACCGCCCTCAACCAAGAATAATATGGAAAGTGCCAGCATTGGGCTATATTGTTGAGGGTATTAAGTGCATAAGACAACATATACAACCTTCTGTAGTCGCTTACAAAGACATTGATTTGTCTTGGATGGCCGGACGCATTATTGTTGAGGTTTCACTTCATGAGCCGACACGTTGGTCTTTCATCTTCAGGCCAGAGGTGTGCTTTGGTGTTGAGTGCCTTTGGCGCATCGTGGAGCATGGCAAAGTTGTCTTGACTGGAGAAGACCACGGTCAACAATTTGGTTTGAGCACACCTATAGATGCGGCTACCAAAGGTACTGAGCTTCTTGCCAATCGTCAGATTATAACAGCACAGTTGCGAGAGGCCACCGCGGACATTGTGATTGAGTTCAACGGGGGCTTGCGATTGGAGATTATTCAAACTTCATCCGGCTATGAAAGTTGGCAGATGCGCGACCAGGCTGGAGTGTCATTCTTCGCACAAGGTGGAGGTCAGATATGCAGGTGGAAATCCGACTAGTATAATTGGCCCATTACGGATCGCTGAAATAGGCTGAGCCGGTCGTGAGCGTGTTCGTTTGCATTAGCTGCTAATCGAGATTGGCCAGATTCATGCAGGCTTCCATCACGATGGCATTTTAACGCGATTGCAGGATGTAAAATTGCTGATTGCCGGAATTGACCTCGTTAGTGAGCGTGGCAGAAAAGACATTGGCGAAGCGATACCTGATGGTGTTGGTCCAAATCGGCGTCCACAGATAGTTAGGCTGGTTAAGATTGGTACTCGCCAGCAGACAAAAATCTCCGCCAAACCCGCAGGGAGCGGTCAATTGCAGATTTGTGTTGTCTGAAACCACCCCTGTCAAGACAGGCTGCGGTCGCGGCCAAATTTGCTCAGGGCCAACACCGGAAATCCCGTCGAACCAGAAACCATCTCCGAGCGTGCCGGCCCCATCGTAGCCCATCCCCCACAGGCTGCCATCGGATTTCAGAAATAGGCTGTGATCCCATCCCGCCGCAATCGCTGTAACGCCACTGGCAATGATTTTTTCCGGCTGCCACGCCGCGCCAAGAGTGCCATCGCCGAGTTGGCCATTGTTACCATCTCCCATGGCCCAGAGGCTGCCGTCCGACTTTAGGAACAAGCTATGAAGTGCTCCCGCAGCAATGGCCACAACATTGCTGTCAACAATCTGCTCGGGCTGATTGGTCATATAACGAATCCCATCGAATGGGCCATCGCCCAGCTGACCTCGGGTATTGGCCCCCATCATCCAGAGGCTGCCATCCGATTTAAGAAACATACTGTGTCCTTCGCCTAAAAAACCTCCTCCTGCCGCAATGGCTACAACGCGACCTCGTGGGTGGGGATTATAGCTTTTGTGGTTGTGAGATCGTTCGGCGGCGATGCACCGGCCATCGGGAGAGACGATTTCTTCAGGCCTGTTTCTATTATTACTGGATGTACCGTCGCCAAGCTGCCCAAACGAATTATCACCCATTCCCCAGAGACTACCGTCGGATTTAAGAAACAGGCTATGGCCACCTCCTGCTGCAATAGCCTTGACTCCCCAAGTAACTATCTTTTCAGGTTTATTGGTGTTATCAAACGTACCGTCACCAAGCTGGCCAAGCGAATTGTTTCCCATTCCCCACAGGCTGCCGTCCGATTTGAGAAACAGGCTGAATCCATCGCCTGCGGCAATTGCTACGACCCCATGGGACACGACTCTCATAGGTTTTACGGCCAACCAATTTGTGCCAAGTCCCAGCTGGCCCCATTCGCTGAAGCCCATGGTCCAGAGACTGCCATCCGATTTGAGAAATAAGCTATGAGTTGCTCCTGCCGCAACGGCCACGACATTACTCGCCACGATTTCTTCAGGCTTGTTGGTAGAGTCATTCCCGAAATCAGTACCATCGCCCAATCGGCCTAGGTTTTGCGGTCCCATACCCCACAGACTGCCATCCGATTTCAGGAAGAGGCTGTGACTAGCAGCGCATCCTTTAGCGACTTCCGCCACCGTAATCGCCGCATGAGCGGCCAGAACGTTCGTGGTCGCCAGTGTAAACAGCAGACACGCAATCTTCACAGATTGTGAAAACTTCATTTCGCCCAATTTTATCAAATATACCGAGCTTTTAGGCAAGTTAATAATCCGCCAGTTTCTGAGTTCAAACCATTGCGCCGGGCATTATTGCTGCCGGTATTGGCCGTTTTTTGTTTTTGTCCAGCTTTTGGAATTTTCCCGCACTGCCATCGTAACGGGTAGATTTTCCACTCTTTTCCGGTATTTTCCCCAATTGGTGTTCCCGCAATAGCGGGGCTACGACGCCAGTGGTGGTTTTATGAGCCAGTGATCTGGCGCATGGCGTCGTAAAAGGACAGGCCGAGGACTTGGGACACGGAAGTCAATGGCGTTGCCGGCAAGATTGCGCTCCGGCCAGCGATGAGCGATTCAAAACCAGCAACATGGTGAGTTTTATCTTGTCCGAAACTGGAAATTAAGTCGCGCGCTGTCGCTGCGGGTAATTATATGGCGGCAGCGAAAAACTCAAGGTATTGCTCGCCCTGTGCCCTCTGCGCTCCACCTTGACTTTTTCGCCGCCGCCAAGCCCTCGCGTTTAGGAACAGCGCGCGGGGAAGTGAAGCTGCTTTTGTCACACTGGATGGACGAAAACTTGAAGAATCAGCCATCCTTCTTCGAGCCTTCTTGACGGCATTGCTGGACAGTTCATGGAGGTCTGAGAAAAACCACGACGGCGCTTGACGGCGCTTCGCTCGCATTGCCATCATAAACTCATCCGAATTTATGACGGCAGTTCGGCACAAAAACGGCAATCCGCCAAGCGTAGCAGGCTTAACATCGTCCAATCCTAAAGCCAGACTGTGGTGGTCCTCGGCGGACAGCCAGTTGCTTGGACAGGCGAGCGATGCGGATGTCGCTTTGCAATTGGGAAGGTCGGAAATAGGCGTGACGCAAAGGCGGCTAAAGCTGCGGATTGCAAAGTTCAATGCCCAATTGCGCCGCTGGACGAAAGAGGAAGACGACTGGCTCCATACGATGCGGAATCAAGAATTTTCCCGCCGGTTCAATCGCACCGTGGCAGCAATTCAACAACGGCGCTACGACCTGGGAATTCCTCAACCGAAACGGGTTCGTCCTTGGACGGACAAAGAAGACGCTCTATTGGGCAAAATGAGTTGTCACCGAGCGGATCAAAACCGGCCAGCGATGAGCGATTCAAAACCGGCCACTCTGAGGTGAGGAGTTCATATCATTTTTTGTTTTTCGATCAAGTGTTTTCGATTGCCGGATAAACGAGCCGGGGCCGAGCTCTGAGCCATTAGCTCGCGGCCCCGGCGGTCG
>Ga0182027_10009336_pt1 | contig 14118 bp, 9 predicted proteins | sample 712E1DmetaG_FD_121300 | JGI IMG/M metagenome (GOLD analysis project Ga0182027, IMG submission 121300) | Permafrost microbial communities from Stordalen Mire, Sweden - 712E1D metaG (Illumina Assembly) | ecosystem: Environmental > Terrestrial > Soil > Wetlands > Permafrost | place: Sweden...
AAAAAATGATGCGTTGAACGGACAAAACCAGGATTTAAAAAATAACTGGCAAAAAATTATTGATATTTGGAATGAGGTTAGCCTTTACCTACCAGTTGGAACAACTATGGCATCAGGTTTTAGAACAAAGGACGAACAACGAGAACAGTTATATAAAAAATACGAACATTTTAAAGGAAAAATAGCAAAAAAATTTCCTGATGAAGATTGCAATGAAAACATATTGTTGACCAAAGACAAAAAACTTACTGAAGTTCAACGTGACGCTTTAGATAAGAAATTACATACACAAATCTGTAATGCTATAAGTGGTCGTGAGGTGGCTTTACCCGGACACAGTAAACATGAGACTGGAAAAGCTATAGATACACAAAGCTCACCAGTTGACGAAAGATCCAGATCACTACTGTGGTATTCCATTGAATTTTCAGATTCAATGAAAATTGAAAATATTACAAAAGAAGACAATTCTTGTGTACATTTCGAATTTATTTCCAATTAGGTTACCTATGAAAATCACATCATTTTTTTTAGCCCTCAATTTATTGCCTTTTGTGGTCAACTCTGTTTTCGCTCAAATACCCACGCACCAAAGCCAATGTGCTACAGATACAAATTCTTTTTTTCCCCTTCTACAAGGAAGTTATTGGATTTGGCAAGACACCGTCTTAAGAAAACAAAATTCTATCGAAATTAGCGAAACAGTAAAACCTCAAGATTGTTTTACAAAAGATTCAATAATTTCATTAGTTAATAATGGTTCTTATTGTACCGCAACAATTAAGAGGACAATTCATGCAGCCGCTGTAGATTCATATTCATTTGCATATCAAATTGATAGCTGTGGAGTAATTTGGTATTCTGATTCTAAAAAACATAAAATAGGCATTGCAACGCCCAAACAGAACGATACTATTTTTGATGAAATTGGAACCAGGTATATCTTTAAAAGCAAAATTTATGAAGTAGCTATCGCAACATCAAGTCTAGAAAAAGTTTTTTATCGAAAAGGTATAGGATGCACAAACAGACTTGACATAAACAAATCAGGGAAAAATCTAATTGAATACCGAATCGGTAACGGCCCAATCATAAAGAAACACTGGCTCATGGAAGCACCTAAAGGAAAATAACAGGATGAAATTTGCAAAGTTTTTATTATCGTTCTGTTTGGTTGTCATCATTTTCACCTGCACAAGCAACCTCACTAACCCATTTACGCAAGACAAGGCACAAGTATTTCTGCACCTTGAGTCATCCTCAAAGATTGCCAGCGATTCGGCCATAACCGACACCGCAGGAAATAAAGTCCATATTGGTATCAGCTATTTCATGCCGCAATATTTTGATTCGGTAATTATAACAGTTAGTAAATCAATCCAGACCATAGATACATTTTTCATACGGAAAAAAGCAGATATAAAAGATGATACTGCTTGGTATGACTATACTTTTAAGAATGAAGGCTCAAGAACCGTAACCGCAACAGGATTTGTTCAAGGCGGAAATAAACCGACAGCAACCGCAACCATCAACATAATTGCAGCACCTTTAAATCATAAACCTACCCTTATCATATCCGGTCAAAAATCCATAACAACGGCTGACATTTGTACTTTGCTCGTATCTGCAAACCATGTGGATTCACTGCAAACCCTCACTTACAAAGTTCTAAAAGCACCTCAAGGATACACATTTTCAAATCAGATTTTCACCTGGAAACCGACAGCCGCAGACACAGGCATTGACTCCGTGACATTTACAGTTGCCGACAATGGAACACCGGTCATGGCGGATACTCAAACAATAACCTTGGTAATTTCAAACACCACAGGGCCGATAAATCATAAGCCCTCGCTTATTATCTCAGGTAGAAAATCAATATCGCCAACGGAAATCTGTACTTTGTCTGTGTCCGCAAGCCATGCAGATTCAAATCAAACCCTCACCTATAAAGTTTTAAAAGGGCCTCAAGGCTATACTTTTTCAAACCAGTTTTTTATCTGGAAACCGACACTTGCAGACACCGGTTCCGACTCTGTGACATTTACAGTTGCGGACAATGGCACACCGTCCCTTTCCGATACGCAAATTATTATCATTCGAGTGAGCGCAAATATTCCCTTACCCGATAGCATAAAAGGCCTTGTCGCGGTTTCGAGAATAAACGGAATATTCATCTTCAAATGGAATGTCTCGAAAAATGCGGACCAATATTCAATCTATCGTTCCAAAGACACGACCGGATTTGTTTTTTATGCCGCGGCACAAGACACCATATTTACAAACACAATAAAAGACACCTCATTTTATTATTACGTTGTTGCGACAAATTCCAAGGGGCCATCTCCTGCATCGACGAAATTGCATTCAACGAGTATAAATACTGCTCCTAAATGGGTTCATGACACCTTACAAATAAGCATCCTTGAGAACGCATCGCTTTCTTTGAATCTTGCTGATTCGATATCGGATAGTAATGGCGACAAGATAACATTTCAACGAGTGAGCGGTAACCTGACAACAGATTCTTTGATTGGATCTATTTGGAAATATTCACCGTCATTCAGCGATTCCGGGAAATATGCGATAAAAATCAAGGCCTTTGACGGTGTTGATTCAAGCATTGCCGTATTATCGGTTCATGTTGTAAATGTAAATAGGCCACCTGTTATTTCCGGCATTAAAGACACGACGGTATCGGTAGGAGTATTAATTACATTGACAGTTTCAGTATCCGACCCGGATGGCGACAATGTGACGATTACCGCCGATACAATGCCTACAGGAGCTACATTTGACCCCACAAACAAAATTTTCACCTGGACGCCGTCAAATAGCCAAGCGGGAAATAATAAAGTATCATTCTCGGCAACAGACGGGCAAAGCGCTGTAAAAAAAGCAATAACTATTACTATCAGCACTGTTCCGCTTCCGGTCATTACTTTACAACCAGGCAATCAAACAATATGCTCAGGCCTGCCGGACAGCTTTTTAATTGCCGCAACCGGGGCAGGAACGCTCTCATATCAATGGCAGAAAAACAATGTTAATGTACCTGGCGAAACAAATAACGTAATAAAGTTTTCTGCCGTTTCGGCGAATGACTCCGGCTCTTATGTGTGTATTGTGTCGAATGCTGGCGGTTCAAAACCCAGCAATTCCGCTAAGCTGACGGTAAACAATCTTTCCAGTATACCCACAAATATGACATCTTCTTTTTCGAGCGTATGCTCAGGAAGTCAAGATACCCTCAAGATCATTGGCGGGAAAATAGGGACCGGTGCTTCTTGGAAATGGTATACCGATTCAGCCTGCACACCGGCACATGCAGCAAATGGAACATATAATTCCGATCATACACAATTGATAATTCCCCCTACATCAACTACGACATATTATGCCCGTGCCGAAGGAACATGCGGAAATACAAATACCGTTTCAATTAAAGTTTCGGTTTATTCTGGCCCTATTGCAGCAGATAGTATTTCGGCATCAAAAACAAATATCAATCCAGGCGACACCTCTATTTTAAAAATCAAAGGCGGTTCCTTAGGGTCAAGCCCTGGTACGGCTTGGAAATGGTATTCCGGTGGTTGCGGTGGTTCGGTCGTGGGTTCAACTTTTGAGGGTACTGGTGACTCATTAATGGTTTTTCCAACAACAACCAAATCCTATTATGCCAGGGCAGAAAGCGGAACATGCGGCATAACAACATGCGCTTCAGTAAAGATAAATGTAATGACCTGGACGGCAGTCAGTACAGGATTGCCGTCAAATAGTTTTGTAAGGGCTTTACTTGTAAGCGGCAGCAATATCTTTGCCGGGACCCAGAACGACAGCGGAATTTATCGCAGCAATAATAACGGAGCAACATGGACACCTGTCAATACCGGACTTCCTACAGGCACTACACTTGCCGCCTTAGCAATATGCGGAACAAACCTCTTTGCCGGAACCAACGGAACAAGTGTTTATCGCTCCACCAACAATGGCGGCAACTGGTCTGCGTTGAATAACGTCATTCCTGCCAATTGCAGCATTTATGCTTTTGCAGTAAGCGGCTACAATATTTACGCCGCAACCAACTCAAGCGGCATTTATTATTCAGCAAGCAATGGCGATAGTTGGACGGCTATAAATTCAGGTATTCCTTCAACGAACGTTCTATCACTTGCCGTACAATCAGACACCGTTTTTGCCGGGCCTTCCAACAACTCAGTTTACCGCACAATAGACAAAGGTGCAAATTGGACATCGGCAAATTCTGGACTTCCTACAGGCAGTGTTTATGCTATGGCCATTAATGGAAAAAACATCTTTGTTGATGTAGCATATTCTGGTGTTTATCTTTCAACAAACAATGGCAGCAGTTGGAATGCAATCAACAACGGGTTGCCAACCAGTTCATTTATTGTCTCTTTTGCAACATATGGCAATTTAATCTTTGCAGGATATAATAATGGCGGCGTTTATTTTTCCGCCGACAATGGCAACAATTGGACACAGGCCAGTACCGGTTTGCCATTGACTACCGGCATTAAATCGTTCGCTGTAAATGGAAATTTTCTTTTTGCCGGGACCGACAATGGTGTTTATCGCACAACCTTGCCTTAATCACAGATCCATTTTTTCATCAGCCTTTTAATACGAAACACAGGAAACGCCTCCGGCATGGGCAAAATAAAAAAGCAAAGTAATAACGAAACCCCTCTTGAGAAACCGCAGGGCTTGCTTGTTTCTTCTGTAAATACACCAAATACTTTATTTGCTTTTTTATCAATAATCCTTTTCGTTATTTCAATTCTCTTTGTATGGCTTCGCCCGACATCAAACTGTGATCTTTCAATCGGCATTGCCCAGGGAAAAGACGTTGTAACGGACAAAATCGGTAAGATCGATGATTGGTCTTATATGACGCAGAATAAAATCTGCATGAACCAAAACTGGGGTGCAGACCTGGTTTTGTACTTGACTGATAAATCCTTTGGCGGAAACGGCCTCATTGTTTTAAAGCTGCTGCTAACGGCATTAATATCAATACTCGTGATATTGATTTTAATAAAAATCAATATCCCATGGTTTTACACTGCGCTTTTCCCGGCTATGATATTTATTCTGGCAAGCGCTCTTTTTCAATTACGCCCGGACATAATTGGAATATTGCTGCTTTTATTGTTCGTCCTGCTTCTTATACAGGTACATACAAACCGTTTTATCAAATATCTTTTACCCCTTGTACTTCTTGTTTGGACAAATTCTCATGGTAGTTATATTTTCGGGTTTGGTTTGTTTTTCCTCTTCATTGCTTTAAATATCGCCTTCACAAAACGTTCAAGATTTCTTGAAAATAAAGAAATCCGCAACCTTGCAATCGGCTTCGTTATTTCGGTTGCACTCTCCATGCTTATCACGCCGTATGGCCTGAACGGTATTATCATTCCGTTCAGATTCTTAAACAGCGACTATTCACTTTATAAGAAAATCCTCTATGAATGGCAGCCGGTTTGGGTGAATTCAGCGTATGGAAATATTACGGGGTTTTATATCGGCATTTGTCTTTTCGTATTAACAGGTTGCATTCGATTCGCAATCGGCCATAAAAACGGAAATGCCAAAACCATCGGAAACGTTGTCAATCAAGAAAACCGACCCAAGGCCACGGAACTTTTTTTTGAAGTTTTTTTCACCCTCGCGACGCTTGTTACCATTGCCATGGCCGCATCATCAAGAAGGTTTATTACCTATGCGATTATTTTTTCCGCCATCAGTTGCGCCATTTACTTAAAGCAAATTTTCAGCACCATCAAGTTTTCCCGTTCCATAATTACGGCATTGACTATTGTCCTGATAGCAGTTGCAGGCAGATTGCTATGGGTAAACATGCAACAATACCCGGAAAACAATGTGGCTGAAAATGACGGTTCTTTTTATGAGCGAATGTTTTTTGTCAATCCTGACTACCCGGTCAAACTTGCCAAATTCATCGCGGAAAACAAACTTTCCGGAAACATATTCTGCTACTGGACGTGGGAAGGATATTTGCATTACCATTGCCCTGATTTAAAAGTCTTTACCGGAGGCAGGGCGCATCAGATTTACGATAATTCAATATTTAGTTTGTACCTGAAAATGCTGGATAAAAACCCGCCGCTTTCATCGCTTGAAGAATTAAACACATCCTTTATTGCGATGCCTTCACGCTATAAATTCGCGAATTTAGCCAAAGCGCTTTTCGTTAATCCCAATTGGGAAATCCTTTATGCCGATGACCGGGACTTTCTTTTTGTTTGCAAAAAGTTGGCTAACGATACTGCTTGGAAATCACATCTTCAATACCCTGATAACGAGTCAATAGAATTGAGTTCTTGCGCGGAAGTTTTAAATAAATGCAATGACGTTTCTTCCAGCCCTTGTGCCCAGGCCGATTCAATTTTAAGGACTAATTATGTTTGCCCCTGGTATTATTCTTTAAAAACAAAACGATTCATGGATGCAACTGTCAACAAACAAAAACTTGAAGATAATCTTTTAAGCGATTTAAACCGGTTTATCGCTATTGCTTCAGGGAATAAAAAAGGCTTGAGTATTTTGGAATCAACAGACGATATTTTGCAAACGCTCATCGAATATTACCAGCAAACAAATACGCCCGAAAAGGTGAATAATTTAATTCCTTACCTTGAAATACAAAAAAGAATTCCAATAAAACGATAATCGAACCGTTATTTTTAATTTTCTTCTTTTCAAAGGCCTTTTCTTTAATGTAACTTAAAAGAAAGGCCTTTTTTATTTCATTCATAAAATTCTCACAAAAACCTAATAATCGATAACGGATATTTATTCTATGATTAAAAGCGATATAACTTTACAGAAAATCATCCTGAATATCGAGCACATTGGAACGCCCCATAATATCATTCTCAAACTGCTCGAAAAATCCGACAATCAGAATATCGGGATCAATGAAATCGGTTCGGATATTGCGCAAGACGCTACCGTCTCGGCACTAATTCTTAAGACCGCCAACAGCGTTCACTTTACGCGAGGACAACGAATAAAGACCATAAAACAAGCGGTGATACACCTGGGAACCGACAATATTAAAAAGCTGCTCTTTGCGGTCGAGATGCTCGGCATATTCAAAGGGAATTGCGCTTCAGATAAATTTTCTGAAATTGATTTCTGGAAACATACCCTGGCCGGGGCAATTCTGGCGTCAAAATATGCGGCTTTTAAGAAATCATGCAACCCGGATATTTCCTATGCGGCGGCATTAATTAGAGACATCGGCGTTCTTGCAATTCGGCAATTCACACCTGATGAATTCGACCAAATACTCTTTCACAAAGATACGGAACGGTTATCATTATACAATCTTTTTAAAACCGTAATAGGTATTTCTCATAGAGATATTGGCCACATGATCGGCCTCAGATGGAACCTTCCCAGCGCAATCATTGAATCGATAAAAGACACGACCAATCCGCATGAAATTACTGACGAGATAAAAGCAATTCGTGAATCGATTCTCTTTGCGGATGAGCTTTTGCATGTGACGAAATACTGTTTGTGGGACGTAAACTATTTGCCTGGGAACATCGATTTTCACGGAATACCATGCGAAGAAATGTTAAAAGAAACCAATACGCTTGTTGAAAAAATGATGCAGGAATTCTGGTCATGAAATTAATTTTCTAAGACTTCATGAAGAAACACGCTGCGTAAGAGACGGTTTCTTTTTGATTGTCCGGCGCTGTCCCTCGGCAGGGACTTCGAAGCGTCGCCGGGCTGAGGAGAGGACGGCAGCGCTTTTTTATTTTAATGCCCGGCTACGTCGAGGCTCCCAATTGCATTTACACCTTAAATGATGTATACTTCGTTTATGAAAACATTTAAGAAGCACCTGCAAAAAGCCCTGAAAAACAAAAAGTTTAAAGAAGCCTACGACGAGGAAAAGGAACTGCTCGCCCTGACACTTGCCATGCATGAGGCCAGGAAAAAAGCCGGATTGTCACAGGCCGACATCGCGGAAAAGGCGCATCTCACTCAGCAGCAGGTTTCTAAAATTGAAAAGGGTATTGATTGCAATATTACAACTTTTTTAAAGATTTGCAAGGCAGTGGGGTTTAAGGTGGTGCTGGTGGCGGAAAGCCAAACACAAAATACACAGCATAAGAAAAAACGTCATTTGAAATAGACCTTTTTCGTACAGTTTGATACAATTATTTTAACTGGTAGATTTTTACGAAACAACGGAGGTTTTTTTAAGGAAAATACGTTTAAAAGTTTATTAAAATAGTGCGTTATCGCACAGTAATCGTTTCTCTCGAAAACTACTACCTTTCAAGTTACAGAGACGACACTGGCGGGAGCGCGCCCGAAAGGGCGCGGCTTCTCGTTTTGTGTTTCTGTAACGGGGTGTAGTAGCCCTTCGAGAGAGACACGAGCAGGAGTTCGCGCCTCTTTTTTTTGGCCGAACTCTTAACAAAGGCGGCCATGGAAAAAAACTCACAGTCTAATTCCCTTTACTACGGCGACAATCTTGATATTTTGCGTAGATATATCAAAGACGAATCTGTTGACCTCGTTTATCTTGATCCTCCATTTAACAGTAATCGAAATTACAATGTTCTCTTTGAAGAAAAAAATGGCACTGGTGCTGCTGCTCAAATAAAAGCATTTGATGATACTTGGCAATGGGATTTTACCGCAGCACAAGCATATCAAGAAATTGTTGAACTAGGTGGCAACATTTCACTTGTAATGCAATCATTCCGTACCTTCCTCGGTGAAAGCGATATGATGGCTTACCTGGCAATGATGGCACCCCGACTATTAGAACTTTACAGATGTTTAAGAAAAACCGGAAGCTTATATCTTCATTGTGATTCTAATGCAAGCCATTACTTAAAACTTCTTTTGGACGGAATTTTTGGACCGCGTTTTTTTAGAAATGAAATTATTTGGAAAAGAAAAACCGGCACAAGTAGCTATGTTCATGAATCAACAAGATTTGGAACCTGCACGGATACAATTCTATATTATGCGAAATCAAACGATGCACCCTTTACACCTCAATACAATTTTGATGCGCCTGGCTATCAAGAATATGTGGATAAATTCTTTCGGCATACTGATGACCAAGGAAGAAAGTATAGAATTGCTGATTTAGCCAACCCCGCTCCGAGGCCTAATTTAATGTATGATTACAAAGGTTATAAACACCCCAAAAACGGATGGGCTATTTCCAAAGAAAAAATGGAAGCCTGGGATAAAGAAGGGCGCCTCTATTTTCCAAAAAGTATAGATGGAAGAATTCAAAGAAAAAGATTTCTCGATGAGTTGAAAGGAAAACCCGTTCAAAGTCTTTGGGATGATATTGAAATGATAAGTTCGCAATCCGCTGAAAGACTTGGTTATCCAACACAAAAGCCCGAAGTTCTTCTTGAAAGAATCATTAATGCAAGTAGCAAAGAAGGTGATGTTATTCTCGATCCTTTTTGCGGTTGTGGCACGACAATTAATGTTGCACAAAAACTTAATCGTAAATGGGTAGGGATTGACATTACTCATTTAGCAATTTCTTTAATGAAGCACCGCCTTCTTGATACTTTTGGAAGTGACATAACAAAACAATTTAAAGTCATCGGCGAACCAGCCGATCTTTCCGGTGCCCAAGAACTTGCACAATCAGACCCCTATCAATTCCAATGGTGGGCGCTTGGCCTTGTCGGTGCTCGACCAGTGGAACAGAAAAAAGGAGCTGACAGAGGAATTGACGGAAGACTTTTTTTCCATGATGACGGATCAGGTAAAACTAAGCAGATGATTTTTTCTGTTAAGGCCGGGCAAGTACATTCTTCACATATACGAGATTTAAATGGTGTGCTTGAAAGAGAAAAAGCCGAAATGGGTGTTCTTATTTCAATGGAAGAACCTACGCGGAATATGGTTAAAGAAGCAAGCGCCTCTGATTTATATGAGTCAGAAGCGATCGGAAAGAAATTTCCAAAAATTCAAATTATTACAGTCGGCGAAATCCTTGAAGGTAAAAAAATTGAAATGCCTTATCACGCCCCTGCAACTTTCAAAAAAGCAGAAAAGTTTATTAAAAAAGATAGTGTCCAAACGACATTTTTGGAATAATGAAAAAGAATTTACATACATCAATTATGATGTATGAATTCAGGAGCCTTGAGGCGGTGGGAGTTACCGCATAAAGACCGCACGGGAAATGCGAAGCATGGGCGGTGATCGCCGCAGGCCCAAAGTTCAGACAATGTAGCATTTACGACTGCATACCCGAGGGTTTTCCGCGACGGAGTGCCAGCCGGTTATCAGCCGGCGGGGCACGACATGACGCGCGAGCGGTGATGTACGACGGCCTGTGGCATAAAAAAAGTAAACCACATCAGCGAAGTGCCGGTAATCCGCCACGAAGTGCCTTCCGCAATTGCCCGAAGCCGTACGTGGTTTAGTACCTATATCTGAATTATCTACGCATTTTGCGTAGATAATATATACAGTAAACTTATCCCATGCGAAGCATGGGGTTAGGATTTTGCCACGGCGAGACTATCAAAAGTAAGCGAAGCGCTCTTAAAAGGCTATCTCCCAGCGGCAAACGAAAAGCTTTAGGAGCACGGAGAAAAACACGGAGCGCACACGATGTGCGAGAGAGTGTTTTTTGTAGTGCGGTATCGCGCAGCCCTTAACCCCTTTGGGGCCGGACGCACAAGCGACCAGTAATCTTTACAGCGAGATAATGTCCGAGCGGCTACGTGATGGAGCTTGTGGGCGTACGGAACTACCTATCTAACGCGCGGCGGAAAGGTTGTGGGGATTTCCAAAGGGGAAGGGCGTACCTTGAAGTATTTCCGCTTTTCGTTGCCGCTGGATGCCGAAGTAAAACGAGGCCACCCTGCGACGAGCATCCCGCGCAGGAGCGCATTTCGTGCCGCAGAGAGCATTGAGGCGGAAGGGTCGGCACGCGACGCACCGAACGCCCGGCCAAAGGCCGGGCTGAGGGCGGATGTGGTAGGTCGATGGTGGCAAAAGAGTTTACATCTGATATGATGTAGGGTGTCTATATCAGATTTTGGATGATCTTCTTCCGGTACATGTGTCGGGACAAGTCGCTTCCGTCAACTTCGCAACGTCTGTCGGCAATCGGGCAAAACACCTACGGAATAAGACCTTCCGCCCAAAGGCGAGAATATTCAGAATCTTCCTCTATAGCCTGCATCTTTTCTTCATAGCATTTTTTACAGTAGGGAACTAAAACAACATGGCCTTTCATGTTTCCTTCATCAATGGAAGTCGTTTCGCTTGCAAGAAATTCATCACCACAGTTATTACAAGTTGTAACATTTTCCTTGTGCCCACACACGTAGCACTCGTTAATATCATTAAAATGGACGAATGTTTCATGGTCACATTTGGGACAATACCAATTCCATGATTGATCGACATTTTCCAACCGGAACCGGTCGTCAGCTCTTCGAACCAGCTCATTAGAATATTTTTCAATATCTATAGATTTAAGCCAAATATTCTCTTCAATCCGACTTGACAAATCAACCTCAAGATGTTTCCTGCAAAAATGAGTAAGGAAACCAAGAAGTCGAGCAAGTATGAGCTTAGTTTCTGTAGCAGATAAATCATAGGAATAGTGAACGATATCATTACGGAGTAAAGCAGCTTTTTTAATAGCTTCTTTATCCTCTGAGTCAATTTGAATATTACTTATACGATTTAATCTTATTGCAGCTTGTTCAATAGTTACCGTTCTACTCATTTTGTCTACATCAGCATAAACGAGAACAGGATGTGCCCTTCTTAGAAGTTCCTTCAAAGAAAGTTCAACAGCTTGAACCAAACAAAATACCGAGAATTTCAATTCGAGAGGATTTGTTTCAGCAGCTATAGATTTTCTTAGACCTTCTTCAATAAAATTTATGCAATTATCCAATAAGTTCATTTGAATTTGAGATGTTTTTTGCATTTCGGAATCCTTGTCTTGCAAATTCTTAACTCCTAAAATTCCATGCAGTGTCTTTTCTCGCTCAGGCATTTTACCTAACATCAGATATGATGTAACCAATTTCAAGCAGAGTTTCAATTATCTTTACTTTTTATATCAATAAATTTATCCATTGAATTTATTACGGTTTCAGAATCCGTTTTTGCAGTATCGAAAAGTGCATAAACCGCACCATGCGAAGGATAATATTTAGCAGCATCGGTTAATGCGCCACCACTATAACCTTTCAATCTCAAAAATCGTTCTATTTCTTTTTTATGTCGTTCCATCAAAACTGAACCCAAACAAATACCATCATGCTCATCAAAAAAATATCCGGTTTTCTCAAGATGACGAAGCATTATAGAAAACGCATCGTCTGGAAAATTCTTCAATGTTTCTTCGATATCAAAAGCTGATTCCATAGGATTCCTATTTTGATTTTTGAGACAATAAGCCATCGATCATTTTTAAGATGGTACTTTTTTCATGCGAAGGCAATTTTTGTAGACGTTCAAATCTCTTCCAAAGTTTTGGATCTTTGGGCATTGAATCTTCCTCGTGCGATTGTTTACTTCCATAAAGTTGATCAATGGTGACATTTAATGTCGCAGCCAAAGCAGGTAATTTTTCGGCAGACGGTTGAGACTCGCCTTTTTCGTATTGAACAACAAGAGCCTGGCTACAACCAAGCTTTTGAGCCAGTTCAACCTGAGTAAGCCCTTTTGATTTGCGTAAGGCTCGAATAGATTTTCCAAGAACATTATTGTTTTTCATGTTTTGAAAATAGCATATCGTTTTTGATTCTTATAAAAAATGCTTGCAAATTATAAGCATTACTTATATTTTCTAAACAGCCAAAAAACCGATAAATATTCTTGACAGGTTTTTTTTCTGGCAATAAAAAAGGCCGAAACGATCTTCCCCGCAAAAGTAGGATCGTCCGGCCACCAAGCAAACCCCCGAAAGGGTTGCATCGATGTCTAAAAAATATCTTACCGCTGAACCTGCCGCCATTATCACAAACGACATTTTCCTGGCAAGCTTCCTTCATTGCGTCGGCTGTACGCTTGACCGCGTCGAGCGTAACGACCGCCGCCGTGTGTCGTTCGTGTTTATCGGTGACAGAGTCCGGGAACTGCGCGAAGCATACCGCACAGGGAAAGTATCATTAGATGTCAAGCTCTTTCGGGAAAGTATGAACATGATCCGCGACCGGATGGACAAGGCGCTTGCCTTGCCTTTCGGTTTTGGGACTACACCCGAACAAAGGAGCGTGCCCCGTGTCTCATCAAAATTCAGTTCAACCACCAGAACAGCAAATTTGCAGACTATCCCGCACTACTGAAGGTTTATTCTTTACAGGTGCGGCACTCGCCTACCGTGTCACCGGATTAACGCCGTATAACCTTGAGCGGCTTCGCATAACCTTAAAGGCAAACCCGCCCGAAGCTTCCTCGACATTCCACATAGACACCATTGACTTATACAACAGCCGATGCCGCGAAGTGTTCGCCGAATCCTGCGCAAAATATCTCAAAGCCCAAGAAGGCGCGGTCATGGCCGACCTTGGCCTTCTCATTGCGGCACTCGAAACCGAACGGGTAAACATGCGAGAGAAAGGCAATACAACCCCGGTCACACCCATGACCGATGGTGAAAGAGCCGAAGCATTGAAAATGCTTGAAAGTAAAGATTTGTTCCAAACAATACTTGCCGGCTTTGACGCTCAAGGTTATATCGGCGAGAAGAAAAACAAAATCCTTGGATTCCTGGCCGCTGTGTCGCGGATCATCGACACGCCTCTTGCGGTCCTTTTCCTCTCGCGCCCAGGCGCAGGGAAAACAAGTTTGCAGAATGCTGTATGTAAACTGGTTCCGCCTGAGTCCGTGATTCAATATACCCGCGTCACAGGCCAAAGCCTTTTCTATCGTGACACGAACGCACTTAAAAACAAAGTCCTGGCCATTGAGGAAGAAGGCGGAATGCAAGAGGCCATGTACTCCATTAAAACATTAATCTCCTCTCAAAAGCTTTCCATATCAGCAACACGAACCGATGCGAAGACCGGCAAGTTTTCCGTAGATGATTAC
>Ga0182027_10009337_pt1 | contig 14117 bp, 11 predicted proteins | sample 712E1DmetaG_FD_121300 | JGI IMG/M metagenome (GOLD analysis project Ga0182027, IMG submission 121300) | Permafrost microbial communities from Stordalen Mire, Sweden - 712E1D metaG (Illumina Assembly) | ecosystem: Environmental > Terrestrial > Soil > Wetlands > Permafrost | place: Sweden...
CATCCCGAGATCGTTGGTCGGCGAGAAAAAATCCAGATCGACCGATACGCGGTGTCCATAACGGAGCGCCAGCGCCGTCCCGCCCGCCAGATAGAATTCCTTGAGCCATGGAAATGACCTGAGCTTTTGAGCGCTTTCGAGGCATCCTTTCGTCAGCGCCTCCGTATGCCAGTTCATGAGACGCCTCCCCAGGCAAGGCCTGGGTTGCGCCAGGAAGGCTTATGGGGCCGGCGAACCCCTCCCCAGAGCCAGGACCAAAAGTGAAGAGCGCGCGCCGAAAGAAGGCGTCGGCCTTCAGATCTCAGGAATGCGCGTCGCCGGGCGAGGGGATAGCGCCTCAGCCCCCAGCGGAGTTCCCTCGCTGTTCCTCGTTCAAGGATCCGAGACAGAATCAAATCGGCGTCTCGAACCGGCTCCAGGGCCTTTACGTCGTACTCCGGGAAAAGGGGCGCCATGGCCGCCGGCACCGGAACGCTCCGCCCGGTCCGGTGGCGGCGGATGGTTCGGAGATCCCTGACGTCAAAAAAGAATTCTCCGGAGAATTTCGCGACAGGACGCAACCATCCTCGCGCCACGTAACGGTACAGGTGCCGGCGGGAACGTTTCAGCGTCCGGCACGCTTCCGACATCCTCAGGACGCGGGGGATATCCTTCACGATCCGGCCATCCTCTCCCCGGATCTTCACCTCAACGTTCCCCGTTTCGGAAACCTCAAATATGTATTTCATGCGTCATATAGTATGACACTAGATAATGAATATTGCAACCCTCCAAAGACGCCGCGATTTGGCCTAACGAAGTAATGGGCCTTTCGGGCCCTGATTCTTAGCCTTTCTGTCTATTCCTTCTGTCAGGCAAACCCCCTAGAATTACGGCATTACCCACACCCCGCCTCCGGCCTTAAGGACGCGGGGCCGCGGGCGCGTTATGCCGAAAATAGTAACCCGCATCGTCGCCGTCCTTCTGATCCCCTGCCTGACCGGAGCTCAGAGTTCAGAGTTCAGTGCTCAGAATGCTGGATTTTGCCTGCTGAACTCTGCCATATTCACTTCGCAGGCGGTTGCCGCTTCTCTATTATCATCCTCCAGATTTCGCAACAGATTGGCCGAGAATGAACATGTCCTCCATTCCTTCGGCAGCGAGGCCAGGACCCAGGGGGTTCCTATCGCCGGCCAACGGCCTACAGAACAACTGTCGATGACTTCCTGGTTCGATGCGGTGGAATGGATGGGCCCGCTCAATACCTTTCTGTTCGTCGCCGGATTCCTTATTGATCTCGTTTCCCAGCGCGACACAGGTCAGACGATCATTCCTTGGATCGTGACCTTCGCGCCGCTCGCCCCTTTATTCATTATGATGCCGCTCGGGCTGAACATCTTTCTCCTCAAACGCCTCGGTCGCCATTATCGGGCGGGACTAATTCCTCCTGCGCCGGACCGGCTTTTCGGGTTCACCAGTATCGACGTGGCCGAAAACGTTGCGTTCATGACCGCTGAGGGCCGCGCGCTCCTGCTTCATCCGGACGCGGCGGCCCTTTTCGTCAAGGGTTTCGCACCTTGGTGGCTGCGGTGCTACGCGCGAATGGCGCTGTCGCTTTTGGCGGCGCCGGGGCACGAAGCGCTTCACACTTTCGGCCTCCAGGAGAGATGGACCTACTTCCTGGCTCAAAACCTTCCCCCGTTGGCTGGATTCGCACTGGGGTCCTATGGCGCCGTCGCGCTTTCTCCGTCGTTTCTCGGAGTGACTTTTGGGATGCCTCTGGCCGGGATCATCGGCTTGATCAGCGCTTTTGTGATAACGCTGGCGGTCAACGAATTCATTGCGCGATTGAGCCGTATCATGGCGGTGCGATTGTTTTTGTTCCACCGGAATTTGATCGCCTTCAAAAAAGTGCGTGGACGTCTCTACTTGAAAGACTTTGACAAGCTTGCCAATGCGTACGTCAACGATCCCGAGCTCAGTGAGTATCTGCATACGCATCTTGGCGAGGTGCCCGCAGCCGTAAGACAATTGATGGATCGCGTCCAAGAAGGACGCCCCATCTTTGAAGGTCTTGACGAAGAACGTGTGAGCCGAGGCCGGGGCGCGGAAAATTACCGTCTGAAGGTCGCCGTGGACACGCGGGACCGGAAATGGGAAGTTGAATTCTGGTGGGTTCCGCCGCCCAGGCGGCACGAAATCGCTCGAGGAGCCGGCCCATGGCGAAAGCCCAAGAAGATCGGCCGGATGCGGTTCTACTATAACCGTACGGGCGGGGCGCTTTCGATCCGCGAAGTTTCCGTCGATCGGGCTTTTCTGTCGGACCTGCCGTTCTTGTGCACGAACGTCCTCGGGCAAATGGCCGGGAAATTGCCGCCGTTTACGAAAGTCCGACAGCCGTTGTTGGACGAAAGAGACCTCATTTCCTTATACGACGCGTTATCGGACGATCCTCGATGGAAAGTACGGGATGACAATTCCGTCAATCCTTATCCGACTGCGGACGCTCTTGTCCATCGATGGCGCGACGAGCTTCGGGAAGTTTCACGGGAAGAGACGGCGTCTCAGATGGACGGCCGTATTCTGAGGCGTCTCCTCGATCATCTCCTGAGCGCCATCCTTGTGAAAGAGGAGAAGACGGCGGCAGACAACCTGTCGGCCATGAGGTCCCACTTGCGAATGACGGAAACAGGCCATCTCTTCGAAAGCGTCGGACTCATGGGCGTGAATGTCCTCCCGGGCATCAATGGGGGAATCTGGGTCAGCGCCCGGCTGCCGAGCTCTGTCGGAGTTCCCGGCGCTGTAAGGCCCCAATCTCCATATCCGGAGGCGCCAGTCTGGCTGCAGGACTGGTGGGACGACCGGCCATGGGAAAATCCGGAGGAACCGTCCGGCCAGGAGCGGGTACCAGCAGGAATTGAGCGGGATGCAATGGAAAATCCGCTGGAAAAGGAAGCGCGAGGCATTGAAGTTCAGTTTGTGCTGGATTTCGTGCGAGCGTTGCATGTTTCCCCGCCGCTCTCGCTGATGAAGGACCTTAGCGCGGGTCTGCGGCGCTTCACCCCTCAGGGGCAAAAAGTGGTGGATGGCCGATGGCTGAGAGCCTATATAGAATTATTGACGGAGGAGGTCGAGGCGAAAAGCCATATCGTTCCCATTGAGATCGTCAAACAGATGGTCGCCAACCATTACAGTGTCAGGATCAACCGGATGCACTTAAAAGGAATGTTGGCTGCCGGGACGGTGACTGCCCGTGATGTTGCCATCTACCTTGCTGACAAACTTTGCGGCCTATCGAAGGAACAGATCGCCCCCGCCTTCGGCGCCAGGACGATGGATGATGTCATCCACGCGATCGGTGACGTCGAACGAGATCTGGATGATATTCCGAGCTTCAAGTTCGCTCTCGAAAGGTTGGGAAAACGGATTTGGGCGCATACGCAACTGCTCTACCCGGAAGGGGTGGAAGAAGTGCCGCTGGAGGAACTCGCCCTGGCGTTGTTCAACGAATTTCGGGAACAGACGCCCATTTCGCAGATCCGAAGCGGGTATTGGGATCCCGGGCTTGACGATTCGTCCTTGATGGCCCCGACGCTTTTGCAGCGTTATTGGGAAAGCGAGCTTCGGAAGAAGGATCATATCGATGAAGAGACGATTCGGGAGTGGTTAGGATCTCCGTCCCACCCAGCTGTTCTGGAGCATATCGAAAAGGTTCTCTCATCCAATCCGTCGCCGTTCCAGAACGATCCTCAATTCATTCTCCGCGTCGCGGGCCTCTTGATGCGGAAGGAGGACAGTCGCCTGCACGAGGTGCTCTACTATCTCCTTCAAAACAGGGCTCTTCTTGACACCAGAAGCGGGTTTGAATTGCCGCGCGCGGCGCGAGAGGGAGAGGCAGAGAATCCTTTGAAAAATCCACGGGTTGTGACGATGAATGAAATGTTCCGTCGCTTGCAGCATCCGCAACCAGGTCGACCAAAACCGCCTTTTCAGCTGCGGCAACAGGTTGAACTGACATTCGAAGAGATTTCCTTTGTGGAACTGTTTTGCCGTTTGTTAGACAGCCGCTTGCCGCAGGAGACGTCTTCAACGGGTGCCGAGGGACTGCCTCGCCGGTCCGCCTAGTCAGTTGGCGTTAACTCGTTAATTTTGGTACTATAGTTCCGGTGAAGAGTGGCGAAGGCGGCCACTCTTTTTTGTTGGGTGGACTATGGCGAACGCGAAAAGTCTCTTAATCGAGCAGATTGAGCAGCTGACCGCTCCGGTGCTCCAGGAACATGGCGCTGAGCAGGTGGATCTGCAGTTTGTCCACGAGCATGGACAGTGGGTGCTGCGGTTTTTTCTGGATAAGCCGGGGGGCATCACGCTGGATGACTGCGCGACAATCTCGGACCATATTGGACGGATCCTGGACGCGACAGACATCATCAAGCAGCATTATTCGCTCGAGGTTTCTTCGCCGGGGATTAACCGGCCTCTGAAGAAAGAGGCGGACTATCAGCGGTTTGTCGGCGAGCGCGTGGACGTGACGCTTTACGCTCCTTTGAACGGCCGGCGGCATTTCAAGGGGAGGCTCCAGTCGGTCAACGCGGGCGTCGTCACGGTCGAAGAGGCCCCGCGGCAGACGTTTGCATTGCCCCTGGCGGATGTCGCCAAGGCGAAGCTCGACCCAGAGATACATATTTAGGAGGTCGTCGTGGCTGAGAAAAGCGAACTTCTTCCTGTTCTAGAGCAAATTGAACGGGACAAAGGCATTAAAAAAGACGACATTTTGAAGATGATTGAGCAGGCGCTCGTCTCTGCCTACCGGAAGCATTCGGGCAAAATGGTGAACCTCGAGGCCAAGATCGATCCGGATACCGCGCAGGTGCAGGCGTTCCTGATCAAAAAAGTCGTCGCCCAGGTGACCAACGACAGCGTGGAGATCGACCTGGCCGGAGCCCTCAAGACCGATCCCAAAGCCAAACTCGACGACGACATCCGCATCCCCGTCGTCACGGAAGATTTCTCGCGCATCGCCGCCCAGACCGCCAAGCAGGTCATCATTCAGAAGATCCGCGAAAACGAACGGCAGAGCATCCTCGAAGAATACCAGAGCAAGGAAGGCACCCTGGTCGGGGGCACCGTTCACCGGTTTGTCGATCACAACATCATCATCGACCTCGGCAAAACGGAAGGCATCCTTCCCGTCCGCGAGCAGGTGCGCCGCGAGCGTTTTACCATCGGCGAACGCGTGAAGGTGCTCGTGCTGAAGGTGGAGCGGGGGACGCGCGGCCCTAAGATTCTTCTCAGCCGGTCGCATCCTTTGGTCGTGCAGCGCCTTTTTGAGCAGGAAGTCCCGGAAGTCTACGAAAAGATGGTGGAAGTGATTGAGGTCGTGCGCGAGCCGGGTTTCCGCGCCAAGGTGGCCGTGAAGAGCAATAATCCCAAGATCGACCCCGTGGGCGCCTGCGTGGGTGTCAAAGGGTCGCGCGTACGGCCGATTATCGATGAACTGCGCGGCGAGCGCATCGATCTCATCGCCTGGTCGCCCGATTCAGCCAAATATATCGCGGCCAGCCTTTCGCCGGCAAAAGTCGTTTCGGTCAATATCGTAAATGAATCCGAAAAACAGGCCGAAATTATCGTTTCAGATGATATGCTTTCTCTCGCGATCGGCAAATCCGGGCAGAACGCCCGCCTGGCCGCCCGGCTGACCGGCTGGCATATCGATATCAAATCGGAAAGCCAGCGTAAAGAAGCCGTGCAGGAACGCGTCGCGCACAGCACCCAGGAGTTGGCCCAATTGGAAGGCGTCGGCCCCAAGACGACCGACATCCTGATTAAAGGCGGCTGGGGAAGCATTGAAAAGCTCGCGGGCGCCAAGCCGGATGATCTGACCGGCCTGCGCGGCGTGGGTGAAAAGACGGCGGTCAAGATTATCGCCGCCGCCAAAGTGGCGCTCGCCAAAGCCCCGGCACCGAAAGCGGAAGCGACAGAGGAAGCGAAAGAATCCAGCGTGGCCCCGGAAGCCGCCGAAGAGGCGAAACAGGCTCCGGAGACCGAGGAAAAGCCGGCGGAGTAAGATGACGATCAAGAAAAAATCGGATAAAGAAACAAAACCGGCCGCGACAAAAAAGGCCGACGCGCCTCCGGAGGCGAAGCCGCCGGAACAGGCCGGGCGCAAGCGCGTGGTTCTCAAGACCATCAAGCGCGCCACCGCCGCACCGCTGGCATCGCCCACCTTGCATCGCGTGTCGGGCGTCATGACGCGCCGAGTCGTCCCGAAGGCTCCTCCTCCTAAGCCGACGCCGCCCCCGCTACCGCCTCCTCCACCGCCTCCTCCGCTCGAGGCCAAACCGGAAGTCAGAGCGGCTGAGCCCGCTCCTGCTCCCGTTGAAAAGAAGCCCGCGCCGGCAAAAGAACCGAAAAAACCCTCCGAGCCGAAAAAAGTTCATCCCAAGAGCGAGCCGACGGCGACGTATACGCTGCCGCCTCCGACGCCGGTCAAGACTCCGGCGCCGCGGCCAGCCACCAAGCCCGTTCACGCGCCCGCCCACGCTCCTGTGGCCACGGCGGAAGCCAAGCCCGCTTCGGAAGCCGCGCCCGCCGTCGCCCGGCCGAAAGTCCGCGTGCCGGAAGTCGTGACGGTGAAAGATTTGTCCGAGAAGCTGAACGTCAAACCGATTGATGTGATTAAGAAGCTCCTCGGTCTGGGGACGATGGTGACCATCAACCAGCAGATCGATTCCGATGTCGCGACTCTGGCCGCCGATGCGCTCGGTTATGACGTGGAAATCATCCCTCTTTTGCGCGAGACGGAAGCGGTCGAAGACAAGGAAGACCCCGCCCTGCTCAAACCCCGGCCCCCCGTCGTCACGATCATGGGCCACGTCGATCACGGGAAGACGAGTCTTCTCGATACGATCCGCAAGACGCGGGTGGCGGAAAAAGAAGCGGGGGGAATCACCCAGCATATCGGCGCCTATCGCGTCCCCACCGTAAAAGGCGATGTGGTTTTTCTGGACACCCCCGGCCACGAGGCCTTTACCGCCATGCGCGCCCGCGGGGCGAAAGTCACCGACATCGTGGTGCTCGTCGTGGCCGCCGATGACGGCGTCATGCCTCAGACGGTGGAAGCCATCGACCATGCCCGCGCGGCCGGAGTGCCGATCCTGGTGGCCGTGAACAAAATCGATCTGCCCACGGCCAACGTCGAAAAGATCCGCCGCGAACTCTCCCAGCATCAGCTGGTTTCCGAAGAATGGGGCGGCAAAACCGTTTTTGTGGAAGTGTCGGCCAAGAAAGGCACGAACATCGATAAACTTCTCGAGATGCTTCTCCTGGAAGCCGAGCTGATGGAGTTGAAGGCCAATCCCGACCGGCCCGCTCAGGGCGTCGTCGTGGAGGCCAAGCTCGATCCTCGGCGCGGCGTCGCGGCGACGCTTCTGGTGCAGAAGGGCACGCTCAAACCGACGGATGTGATCGTCGCCGGCTTGAGCTATGGCCGCGTGCGGGCGCTTCTGGATGATCGCGGGAACCGGATTGAAAAGGCCGGCCCATCCACGCCGGTCGAAGTCCTCGGCTTAAGCACGGTGCCGCAGGCCGGAGACCGCTTCAGCGTCATGCCCGATGAGCGCGAGGCCAGGACCTTGGTCGAGCGGCGGCAGATGGTCATCAGCGAAGAAGCGCAGAAGCGCAAAGGCGTGACGCTGGAAAATCTTCATGAACGCGTCGCGGAAGGAAAGATCCGGGACCTGAAAATCATTTTGAAGGCCGACGTTCAAGGGTCGGTGCAGGCCCTGCGCGATTCGCTCGAACGCATGTCTAACAATGAGATCCGCCTGAACGTCATTCATTCGGGAGTCGGCGGGATCAATGAAACGGACGTGACGCTGGCGTCCGCTTCTGACGCCGTGATTATCGGCTTCAGCGTCAGGCCGGACGCCAAATCGGAAGAAGCGGCGCGCAAAGCGGAAGTCGAAATCAAAACCTACCGCATCATTTACGAAGCCATTGCGGACGTTCGCGCGGCGATGGAAGGACTTCTCGAACCCGAAACGACCGAAATCCGCCTCGGTCGCGCCGAAATCCGGATGGTCTACAAACTCTCCAAGGGCGGGACCATCGGCGGCAGTTTCATCCTGGAAGGCAAAATGGTCCGGGGCGCCAAGGCGCGCCTGATCCGCGACGGCGTCGTCGTGAACGAAGGAACGCTGGACTCTCTGCGGCGCTTCAAGGATGATGTGAAGGAAGTCGAAAAAGGATTTGAGTGCGGCATCGGTCTGGGCAATTTCCAGGACATCAAAGCCAAAGATATCGTCGAAGTCTACACCGAAGAATCCAAAGCCCGGAAGCTTGAAGGATAGCCAGCCGTCATACCGGCGAAAGCCGGTATTCAGTCCATGCACTGGGCCCCGGCTTCCGCCGGGGTGACGTCAAATAAAACTATGAGTATTCGCCGTCAGGAACGCGTCACCGAATTAATCCATCAGGAGATTTCCAAAAAAATCCCGCTGCTGAAGGATCCCGGGCTGGGGTTCATCACGGTTCTGGCGGTCCGCCTGAGCGCGGATTTTAACCTCGCGAAAGTCTACTATTCGGTGCTGGGGACGGGAGACGAGCAGCGCCGGACGCAGGAAGCGCTCGACCGCGCCAAAGGGGTCATCCGCAACCACCTGCGTTCGCTGGAGAACCTTAAAGACGCGCCGGAGCTCATGTTTGTGCTGGATCACAGCGCCGAGGAAGCTCAGCGCGTTCTGGACGTGCTGTCGCAACTGGAAATGGAACGCCAGGAAAACACCAAAGGCGACGCGAAAGCGAACCCCTAATTTCTGTGACGAGCGGCCTTCTTCTTCTCGACAAACCTTCCGGAGTAACCTCCTTTGATTGCGTGGCTGTGGTCCGCCGGCGCCTGGGCATTCAGCGGGTGGGACATTGCGGCACGCTGGATCCCGCCGCCCGCGGCCTCCTCCTGATCCTCGTGGGTCCCGCCACCCGGAAACAAGATTCCTTTTTGAGCCTTGAGAAAGAATATTGGTTCCGCGCTGAGTTCGGGCGCAGGACCTCCACCGGCGATCTCGAGGGGGAAGTGGATGCCACCGCACCTTTCGGCCATGTCACGGCCGAGCCACTGAGGAAAGTCCTGGAAAATTTTGTCGGCGACATTGCGCAGATCCCGCCGATCTATTCCGCGCTCAAGTTTCGGGGAAAACCCTATTACAGCTACGCACGCAAGGGGCAGCCGGTTCCGCGCGTGCCGCGCACGGTCACCATCCACTCTTTATCGCTCCTGTCTTTTGTCGCCCCTTACTGGGAGGCGCGCGTCGTCTGCTCGCGCGGCACCTATGTCCGAACGCTCGCCGAAGATGTGGCGGAACGCCTGAATACCTGCGGCACGCTCGTGGAGCTGGTGCGCGAACGCATTGGGCCATATCGAAATAATCAGGCGCTTTCCTGGGACGCTTTGCGCCAAGCTCCCAGCGAAGAACTTCTCGCCTCTCTTCATCCGGTCGATCCCGCCACTCTGGCGGCACATGCGTAAGTCTCCGCCACACATCAGGCGGAGAGCGCCGGGCGTGTGGCGCTCCGTTCTGACGCTCGGGACCTTTGACGGTGTACATCGCGGGCATCAGGCCTTGATACGCGAGGTCGTGCGCCGCGCGCGCGCCCATAACGCCCGAAGCGTGGTCCTTTCATTTGGATTGCCGCCTCGCCACGCCGGCGAACCTCTGGCGCGGCCGGTCCTTCTGACCACGCTTTCGGAGAAAATTCAGATCCTGAAGCGCCTCGGGATCGATACGATTCAGGTCCTGGTGTTTGATCGGAAGACCGCCGCTACCTTCCCTGAAGATTTCTTCCGGCAGACCGTTTTGCGCAAGCATCGGGCCGTGGAAATGGTGGTCGGCCCCCGCGTGGCTTTCGGCCGCAAACGCGCTGGGCGTCTGCCGCTTCTTCGGCGTCTTGGCCGGGAGCATGGCGTGCGCATTCATCTGGTCCACAGCATCTCCGGCGCCAGAGGCGTTGTGGCCTCCAGGCTCATCCGCCGCTTTCTGACCAGCGGGCACATCGAGAAAGCAAACGCGCTTCTCGGCTATCCCTATTCGGTCTCGGGCCTTGTCGTGCACGGAGATCATCGCGGACGGCATCTGGGCTTTCCGACGGCGAATATCGAAGCGCCGCCGGAAAAAATGATGCCGCGCGGCGTCTTTTGGGTCAAAGTACTGGCCTCCGACACCGTGCCTCTGACCGTGCGGGAAGCGTTGCGCGGAGCGGACGGCCTCTGCAATGTGGGGATCCGCCCAACCTTTACTCCTCAATCCCATGTCCTGCATTGCGAGGTTTTCCTCCTGCACAAGAGGAAAAAATTGTACGGTCACCGTTTGCGGGTTGTTTTCCTCCGGAGAATACGCGCGGAAAAACGATTTTCTTCCGCCGCAGCGCTCAAGCGCCAAATCCGGGAGGATGTCGCCGCCGGCCGGAAGCTGGCGCGGCTTTACAGAAAAAGCCATTTTTCGATATAATTCATCAACTTTAAAGAAAGAAGAACAACTACATAATGCCCTTAACCAAGGAAATCAAAAAAGCCACCATTGAGCGGTTCAAGAACCATACCACCGATACCGGAGGGCCTGCGGTTCAGATCGCGCTCATCACGGAACGAATCAATCAGCTCACGACCCATTTCAAGTTGCATGGCAAGGACTACGGTTCACGCCAGGGTCTTCTCAAGCTCGTCGGCAGCCGCCGGCGGCTTCTGAATTATCTGCGCACGATCGACCGCGAGAAGTACCGCGAATTGATCGATGAGCTGAAGTTGCGCCGTTAGGTTTTGTTGCCCATCGTCAGTAGTTGAACGGCTCTCATGACCAGGGCCCTTTTACTATTGTCGATGGGCGTATCTCGTTAGGGCCAATAAAAAAGGAGATCACATCCCATGTCAGACAACATTCGTAAAGTAGAATTCCCGCTCGGCAAAGAAACCGTCAAGATCGAAACGGGCGCCTTGGCCAAACAGGCGAACGGCGCGGTGCTCGTGACCGCCGGAGAAACGGTGGTCCTCGTGACCGCTGTCGCTTCCGCCAAGCCCAAAGAAAACGCCGATTTCTTCCCGCTGACCGTCGATTACAAAGAGCGCACTTACGCCGCCGGACGCATCCCGGGCGGTTTTTTTAAGCGCGAAGGCAAGTCCCGCGACAAGGAAATCCTGACGTCACGGCTCATCGACCGTTCGATCCGGCCGCTGTTTCCGGAAGGTTTTACGCACGAGGTCCAGATCTCGGCGATGGTCCTGTCCAGCGACAGCATCAATCGCGCCGATATCCTGTGCATGATCGGCGCCTCCGCGGCGTTGCGCGTGTCAGATCTTCCCTTCAACGGTCCGATCAGCGCGGTCCGGATCGGTCGTCTGGAAGGACAGTTGGTGGTCAATCCCACCCTGCCGGATGAGGAGACCAGCGATCTCGATTTAATCGTCGCCGGTTCGCGCGAGGCTCTTCTGATGGTCGAAGGCGGAGCGAATGAAATTTCCGAAGCTACTCTTGTGGAAGCCCTGTCTCTGGCTCAGAAAGAAAACGCTCGTATTTGTGATGAGCTCGACAAATTGGCGGCGGGACTGAAGACCGGTCATATGGCTTGGGCTCCTTTGGCCGTTGTGGAAGACCTCAAGAAAGCCGCGGAGGAGATCAGCCGCGCCGGGTTCAAAGAGGCCGTTCGTATCAGCGAGAAATCCGCTCGCGATGTGAAGGTTGGAGAGGTCAAGGAAAAAGTCCATGCCGTGCTCAGCGACAAATATCCGGAGTCCAAAGCGGCGATCGATCAGGTCCTTGATGGCGTGCTCTATGAAGAAGCCCGCAAGCTGATTCTGGATGAGCACAAGCGTTCCGACGGCCGGGGTTTTACGGACATCCGTCCTTTGGCTTCGCGCACGAGCGTGCTCCCGCGCACTCACGGCTCGGCATTGTTCACTCGCGGCCAAACGCAGGCGCTGGTGACGGTGACCTTGGGGACGCCCTCCGACATGCAGATCATGGACGAACTCCAGGGGGAATGGAAGGAACGATTCCTGCTCCATTACAACTTTCCGGGATTTTCGACCGGGGAACCCAAGCCGGACCGCGGTCCCGGCCGCCGGGAGATCGGGCACGGCGCGCTCGCGAAGCGCTCGCTCTATCCGGTACTGCCGTCCGCCGATGAGTTTCCCTATACGATCCGGATCGTGTCCGATATTTTAGAGTCCAATGGGTCCAGCTCCATGGCTTCGGTCTGCGGAGGGACCCTGGCTCTTTACGACGCCGGAGTCCCCGTGAAGAAGCCGGTCGCTGGCATTGCGATGGGCCTCGTGAAAGAAGGAGACAAATACGCCGTTCTCACGGACATTCAGGGACTGGAAGATCACCTCGGGGACATGGATTTCAAAGTCTCCGGAACCCCGGACGGCGTGACCGGCATCCAGATGGACATCAAGATCTCCGGCATATCGGTGGCGATTCTGACCGAAGCGCTGGAGCAGGCCAAACAGGCCCGCTTGAAGCTCCTGGAGCACATGCTCGGAACGCTCGCCGCGCCGCGGCCGGAACTTTCCGTCCACGCCCCGCGCATGATCATGGTCCAGATCCCGGTGGACAAAATCGGGGCGCTCATCGGTCCCGGCGGCAAGAACATCCGCCGCATCATCGAAGAGACCGGCGCCGAAGTCGAAGTCGAAGACGACGGGTCGGTTTATATTTCTTCTCTGGATTCCTTGTCCGTCGAGCGGGCGAAAGAGCAGGTGGTCGGGCTGACCGTGGAAGCGGAAGTCGGCAAGATCTATAAGGGGAAGGTCACCCGGATCATGGGGATCGGCGCGTTTGTCGAGATCCTCCCGGGCAAGGAAGGCCTGGTCCGCATGAACCAGCTCTCCGACCATTTCGTTGAGAAAGTCGAAGATGTCTGCAAGGAAGGCGATGAGCTGGAAGTCAAAGTCCTTGAAGTGGACATGCAGGGCCGGATCAACCTGTCGCGTAAAGCCGTGACGCACCCCGGATCGGAAAACGTCGGGCGCGACGCGGCGGGCGGACCTCGCGGCGGCGGACGTGATTTCCGGGGCGGACCGGGTGGACGCCGGCCCGGCGGGCGTGATTCGCGGCCCCCGCGGCGAGGGAACTTCTAACAAGGAACCGTGCCTAAAGAAGAAAAATTGCCTGAAAAGTCTCTGAACCCCGAGCTCCAGCCGCTCAAAGAGCTTTATGACTTGATGCTGGAGAAGAAGTTGGATATCGTCGAATTGAAGGATGAAGAATCGCGCGTGAAGCTCACTCGACGATTCCCCGTTCCCGCGCCAGGTCCTGCGGGGATTCACCATTCCGCGCAACCCAATGCCGTTGTCCCAGCGGCGGAGGCCGCTCCGGCGCCGTCGAGCGCACAGACCATTCCCACGCCTCTGGCGGGTGTCTTTTACCGCGCTTCCTCGCCGACCGCGGTCCCCTTTGTAAAGGAAGGCGATGTCGTGGAGCCCGCCCAGACTCTCTGCATTGTGGAAGCGATGAAAGTCATGAACGAAATTAAAGCGGAGTCGCGCTGCAAGATTTCCAAAATCCTGGCGGAAAATGGAAGGCCGGTGACGGCAGGCCAGCCTCTGTTTCAGATCGAATCAGCATGACCCCCTGGACCCACTTGCACGCCAAAACAAAAGAACATACCGCACCCGAGTTTTCAGGCTTCTGTCTGGTAGCGCTCGGCGTTCTCGGCTGCTACTGCACGCTCTGGCCGCGCCATGCCGGAATGGCCGGGGCCATGCTTGCGCGCAGCGTCCTGCGGGCTTTCGGGCAGGGCGCTTTTCTTCTCTGGGTTTTGATCGGCTATCGCGGCGTGCGGCTGGTGTTCCATCGTGAAGAGCGCCGGCCGTGGCGCTATGTGCTTGTGGATGGGTTCCTTGTTTTGTCGGCCTGCGCGCTGATCACGTCCTTTGGCCTCATCTTTCTCGATAAGAACCCGGGTGGTTACGCCGGAAAGTTCACGGCCCAGCTCTTTGAACACATGTTCGGGCGGTGGGGGGGGCTTTTTCTTTCCGTAACGGTCCTGGGCGCCGTGCTCCTGTGGCGTTCGGGCACGCGTCCGGTGGAACTTTTTCGCTGGATCTGGCAGCGCCTGATCAGCGACTGGCAGGAATGGCGCCAGGC
>Ga0182027_10009338_pt1 | contig 14117 bp, 9 predicted proteins | sample 712E1DmetaG_FD_121300 | JGI IMG/M metagenome (GOLD analysis project Ga0182027, IMG submission 121300) | Permafrost microbial communities from Stordalen Mire, Sweden - 712E1D metaG (Illumina Assembly) | ecosystem: Environmental > Terrestrial > Soil > Wetlands > Permafrost | place: Sweden...
GTCAATCCCAAGGTCAAAATGGTCATCAAGTACCCCAATTGGTACGAGCATTTCCAGGGCCTGGGCTATGATCTGGACCAGGTGCCGAAGATTTTTGACGGCATCTTCACCGGCACCGAAACGCGCGATCCCGAAATGACCGACCAGAACCTCCAGTCCTACGAGAGCTACGAGATCATCCGCTACTTCGAGAACATCGCCCCGGGCCGCAACGGCGGCGGCTGGGTGGACACGGGCAGCCTGCGTTATTCGGACCGTTTTGCCGAGCAATTGGTGGACACGGTGTTCGCCAAGGCGCGTGAGATGCTGCTCTTCGGCGGCGGCAGCGTGACGGGAGCGGCCCGCGTCGGCGAGCGGCCCTGGCAGGCAGAGCACACCAGTTTCGATTACAATGCCTTGTCCAACTCGGTCCGCTCCACCGCCGGCGGCAACGCCGCCGTCACCTGGGGGCGCATCGCCGGCGACGCCTTGACCAAGGCCGACTCATTCCTCGGCAAAATGGGCAACCCCATCGGCATCAAGAGCTACAAACCCTTCCAATCCACCGGCGAGGATTTTCTCCACGACTATCTTGGGATGATTGGCATCCCCATTGACCTGTATCCCTATTTCCCAACCAACGCCAGCGTCGTCCTGCTGACGGAGTGCGCCAAGTTCGACCCGGACATCGTCGCCAAAATCAAGGGCCAGTTGCTTGCCGGCAAATCCGTCGTCATCACCAGCGGCCTCCTCCGCGCCCTGCAAGGCAAGGGGATCGAGGACATCGCCGAGATCCAGTACTCCGATCACAAGGTTCTCTCGCACGAATATGACGCCATCTCCGGCGCCGGCAACGGCGCCACCCTGGCCGCCGACCAGCAGCAGGACATACTCTTCCCGGAGATCTTCTTCCTCACCAACGACTCCTGGCAGCTCCTTCGCGCCTTTGCCAATGGCCGCGGCTATCCCCTCCTGCTCCTCAACCGCTATGGCAGGCAGGGCGTGCTTTATGTCTGGACCATGCCCGAGAACTTGAACGACCTCTACCGCTTGCCGCAGAATGCCATCAGCACTGTCAAGAACTACGTCATGGCCGGCTTCCCCGTCCGCATGGACGGCCCGGACCACGTCGCCTTGTTTGCCTACGACAACGACACCTGCATCGTGGAATCCTTCCGCCCCACCGCCTGCGACGTGAGAGTCACCGTGGGCCGCCAATTCACCCATCTGCGCAACCTGCTCACCGGCGAAGTGCTTGCCCTCCCGTCGGCGACGGCCCCCGCCGCCGATGCCGCGCGCGGACCTGATGCCCGCGGCGAACGCGGCGCGCGCGATGGCAGAGGCGGACGCGGCGGAGGCGGCGGACGCGGCGGACGCGGCGGCCCGGGCGGAGGAGCGACCTCCTTCACGGTCCATTTGCTCCCGCACAGCTACAGCCCGTTCATCGCCGAGCCGTAAGGACGCACACCCAGGAAACGACCATGAGAACACATCTCATCTGCCTTGCCCTGGCCGCCGCGCAGTGGGCGGCGCCGGGGCTGGCGCGGGCGGCGTCCGAGGACGCCGGGATGCCGCGCCTGGAAACGCGGCACGGAGCGCGCCAATTGATCGTGGATGGCAAACCGTTCCTGGCGCTTGCCGGTGAACTGCACAATTCCAGTTCGTCCAGCCGCGCCTACATGGAGCTGATCTGGCCCCAACTGGCGCAACGGAACCTGAATACCGTCCTGGCGGTGATAACCTGGGAGCAAATCGAGCCGCAGGAAGGGCGCTTCGATTTCACGTCCATTGACGATTGCATCCAGGGCGCGCGCCAAAGTCATCTGCATCTGGTCATCCTTTGGTTCGGAAGCTGGAAGAACGGGCAGTCGTCCTACCAGCCGCTTTGGGTGAAGGCCGACCCGCAGCGGTTCCCGTGGGCGAAGAACCGCGCCGGAACCACCTTGAACATTCTTTCCACCCTGAGCGAGGCGACGCGGGACGCCGACGCGCGGGCTTTCGCGGCGTTGATGAGCCACATCCGCCAGGTGGACGGCAAGGAGCACACCGTGCTGATGATGCAGGTGGAGAACGAAGTGGGAGTGGTGGGGGATTCCCGCGACCGCTCGCCGGCGGCCAATCAGGCTTTCGCCGGGCCTGTGCCCAAGGAACTGATAAGTTACATGGTGCAGCACAAGGAAACGCTGGAGCCGGAGTTTCGCAAGGTGTGGGAAACCAACGACTACAAAACCGCCGGGACCTGGGAAGAGGTGTTCGGGCCGGGCATCGGGACGGATGAGATTTTCATGGCCTGGAATTATGCGCGTTTCGTCGGACGGGTGGCGGAGGCGGGCAAAGCGGCATATCCGATACCGATGTATGTCAACACCTGGCTCTACGGATATGGCCGGCCCAACACGCCCGGCAGCACGCCCAGCGGCGGCCCCCTGCCCCATGTGCATGACATCTGGCGGGCCGGCGCGCCGCGAATAGACATCCTCGCGCCCGATCTTTACAACGACTTCGAGCCGTTTGCCGCGTTGTACACCCGGAGCGGGAACCCGCTCTTCGTACCCGAGGGGCAGTCCGGGGCGGAAGGCGCGTCCAGGGCGATTTCAGCCTTTGTGAACCACAACGCCATTTGCTATTCGGCCTTCGGGATCGAGAGCGGCGGACCTGGCGGCGGGCGGCGCGGCGGGGCGGAGGGCGCGGGCGGAACGCCGCCGCCGGACCCGTTCGCGCAGACTTACGCCATCCTGGATTTCCTCGCGCCGGTGATTCTCGATAATCAAGGCAAGGGCACGATTGTCACCCTCAAGCCGATGAATGACGCGAGCGCGGAACCGCAAACGGTGAAGCTGGGCGGCTACACCTTGACCCTGAAATATGGCGTCGGGGACGCCGGGGGCGCCGGCGCATTGGGGACGCCGCTGGTGGTTGGGACACGCCGCAGCGGCAGCGACGCCGATGTTGACAATCTATCGCCCGCCCATCTGGTCATCAATTCAGGCCCCGGCGACTATTGGTTTGTGGGCGGGCCGATGAACGTCACCTTCACGCCGGACTCGCCGGAGCGGGGCGGCGTCGTCCTGGGGAGCTTTGACGAAACGCTGTATGTGAATGGCCGCTGGGTGGCGGGACGGCGGCTGAACGGGGACGAGACCCGCAACCACATGCGCTGGCCGGTCATGGGATCGTTTGGAATTTATCACTGCTCAGTATTTCAAAGGCTATAACCAAAACAACTAACAATGAAACGACAATGAAAACACAACTCCTGACAATCTGCCTTGCCCTGGCCGCCGCGCAACTGGCGTGCCCCGGCCTGGCCCAAGCGGCGGCCGACGACTCCCGGCCCCACATGGAAACCCGGCACGGAGCGCGCCAACTCATCGTGGACGGCAAACCGTTCCTGATGACGTCCGGCGAACTGCACAATTCCAGCGCGACCAGCCGCGCCTACATGGACCCGATTTGGCCCGCGCTCGCGCAGCGGAACCTGAATACCGTCCTGGCGACGGTGGTCTGGGAATTGCTCGAGCCACAGGAAGGCCATTTCGATTTCACCGCCGTGGATGACACCATCCAGGGCGCGCGGAAGAACCACCTGAAACTGGTCATTCTCTGGTTCGGTAGCTGGAAGAACGGGGAATCGTCCTACCAGCCTGCCTGGGTGAAGGCCGACCCGCAGAAATACCCGTGGGTCAAGGACCGCGCCGGCAAGACCTTGAACATCCTTTCCACCTTTGGCGACGCCACCCGCGACGCCGACGCGCGGGCTTACGCCGCTTTGATGCGCCACATCCGCCAGGTGGACGGCAAGGAGCACACGGTCCTGGCCATGCAGGTGGAGAACGAGGTGGGCGTGCTGGGCGACTCGCGGGACCACATTGCCGCCGCCAACGCAGCTTTCGCCGGGCAGGTGCCAAAGGACTTGATGAACTATCTGGCGCGGCACAGGAATACGCTGATTCCGCAGTTCAGCCAGGTGTGGGAGACCAACGGCTTCAAGACCAGCGGGACGTGGGAGGAAGTGTTTGGCCCGGGCCGGCCGGATTCGGCGCAGCACAGCGAGGACCGCAACACGGAGTGGCGGCATGTGAACTGGCCGGTGGACGAAATCTTCATGGCTTGGCGCTACTCGTTGTACGTCGGCAAGGTGGCCGCCGCCGGCAAGGCGGAGTATGACATTCCGATGTATTGCAACACCTGGCTGCAACAGCCCGGCATGGCGTGGCCGGGGCTGTATCCGAGCGGCTGCCCGGAGCCTCAAGTGCATGACATCTGGCGGTTTGGCGCGCCGAGCATTGACATTCTGGCGCCGGACCTCTACCTGCCGCAGTTCGCCGAGACGTGCGAACGGTTCACGCAGAACGGCAACGCGCTGTTCATTCCCGAAGCCAGCGCCAACCCGGCCAATGCCCTCCTCGCTTATCTGAAGTACAACGCCATTTGCTATTCGCCGTTCGGCATCGAAGGCGGCGGCGGCGGCGGCCGGCGCGGGGCCGCCGCGGCGGACGCCAACGGCGCGCCGCCGCCGGATGCCCTGGCCCAGACTTACGCCATCATGAATTTTATGGCGCCGGTGATCCTGGATAATCAAGGCAAGGGCACGATTGTCATGCTGGAGCCGATGGCAGACTCCAGCGCTCCGGCGCAAACGGTGAAGCTGGGTGATTACACCTTGAACATCCGATACGGCGCGGCCGAAGGCGGTGGCCGCCGCGGTGGTGCTGGCGGTGGCCGTCGTGGGGCTGGCGGTGCTGGCGGCGGCGGTGTTGCCAATGCGGCGGCGCCCGCTCCCGCAACCAACGCGCCTCCAGCCGGTGGCGAAGGTGGCCGCCGTGGCGGTCGCGGCGGTGGTGGCGGCGGCAGTGCCGCGCCAGCGTGGTTTGTCATCAATGCAGGTCCCGGCGATTATTGGTTTGTCGGCGGGCCTATGACCGTCACCTACACGGCGAACTCGCCGGAGCGGGGGGGCGTCGTCATGGGCAGTTTTGACGAGAGCCTGAATGTCAACGGCCGCTGGGAGGCTGGACGACGGTTGAATGGAGACGAAACCGGCAATAATACGCGCTGGCCGGCGATGGGATCGTACGGGATTTATCACTGCACGGTATTTCAACGGCAATAATTCAAACAACCAACAATGAAACGACGATGAAAACACAACTCCTGACAATCTGCCTTGCCCTGGCTGCCGCGCAGACGGCGTCGCCCGGGATGGCGCAAGCGGTGTTCGACGATTCGCGCCCGCACCTGGAACTCCGGCACGGCGTGCGACAACTGGTGGTGGACGGCAAACCGTTCATGATCCTCAGCGGCGAACTGCACAATTCCAGCGCGACCAGCCGCGCCTACATGGAGCCGATCTGGCCCGCGCTCGCGCAACGGAACTTGAATACCGTCCTGGCCACCGTGGTCTGGGAATTGATCGAGCCGCAGGAAGGCCAGTTCGATTTCACCACCGTGGACGACACCATCCAGGGCGCGCGGAAGAACAACCTGAAACTGGTTATCCTCTGGTTTGGAAGCTGGAAGAACGGGGAATCGTCCTACCAACCTGCCTGGGTGAAGGCCGACCCCCAAAAATACCCGTGGGTCAAGGACCGCACCGGCAAGACCTTGAACATCCTTTCCACCTTTGGCGATGCCACCCGCGACGCGGACGCGCGGGCTTTCGGCGCCTTGATGCGCCACATCCGCCAGGTGGACGGCAAGGACCACACGGTTTTGATGATCCAAGTCGAGAACGAGGTGGGCGTGCTGGGTGACTCGCGGGACCACATTGCCGCCGCCAACGAAGCTTTCGCCGGGCAAGTGCCCGCGGATTTGATGAGCTATCTGGCGCAGCACAAGGACACCCTGGCGCCGGAACTGCGCACGGTGTGGGCCAAGACCGACTTCAAGACCAGCGGGACCTGGGAGGAAGTGTTTGGTCCGGGCCGGCCGGACTCGGTCCCGCCCATAGCGGCGGCGGATCGCGACACCGCGTGGCACCAGACGTACTGGCTGGTGGACGAAATCTTCATGGCCTGGCGCTACTCGATGTATGTCAACAAGGTGGCCGCGGCGGGCAAGGCGGAGTACGACATCCCGTATTATTGCAACACCTGGCTCCAGGAGCCGCAGAATCCGATGCCGGGGAATTTCCCGAGCGGCTGCCCGGAGCCGGAAGTGCATAACATCTGGAAGTTCGGCGCGCCGAACATAGACATCCTGGCGCCGGACAACTACGTGCCGACATTCGCCGAGACCTGCGAACGCTTCATGCGCAACGGCAATCCGCTGTTCATTCCCGAAACCGGCGCCAACGCCTCGAACGCCGTCCTCGCTTATTTGAAGTATAACACCATCGGCTTTTCGCCCTTTGGAATCGAGGGCCGCGGTCAGGCGCCATCCGCCGATGGCGCGCCGCCGCCGCCGGATGCCCTCGCCGCGACCTACGCCATCTTCGATTATCTGGCGCCCGTGATTCTGGACAACCAAGGCAAGGGCACCATCGCCATGCTGCAGCCGACCGAAGACCCCACCGCTCCGCCGCAGACCTTGAAGATGGGTGATTACACATTGAGCATCCGATACGGCGCCGGTGGCGGCCGCGGTGGCCGGGGCGGCGGACGTCGTGGCGGTGTTGGCGGTGTTGGCGGTGGTGGCGCCGGTGGTGGCGTCCGTCGTGGCGGCGCCGGTGTTGGCGGTGGTGGCGCCGGTGGTGGTGGTGGGGGCGGCGGCGGCGGTGGTGGTGGCGGCGGTGCTGCCAATCCTTCGCCAGCCCGCTTTGTCATCAATTCAGGCCCCGGCGATTATTGGTTTGTGGGCGGGCCGATGAGCGTCACCTTCACGGCGAACTCGCCCGATCGAGGCAGCGTCGTCCTGGGCAGCTTTGACGAAACCCTGAATGTGAACGGGCGCTGGGAGGCCGGACGGCGGTTGAACGGGGACGAGACCAGCAACAACAAGAACTGGCCGGGCATGGGATCGTTTGGGATTTATCACTGCTCGGTATTTCAAAGACAATGACTTGGTGACGCCACCGTGTTGGGAGGCAGGGCGCGCACTCCGGTGCGCGCCGCTGGACCTTGGCAAAAGTTACGGCGGGCAGAGGACTGCCCGCCCTGCCAACTGGGACGGAGTTGTTGCCAAACCAAAACAACAAACAAGGAAACGACGATGAAAACACATCTCCTCACCATCTGCCTAGCCCTGGCCGCCGCGCAGGCGGCATCCCCCGGGACGGCGCAAGCGGCGGCCGCAGACCCCGGCATGCCGCATTTGGAAACGCGCCATGGAGTGCGCCAACTCGTCGTGGATGGCAAACCGTTCCTGATCCTGAGCGGTGAACTGCACAATTCCAGCGCCTCAAGCCGCGCCTACATGGAGCCGGTCTGGCCTGAACTGGCGCAGCGGAATCTGAACACCGTCCTGGCGACGATTACCTGGGAATTGATCGAGCCGCAGGAAGGCCGTTTCGATTTCACCACCGTGGACGACACCATCCAAGCCGCCCGGCAAAACAACCTGCGCCTGGTGATCCTCTGGTTCGGAAGCTGGAAGAACGGTTCCTCGTCTTACCAGCCTTCCTGGGTGAAGGCCGACCAGCAGCGGTTCCCGTGGATGAAGGACGAAAACGGCAAGACGTTGAACTTCATCTCCACCTTTGGCGACGCCACGCGCGAAGGCGACGCGCGGGCTTTCGCCGTGTTGATGCGCCACATCCGCGAGCTGGACGGCCGGCAGCACACGGTCCTGATGATGCAGGTTGAGAATGAAATAGGAGTTTCAGAAACCACCCGGGACCACTCGCCGGCGGCCAATCAGGCTTTTGCCGGGCCGGTCCCCGGGCAGTTGATGGATTACATGCAAAAGCACAAGGACACCTTGATCCCGGAGTTCAGCCAGGTGTGGGGGGCCAAAGGCTTCAAGACATCCGGGACTTGGGAAGAAGTGTTCGGCCAGGGCGCCAACACGGATGAAATCTTCATGGCCTGGAATTACGCGGGCTACGTCGGCCGCGAGGTCGAGGCGGGCAAGGCCCAGTACCCGATACCGATGTACGTCAACACCTGGTTCTACGGTTTCGCCAAGCCCGGCGAGCGCCCCAACGCGCAAAGCGGAAGCCCCATGCCGGACGTGATGGATGTCTGGAGAGCCGCCGCCCCGCTCATTGACATTTACTCGCCCGACATCTACGACTTCGACTTCTACACAATGAGCGCGAATTACCACCGGTCCGGCAATCCGCTCTTCGTGCCCGAGGGGCCGGCCGGGGCGCAAGGCGCATCCAGGGCGATCTACGCCTTCCTGCACCACGACGCCATCGGCTTCTCGGCGTTTGGCATCGAAGGCAGCGGCGGGGGCGGCCGGCGCGGAGCGCCCGGCGCCGATGGCGCGACGGCGGCGAACCCCTTCGCCCAAGACCCCTTCGCCGCGACCTACGCCATCCTCGATTATCTGGCGCCGGTGATTCTGGAAAATCAAGGCAAGGGCACGATGGTATCCTTCCAGTCAACCAATGACTTGAGGTCGGCGCGACAAACGGCCAGGCCGCCGGGCGACACGAACGCCGCGGCGCAGGCTCCGGCTCCCGGCCCCGAGGAGCAGACCTTGAAGATGGGTGACTACACCTTGAACATCAGATTTGGCGCCGGCGGCAGCGTCGGCGTGGCGGGCGCCCGCGGCGGCGGCCGCCGGGGCGGTGGCGGCGCGCGCGGCGGCGGCGGCGGTGTTGCCAATGCCTCGCCCGCCCGCTTTGTCATCAATTCAGGCCCCGGCGAGTATTGGTTCGTGGGCGGGCCGATGAGCGTGACCTTTACGCCGAACTCGCCTGAGCGGGGCAGCGTTGTCCTGGGGAGCTTTGACGAGGCCCTGAATGTGAATGGCCGCTGGGCGCCTGGACGGCGGCTGAACGGGGACGAGACGGGCAACAACACAAGCTGGCCGGGCATGGCATCGTTTGGGATTTATCACTACACGCTGTTTCAGCGGCAATAACCAAAGCCCTGGTGACACAACGCCCTGATGGGCGGCCCCCGGCGCGCGCCGGGCGGCGTGATCTCAATTTGCCACAAACGCGCGCGGCGCCTTGGTCAGGCCGGCTACGGGCTTGTCCAGCTTCAATCCGCCGCGATAAAAAGCGGCCTCATACTGGGCAAGTTGTTTGTTCAGATTTTTGATATTGACGTTCATGGGCGCGATATAATCGGCCCACGCCGGGCGTTGCGGCATGCCGCCAACGGCCTCAAAGAGTGCGGCGGCGCCTTGGGTGCCGAGGGCGCAATCCAGGGCATTCAAAGTGCCGGCCTTGACGCTGGCTTCCCACTCGGCCTGGGTGATCAAGTGGTTGATAGGCGCGGGTTTGCCGTCCGGCATTTTACCGGCATATTTTTGGCAATGGCCCAGATAATGGTGGGAGAGATTGATGGATATGGCAATGCCGGCCATCTGGTTGAAGTAGCTGGCCTGCTCGTTCATCACCGCGTCGGACCAATAACGGGGATCCGTCAAGTTGGGTGGGTCGGGCGGAATATTCCCGGCAGGCCCTTGCGCCAGAAGAGACACGTATTGCTGGAAGTAGCCGTGTTGGATTCGATCTATCGCCTTGGCATGGGCGATGTGGTTGATCAAGTCAACAAAACCTGTGGAGATCAAAACCTGGCACGGCGTTTTGCCTCCGTCTTGATTCTGGACAGGCGTTATTTCGGGCGCATCCGCCTGTTCCGTGCAAACCGTTTGCGGGTTGATCTTCTTCTGGCAGTCTTCATCCAGCGTCTGGTAAAGATCGTTGCCGATTTTCACCGCCCAGTTGATGCCGCTGGGGTACACGCCTCCCGCCGAGTTGGTCGCCCCCCATGCGGGGACAAGCACGGTGAGGCATGCGGTTGCGAGGGCGTATCCGACTAAGGCTGGTTTTAACATCTGAAGCGGTTGTCCGCAATTTCAGTGCCAAGGCCAGATGGCCGGAGCATTTTTGACAGGAGGACGGCCAAAGGCCCTGGTTTTTAGCGGGTTGCAAACGGACCGGGGCGCCGGAGAGCCGGGGTTGGCGGCTGGCCGCGCCGGCAGGTGTCCGGTTGCGAGGCAACCGTGACAAGAATCTGGACAACCCATCCAGGCCGGACTAGCTGGCACTTCATCAATCGTTCTCAAAAGGCGCCGGCGCCGAAGCAATAGACGTTGCCGTCGTCGCACCCGATCACAATTCGATTCCCGGCCACGGCGGGGGAACTGGTCACCGGCTGCCCGGTGTCGTAGGCCCAGAGTTGGCGGCCGTCCTGGAGCGATAGCAAATAAACCCTCCCATCGTCGGAGCCGAACACCACTTTGTCGCCGGCAACCACCGGGGAGCTTTCGATTTTTCCCTGCGTGGCGAAACTCCATGCGCTCTTGCCGTCCGCCCGGTTGAGGCAATGCAGCGTCTTGTCGAACCCGCCGAAGAGGACCCGGTCTTCGGTCACGGCGGCGGAAGACATGAAGGGGAAATCCTGGTCGCGGAAATGCCAGACGGCGTTGGTGCCGGCAAGATCCACGCAAAAGAACTCATTTTCATAGTCGCCAAAGTAAGCGCGGTTTCCCGCCAGGGCGACCGACGCGCCGATGTAAGCGCCCGCCTCGATCTGGCTGATCTCCTTGCCGTCCTGGAGTTGCAAAACATGCACCGTCGCGTCACACCCGCCAAAAACAGCCCGGTCCCCGGCGATGGCGCAGGCGCCATTGATGTAATTGGCGCTTTCAAACAGCCAGTTCGTCGTGCCTTTCTCCGCGTCCAGGCAGCGCAATTTGAAATCGTAGCTCCCGAAAAGGATGCGCGCCGGGCCGTCCTGGCGGGGAACGACGTTGGCCGAGGCCAGGATTTTGCCGTCGGTCTGCGCCTTCCAAAGCAGCCCGCCCGCGGCGGCGTCCAGGGCATAGAACACTCCATCCACCGAGCCGGCAAAAACGGAACTGCCCGCCAGCAGCGGCGGGGCCTCCACCGCGGAGCCGGCTTTGAAGGCCCAAACCTGCTTTCCATCGGAAAAATTCACGGCATACAAATTGCCGTCATCGGACCCGATGAAAACTCTGCCCGTGCCGATGACGGCCGAAGACTTGACCGGGCCGCCCGTTTTGAAAGTCCAGAGCAGGCCGGGTTTCTCCGGCAGGGCGCCGGCGGCGACGCCGGTCAGGGCGGGATTGCCGCGGAACACCGGCCAACTGGGCGGAGCCGGCGCGGAGGACGGCGCTGCGGCGGGCGCGCGGGCCGGAGCCTGGGCGGAATCTTTTTCCGGGGAACAGGCCGTCAGGCAGGACAGAAGGAGAATGCCAGCCAGGAGACGGCTGGCGGGAAAATGCCGCGCACGGCTGAAGTTGTCTGTTTTCATCCGCATAGGCGGGGACCTGATTGAAGTTTGCAGCCTACGGCCACGATTGCAGGTTCAGCCCGCTGACGCGCTGGAACTCGCCAATGTTGTTGGTAACGAGCGTAAGCCCGCCGGCCAATGCCTGGCCGGCAATCAGCAAATCGTACGGCCCAATAAGGTTGCCTTGGCGCTCCAATTCTCCACGAACCTTCGCGGCAGCCTCCGCGCTCGCGCGATCCAGCGGCAATTCGATGATAGCGGCGATGAATCGTACAACCTTCTGCCGCTCCCTCGCCGGGTCTTGAGCTTGTGCCAGCCCGCAAAACATCTCATAGACAGTGACCATCGAAACCGCACAATCCGTTGGCGCTAATTGGCTCAGGCGCCGCACCATGCCTGGACGCTGGCGAAGCACACCGATGCAGGTGTCCGTGTCAAGCAGGTAAGTCATGGGGGCGCTACAGGGATTTCACCGGCGGCGCCGGGCCTTGGTCAGGACGGACAAAAGCAGGATCAGTAATGTGAATCGAATCAAAGAAGCCTTCGGGCCATGCCTTCGGCTTCAGCGGCTCCAGCACAATCGCTTCGCCGTCATGGCGGATGCCCACGGTTGGCGTGGACAGGTGGAACCCTTTCGGCAGGCGGACGGTTTGACAGTCGCCTTCGTGACTCACGGTGGCTGTTACCATAATGATATTCGGTCAATGCTTCTCTGACACCAGCCAATTTACCACGTCTCGCGCCCCTACGCCAACATGAAAACCCTTCCACCCGCTCCTTTGATCTCCACCTCCTTGATTGCTGCCTGGCCGATGGACTCCGTTGCTTCTGGTCAAAGTCCGGGGGGCGCGGGCGGGCCGATGAAGGGGACGGGGGCGACAGGCGCGACAGGCGCGACTGGCATGGCGGGCGTGGCGGGCGTGGGAGGCGTGGGACGCGCAGGAGGCGCGGGAGGCGCGGGAGGCGCGGCGGGCGGGACCAAGGGAGTGGGCGAATAGTTCGGCCCGAGGAATTTCACGCCGTATTCCGCCTCAACCTTGGGGATGTAGGCGGGCAGTCGTTTGCTGATTTCCGCATCGGCCAGGTAATCTCTGATGACGGCGGAGACTTGGTCGAAGGGCCTCTTGGATGGAGGCAGTTTTTCCAAGAGCTTGATTATGTCATAGCCGTATGGGGTTTCGACCAGATCGCTGATTTGATTGGTCTTGAGGGAAAAAGCAGCGGCCGCGAATGGCTCCAACTGGGGCGCGGTGGAGTGGCGGGAAAAGGTGTACTCGCCTCCCTGCTCCCGGGTGCTGGTATCGTCGGAGTAGAGCTTGGCCAGGGCCGCGAAGTCCTCGCCCTTGACGGCCTTGGCCAGGATTTCCTGGGCCAGGTTTTCCTTTTCCCTTTTTTGGGCGGGCGGCAGCGGTTGGCGGGTCGCCGGATCTATCACGGAAATGAGGATGTGGGCGACGTGGACCAGTTCCGGGATGGCGAAGTTGGTGGCGTTTTTCTCGTCGTCATAGAAATTTCTCGCGGCGGCGTCCGAGATGGCATTGCTGGGCGCCAATTCGCGGATGAGAACCGCCCGGGCCAGTTGTTTTTCCAGGAAAGCGGCCTGGATTTGCTCCAGGGTCTTGCCGGAGGCGCTGATTTCCTGTTGAAAAACTTGCTCGCTGGGCGCGGCTTTCCTTTTGGCGTCGAGGTATTTGGCCACTTCGTCGCGTGTCCTGGTCTTTTCGTCCTCGGTGGCTTTCTGCGGCAAGATTTTGTTCATCACCAACTGCTGGAGGATGTCCGACTCGACGCGCGGGCGGTCGCTTTCGGGAATGACCACGTTTTGCTGCTGCTGGATCGAGATCAGGGCGTCCTCGACCAGACTGTGCCTGATTTCAAAGCCCTTGCCGGTGGCGACCACAGGGTCGGGGAAAAGGTCCGCGATGGGCTTGTCCTGCGCGAACGCGGGAAAGGCCGCCGCGAAGAAGGAGACGGCGGCGGCCAGAAGGAGCCGCGGCATGGGAAAACAAGTCATCATATTTCGAGCGGGGAACGCGGCAAATCTTTCAAAGTTTGACGACGCGAATGTTGCTGATGTCCGGGTCTTTTTGGATTTCCTGGAGGAGCGCGGGAGGCGGAACGCTGTCCAGATTCAAAACCGTGAGGGCCTTGCCGCCGGCGGCGTCGCGGCACAGGCTCATGTTGGCAATGTTGACGTGGTGTTTTCCCATGAGGGTGCCGATGTAGCCGACGATGCCGGGCCGGTCCTTGTTGTTCATCAGGAAAATGACGCCTTCGGGGACGATCTCCACCGGCTGGCTGGAAAGGCGGACGATGCGCGGCTGGTTCTTCGCGCCGAAAACGCTGCCGCCGGCGGAGATTTTATCATCGCCGGACATGACGGCGACATGGAGCCACTCGCTGAAGTCGGTGGCTTCGGTGGACTTGGTTTCCTCGACGAGCAAGCCGAGGGCGGCGGCGGCGCTGCGGACGTTGACCTGGTTGACCTCCTTGCCGCGGGACAGTTGGAGGAAACCTTTGAGGACGGCGCGGGTGATGGGATCGGTGGGCAATTGGGCGGCCTTGCCGCCGTAAGTGATGACGAGGCGGTCGTTGCGTTTGGGGGCAAGCTGGGCGAGGAGGCAGCCGAGTTTTTCGCCCAGAATGAGGAAGGGTTTGACGGCCTGATAGGTTTGGCCATCCAGATTGGGCAGGTTGACGGCGTTGCGGACGGCGCCGTTGACCAGGAAATCAATGATCGCCTCGGCGACTTCGATGCCGACGTTTTCCTGCGCTTCCTGGGTGCTGGCGCCCAGGTGCGGGGTCATGATGACCTGGGGCAAC
>Ga0182027_10009339_pt1 | contig 14117 bp, 12 predicted proteins | sample 712E1DmetaG_FD_121300 | JGI IMG/M metagenome (GOLD analysis project Ga0182027, IMG submission 121300) | Permafrost microbial communities from Stordalen Mire, Sweden - 712E1D metaG (Illumina Assembly) | ecosystem: Environmental > Terrestrial > Soil > Wetlands > Permafrost | place: Sweden...
AATTTTACCATGAAGATACCAGCTTGAATTATCAGAAAACGGGTCCTTTATTCTGGAAATATAATATTTGTAAGTACGTGAAATAGCGCTGTACCTTGCGTTTGCATCAGGAACTACCTTTCTTATTGAATTAACCGAAATATCTGCTGGCAGAAATTGATTGAGCCTGAAAACAAGGTTACTTATTTTTATAAGATCAGGAGAGCTGCAGTCAAAATGGGCGCAGAAAAAAATAGCGTGAACTCCGGCATCCGTCCTTCCAGCACCTATTGTGGATATTTTTTCGTTTAGAACAACGCTCAATGCTTCATCCAGGATCTTCTGAACAGTAACTGAATTAGGTTGTATCTGCCAGCCATGATAGGAAGTACCTTTGTATGAGATAAATATGAAGTATCGTGTTTTCACCTGGAATGTTTCCTCAAATATAATGTTTTACTGCAAGAATTTTTTAATCACACTGGACATGCAGTTAGTGTCCCCCTGGCCGCTTCGCGGCCATCCCCCTGAAGGGGGACTAATTCGGCGCAAATATGTTGAATTGGCTCAAAGATAGAGAATTAACCCCCTTTAGGGGAAAAGGGGGGCAAATACCAGCAAAATTATTTCTGATTATTATTTAAAAATCGATCTTAAAATGTATTTTTACTTTCAGTACTGAATATCATCTGATCATTTAGAGATAACAGAGCATTAATAATGAATAAAAATCTAAAATCCTTTAACTATGAGAGTTGATCTGAGTTGGATAGATTATCTGATAATGATAATCTATTTCTTATTTGTACTTGGTATTGGTTGGTTCCTGAGAAAATACATGAAAAATGCCAATGCATTTCTTGAAGCCGGAAGGTCTATGCCTGCCTGGGTAGCAGGATTAGCCTTTATTTCTACCAACCTTGGAGCCCTTGAGGTGATGGGCATGACAGGTTCAGGTATGAAGTATGGTATGGTAACAACCCACTTTTACTGGATCGGTGCAATTCCTGCAATGATCTTCCTTGCCTTGTTCATGATGCCATTCTATTATGGCTCAAAAGCAAGATCGGTGCCAGAATTCCTTAAATTAAGATATGATGAGAAGACCCGTGCATTGAATGCAATTCTTTTTGCTGTTATGACCGTTCTTGCATCCGGGATATCGATGTATGCACTGGCTCTTCTCATGGAAAATGTCCTTGGATGGAATTTCAACCTTAGTCTTTGGATATCAGCATTGATAGTTCTCGGTTATACCTATCTTGGAGGACTATCATCTGCAATCTATAATGAAGTTCTTCAATTTTTCATAATCGTTATTGGACTATTGCCTCTTGTGTTTTTAGCTCTGAAAGATGTTGGCGGCTGGGTTGGCCTAAAAGCACAGTTAGCTCCAATAGCAATATCCAGGGGATATCCAGCTGACGCATTTACAACAACATGGAGCCATTCAGGTCAAGCTGCCACCAATCCATATGGGATTGAATGGTATGGCATCCTTTTTGGTCTTGGTTTTGTGTTGTCGTTTGGTTACTGGTGTACAAACTTTCTGATTGTTCAGAGGGCATTCGCTGCTGAATCTAAAGCCGCAGCAAGGAAAGTCCCTCTTATTGGCGCATTGCCTAAAATGTTCATTCCCTTTCTTATAATTATTCCGGGTATAATTGCACTGGCTCTCTCTCATGATCCCGGTAAAGGTTTCGTAATCCCGGCGGATGCGGGTGGAGGATTAAATTATAATTTAACGATTATTATGCTGTTGAAACAATACCTTCCGGCAGGTGTCCTGGGTCTTGGAATTACTGCCTTACTGGCCTCTTTTATGTCGGGAATGGCAGGTAATGTATCAGCTTTTAATACCGTCTGGACTTATGATATTTATCAAAGTTATATGAGACCTCGTACAGGTGATGAAGAAGCGGATGGAAAACATTATCTGAAAGTTGGACGTATCACTACTGTTGTCGGTATTCTTTTAAGCATAGCTTCAGCATATATCGCCGGTAAGTTTGGCAACATTATGGATTTCCTCCAGACAATTTTCTCATTGATCAATGCACCTCTGTTTGCTGTTATCTTCCTTGGGATGTTTTGGAAACGTACAACCGGCCATGCAGCATTCTGGGGATTGCTCTTAGGCTTTCTTTTGGCTTTGCTGCATCATGGCTTAACAATACCGGCAGGTGCAACATCTCTGGTAAAAGGTGGCTGGATTGCTACACTCCACACTTATCCGGTTGAAATGGCTCAGAATTTCTGGACTGCAATGATAGCTTTTGTAGTAAGTTCGACCGTTACTATCGGACTGACCTTGCTGACAAAGCAGAAAAAATCTGATGAAGAATTAACCGGATTGGTTTATTCTCTCACTCCACGTACAATTGAAGAGAAAGGTTTGGCATGGTATCAGAGGCCTACCGGGCTTGCAATTCTTGTCGGCGTAATCTTTGTAATATTAACAATAATGTTTTGGTAGGAGGAAATTAAAATGGTAGATATAAGAATACCTATTGGTCTGATGTTTTCGATCGTAGGAGTATTAATTACAGGATTCGGTTTGTTCACAATATCAAACACCGAAATGTATCATAAATCACTTGGCATCAATGTAAATATTATTATGGGAGTATTGATGCTAATTTTTGGATTGATAATGCTTTTTTTCGCTTTCAGGAAGAAGAAGGTCTGACAAGAACACGGGCCCCTTGTTCCATCCGCCAGCTGGCGGATGGAACTTCCCCCTAAAGGGGGATTAATTCAGTATCATTCAGAAAAATTATACTGGCATGCAAAGTATTAGCCCCCCTTTAGGGGGGGAGGGGGGCATAAATGGTAGGGGAAGGGTTAAGAATTAATCAATAAAATGATTTTGTGATTTAACACACTTTTTTAATAAGTGTCAATTTACTCAGCGTGAAAAACAATTTTGAGAAGAGAGGATTTGCCAGTGATAACAATGCAGGCGTTCATCCTGATGTTTTAAAAGAAATAATTAACTCAAATATTGGTCATGTAACAGGATATGGCTCAGATGTTTACACAGAACAGGCCATTAGGCTTTTCAAGGAACATTTTGGCAATTCTGCTGAGACCTATTTTGTCTTTACCGGTACTGCGGCCAATGTGCTTGGCCTTTCCGGTATAATGAAATCATGGAATTCAATCATTACTGCGTCCACAGCACATCTGGAAGGTGATGAATGTGGAGCACCTGAAAAGTTTATCGGATGTAAGGTCCTTGTTGTGGATACTCCCGACGGGAAAATTAGTCCTGAACTTATTGAGAAACACATGCATGGAATTGATTTCGAGCATCATTCTCAACCTAATGTAGTTTCAATTACACAATCAACAGAAATGGGAACCGTCTACACTGTTGATGAAATAACCGGAATTGCCACTTTTGCTCATGCCAGGGGGATGTTGCTTCATATGGATGGTGCACGGCTTGCAAATGCCGCTGTATCACTCAATCTTCCGTTTAAGGCATTCACAACTGATGCAGGAGTTGATGTTCTCTCATTCGGAGGTACAAAAAATGGCATGATGTCCGGGGAATCGGTCTGTTTCCTGAAACCGGGTTTATCGAATGATTTTAAATATATCAGGAAACAGGGGATGCAGCTTGCTTCAAAAATGAGATTTATATCAGCGCAGTACATTGGATATTTTCGCAATGACCTTTGGAAAAAATGTGCGTCAAATTCCAATGCTATGGCCAGAATGCTTGCTGACAAACTTAAGCTGATCCCGGAAGTTAAAATCACCCAGGAGGTTCAGTCAAATGGTGTTTTTGTAATAATGCCGGTCGATATTGCTGAAAAAATGAGGGATCATTACTTTTTTTATCCCTGGGACGAGAAGAGATCGGAGTGGCGGTTAATGGCCAGCTGGGATACGAAAGAGGAGGATATTGAAGATTTTATAACTCTGCTTAAAAGGGAGTTGAGCCCGTTGTCCCGTTGAACGCGCAAAGTGGCCATTGAAAAAATTGAAATTCATTAACTATAATGACCCCTCTCCCGCTTTGCGGGATCTCCCCTGGAAGGGGAGAAAATACTCATCAATTTAGGTGTTTTTCTCACCCCTTGGGGGGAGTGCCCGAAGAGCCTGCCCCGCAAAGCGGGGGCGAGGGGGTAATTAAAAAAGGCTGAATCTTTCGATACAGCCTTTTTAATATAATCAGTAAACTAGGATTTTACTTGAGAGTAAAGGCAATTGGAACCATATACCATACAGGAACGGGTTTTCCACCCTGTTTACCTGGTTTAAATGTTGGCAGTGTGGTCACAACCCTCATTGCTTCCTTATCAAGCTCCGGGTCAACACCCTTCAATACACTTACCTGGTTTACACCTCCTTTTGAGGTCACACAGAACCTCACGATAACTTTCCCCTGTATATTGTTTTCCTTAGCAATCTCAGGATATTGTGTATTGGCTGCAATGTAAGCGAGAAGTGCGGGATCTCCTCCAGGGAACATAGGCATCTCTTCTACAACAACAAACGGTTGTTGTTCAGTTTCTGCTTCCTGTACCTCTTCTTTTACCTGCTGAACAACCTCAACTACCTCTTTATTGGTAACTTCAGTCTGAGCCTGATCAGCTGTCATAAGCTGTTTAACATCTTCGGGTTTGATTGAGTCAACAACCTGGGGTGGAACATATCTCTGCTGCTGAACAACATCAGTCGGCGGCGGCGGTGGAGGAGGAGGAGGAGCAACCTGTTGGTTTGGCTGATCGAGATTCTCCATCTTAACCACTACCTGCCTTTCAGCACGTTTTGACCTGTTTACTAATGCTTTCGCATTAAGGTAAGGAGTAATAACAGCGGTTGCTAATATAATTATACCTACAAGCAAAGCAATCAATACAGTACGATTATACTTTTTACGTAGTTTATAAGCTCCGTATTCCTTGTTCCGAACCTCAAATACTATATCATCAAAGGCAGGAGCATTTATCTTTTCTTTTGCCATATTTTTACAGGTTTACGGTTTATTTCTTGGCAGTAGGAGTAGTAATAGTTGATGCAATACCGGCTGCGGTTTCCACCATCTTCTCTTCGTACCATGCAATATCAACAAACGTATAACGGGCGATTCCGCAGATATTCATCTCATCGAGTATATCTACAAAATTTCCGTAGGTTGCTTTCTTATAAGCTTTTATAAGAACAATTGGGCCAGTATCATCATCAGTCTTAAGTTTACTGATTGATTTCTGAACAGAATCCGGTACCATAACAATTTTTCCGGTAACAACCTGATTCTTGAAATCGTCGATCTTTTTGAAAAGAGCTCTGTTTCTTTCAAGCAGTAACGTACGGATACCTGTCGCACTATAATCAGTTTCCTGAAGAGGAGGAAGACTATTAAAATCTTCTGGTTTTACAGTTCCCGGGTAATAATACAGTTTGTTATTAGGACCAAGAACGATATTCAGAGTACGACTCGCTGAAATCTTTGGAGGTTCAACGTTTTTATCCTTGATTTTCTCGGGAAGGTTAATCTCCATAATTTTAGCCTTACTGAAGGCTGTTGTGAGCATAAAGAATGTGATCAGCAGACACATCAGGTCAACCATCGGTGTCATGTCGATATGCGGAGCGTGTTTCTTCGCTTTCTTTTTACCGCCTGCTTTTTCCTCTTGAATTATTTCTGCCATATCACTTTTGTATTTCTGCGAGGTTAATTTTAGCTGATTCAAGAGTTGTGATCAGGTTAAACTTGAACACATTCTTGTCGGCCATAATATCAAGAACTCTCTTTACTACCTCAAAACCTGTTTTTACATCACCTTTAATACATGCCTGAACATTCGGGTTAACAGTACGGGTACAGAATATCCAGTCGGCGAGCTGATTATCGGTTGAATCGATTGGAACACCTGTTTCCATAGCAAGTCTCTGCTTCGTATCTTTTGTGTCCAGGAATTCCTTCATCTTCAGAATCGGAACACCTATAGAAGAAGGGTATTTTTTGAATTCTGTCAACTCAGCTTCTGTGAATTCAATATTGTACCTTTTTCCCATCTCGCTAAGGATCTTTGGCCTGAAGGCTAATAATGTATCAGGACCATTATCGAAATTAAGGAATACTTTGTCATCTTTTGAAAGAAGAAGAGTCATCGTATTAAAATCAGGTGTAGGTTTCTCTGATATTGAAGAAGGCGTATCAACAGGAGCAGGTTCAGGTTGCCTCATTGTAGTTGTCAACATAAGGAATGTTAAAACTACCGAGAACAGGTCAACCATCGGTGTCATGTCGATATGGGGCGACTTTGTTGGTAATTTAATCTTTGGCATTGTAGTTTTTTATTTTTATATTATTAAACCAAAAGATAAATTTAAAATTAGTTGGTCTTCAGTGAAGCGGCAAAATTCTGTGTCAGACTGAAGCCTGCTTCGTCAATTTTAAATGTGTAAGAATCAATTGTTGATGAGAAATAGTTGAATGCAATAATGGCTAATGTAGAACCGGTAATACCAAATGCTGTATTTACTAGAGCTTCGGAAATACCTTCTGCAAGAGCAAGAGCATCTGGAGCGCCTGACTGTGCAAGAGCCATGAATGCTTTGATCATACCAAGAACTGTTCCAATAAGACCAATTAACACCGAAATAGAAGCAATAGTTGAGAAAATAACCATGTTCTTTGAGAGCATAGGCAGTTCAAGAGCAGTGGCTTCTTCAAAAGATTTCTGAATAGAAAGAATTTTTTGATCCTTCTCAAGTTCTTTATCCTTCTGAAGGTCACGGTAACGAGTCAGACCAGCCTTCATGACATTTGCCAGAGAACCTCTCTGTCTGTCGCAAGCTTCCATAGCTTCTTCAATCTTATCTGATGCAAGGTCAGCCTGTAACTCACTGACAAATGAATTTAACCTGCCTTTACCTTTTGCTCTTGTAAGTGTAATTGTCCTTTCAATAATGAAAGTGATAAGAACTAAAACGATGGTCATTAGAATAGGAACAATCTGACCACCTTTGTAAATGGTCCCCAAAATGTTACCTTGGAGTGCTCTTCCGGCGGGATTACCACCTTCAAAATTTACAGGATTAGCCATGACCTGTGAGAACAAAACTTCGGCTATTATAAACGCTATTAAAATAGCACTTGCTGCAAAAATATTCTGCAACGCATCTTTAAAAGAACTTCCTTGTTTACTCATTTTTTATCTATTTGTTTAAGTTTTTACGATTTGCAAATATATATTATGAATTGTTTTTTTCCAATAGAGCGAACAATTATGTTAAAAATTTGGTATAGTTTAGAATAATTCTCTTAAAATGAAGACCTTTAATTCTATATATTATACCCTTTTCGCTTGATTGTCTATTTTTATCTAAATTTCTTATTTACTTTTTTATTGTTCAAGTGACACATTGTAAACTCTCAATTTTGTAATAGGTATTTCCTGTGATTTATACCCTTTAGCGCTGATAATCAAGATTTCCGAGCCCTGGGGGATTTCAAACTTAAATTCACCTTTACTGTTGGATAGGTTCTCAGCAGCTGTGTCTTTTACCCTTATAGATGCATAAGGCAAAGGCTGACCTGTTTTATTCGTAATTATGCCTTTAATTTCATTGGGATTAATTCCCTTTTTAATCGATGCTTCGAATTCATGGATATACGCAATCTGGCTTTTGGCTGATGCATTCATCGGGTCAATTGCTAGGATCTTATTATATGCCTCCGTGGCTCTTGACAGATATGGAAGTCTTCCTTCATTGGTCTTTTCAGTAGAAGTTGACCTCATTTCAACCGAACCTATCCCCACATATCCTTTAATCTTATTCTCCTTGCTGGAAGGATCAAGGTTGATCATCCTGACATAATAATCTTTTGATCTGTTGAAGTTATTATTCATCATATAGTAATAACTAAGGTAGCCAAAGGCTTCCATCATCTCACCTTCATTCTTCAATGAATCGGGTTTTGAAACTTCAATAAGCTTTTCAAATTTTGGTTTAGCTATTCCAAGTTTCAGATCCGGATCCATTTTGGAATATGTTCTGGCAATAAAAAGATATGCAGGAATGTAATTTGGCGATTTAGAAACAATTAAAGTAAATATTGAATCTGCCGTTTTAAAATTCTCCCCGGTATAATAAGCTCTTCCTATTCGCATGAGATCTTCAGTATTGTCTTTAGCAGGGTCAAGCATTTTGGTCCAGGTTTTTGCAGCACCTTCATATCTTTTATAGTTGTAATAATTGGTGGCAATCTCGTTCAGGACGCTCTTATCGTCAGGACTAAAACTCAGAACTTTTGCATATTCATCAAAGGCCCTGTCAATTTCAGCATTGGCTTTTGTAACGCTACTGTCACGATTTGATATTTTAGTTGCAAGATCATCCATGCCGGCTTTAACCTTTGCTTTTTCAGCAGCATTCGGAGCGATGGAGTATTTTGATTTTTCTTTGTCAAGCTGTGATTTCAGACCGTTAAGCTCTTCAACCATCTTCGGATAATTCTGATTCTTTTTCAGAAGTATCCTGGCCATATAATAATAGTCCTTCTTAATAATACGTTCAGGAGCAACTGTTTTAAAAAGAGTCTCCATATAAGCAAGAGCTTTATCATAATCGGGAGGATTCTTTTCATAACTTGAATATCCTGCTATACGGTTCATATATGTCCTTGATTTGTCAACCTTGAATATATCTTCAACATTCTTTATTACTCCGTCATAATCCCTTGCATAAAAAAGGGCATTAACATATCTTGTTTTAGCAGGAATATTACCGGCTGTGAGGTCAAGGTATTTCTTGAAATTCACTTTTGACGAATCGAACCTCTGGGCGAGCAGATACAACTGTCCAAGTTCGCGATATGCAGGAGCATAGTCGGCATTCAGCGAAATTGCTTCAACAAAATATGGAATTGCGGCCTGAAGCGCACGTCCTTTGACATATATATTACCAATCTTCATGTTGGCTGTCGGTGATTTAGGATCTGCAAACTGAGCTTGTTTATAAAATGAGATTGCTTTTGATCCGTCATTAACAAGAATATAGATATCTCCGGCAATTAAATATACATCCCTGCTGTTGTTATCAATTTTTATAGCTTCCCTTACAAGAGGCAATGCAATTGATGTATCAACTTCACCTTCCTTTATATATGATTCGGCAATTTTTGCAAGAGCAAAAGCATAATCTTTTGCAGGGGGCACGATCTTTTTAATGTTTTTATATGGAAGGAGAAAACTTTTGGCTTTTGCCCTCATTTCAGTAGCAGTCTTATTATCACCGACTAAGAATGCAACTTTAGCCAGTCCAATATAGTTCAGAGGGTCATTTGGGTTTGCATCGACTCCTTTCTGATATATCTCCCTGGCGGATTTTGTAGCTACAGTTATAGAGTTGGAGATAGTGTCGGCAAAATAATCCAGAAGGTAATTTTCACCTGAAAAGAAATAATTCTTGCTGTTCTTCGGATCCTTTTGAATTAACTGCTGAAACATTGCCTGGGCTTTATCGTACTGTTCACTCCTTGTTAAAAGGGTTGCAGACTCTAAATCCTGCGCTTTTATTTTAAATGAAAAACCTGTAAATAAAACTGCCAGAAGAATTGCTGGTTTTAAAATTAAACGTTTCATAGCGATCATTGTTTGATATCAATTATGGAAATTATTATGGTATTTTTTAAATTTTCCAGTTTCTCGTTTCTCGTTTCTCGTTTCTCGTTTCTCGTTTCTCGTTTCTCACCCTCAACCTCACCCCTCACACCTAATGTTTTATCTGCACCAGTCTTATAGGCATAGTTGCCGGTACAAGCCCCGATCTAAGTACCACATGTTGTCCCTGCTCTCCGCATGCCCAGTTTATAAATCCGGAACCCAATCCTGCGAATGTCTCTCTCGAAATAAGGTAAATCTCTCTGACAAACGGATACTCTTTGTCATAAATAAAACCCTGTTGCGGACGATAATAGCTGCCATCATTCACGTACTGTTGTGAAACGGCAACTATATTGACCTTCTTTATAAAACTCATACTGAGAGAATCATTCTTATCGCTAATCCAGTTAACGCTTATTATGCCGAGCGCAGAAGGATTACTGGCGACAAAATTTATAACTTCTGCATTATTTTTGACAGCATAAAAATTTCTGCCAAGCGAGTCTTTTATATCAAAAAGTTCCTTAAAATATCTGATATTACCTGATTTGTTGTTGTCAAAAATAACGTGGATATCACCCAGCTTCGATTTCTCGTTGACCTCTTTCCATTTTTTTATTTTGCCGAGAAAAATATCTTTTACTGAATTATACTTTATAAGAGTATCCTTATTATCAAGGTTTGTAATAAGCGCCAGTGCATCATATGCATATGTGGTGGTACGGGCAATGATCTGTGTATCTCGCAGATATTGGATCTGATAATCCGAAAGCTTCTTGCTGGTGACAATAATTTTCACAGAATCCTTCATAAAATCATTTATTACATCAAATTCGGGTTTATAGACAGGTTTGATTTTTGCACCCTTGTACAGATGTGTAAATGTAAAAACTTCGGTTTCGATAAGCGGTTGAAATGATTCATCAGATACTATCCGGATATTTCCCCTTGTCGGTGTTTCATTAGTTGCTGTCTTCCCCATACCACCGCACGATATAAGAAAAGGCAATAATCCAAAAACAGGAATGAAAAATAACAATTTGTAACTAATAGTTCTGTTCACTACATCGTGGTGTATTAATCTTTTATTCCGGCACGCAATAATAATAAAATTTTGAATAACTGATACTCTGTTCATAATCCTAAATTTAGTTCCGGTTGATATTTTCATTCTAAATACCTGCAAAGTGTATGCCAAGCCCGGGGTAAAGAATGAATAATTATTGTTCATAAGTTTCTTTTTAAACAATACCAACTACTCATCATCTTCATCTTTTGTAAAGAAAACCTCAACTATTTTACCATAAGTTCTGAAAGCCCTGTATAAACCATAAAACATGAATGTTGACCCCACAATTACTCGTACAGCCTTGTCAAGATTACTCAGATCGAAGCGGAATATTAAATACCATCCAACTCCCAGGTAAAAAAACACCATAAATACTGAGAAAATAGCTATTACCTGTTGCATTAATCTGTTTCCGTTCATCCTTAAGTTATTTTGTTACCAAATTAACGCAAATTAGAATTATTATCAAAATTAAACTAAAAATTTCGTTATGTAAATAATATTTGATGAAATGCCTTGTTATATTGATGAATGACAGGGTTATTTCAATAAAAGCGAACTGTCGCCATAACTTAAAAATCTGAATCCGCTTTCAAGAGCAAAGGTATAAATATCTTTCCATCTGATTCCCGCCCAGGCTGAAATAAGAAGAAGAAGGGTACTATGCGGCTGATGAAAATTTGTAACCATACCGTTAGTTATTCTGAATTCATATCCCGGAACAATCATAATGCTTGTCGATGCCTTGAGACTGGTCAGATTCCGTTCATTTATATAAATCAATAAAGCTCCAAAAGATTCTTTTACTGAAACAGTTTTGTCCAGTTCGTAAGCTTCCCATTGTCCGAGGGAAAGATATGGAAATGAAACTGAGGGGTTTTGAATCAGTTTAACTCCCAGCCAATAAAGACTTTCCATGGTTCGTACCGATGTCGTGCCAACGGGTATTACTCTTCCCTGGTTTTCAAATATCAGTTCAATTGTCTTTGTGTCTATCGAAAAATGCTCACAATGCATTTCATGTTCGTAAATATTATTGGCCTTTACTGGCTGAAATGTACCTGCACCCACATGCAGAGTCAATTCAGCAGTTTTTATTCCTCTGGCTTTAATCTTTTCGAATACATAATCTGTGAAATGTAATCCGGCTGTCGGTGCTGCGACTGATCCTCTGATGCTGGAATATACTGTCTGGTATCTTTCAATATCTTCTGCTTCATCAGCCCTGTTGATATATGGTGGGAGAGGAATGTGCCCTGTTTTTTCCAGAACTTCACCAAAACTTATTTCAGCGCAGTTCCAGCTAAATTTAATGTGACAAACCTCTTCACCTGATTGAAGCCGTTCAGCAGAAAAATAATACTGCCTGCTGTTATATTTAAAAGGGGTCGTTAATAAACCACGTTTCCATTTTTTGAGATTTCCCACGATACATTTCCATTCAACACTTTCTTTTGATTTAAAAGATAATGGATAGTCGAATGGTGAAAGAGGTTCCAGACAAAGAATTTCAATATTTGCGCCGCTCTCTTTTTGAAAAAGAATGCGGGCCCTGATTACTCGGGTATTATTGAATACAAGAAGTGAATCGGAGGGGAGGTATTCAACTATGTTTCTGAAAATATCCTTGGCGATCTTTTCATCTTTATAAATAAGAAGTTTCGACATGTCCCTTTCTTCAACAGGATATTGGGCTATCCGATCTGAAGGAAGTTCATAATCATAATCGTTGATGTCAATATCTCGAATAAATTCTATATTCTTGTTTTTGTCTTTTTCGGTTTGCATTTTGAATTTTTCCTTCTGTTTCTTCCCTTCGTGTTACTTTGCGTTTTCCTTTGTGATACTATGTGGTTAATGGATTTTTATTTACCACAAAGGGGCACAAAAATAATCATTATTATATAGTGTATATCCAAATCCATGGCAATTTATTACCTTTGCAAAGCAGCAGGCTGTTCCATCGTTCCGCCAGATGACGGGAAGGAAAGTCCGGGCAACACAGAGCACCATACTTCCTAACGGGAAGATATCCGTGAGGGTATAGTAGTGTAACAGAGAATAACCGTCCCGATTTATCGGGATAAGGGTGAAAAGGTGAGGTAAGAGCTTACCGGTCCGGGTGGCAACATCAGGAGCCGTACACCTTATGGGTTGAAAGACCATGTATACCGGCGAACAGGGCTGCTCGTCCGATGCCGGGGGGTAGGTCGTATGAGCACGGTAGTGATGCCGGGCCAAGATAAATGATGGAAACCGGTTTTAATATCTTTTACAGAGAATAAACCGTACAGAATCCGGCTTACAGGCCAGCTGTTTAAAAAAATGACGGGTAATTTCCCGTCATTTTTATTATATTCAATATATTTTTTTGGTTTTGATTATTTATTTGATTTTAAAAATTGAATCTTCCATCGGAACATCAACTTCAACCTTGGTGAAATTCATCACGATATCCATACCCTGTGCCGAAATAGTTGTTTTCATTGGTATCATTATTCCGCTGGTTTCAGTATAATCTGACGGGTAAGAGTCTGCTGTTACAGTCATACCATTTGCTTCGGTTTTGGTAGATGTCTTTACCAGAAAATAAGAACTCTTGTCGATAAACATATCAATAACTTGTCCGCCTTCAGTTGTAGTTTTCAATTTATAGGCCGGCTTATCATTTACATTCTCTTCTCCAGTCAGAGTGAGCTGACCATTCTTAAAATAATTAGCCATTGAATTCTGAAATATGCTGCTATTGAGAGTTTGTTTTACCTGGTCAGGTGTCATTTCCATTGGTTCGGAGGAGCCTGTCATGGGACTTACAGTATACCCTTTTTCTCCATCGAATACCTGAATCATATCCTGCCCGTTAACAGTAGTTACGGATTTAATTTTATCAGGGTTTTTCATCCACATTACCATCGGCATTTCCATACCCATCATCGACAGGTTAGCAGTGATCTTAATGGTTTTCAGAGTGGCAACATGGTCAAGTTTGTTGACCTCTGTATACTTTTTCACGATTTCATCAAGTGTCTGGGCGTTTATGACAGACATCATTATTAATCCTGCCATAATAAAAGTCAGTTTTTTCATACGATTGGTATTAAGAATTAGTAATTAAATGAATTTATTGTTTTTCTCAACGCAACGAGTTTACTCAAAAGATTATCCATACCGGAGAGTTTTAGCATATTGGCTCCGTCTGATTTTGCCACTGAAGGGTCAGGATGAGTTTCAATAAAAATGCCATCGGCTCCAACACTTATCGCTGCTTTGCCTAATGTCTCTATCATTTCCGGTCTTCCTCCCGAAACACCCTGCTCCTGGTTAGGTTGTTGAAGCGAATGGGTAATGTCCATTATTACAGGAACACCGATCTGTCTCATTATCGGAATATTCCTGAAGTCGACAACAATATCCTGATATCCATACATATTGCCCCTGTC
>Ga0182027_10009340_pt1 | contig 14117 bp, 14 predicted proteins | sample 712E1DmetaG_FD_121300 | JGI IMG/M metagenome (GOLD analysis project Ga0182027, IMG submission 121300) | Permafrost microbial communities from Stordalen Mire, Sweden - 712E1D metaG (Illumina Assembly) | ecosystem: Environmental > Terrestrial > Soil > Wetlands > Permafrost | place: Sweden...
GGTGTGGCACGCCGCGTCGACGTCCCAGAACATGGCTTGCGCGGAATGACCCTCAGCTATGCCAGCCCGGAGCAGCTCGCAGGAGACGAGCCAACCAGTCGCTCCGACGTCTATTCTCTGGGGGTACTCCTCTTCGAGCTCCTCTCAGACCGCCTTCCGTACGCCACCCACGGTCTGGATCGCTCCCAGGTCGCTGATCTTGTCGGTACGACAAATCCGCCGCGCCCAAGCGATGTCAGTGCTCCTGAAGAAACTCCAGGCAGAGATTCCGTTCAAGCGACACCACCTCCACAACCAGCTGCACCTTTGGCCAAGGAGCTTCGCGGCGACCTCGACAGCATCGTGCTCAAAGCACTGCAGAAGGACCCGAACGACCGCTACGCGACGGCCGCTGAGTTCGCAGGAGACATTCAGCACCACCTCGACCACCGGCCTGTCCACGCCCGCCCACGCTCACCGCTCTACGTGACACAAAGGTTTGTCCAGCGCCACAAGGTGGGGGCCGTTGTCGCTGCGGGCGTATCCCTCTTGGCGCTGGCCGCCCTTGTGTGGTTTGGGACACTCCAGGAGACCCTTGCCCTCGTTGCGGCGCGCTCGAGTGTCAGGACTGGCGCAGGATTCTACGAAAAGGGCCTCCTTGCTGACGCGCTCCATGCGTACGAGGCCGGCCTCGACAGGATCACCCCCGACAAGGTCTCCCCTGGCAAGAGCAGGAGTGAGTCCCTGGCCCTCTTGCTCGGGGCAGGCCGGGCCCATCTGGCCCTTGCTCCGAAGTCCAAACAGGCCGAGGTGGAGGTCGGACGCGCCATCCGATGCTTCGAGCAGGCCTCCGAGGTTGCACGAGCTAATCCCAACTTTGCCGTCCTCACCGACGTCAACCAGGGACTCGGTGACGCCTACCTTGCCCAGGCTGGGATCAGGGGCCGCGCGCCAAACCTTGAACGAGCGGTGGCTGCCTTCAAGAGTGCTGCCGCCACTAGCAAGGCGGCGAAGCCGAAAGCGTACGCCGAGGCTCTCGCCGGCCTTGCAGAAGCCCACATGCGACTCGCGGCCGTCCGGGACTCGAAAGCGAACTACCAGCTTGCGCTGGCGGAGAGCAGCGAAGCGTGCCGCCTTCTCAACCCAGATGGCGACCGCCGCGCCTACCTCCGGAGTCGTTTTGTCACCGTCCTCACGAACGCATCGATGGCAATCCAGGGCGGTGATCCATCGACCTATGCATTGCCCGCCATTCGCTCGCTCGACGAGCTCCTCTCGCGCGCCGATCCGGAAGCTGAAGGCGCGCTCTTCGCAGACGCGGTTCATGCGAAGGGTACCCTCAATACCCGGCTTGCCAGCCTCCAGCAGCGGGAGGACTACTTCAAGGAAGCCGAGAAGGGCTTCTTGGGCGCTCTCCAGCTGTACAACCCGAATTCGCAGCCTCAGGACTTCGCCCGGACCTCCGCAGACTTAGGAGCCCTCTACTTCGGCTGGTCCGAACTTGCCGCCGCCCAGAACCACACTGCGGACTGCATCGCTCTCCTCCAGAAGGCACAGACTCGGATCGAACAGGCTATCCAGGCATTCCCTTTCAACGAGGCACCGCTCACCTGGGGCGGTTTCCAGTACAACCTCTCGCTGACCCTGGCCAACCTTGGCGAGGCCAAGAACGATCCCGACCTCTTGGAGCAGGCCGTAGTCCACAGCGATTCGGCGCTCCGCGTGTTCCGCGAATCGGACTACCCTGAGCAGAGCGCTGCTAACCATATGGCCGCGGGCCACGCACTGGTGCTCCTCGGTTCGCTCAAGAAGGACCCTGCTGCGATCACGAAGGGTATCGAGTCCTTGATCGAGCCAATACCCTACCTGGAGCGGACCAATAACCCCCAGAGAATCGCAATACTTCAAGACGAGCTGGGTAAGGCATGGCAATTCCTGTGGCGCCTCAGGCACGACCCGGCGGACGCGAAGAAGTCCCTGCAAGCCTTTGACGAGTCACTCCACCTCTTCGCGCCCTATCCTCAACTCGCCGCGCTCGTCAAGCGCGAACGTGGAGATGCCGAGCACGAATTCTCAAAGGCCCCCTGACAGCCCCAGGAGCCCTTCACACCGTGTCGGCCCGGCAACACGGTGTACGGGCTCCAGTCGGGTAGTTTGCCACCAGCAGTTGGTAGACTTCTGGTAGCCATTGTCCGAAGGGGGTGGCTCGTGCGGTTTGAGAAGCTCGTTCCTGGGCACACGACTAACCTAAAAGTGGGGAAGACCCGACAAGGCAAAGGGCCGCGTACTCCCCCCTCCGTGACAGTCCCGCTCCCGGCGGAGCTGCGGGGCGAGCTCGAAGCCGTCGCGGGACAGTACGGCATCCCGCTCGCGCGGCTCGCACGCGAGGCGCTCCTCATCGGGCTACGCGCCATCAAGGCGCGCAGCGAGGCCTACAACCGGCGCACCCTGGGCGGCGAGAACCCGTAAGGAACTGACCTCCTGAGACCGACTCTTCGGGAGCAGAGACCGCAGACTTTGCCGGGGCACCAACATTCCGAACGGGCTCCACGTGACACGGGGCGCGGTGGGAAGCGGAATCTTTTTAGCTGGTGGTGGTTGCGTGGGGGTGATGGTGTCGCCGCGCGTCCTCGAGTTTCCACGGCCTGACCCGCTGCGCGAGCTGCAGGCGCACCTCGATGAGCGCTTCGACCGCCTAGAGGCGATTCTGTGCGGCGAGGCGCTCGGCCCGCCCGGTGACGCTGCGGAGGGCGAGCGTCCCGGCGAGGCGTCTGCCTCCCCCGGCTACGCCCCAGGCCGCGTCCTCCCGTACGAGCCGTGCCGCTGAGACCCCCCTTGCGCGGCGCGTGGCCACTCTGGTAGGGTCGCTGTTCAGGGAGGATCCACTGTGGCGAAAGAGCTGACCCTCGCAGAGCTGAAGGAGCACCTCGACGGCCGTTTCGACCGCCTTGAGGGTGCGCTCATCCTCGTGGGCAAGAAGCTCCTCGCTCTTGAAGAGCAGCGTGAACTCCTGCGCGCTCTCGGCCGCAGCGCGCCCAGCCCCGGCCGCTCGCCCGGCGGCTCCTCGCCCGCCCGCAGCCTCGCCGCGAAGAGACCCTGACCCGCCGGCGACCGCCTCTCCGCGCGTCCGCCAACCCCAGCCCGTTACGCGCCTCCGCCGGGTTCTCCTCCATAGGGAAAGAAATCCCAGGCCCCGGGGCCACGTCCCCAGCCCAGCCGCCCCAGCTTCGTCGCCACTGCGCAGTAGTCAGGAACCGAAAGGTTTATTAACCAGGACGTCTCAATAGAGGGGTAGAATCCTCCCTTGAGGTGAGCATCCCATGAGTTTCCTCAGGAACCGGTTGACGCGGAACATCGGGCTGCTGGTCGGCGTCGGCGCCGCCATGGCCGGCGGCCTCGCGGCGCGGGACGCGCGCGCGGACGTCGTCGTGTCGACTGTGGCCGCCACGAAGGGGCAGCACGGCTCGAACTGGCAGAGCGATCTGAAGCTGACGAACCCGTACACCGAGACGATTAGTTACACCCTTGTCTTCACGCCGCGCGGCCAGAGCATGAGCGACGGCGATCCGCGCGTCGCGTACACGCTCGGTCCGAACGAGACCCAGGTTCTCTCCGACGCGTATCATGTCGGCTTCCCCGGGCAGAGCGGCGTGGCGCGCGTCCTCGTCCAGATGGACAACGACCCGAACACCGGGCAGAAGTATCCTAACCCGGTCGTGGACCCGGCCGTCTTCAACGACGCGGGCAACGGCGCCGAGTTCGGCCAGAGCCCCGCTGTCTACACCGTGGAGCAGCTCGAGGCCGCGAATGGCACCTACCGGGCAATCGTCGGCAAGGAGGGCGAGCGGACCAACCCCGCCTTCACCACCGGCAGCCTCGGCGCCACGGTCACCGTGACTGCGCGCGGCCCCGCCGGCGGCGACCCCCTCGCGACCCAGACCGTCACCCTCGGCCCGAACGGGTACTTCCAATGGAGCGGCAACCCAGACGGCGTCGCCGCACTCATGGGCACCGCAATCCCGGCGAACAGCACCCTCGACTACGTCGTCGAAGGCACTGCCATCCCGGACATCACCATCACGAACAACGTGACGAACGACAGCCGCTGGAAAGACGCAACGAAATACACGCAGATAACCCCGACAATCCTCGGCATCGACTGGAATAATGACGGCGTCGCGGACGACGTGGACGCCGACCACAACGGGGTGCTCGACACAGTCATCAACGTGTCATGTAGTGCACCGTTCCCATGGCAGGGGAAGCTTATCACCCAACCGTCCGGCAGTTATTCCTACGTTGCCGCCGATTTGCCGCAAGGAATGGGTATTGATCAAGGGACGGGTCAGATTGGCTATCAGCCGCCGTGCTCGACGTTCGGTAGTTCATTTACGCCGCGCTTCTATGCGATGGGAAACGGCCAACAGACACCGATTATCACAGCGGTTTTCAACGTGACTAGGTAAGGCAGAATCTTTAAAAACTCCTTTCTTCATTCCTTTTCTTCATGAGGGTGAGGCTTGGTCTATTTCTATTCCTCTGTACATTGATGGTGCAGGCAGTCATGGCCCTGACACTAACTTGTCCATCATCAGCTCCCGCAAATTCGAATTTTCACATCACAGTTGCTCACCCCACAGCTACGCAAGTGGAGCTCTTCCATGGCGGAGCCTGGGACGTGCAGAGCGGCTCGTCCTACACATACACCCTCAGCGAAAGCACAATCGGAGCAATCACCTACTATGGCGGCGCGTTTATTGGCGGAGAAGGAATCAATGGCTCATCCTACAACTGTGTTGTCGTCATCACCGCACCCGTCGATCACCCTGGAACCATCACCATCACACCGAATCCCCTTACAATTCAATTAGGACAGAGCGTTGCGTTCTCAGGCCTTTACCAAGATTCTGATGGCACCGTACAGGTAAAGGTGTTTCAAGGCATGCAGACTATTGGTACAAGATCCTGTTCTGGAACTTCCTGTAGTTACTATGGTATTACGGATACGCCGACGACTACTGGTACTTTAACTTATACTGCGCAAGGCAAGGATGCCTACAGTAATCTTACAGTGGGAACGACCACCGTCACAGTTACCGGTCCGATTCTTCCTCAAATCCCCTATTTTAATCCACAACCAAATCCCACAACAGTCGGCACCTCTGTCTCGTTCTCTGTGACGGCGACGGACGCCGGAAGTAATGTGACGAGCATCACAACCTATTATGGTGACGGCGGAAGCAATACGCAGACGTGCACGAGTGGGGGCTCGTGTAGCAAGGCTTTCACGCATCCCTACACGACGAGCGGCGCGTTCCAATCGTACGCGGTGGCGACGGACTCGCTGGGGCATACGGGGCAGAGCGCGACTGTGATTGTGAACGTCGCCTCGCCTGCCGACACCGATGGCGACGGCGTTCCTGATGCCTCTGACCAGTGCCCCAACACGCCAACATATTGGCGCCCCGTCGTCACGTCAGGGATTTACTTGGGGTGCGCGTGTCAGGAAATTGTGAACATCATCCCGAACCCCGTCGCGGACACGAACGCGTGCACGGACGACACGTGCAGCATCAATGGTCAGGGATACTTCGTCGCCGTGCACACGCCGAAGCAGAACTATGCGCAGCCCGAAGGGATGAGCGACGGCTGCCAAGGCACCACGTATCATGATTATTACTGTTATGGTGGCGCCGTCGTGGATAACGCGACGCCAAACAGTATCCAATGCGGCGGTTGCACGCTCAACTTCACGCAGGTGTGCTGGAACAACGCCGGCTATTGGCAGGACAGCTGCTCCAACCTCCAGCAGCCGCCGCTCGTCAACTGCACGACCGGGCAGACGTGCCACGTTATTGCAGGCGTCGCCTCGTGCACAGGATGCACGCCGGACTGCGTCGGCAAGGCGTGCGGCGCGAGCGACGGGTGCGGGGCGACATGCAGCGGGACATGTGCGGCAGGAGTGTGCATGTTCAACACGACCGCGGGCGCGTACCAGTGCATCGTGACGTGCACGCCGACCTGCGCCGGGAAAGTTTGCGGTGATGATGGCTGCGGCGGGAGCTGCGGCACGTGCACTACCGGGACGTGCAACGCGACCGGTCAGTGCGTCGCGTCGTGTACACCAAGCTGTGCTGGCAAGGTCTGCGGTGGTGACGGCTGCGGCGGGTCGTGTGGCACGTGCGATACCGGGATGATGTGCAACGCTGCCTATCAGTGCGTGCTGAACCAGGTCTTCCTCCAGCCCGTCCCCTCATCGGTCACCGTCACCGCCGGCTTCTCCTTCAGCATCTGGTATAACGTGACGCCGGACGACCCGGACCTGCTCCTCGTGCGCGACGGGTGGCCGAGCGGGGCGAGCATCGACCAAGCCACGCGCACCCTCGGCTACGCCCCCGGGAACGCGGACGTCGGTCCTCACTCGCTCACTGTTACGGTGAAGCATCGCATCACCGGCCAGCAATGGGCGCAGGCGACCGTCCCCGTCATCGTCGCCTGCAACCAGGCGGACGCTGTCGTCGGGGCATGCTGCGACAGCAACGGCGCGTACCTGCCTGAGAGCGCTGCGTGCGCGTACAACAGCAGCGAGACGGGGAGCTGCACCGCGGCGCACAGCTGCGTCCGCGTCTGCCACCAGAATGTCGCGGAGCGGTGCAATGGGAACGCGGTCACGTACGTGGACAGCTGCGGCGCGTGGGGGGACGTCGTCGACGACTGCGACCTCAGCAATCGGACGTGCGTCGAGCAGGCAGGCGGCGCGTCGTGCGTGGCGCAGCCGCCGACGTGCGCAGGCGACTATCGGTACGAGTGCCGCGGCAACGACGGCGTCGCGATTGACCAGAGCTGCGGCAAGGTCACGACGACGGTGCAGTGTACGAGCGGCCAGGTCTGCGAAGCCTCCCCGACTGGCGTGAGCTGCCGGGACAAGGGGCCGTGCGACGACGTGCCCGGCACGATCAGCTGCGACATCCGGTGCGTCGACCCCTTGACGAGCCGGTCGGACTGCGGCGGCTGCGGAATAGATTGTAAGCGGACTGAGCAGTGCGTCCAGGGCAGCTGCGAACCCATCCCCGGGTGCAACGTCGTCTGCGACAGCAATCAGCAATGCGGGCCGAACGAGGTCTGCATCTTCGCCGGGGACTGCACGCAGAGCCAATGCCAGGCGATCAACGTCGTCGACCAGAACCGGAGCACGATCGAGAACCTCACGCAGGCGCTCCTCCAGCAGGGCCTCGTCCGCGTCGCGATGACAATCCGAGGACCCGTCATCACGTACACGGTGACGAACCTCGGCCCGAGCCCGGTCGAGAACCTGACCCTCACCAGCACCCTGGGCAAGGTCATCACGGAGGACGCGAGCACCCTCACCGTCAGCGGCGTCGACTATGTCATCCTCAAGAACGACCCGGTCCTCCAGTTCCGCATCTCCGAACTCGCGACGACGAAGACGTTCACCGTGACGGCGAACCACATGTTAGATGAAAGCTATCTCAACCTCATCCAGAACGAGCTTTCGTACAACAACACCGGGGACCTCCTCGACGCGTGGAACAGGACGAAGGACGCGCTGACCATCGGCATCAACAGCGACTACAACGGGAACGAGACGACCTTCCACCTCACCCTCAACCCGAGCAAATCCTTGGGCGGCGTCTCCGTGCCGCTCGAGATCCCGAAATGCCTCGCGCAGAAGGCCGCCGAATTGAAGCTGAGCGGCAACTACCACGTCATCCAGGACGACCCGCTCATCGTCTGGCAGTTCGACAAGCTCAGCGAGCCGACGGAGATAACATTCTCGGTCCCGAAGGACATCGACGAGGAGTGCAAGGCGACAATCTGAGAAGGAACCCTTCACAGAATGTCGGCGCGGCGACATTCTGAACGGGTTCCAACACCGCCCCCGCCTGATGCGCCGGGAGCCATCAGCCTTCCGGGACGGCTCCCGGCCAGACTAGAGCCAGGGGCGGAGGCATCCCATGGACCAAGACAGCACAGCTCAGGTGAGCATCGAAACCGGACCATGGTCCGAGAAGCCAACGACCAACAGGGAACGCATCCAGCGTGTCCTTGCCTGCCTCAGGGAGGATGCCAGGGCGCAGGTGCGCGCGATCGCCAGACGAACGCTCATCCCCCCGTCGACGGTCTCTCACACCATCAGGGTGATCCGCCTGTACTACCGGTTCACGGTGCTTCCGATTGACGACACAACCAAACCCGCGGAGGAGATGCCAACCCCGTCTGACAGCCAACCTTCAAAGGGGTGCTGACGATGGGGGAGTACCTTCAGCTGGTCACTGACACCCTGACCGACACACAGCTCCGTGAGCTGCTCACACGGGAACTGGCCGGATACCCGCGGCTGCTTGAGCAGCTCTCCCTCGACCAGCGCACCATCTCCACCAAGCTCGCTACCTGCGAGCACGTGTTCTTCACATTCGAGGAGATGGCAGCCCTCTTCCGGTTCATCCGGAAGTATGCCGGGGTGCTGCGCTACGGACCGAGCCACGAGTACAACGAGACGCCGGAGGATATCCTTCGGGACCGCTCCAGCCTGTACCTGGGTCCCTTCGATCAGCGCCCATCGAGGCGTTCAACACGTCAGGTGAACCCAGACCTGGCGAGCACGATCGAGCACAACGAGGTGTGGCGCAAGACCCAGCGGACTCTCTCGAAGAACGGGCGGTGGTACCAGCGCAAGATCCGGCGGGATGAAGCTTCGGGCGTCCCTGGCAATCCCAACGGCTATCGCATGGCATGCCCCAATGTAGGTCTCCCGTTTCGCGCTCTCAGAGTCGGATTCGCCTGGGACGCATCGACTGGAATGGGACGCGAGATCTACCGCTGCCGGTCGTGCGCGACACTGTTCAACCTCGGCGAAACGCCGACGCCCCACCTCGCCGACCTGGCCGCACAGCTCAATTCCCACGATCCGGTCCTGACACCACACGACGGGACCGTGCCGGGAGCCGTCCACCAACCGGGACGGCTCCCGACCTGACGAGGCCCGGAGCGGAGGTGCCCCATGAGTGAACCGAAATGGACCACGTGGTCCGACGAGAAGCGGTTGTGGTGGGAGAAGCCGGCCCATCGGAGCGAACGGATGGAGCGCATCCTCGCCTGTTTGCGCGAGAACGCCCGCATGCCCCTGGTCGAGATCTCGCGCAGGACGAAGATCCCCACATCTACGGTGTGGGACTGCATGAAGGTCATTGAACAGCGATTCTGGTTCACGGCGGTCTTTCTTGACAGCCGCGCAGAGAACGTCCGCGCGAGAGTCGCTGCTCATCCCACGGCGCGGCACCGGGAACTCGTCGAGGTGGCCGTATGAGCCAGACGATCACCTACTGGGTCGAGGACGATGGCGAGAGCGCCCTCTCGGAAGAGGAGTGGACGGACATCGAGGTCCTGCAGAAGCGCACCAATCTCCGAGAGTACTTCCACAGGGGCCGTGTGGGGTTCCTGCGCCTCACCTACGAACCTCGGTGGCCTCAGCTCTTCGCCGACAGCGCGCTGCCCGAGTCGCTTACCGTGACTGAGATGGAAAGGCACGTCGAGATGCTCGTCGATCGAGGTTGGAGCTGGGAGGAGCTGGTCCGTGCCAAACTCGCCGCCCGCGTCCCTGGAGGGCTCTACGGAACCGAGTGCTTGCTCGCCGGACAAAGCGAGGTCTCTGACCTGCGGAGCGACCTCCGGCTTGCCCTTCGTTTCCTCCTCAAGGCGAGCACCATTGCACCGCGATGCGTGTTCCACGTCACCATCGACGGCCCCGTCCGCGTGCCGGAACTTCTCATCCAGAATGCTGAGGTCCGGCACGACCCGAAAGCCATGCTCGATCGGCTGGAGGAATTTCGCCGACGGGATGACGTCGACTCCGCGGTCGATCTCCTGGACGCCGTTGAAAGCGGCGACTACCTGAGCGCCCCGAGGGGCAACGCTCCCACGGAGGGGTGATCACCATCGAAGGACACGACGAATCCGCAATGGACGAGGCCGACTGGGACTCCCTCCTTGAGGCACTTGCGCCTGTCGACTTCCTGCTTCTCGAGCAGGTCTACGTCGTGGAGCGGGTGCCTGTCGCCCTCCGGACTGTGCAGCGCCGTCTTTCCTACCTCAACCTGACCGAGAGGACGATCTCGCGGCACGCGGTCGCACTCGCCGACAGCCGCCTGATCGGGCTCGTCACCTCTTGCGAGACGTTGCTCAATCCGGTTCCCCGGCTGCAGGAAAACGTCGAGGTCCTTGTCCGGATCTGGCGCGCACGGCAGCAGCTTAGCCTCGGCACGCACATGGCGGCCGTCGGGCAGGGAAAGTTTGACGAGCTGACATAGGTCGATCGACGCACACAAGAGCGGCCCACCTCCCTGGCTGTGGAAGCTGACGGCCCTGTGGAACGGCTGTGAGCGGACCCGGGTTGCCGTCCCACAGCGCCTTGCAATCCTGCTCGCGCCGACACTGCAAGAACCGTTGTAACCACACAGATGAGAGGCCGAACTCGGGGCAGGATCGCACACCTCCCACAGCCCCGACTACGAAGGGGGGGCTTCCTTGTCGTCGCCGCCTCTCTGCCCACCCTCCTGACCTCCGCCCACGAGCGCCCAGGTGTGCAGTGCTCGGACTCCGGGCCACTTTCCAGACGCGACGAGCGTGCGCGCTCTCTCGAGGACCTCCGTGGATGCGCAGGCCAGGACTTTGCGACCCGCCGCGTGCGCTCCGAGCTTCTCCACGCTGTCTGCCAGACGCCGGCCGCTCACCTCGACCTCGACTGCCACCTCCTCATCACCCTTGCGAGCGACGAGGTCCAGCGCTCGGCCTTCGCCAGCTGCGACCTCGGTTTCGACAACGAAGCCCTTTGCGCGAAACCCTACGGCGACTCGTTCCACCCAGTACCGGTGCACGACGCCACCCTCCCGCCGCGATGGAAGACCCTGTCCCAGGCGCTCCCATCCCCCCAGGGTGGGCTCAAGCAGCGTCACTCGCCCCCCCGGCAGCGCCACCTCGACCTCGTGCACGATTCCCTCGCCGACGAGCTGCTTCTTGAGGGCCGTACCCCGGCGCCGGGACAGCTCCAGGCGGCGGTAGCGGTCCGTCACCCCGGCCGTGGGGTGCGAGGCGACATCTCGGAGGAGCCGCAGCAGGTCCGCCGCGTCGGCGCTCTCGGCTTTCACCTCGGCTGGTTTAGGCGCCTCTGGAACCTCAGGAATACTGCTCGAGACGGCTTCAGCACTCTGAATTCGCGTGTTCCCCGCTCTTGAGTGGGTTTTGCCCAGCAGAGCCGCGAGACTTGCATCCGACACGCTCCCCTTGTCGATTCGCACATGGGGAAACCTCACGACGAAGGGTGAGGTCCAGCGATCCTGCAGCTTCACCACGGCATATCCCACCGGCAGTCGCCCGAGGTGGTCTTTCTGTTCAGGTTCGAGGAGGCACGCGTCGGCCACTGTGTTGACGTCGGCGCGGTGTTTGAGGTTCATGGCGATCGTGCAGTACGTGTTGCCGAGGGCTGTGATCGCAATCTGCGAGGGGTGCTGGTCGACCAGCACCACGGCTTCGCCCAGCTCGCGGATCTCCCGCAGGATCACGTCGGTGATCGGCTCGCCTCCCGAGGCTTCCTGCTTCGCCTTGAGGAACACGTGGTGCGCCTCCTCGACGAGGATCACGTGCTTGAGCTTCTCCCGCTCGCCGTCGGCCAGGCGCAGGTGGTGGATGAAGAGGAGCATCGCCTCGACGATGAAGACCTTGTCCGCGTCCGTGAGCGCGTCGAGTTCCAGGATCACTTTCCTCTTGAGCAGGTCCCCGAGATCCGTGGACTCCCGGGCACAGACCGTCTCGCCCATCGGGCCGTACGTCAGGGACCCGACGGCACGTAGGGTCGAGGCCATCCAGTTCGCTTCGCGGCCGTTCACCCGCCTCGCCCTCAAGTAGGCGTGGACATCGTGAAAGGTGGGGTACGCAGCCCCACCGTCATAAACGCCGGCTTGCCGGTAGCATGTGTCGATGGCCTCCTGAAGGATGTACATGACGCCCTCGCCGAGGAAGTAGGCATGCGCGATGATCTCGATGAGTTTCTTGAGCCACGTCCGCGGCTCTGTGCCTGGCGGCGGCCGGAGAGGGTTGAGGCGGAGGGGCGCGAGGTCGCGGCCCACGGTCAGGGCCGACACCTCGCCCTCCGCAACCCAGTCCGCCGCCAGGATGTCGCGGTAGTTGCGCTTCCAGTCGAAGATCAGGAAGGGGAGCTTCTTCTCCATGAGCCCCCGCAGGAGGCAGAGCACGGTGTTGGTCTTGCCCGCGCCGGAGCGGCCGAAGATCGCCACGTGCTGGATGATTTCCCCGGCCTGCAGGCCGAAGGGGGTTGGCACGCGGCTCGGGTAGACCACCTCGCCGAGCCGGAGCCACCCGTCCAGAAGGAAGGGTTCCGGAGGCGGGAGGGGAGGAGGCCCGGCGCTGGGCCCGGTCCGGTTGTGTTTGAGGTCGAGGAGACGGATGTGCTGCTCGAGCTCCTCACGGCCGTCTCGGTCCGAGGAGAGATAGAGCGCCCACAGGGTATCGGCTCGACCGCCAAGCGTGGGACGTAGGCGTTCGAGGGCCTCCTTGATGTCCGGCATCACAGTCCATCACCGTCCAGCAGCCGCTCCCGCTGGGTCGCCTCACCCGCCTTCTGGACCAGCTCGGCGAGTTCCTTGGCGAGGAGCACGGTGTCCCGCCAGCAGCTCACCGTCTCTTGCCGGGCCTCGCTGTGCAGGCGGAGCTGCTCCAGCCTCAGCTTCACGTAGGTCCGGTCCTCTGTCGCCCGTTGGCCATGGCGGTAGCAATCAATGATGAGGTTCTCGAGGTACGTGAGGTCGCGGGAGATCGCGCCGGCGGCCTCTTTGCCTGCCTGCTGCCGCGCTTCGATCAACTCCCCGACGCGGCAGACCAGATCCTCAAGCCCCTGGCTTCGCATCCGGAGGAGTGCATCGACAGGGTCATCGATCGGCGCCGGCTGCGCTCCGTAGCTCCCGGCGCCCGGCGTCAGGTAGCGCGTGATGTCGAGGCGCGCCTGGGGAGAGAGGCCGTAGCTCGGATGGAAGGGGGCGGAGGACATGGCGTTCACCACTCCCCTGTAGTGACCGGTGGTACTTAAGCTTTTCGCTCCTCCAGCACCACAAAGCACTTAAGCTCCGCCGCTTCACCACCCTCCCGTAGTGAGACACCCCACGAAAGGAGGCAAACGATGTCCCACATCAAGGGGGTCTACACCATCGTCGAGCGGCAGAGCGAGGAGCATCCCGAGCGGAAGAATCTCTGGATTCAGATCGGGATCGCCTTCGTCAACCGCGACGACTCCCTCAACGTGCGCTTGAATGCGTTCCCGGTGAATGGAGCACTCCACATCCGGGACCTCAAGAGCGCCGAGGAGACGGAGCCCGGCGAGACCGCCAGCTTCTAGCGGCGGCAGGCCGTCCGGTGACGGACGGCCACCTTACGTTCACCCGCTTCCCCCAACACCCAGCGCATCCGGCCGCGACGAATGACCGGCCTTCCGGCGGGTCGGCTTCCACGCGGAGCCGACCCGCTCCGGCTCCATCCAGGAGAAGCAAGGCGGGAGGGGACCAACCCCAGGAGGTGACGCATGTGCAACGACGATGAAACCGAGCATACCGAGCTGTGGCTGCACGGCACGTCGGACGAGGATCTCGACCGGCAGTGCCCAAACTGCGGAGCCGCAGTGGACCTCGAGAGGCTTCGGCCACCCGAGGAGACCGACGAGCTGCTGCTCTGCCCCGAGTGCGGCGCCGAGCTGCCCTGGCGGTCGATCGAGGAGATCCCGCAGAACGACTGGTTCAACTGGGCCTGCCTCGAGAAAGAGGACTACACAGAGCGATCGTGCTTCGACGAGCCCGTGCAGAAGGCGCTGAGCCTCGCGGTCTCGCTCGCCGATCCGCGCGGCGCTGACGTGGGCCTCGAGATCACCAGGACCTCGACCGGCGACGTGCTGGTCAAGGTCGACAACCGGGAGAGCTTCACCTACTACAAATACGCCGGCACGACCATCGAAGGCTCGTACACAGTGGTGCGGTTCTCCCACCCGTAGCACAAACCATCCCTACCCGCCCAGGGGGCCCGACGGCCCCCGCTTTCCACTGATCGCACTTCACCAA
>Ga0182027_10009341_pt1 | contig 14116 bp, 2 predicted proteins | sample 712E1DmetaG_FD_121300 | JGI IMG/M metagenome (GOLD analysis project Ga0182027, IMG submission 121300) | Permafrost microbial communities from Stordalen Mire, Sweden - 712E1D metaG (Illumina Assembly) | ecosystem: Environmental > Terrestrial > Soil > Wetlands > Permafrost | place: Sweden...
CCGTGCCGTTGGCGGTGGCAAAGTTGACGGAAGATGTCTGGTTGGTGTTGTCCGTGCGCAAAACGGTAATCGTCGCCGCCACACCCGTTTTGAGCACGGTGTAGGTTGGGCTGGAAAAGCTCATGCCGGAGTTGTTGTCAATGATGGTTACATGCTGATTGGTGGGAGAGACAAGTTGTCCGGGCGGCGTTGGGCTGGACAGACTCAGGCTGAACGTGCGATTGCCGGTGACCAAACTGTTGTTGAGGATCGGGACGGTGAAGGTGTTCGTTACGATCCCGTTGGCGAAGACCAGCCTGCCACTGGTGGCCGTGTAATCCAAACCGGCCACGGCCGTGTCATTGGTATCGGCATAAGTGGTATAAAACACAGACAGCGGTTCGACCCTGGGGTTGGAGCAAACGACGGCGACGACCAGGGTGCCGTTGGTTTTGAAGACGGTGGCCGCCGGACTGGCGAAGCTCAAACCCGCCTGAGCAGCCTCCACCACCACCACCGTGTTGCTCGGCGCCGCCACTTGCGTGCCATTGGTGGGATTGAACAGGCTGACGGTGAAGGTCAAATCGCCGATCATGTTCGTATTGTCAATCAGCGGGACGAGAATTGACTGAAGCGTCTCGCCGACGGCGAAGGTCAACGTGCCGGAAACGGCGGTGTAGTTGACCCCGTTGGATGCGGTGCCGTTGGCCGTGGAATAATTAACCGAGACCGGGTTGGCGGGGCTGCCAAGACACTGGACAAAAATAGCGGCATAGGCATTGGTTTCGCTGACGTAGTTGGTGGCGTTGACGAAATTGAAGCCGACATTGTTGTTCAAAATGGCCAAGGTTGCGTTGGTGGGCGCAATCAGCGTCGCGCCACCGCCGGGGCTGGAGAGGACCACGGACAAATACACCGGTCCCTGCACCTGATTGTTGTGCCCGAGCGGCACGATAAATGTCTTGGCGGTGTCATCCTTATTGAAGGTCAAGATGCTGGTGGTGTTGGTGTAATCCAACCCCGGCTGGGCCGGCGGCAATCCGGGCGGGTTGGCAACGGTGGTGCAAGTCACCGAGACGCCGGCAGCATTGCCATTGGTGCGCAGCACGGTGATGTAGGCATAGCCATCGCTCTCGTTGGCCGTATAACTGGTTGCGGAGAAGCACAACTGGCCGGGTGTATTGACCGAGCTCTGGATGGTGAGGGTGGCGTTCGACGGGCTGAATATGGCCGCATTCACCGCACCGGCCAGCGAGAACACAACCGTTTGATTTCCCGGTTCGTTGTTGTTGATGATGGGAACCTGGACCTGCTGGACCGAGTCACCCGGATGGAAGGTGACGGTGGTATTGGTCGGAATAAAATCCACGCCCGGCACCGCCGTGCCGTTGGTGGTGGTGATGAAATTCACCGAACAGGTGCCATTGGTCGTATCAATGCGAATGACATTGATCGGCGCAAAGCCAGTCGGAACATTGGCACTGACCGTATAAGTTGCGCTGGAGAAACTCACGGCAGCGTCGTCGTTGAGGATGTTCAGCACCGCCGACGGCTGCGCGCCAATGACCGCCGGGGCGGTTGCATTGGTAATGGCCAGGTTCACGGTCAAATTATTGGTCACCACCCCATCGTCCCTCACCGGAACAATTGCCGTTTGCAGGACTTCGCCCGGCGGAAAACTCAAGGCAACGTTGGTGACGCCCGTATAATTTGTACCGGCCACGGCCGTGCCATCGGTCGTGGAAAAATACACCATGATGTTACCCGTCCCGTCCGGATTCGGCCCGCGGGTGCCGCCGGTGCGACCGACCGTGATGAGCGCCTGCCCGCCGGTTTCGTCCACCTGATAGGCGGCCGAGGTGAATTGCAATGCGCCGGAACCGGTGACCGAACCGCCGTAAATGCGGGCAATATGCGCATGGGACTGATCATTGTACTGGGTAAAGGCGCCGCCGATGACCAACAGTTGGTCCGCCGGCTGAACAACCAGCGCGTCAATGGTGCCATTGGCGCCGTCACCGAAGTTGATGGCCACATCCACGACGCCGTTCGTCAGGAGCCGCGTGATCCGATTGCGGGTAACGCCGCTGTCCGAGGTGAACTGGCCGGCCAGGACAATGCGATTATCAGCCTGCACGGCGATGGCTTGCACGGTGTTATTGACGGCCGCGCCAACGTTCGCAACAAAATTCGTATCCAGCGTTCCATCGGTATTCAAGCGGGCGATGTGATTCAGGCTGGTCCCGTTGACACTGGTAAAGTCACCACCGATGAGAATGCCGCCGTCCGTTTGAATTGCAATGGCCCGGACGGTGTCATTGGCCCCCAGGTTCAAGTCGAAGTTGGTATCCACGGAACCATCCCCATTCAGCCGGGCGATATGATTCAGGGTAAAATTGTTGACGTTGGTGAACGCACCGCCAATGAGCACCCTGCCCGAAAACGGGGAATTGGTGGGATAAGCGGCGAGGGCAAAAACCGCGGCATTGGGGCCCGAGCCGGTGGCAAAAGAGGCGTCCAACACGCCACTGTTGACGCCGCCAACCGTTTGACCCGTAAGGCGCGCAAAGTTGGGGCTTGACCCACCGCTGATGTTGTTGAACGAGCCGCCGACGTAAAGCAGACGCACGCCATTGACAAAGGTTTCCGCGATGGCATAAACCGGGCCATCGGCGCCGGAACCGGGATTGAAACTGGTGTCGAGGGAACCATCGGTCATGAGGCGGGCGATGTTATTGCGGGTAATGCCATCGACGTTGTTGAACGATCCGCCGATGACCACGCGGCCATCGGTCTGGCAGACGATGGCCTGCACGGCGCCATTGGCGCCGGAATAAAGACCGTTGTTGAGGAAGCCGGCGATGTCCAGCGAGCCATTGGCGTTCAGCCGGGCGATGCCATTATCGGGAGTGCCGTTGACGTAAGAGAAGTTGCCGCCCGCGAGGATCTGGCCATTGGTCTGCAAAGCGAGCGCCAGGACGTCGCCATTCATGGCTGCCGTGAAGGAGCCGTCCGGCGAACCCGCGATCTGGCCACTGTGAGTCGTGGCATCCAAAATGTTCACCACGGCATTGGTCGGCGAGCCCAAGACGGTGTTGGTTGGGTTCGACAAGGTCACATTGAAAAAGAAGCTGGCGGGATCCGGCACCAGGTCATTCGTGATCGACACGGTGAAGCTGGCCGCCGTTTGATTGGTAACAAAGGTGAGGGTTCCGCTGGTAGCCCCGTAGTTGACATTGGACGAGGTATTGGCGCCGTCGCTGGTGTGGAAATTGACGGAAGCCGGGGCGGCCGCGCCGCCGGTACGGACGACGGTGATGGTGGCATAGCCGCCGTTTTCACTGACGATATAGCTGGGGGCGCTGAACTGCACCTGGCCGTAGCTGTTGTCGTTGACGATGGTCAACACCGCATTGGTAATGGAATTGGTGGGGGCCGTGCCGACATAGAACAACCCCGGCGTGCTGACGTTATTCAATATGGGGTTGGACAACAAAACATTGAACGACTTGTTGGCAGCAACCGTGCCGGTGTTACGGAGCTGGATGGCAACGGTGCGCGGCGAACTGTCGCCACTATTCCATTGCAAGGTATTGGTCGCGCCAATGAAGTCCGTGCCATCCAGCGCCGTTCCGTTGGTGGTGGCGTACTGGACGGTGATGGTGCCGGAACTGCCGGCGACGCGATTTACCACAAAGCTGATGGAGCCCGCGCTTTCATTGCCGTAATAAATGTTGGTGCTGATCGTCAAATAACCATGGAAATTGGGATTGATGAGGCGGAGCACCGCGTTGGACAATCCAAACGCCGCGTTACCGCCGGCCGGCCCGGTGAGATTGTTCAGGTAAAGTTTGACGAACTTTTCCACAAAGTTCGTGGAACTAAGGCCACTGGCTATGTTGGTGACCGTGAATGAGTTGGTGACCACGGTTTGCAGGAAAGTCACGGTCAACGGCGGATTGGTGATGCCGTAGTAATCAATGCCCGACTGGGCGGTCCCGTTGGTGGTGGTCGCCCTCATGGTCAGAGTGCCGTAAGTGCCGTTGCTCCGAACCAGGCTGATGACGGCGTTGATATTGGTGGCGGAATAAACCGGAGAGACAAAGCCCACCGTGCCGGCTGATTGGGTGTCATCGATGATGGTGAACGGCGCGACGGAAGGTCCGAGCGCGGCGCCCAGCGGAATATTTTCACCGCCGAGATAAAACGTGTCGGCCCCGCTGGGGTTGGCCAGTTGGAACTGCGCGGCGACGTCGCCCGACGACTGGTTGTTTTTGATGATGCTGACCGTGGCGGCCGCCTGTTTGGTAATGAGCGCGTCCGTTGGAACCAAATTGGCAAAGACATCCTGCAGCGAGTTATTGTTTCCAAACAGGCCATCACCGCGCAGGCGGGACTGGGTGGAAGTGGTGTAACGCCAGGCGATCCAAAACAAGGGTGGCGCGCTGTTGTAGGAAAAATCCCTGCCGCTCAGGGCCGTGCCGGACTGGTTGATGGAAAAGTTGGCTGTAACCGGCCCCAACACGCCGTTGGTCCGCACCAAGCCCACGTTGGGAATGACACTCTGGCTCTTGTTGGCCGAATAGCTGGAACTCTGCAGACCGATGCTGCCCGGCCCCGGCGTTGACCCGCCAATCAGACGGGCCACGCTGCTGCGGTTGCGAACGCCATCGCGGGTTTTGGGTTCCACCCACAAGTTCGGGTCGTTGAAGCTTTCGTCTATTCCAAGCTGATCGTCCAAAGAATTGCAAACGTTGGTGTCCGCCTGGCCGCCGCCCACCTGATAGAAGGAGCCGCCAATGATGACATTGCCGTCGCTTTGGACCCCCGAGGCATAGACCGCCGGCGTATCGTAGGAATAAATCCGTTTCAAACCGGCAAACTGGTTGTAGGCGGTGTCGAGGAAGGTGGTGTCCACCGTGCCGTTGGCATTCAGGCGGGTAAAACCGAGCCGGTGCGTTCCATTGAACGACGAGAATTGGCCGCCGACATAGATCGTGCCGTCCAACTGGTACGTGAGGCTCCAAACGACATCGTTGGCGCCCAGGCCGGCGAAGAAGTTGGTGGTGTCGAGGCTGCCATCCACATTCAACCGGGCAATGTGGTTCATGGCGCTGCCGCTGAAATGGGTGAATGAGCCGCCCACCACCAGCTTGTTGTCCATTTGCAAGGCCAGGGCGTTGACGGGATTATCCGCTCCGGAAGTCAGATTGGTGAAGGTGGAGACCAGCAAGCCGTTGGTGTTGAAGCGCGCCACATTGGCGTAACTGTGACCATTCACGGTGAAGTTGCCGCCGACCGCCACACCCACCGCCGAGCCGACGGTGGTAACTGTAGCGGAATAAGACCAGGCGGTGCCAACCGTCCCGCCGCCTTGATCCATGACGATGGTGATCTGGTTGGCGGTCAGACCATTGGTCGGGCCAAAGGGCAACACAAAGCTCCCGAGGCCCGGGATGTTGCCGGTATCGTAAATCAACCTTCCCGTGCCGCCGGCAACATTGGTCGTGCCATAAAAAACCCGCATATCGTCCGGCACTTGCTGCATATCATAATTGACCGTAAGCGTGCCGGCCGTGGCGACGCCAAGGCTTATGACTTGATCGTCTTCCAGATCCGTGCCGCCGGCGATACGATTGAGATTGATAATCGGGTTGGGCGGCAACGCAATCGCATAAACGGAACCCTGGGAACCCTGGGGGTCCCGGAGGGTGGTCCCTGGATTGAAGGTTGTGTCCAGGGTGCCATCGGTGTTCAACCGGGCGAGGTGATTGCGCGTCTGGCCGTTGACGGTGTTGAAGTCGCCGCCGATCAAAACCCGGCCATCCGGTTGCACCGCCGCGGCCCAAACGGTTCCATTGACCGTGGGATTGAACGCCGTGTCGAGCGAACCATCGGCATTCAACCGGGCGATGTAGTTGCGCGATCCGCCGCTGAAAGACGTGGAGAAGCTGCCGCCAATGACAAACTGATTGCCCGGGCTCAAGGCGAGGGCGTTGATGGCGCCGTTGAAGCCGGAGTCGTTGGGCTCAAAGGACGGGTCGAGCGCGCCGTTGGTATCCACGAGCGCGATGCCATTGACGGGGGTCGCGTCGGGGTATTTCTGGCCGTTGTAAGACGCAAAGGACCCGGCGATGAGCGCTTCATTATTAGACAATACCAGCACGCTGTTCACCACGCCGGAAACGCCGGGGGCGGCATCGTCCGGCGGCACGGTTTGGGGCCGCACCGCCAGCGCCATATTGCCGGGGAAATCCGCGTTGTAAAGTTCATCCACCGAACCGGCCGGCGGATTCTGGTCGTTAAACAGGATGGTCACGGTGGTTTCGGCGACCATGCCGGCCAGGGCGGGCACCGTATGATTGTTGTAATTGATCTCCTGATAAATCTCGACTTTAAAATCCCGGTTGAATTTCGTGAGCGTGGAATTGGTGACCGTAAAGGTGATGGGCTGCAACATTTCGTCAACGCCATTGTCGGGAAAGGTGATGGTGCCCTTATCGACCATGTTAAAGTCGGGATTGGTCGCTTGCAGTGTCCCATAAATCGGCGGCGTGGGGACGGCATAATCGGAGCCTGGCTGGAGGGGGAACCAATTATTCCACTCGTCGTCGGGATCGGAATCATCGTTAATGAAATTATTGACGCGGTAATTCAAAGTAATCGCCGAGTGGTTGGTGGCGTAGGTGGAACGCCGCACATAAATGGTGACGGGCGTCGTGTAGCCATTCGGATTGGCCGGGTCGTTAACGTCTTCCGGAATGCGGAAATTGCACTTTTGAAAGTTGACGATCGGGTTGGTCGGAAACATGGCTGCGACCGGATTGGTGGCAAGCACCGGCAAGCCGTTTGTGTCGAAGCCATTCGTTGACACGACCTGAAGGATGTCCGGGCCATAAGGGTCGGCATTGACATTTAAAATCTTCACCAGCGCGAGGCCGAAGGCGGGGTCCACGCGGGGCGGAGCGACACCGCTAGATTCGTCAAGCGCGGGACTGCTCAATTGCACACCGAAAACCGTGTTATTCGTATTGCCTCCCGAACCGTTGATCCCCGCATCAATAATGGGAATGATAATGTTCTTGCTCATCTCGTAATCATCGAAGACCAGTGTGTTGGTTACGCCGACGTAATCCACGCCGGCGACCGCTCCCACATAGGGGATATTTGTAGCGGTTAAGAAAGGAATCGGAGGTAACGGCATGAACGGCAGGTTGGCGCCATCCACCGTCTGGTAGTTCACCGTGGCACGCCCGGTGGAGCCGGCAACACGGGTGACGGTGACCAGCACGCCCGGCACGTTGTATGGATAGTAGGTAAAAAGCACCGCATTGCCGACCGGAACATATTTTACCTCGTAAGCACTTTCCGTTTCGGCCGCCTGGTAAAGCGGCAACCCCGTCCAGAAGTCCTCGTCTTCGGTGGCAAAACGGAAGACGCCAGATGATTGGTAGGCCCATTGCAACAAAATCGGTCCCGGCGCAGTACCGAGTTTTGTGTCCACCGCAAAGTAGTAAGTTGTCCCGGCCCTGGCATTGAAACGAAGATGGCTGGGCCCGTAGTATGGCTGGACATAATCTAACCACGGCCCGCCGCCGGGCCCGACGGCCCAGGCATAATCGCCGCTGCCGGTTATACTCCAGCCCTCGGATAACGGTGGCTGTAAAGCTGGACTTGGAATTGTTTTGTTGATGGGGTAAAGGTCGTCATTGGCCGCCACCTGATTGAGCGTGCCCAGGCTGGTTCCGGTAAAAACCGCAAGCACCGTGTCCAAGGGGAGCCCACCGCTCATGCTGCCGATGGTGTCGAGTTCCACTTCACCGTCAACCGAAGGCGTCCACTGATACCAGAGGGGCGCATTGGGGGGGAAACCGGCAATATTGGGGGCCTTGGTGTCGCGCTGGACGCCGCCGTTGTTGTTCGTCACCGAGCCCGAGGCGCCGGTGAGCACCTGGGCCGAGGCGAAGTTGGTCTGGGCTTTCCCGACGTTCACCATCAAACCGACAAAAACCATCAGTGCCAGCTTCACCAAGCCGGTGTTTCTCAAGAGATTTCGCAACCTCAGGCTTGTGATACTTTTCATAATCTTTTTTGCCACCGGGCTTATTGTTTTATATCCACCCGAACCCGGTAAGCCCGCATGGAGCCGGCAACCGGATCGGACATCATCACCGGCACCGGCGGCCAGGCCGACGAAGCCGGCGTGATGAAATTCGTAAGGGTCAGCCAGTTGGTCATCATTAAATTGGTCTTGTAAAAGACGAAATTGGTGACGTAACTAGCCCCGGGCGAAACCTTCTTCCACTGGAGCATCGACACCGGCGCCGGCTTGTTGGTCATCGTTATGGTGAAGATAAGGTTGGTGGGGTTGCTGGAGCCGAACGGCGCGGGGTTGCCGCCGTAACTTTGGACCAGCGCGGCATTGAAGGGATAAGTCGTGCCATCAGCAAAAGTAACGTTGGTGGAACTGAAATAGCCGGAATAATTTGTCACCCAGCGCAGGCGGTCGTTGTTCTTGTGGTTTATTTTCACGGCCACCGACGTGCCGTCGGCCATGACCGCCTGGGAGTAATAAATCACCAGGCCGCCGTTCAGGTTGGAGTTGATAACGAGCGCCGGCAGGTTGCCGTTGGCATCGTGGTTGGTGTAGCTGGCATAATCGAGCAACACCAGTTCGTCCACATACAGCGCGTTGTTCGTGCCGACGCCGTTGAAGACGAACGAACTGCCGGCTCCCAGCGCGTCCAAATAGAGCCGGCCAATCGCGGCATTGTTGTAATATCCGACATTGGTCGCAGCGCCCAGATCCTGGGCCGCCCAAGTGTTGACGACCTGCTTGTTCGGCGCCGGCGCCGTGCAATAAATGGACGTGGCCTTCAAATCGCCGTAGTTGGCCGGGTTGCTGGAGTTGGCCGGGGAGGTGAGCAGATTCAATCCGGCCATACTTCCGCCCCCCACAAGCCAGGTCGGGCCATTGAACAGACCGTCATCCGTAAGCCGGTTCGTCACCCGCAAGGTAAGCGACCGCCCGGCCTGCAAGGTCAGATTGCTGACCTCCAAACTGCCGGTGGCGATGGCGACATCGCCGCCGGCGATGAGGGAGCCGCCGGCCAGCAGCGCGGCCGCGGATTGCAGGCTGAAGGAACCGACCCCGTTGGAAATGGTTCCGCTGCTCAGGAAATTACCGGCGTAAATCGTCGAGCCTTGATCGGCAATCAAACTGGTGTTGATAAAATTATCGTACGGACCTTCAATCATTGAAACGTTCGTGGTTGCCGCAACGTAATCAACCCCGCCGGAAAGAGTGGCGCCGTTCCAATGCAACAACGACGCCGAGCTGGCGGCGACCGCATTCGTATTTCCAGATGAACCGGCGGTCCTGGCCGTGACGGTAAAGGAATGCCTTGCCAACGAACCCGCTGCGACCTGCGGGTTGGTCGGCGTGCTGGTGGTGTAGGTGGTGCCCGAACCGGCGGCGTGATTGATGGCCGCGATCAGATTGCTCATCGAGCCGTCGAACGTTGTGGCAATCTTAACCTGACCGGGCACCGAGTTCGTTATATGGTTGAAAAAGGCATAGGTGTTGGTCCCAATCGTCACCCAGTTGGTGGACGGCACATTGCCCGTCGGGTTTGCCTCGGAAAGGGTCCCGGTCGCCGCCACCGCGGTCGTGGTCGGCGTGCTGTTGGTGACGTAAACCGGCGTGGTACTGCCAAACACGGCCAGATTGCCGGTCCGAATGGCGCCATGGTTCGTCAGGTTGCGCAGATTGGGCAGGGCACCAGCCCACAAGATGGCGCTGGATTCCAGATTCAACTCGCCGTCAACCGAGGTCGCTCCATTGCCACAGCCGTTGGTGGTCACCGTCAGATTTTGCGTGTCAATGAACAACGAACCAAAAACATTCAACACATCGGTGATCGCGAGGCTGTTCGTGGCATGCAACCTCAGGTTTTGCACCTGGGGCGCCGTCACCGGCGACATCCGGCTGCTGCTAACGATCAGGACCCGGAAGTCGTTGGTCACGATGAAAAAGTTGGTGCCGTCCAAGGTGTTGGAGACGCCCGTCTGCCAGCGCGTGCTCCAGGCCGAAACAAAACCGTTCCAGCTCGGGATCGCGGATTTCAACAAATTGGTGACGACCAAAATTCCGTTGGTCACACCCAGATTGATGTCGGAATACGGAGCGGTAATCTGCGCGCCGACACTGCCGTCAAACTGATTCGTGGCCATCAAGGACAGGTAGTTCTGTCCGGAGACGGCGGCCAGGCCCAGGTTCAATTCGTGGTTGGCGGTGATTTGGATGCGGCCGGGCAGATTCGTGAGCGCGCCGCTGGGGTTCGCCGGAGTGACGTTGGTGGGCACCGTCGTGGCAATCAGTTGCCCATCGAAATACGAGTAGGGGTTGGTTATGGCGCCGTCAATGAAGTAGTTGTGAAAGCCGGCGGGAGTCGGGTTGGACAGCAACGGAGTGGGCGACGTGACAAACGTGAAATTGTCCGGCGTGCCATTGGCCATGGCCACGTTGGTGGAGGCGCCGAGGACATAATCATCGGTCAGATAAAGGTAGCTGGTGGCCGTACTACAGGTTGCCGGGTCATTAACGGCGCCGACCCATTCCACGTGGGCCGCGCCGGGCGCAAAAACAACCGAACTGCCGTTAAGATCGGGTTCAATGTAAACATTGTAAGGGACGTTGGGGCTGGTGTTCTCCACGAAAACGGCCCGGTAGACTACCAGGTTTGTCCCAACCGACCGGGGGATGTCAAAATAGGCCGTGGAGTTGTTCAGACTCAATGGAAACGGGAGGGACCCGGTCGCCGTCGTTGCGGTCAAGTCAAGCCCCGGGTTCCAATCAAAGTTGGTGTCGGTTCCAAAACCCGCGGCGATGCTATACACACCCACCGAGTCGCCCAACAACAAGCTCTGCAAATTTTCGATGTTCAGCGTGCTGTGGCTCAAATCCACATTTTGCCCGTTGAGCTGGATCAAGCCGTTCACGCCCACCTCAATCGTGCCGGGGCTCACGACATTGGTCGCCGACACCAGGCATTCGCCCATGGTGCCAAAGGCGGAGAAGAACGTACCCCCGTCAAAACTATAAATCTCGTTCCCATCCAGGAACGAATCGCAACGAACCGTGCCCGCGTTGTAAAACGTGCCGGCCATCGAGTGCGGCATCTGGTTGGTGGTCTGCTGGTCGAAAATGAAACCGGCGCCAAAGGTTTCGCCGAAAATGAGGGAGCCGCTCGAGGTTGAGAGCAAGAACGGAGCATTGGCGGTCATCAAGCCGTAGCCGCTGTTGGTGTAGTTCAGCGTATTCCAGGTCTCGAAAAACGCCGGGTTGATCGAGTACACCTCGAAATTGACGTTGAACGTGCCTTCATTGTCAAAATTGGTTGCGTGAATCTGCGGCGGCGGGTTGCCGGGAATGATGAAGTCGAGCACCGCATCATTGTAATACAACGGGTCGGCCGCCAGCACGGCGTGCGCCAGCATCAAGCCGGGCAATACGGAAAAAAGCTTCCACTTCCACAGACGGTATGACAGGCGGTAATTGGGTTTCATATTCCTAGTGAATCGTAATCGTATAATTCAAAGTTACGACCCGGCCCGGCGATTGCGTCGCTGCCCCCGACGAATCGGTCAATTGGATGGTAAAGTCATACGGGCCGGCATTGCCGTCCGGGGTCCCGGAAAGCTCGCCGTCGGTGGATAAAGTCAATCCCGGTGGCGCTCCCGCCCCCAGCGACCAGAAGTAGGGCGGCGATCCGCCGGTGGCCGAGAACTGCGTCGTTGGATAAGCCGCATTGTTGGCGCCGTCCGGCAAGGTCGTCGGCGAGATGGTAATGACCATCTGGTTTTCAAGTTCCTGGATGCTGGCGGTATTCGGATAAAGGATCGGGGCATTGGTCGAATCGTCGAACGATGCCCATTGCAACGCGGGAATCTGCGTCGTTTCGTTCACCAAATCCGTGAACCCATTGGTATCCGGAAACGGGCCGTTATAGAAAACGGCTCCCACCCGGTTGAAAGTAAATGTCGTCTGACCATCAATGACCCCCGGGCCGGCCAAGTTGGGCAGCGCGTTGGCTATTTCGTACTTCGGGACCGACCGGGCCACGCTGCCAACAAATTGATTCTGTCCCGGCCCATTGGCCAGGTCCGCGGTGGTAAAAAGAATGTCCGGCGCGGTCACCACGCGCATGAACGTCTGCTGCATCAGTTGACTGTTGGTATTCAAAAGGTACATGGTGTACGTGTTGGTGAGCGGGCTGGTGAAAAGGTGGCTCAACGGATCCAGTTGCATGTCCGGCACGCGCTGGAACTGCACCTGGCCGATGCCCTGATAAAAACCCGGGCCGGCCGTGCCGCCCGCGACCGTGGCCGAGCAGATGAGCGACTGGACAATGATAACATAGTTGGTGGCATAGGTCACGATGCTTTGGGAGGTGAAATAACCCAGCGAGTTGCTGGCGGCATAAATGAGGTTGGTCGTCGCCACCACATTGGCGATGGGAAACCCCGGAGGCTGGGGAGAAACAATCACGTCGGGACCGCAGGGATTGGTTGAAATGTAATACGTTCCCGACGGCACATTGGTGAGGTTGATGGTCTTGGCAGTGGTATTGGTGACCAGCGGGGCGCCCAACGGCGCGCCCGTCGGGGTGCTCACCGTGACCGTCACCAGCTTGGCGCTGGTATTGGTGTGAAAGTTGTTGGTGATGATGACGAGGTTGGCAAAAGTGTACGCGTAATTGGCCACCGCATTGGTGGTGAAGCCGTTGGTCTTGACGACCAGCACGGTCGGGGCGCCCAACGGAGAGCCAACCTGATTGGTGTAGTAGACAACAACGTTCGGCGTGGCAACCGTAACCCAGGAGAGCGTGGAACTGATAACCACCAGTCCCGGAAACAAATTGGTCAGGGTGGCCGGAGCATTGGTGAGGGCCGCCGCGGCAAACGCGGTGTAGTTGGAAGTGTAGAGTGGGAACTGCGGGCCCAGGCCGGTCCCGCCGCCCGTGCTGGAAAGCAGGATGCTTCCCGTGGCCGGCGCTTCGTAATTGACATTGTTGGTGCGCATCAAGTATCGCAACCCCCCCACGTCATCGCTGGTCAAGCCGGTGTAAAACCCGCCAATCTGCAATCCGCCGCTCCAAAATAGTATCTGATTATTTTCAGTAGGATCAATGGCGGATACGGTCCAACTGCCGGCTTCATTATTTGCGGCCACCGCGGTATAGGTCCCGGCCGAGGGGTCCTGGGGACGCGGCACGGTGATGGCAGACCAGTCGGGCGGATGGTGTCCGCAATCCTCCTCAATAAAATAAGTATAAAGCACGTTGTTAACGTAGGCCGAATACTGGACCCGGTTCAACGGCGAAGGGGTGGGGTCAAAATTCCGTTGGACCACCAGATAACCCTGGAGCTCCGGACACGGGAGGGGCCCCGCTGCCGTAAAACGTTCATGCAGGGTCCAGGCGTAACGTTCCGGTTCCGTCAAACCCATTTGCTCAACCAGCAAATGCAGTGTCACCGACTTGAGATCCGTCAAATACGCCCCCATGGCCTGGTAATTGAAGGTCTGGGATTGGAACGGAAATTGCGAGGGATCCAGGCTGTCCGCATCCGGCAGGCCGTTCATGATGGCAAAAGCCTGATCCGCCGCCGCTTCACCTTCCGCCCCAAAGAAACCGTCGTCGGGGCCGCCAAAGCTCGCATCGTAGGCATAATACAACACCGGCACATTGCGGCGGTATTCCTCGCCAATATTTTTCGGCCCGCCAATGTCGCCCAACCAATTGCCTCCGCCCGGCACCCCGAGATTCAAATAAAGCAAATCATAACCAATTTCCAGGGTCTGCCAGGCATCGCCGGAACCGGCCAACACTCCCGGGTTGGGGCCCAGCAAGGCATATCCCCAAGCCGTCTGGAGACCGAGGGCCAGACCGCCGACGCACAAGAAACTTTTAATCATTTGCCGCATACACATGTCATTGACGCAGGAGCAATACGCGGTAATAACCCGCCGCACCGCCCCCGACAAAAATAAAATCACTGTCCCCCGGCGCAAACCGCGGCGAACCCAGATTGCTCCACGAGGTGAAATTCGTCGTGACCTGCACCTGATACGTCA